>Ga0193752_1001217_pt1 | contig 21901 bp, 17 predicted proteins | sample H1c1metaG_FD_144924 | JGI IMG/M metagenome (GOLD analysis project Ga0193752, IMG submission 144924) | Soil microbial communities from a riparian zone of the East river system, Colorado, United States - H1c1 | ecosystem: Environmental > Terrestrial > Soil > Riparian zone | place: USA: East River...
TACATACGCGTGCTGCGGATTCGACGCGTCGAGCGCCAGGTCGGCATAGCTCTGCACAGCGGCGCCCGCACCCTGCACAGAACTCGAGATCGTCGCGCGCGTCCCGGTGTCGAGGTCGACCGCGTACATCGCGTCACCGTCACCCCCGTTGTCGGTGTCTGTGAACAACACGCGATTGTTGGCCGCGTCGAGGCGCATCTTCCGGGGTGCGATCACCGCCGGAGCGGCGTTGAGATCGGCAATCTGCGTGCGATCGCCGGTCGTCAGATCGAGCGAGACGAGCAGATTGTCGGGTGCGCCGAGCAACACGAGCGCGGCGTTGCCGGCGGACGCGGCGCGTGTATCGAGCGCGATGTCGGCGATGTGGGCCAGCGATGCGCCCGTGCCAATGGCCGGGCTCGAGCTGCCCGAGTTGGCGACCGTGGTGCGCGCGCCCGTTTCGAGGTTCAGGCGCACGATGCTTTGATCGTAGAGCTGCGAGAACAGCAACGACGTGGGTGTGCCGCTCGCCTGCTCGAGCAACACGACTTCGGGCGTCTGCATGTCGCGCCCGGTGCCGATCTGTGACTGCGCGAACACGCTGCGCTCGGCGGTGCTCAGGTCGGTACCGAGAATTTTCCCGTAGCGCTGCCCGCTGTAGGCGATATTGGTGTTCGGGTCGTAGGCGAGGCCGAGATCGGCATCGATGCCCGTGCCGGTCCCGATCCCCTGGCTGACGAGAAAGCTGCGGTCTCCCGTGTTGAGGTTGATGGCGAGAATGGCCTGCGCGCCCGCGTCGAGCGCCAGCAGGCGGTTGTGGAGCGCATCGAGCTTGATGGAGAAAACTGCCTGCAAGACGGGGCCATTGCCAACCGGCCCGAGCGACGATGAAAAGATGCTGCGGTTACCGGTGGCGACGTCGATCGCCATGATCGCGCCGCCGCCGCCCGTGTTCGCATCGGCCAGCAGCCGCGGCGTGCCGGGCGTCGAAGTGTCGTCGTAGACGAGATCGAGTGAGCCCGGGAAAGCGACCCCGGCGCCGACGCCCGGCCCACTGACGACGCTGCGTGCGCCGGTCACGAGGTTCACGCCGATCACGCACTGGCAGATGCTGTTGACGACGAACGCACGATTGTTGGCCGGGTCCACGGCGAGGGCGGGGCCCGGGCCGAAGGTCGTCGGCGCTGCCTGGCCGGCGCCCGCGGATACGACGCTGCGCGTCCCGGTCGCGAGGTTCACGGCCACCAGCGCATCCAGCCCGTAGTCCAGGTAGATAGCCCGATTGCGCGGCGCATCCACCGCGATGCCCTCGAGCGAGAATTGCCCGGGCGCGGCTCCCGGCGTCGGCGCCGCGGACAGGACCGAGGCGACGCCGTCGGCCGCGCGAAACGCGAGGATCTGGTTGGTATTGGTGTCGGTGGCGATCACCCGGTTGCCGGCGATGTCGAAGTCCATTCCCCGGAGTTGCGCGAACGTCGGGCCACGATTCTTGACGTAGGCGAACGCGGCGGACGGATTGGTGTTCCCCGCCGCATCGGTGACGCTGACGGTCAGCGTGGTCTCGAGCGCGCTGGAAGGAACTACCGCGCGCCAGCTCGCATACCCATTGCTGGAGACCGCCGGCACGCCATTCACGCTGACGCTGCCGACGCCGTTCGCATCGGCGGCGGTGCCGCGCACCGTGAGCGTGGCGGCATCCGTGTACGAGATGCGCGTCGGGAACACGATACGACCGGTGGGCGGAACCACGTCGATCGTCCAGTTGTGCGCGGCGGGCGAGGCATCGAGATGGCCGCTCGCATCGCGGGCGCGCACCGCCAGCGTGTGCGCGCCGGTCGCGAGCGACGTGAAGGTCAGCGGACTCGTGGCGGTGGCGAAGGCCGCGCCGTCGAGGCTGGCTTCGAAAGTCGCACCGGTTTCGTTGGACGTGAACGTGAAAGTCGCATCGCCGGCATTTGTGGCCGCGCCCGGAGTGGTCACGAGGGTCGTATCCGGATCGTTGGCGTCAACGCTCCATTGGACCGCCGCGGGAGTCGCGTCGACGTTGCCGGCCGCGTCGCGCGCGCGAATGCGCATCGAGTGCGCGCCGTCAGCGAGATTCACGAGATTGAGCGGGCTGGTCGCGGCCGCGAATGCCGCATTGTCGAAACTGGCCTCGAAACTGCTGCCGGGCTCGTTGCTCGAGAAGCTGAAGGCAGCGGTATTGCTGGTCGAGGCGGCGGCGGGCAGCGTATCGATGGTGGTTTCGGGAGGCACCGTGTCGGCCGGCGGATTGTTCCCGCCGCCATTACCACCGCCGCCACCGCCACCACAGCCGATCAGCAGCGTGGGAATCACCAGGGGCAACCATGCGCGGAACTTCATGAACTCATCCTTGTTAGGCCGGTGCGAAACGCGGCTGACCATAACAAGGATCCCGGCCGACGCATTGTGCGCGACGGCACGTTTTCCCAAGGCGAACCGCACACGAAAAAAAGTCCGCGGCGTTTCCGCCGCGGACTAGTTCATTAGCCTTAAGCCTTTTGGCTTACTGGAACTTGAATCGCGCTTCGTGCGTCCGGGAATTCGCGCTGCGCCGTGTCATGAATCGGTGCGCGGTGACGGAAGGCGCCGGTTTCAGCCGAGCAATGCGCGCAGCTTGTAGACGAGATCCAGCGCCGCGCGCGGCGTCAGATCGTCGGCGCTGGTCGCACGCAGGGCGGCTTCCAGCTCCAGCAGGCGCGGGTCGGGCGGGGGCGCCGCCGGCGGCTCCAGCGGTAGTTGGGCCTGGGGTGTATGCGCCGCGGGCGCGCGTCCGCGCGAGCGCGGGTTGTGCGCGGCGCCGGTCTGGGCGCCGCCGCCTTTCTCCAACGCCGCGAGATATTCACGCGCGGCGGCGATCACTTCGCGCGGCACGCCGGCCAGTTGCGCCACGGCGAGGCCATAGCTGCGGCTCGCCGGTCCTTCCTTCACCGCGTGCAGGAACACGATGCCGTCGCGATGCTCGGTGGCGTCGAGATGCACATTGGCGCAGCCGTCGATCTCGTGCGCGAGGCTCGTGAGCTCGAAGTAGTGAGTCGCGAACATCGTGAACGACCGGTTCACGCGCGCGATGTGCCGCGCCACGGCCCACGCCAGCGACAATCCATCGAACGTACTAGTGCCGCGGCCGATCTCGTCCATGAGGATGAGACTCTTGTCCGTGGCGTTGTTGAGGATGTTGGCCGCCTCGGTCATTTCCACCATGAAGGTGGAACGGCCGCCGGCGAGATCATCCCCGGCGCCGATGCGCGTGAAGATGCGGTCGAGCGGTCCCAGCACGCATTTTTCCGCGGGCACGAAGCTGCCGACGTGCGCGAGCAGGGCGATCAGCGCGCCCTGGCGCATGTAGGTTGATTTGCCGCCCATGTTGGGTCCGGTGACGATCAGCATGCGCCGCGAGGCATCGAACATGAGGTCGTTGGGCACGAACGCGCCGTCGATGAAGTGCTCCACCACCGGGTGCCGGCCGCCGCGGATCTCGAGACACGTTTCGGTAACGAGCGACGGTTCGGTCCAGCTCAACTCCGCCGCGCGTTCGGCCAGGGCCGTCAGTACATCCATGGAGGAGAGCGCGCCGGCCGTGGCCTGCAGCGCTCCGAGCCGGTCGGTGAGCTGCGTCAGGACGATGTCGTAGATCTCGCGCTCGCGCGCCAGCGCTTTTTCGCGCGCGCCGAGCACCTTGTCTTCGAACCCCTTGAGTTCGGCGGTGATGAACCGTTCGGCGGACTTGACCGTTTGCCTGCGGATGTAATCCTTCGGCACGCGGTCGGCGTGCTGGCGGTTCACTTCGATGAAGAACCCCGAGACGCGGTTGTACGAAAGCTTGAGCGAGGGAATGCCGGACCGTTCGCGCTCGCGCTGCTCGAGCTCGAGCAGGAATTCATCGGTGTGCGAGGAGATGCGGCGCAGTTCGTCCAGCTCCGCGTCGTACCCCGGCGCGATCACATCGCCGTCGCGCAGCACGACGGAGGGCTCTTCCGCGATCGCGTGTTGCAGCAGGTCGTGGACGTCGGCGTGTTCGCCGATGGAGTTGGTGAGCTCGACGATCAGCGGCGCCTCAATGCGCTTGAGCGCCGCGCGCAGCGCGGGCAACGCGCCGATGGATGCGCGCAGCGAAGTCAGGTCGCGCGGCCGCGCGCTGCGCAAGGCCACGCGCGCGAGGATGCGTTCCACGTCGCCGATCGCGCGCAGCGGTTCGCGCAATCCCTCGAAGCGGCGCGCGTCTACCAGCAAGGCAATTGCCTGGTAGCGGCGCCGCAGTTCCTGTTGATTCGTCAGCGGACGATTGAGCCAGCGGCGCAACGCGCGCGAGCCCATCGGTGTGACGGTGGCATCGAGCAGCGCGAACAACGTCGCCGAATCCTGTCCCGACAGCGATACGTCGATTTCGAGATTGCGGCGCGTCGCGGCGTCGAGCTGCAACGCGTCCCCGCGTTCCTCGACGATCAGCGTGTTGATGTGCGGCAGCGCGGTCTTTTGCGTTTCGCGCACGTATTGCAGCAGCCCGCCCGCGGCCGCGATGGCCAGCGGCAGATCGTCGGCGCCAAAACCGCGCAGATCGAGTGTGCCGAGCTGGTCGGTCAGCAGGCGCGAGGCGCTCGACAGCTCGAAGTGCCACGGCGGGCGCGAGCGCAGTTCACCCTGCGTGATCTCTCCCAAGTCGCGCGCCTGGTCCTCCGGGCCTAACAACTCGGCGGGTTTGAGACGTTCGAGCTCGGCTTCGAGAGCAGTGTCCCCCTCACATTCGAGCACGTTGAACCGGCCGGCCGCGAGATCCAGCCACGCCAGGCCGAAACGCACGCCTTCCTTGTCCGCGCGGCGCACGACGGCGGCCAGCAGCGTTTCGCGGCGCTGCTCGAGCAACGCGTCGTCGGTGATGGTGCCCGGCGTGACGACGCGCACGACCTGCCGCTCGACCGGGCCTTTCGATTTGGCCGGGTCCCCGATCTGCTCGCACAACGCCACCGATTCACCCTTGCGGACGAGGCGCCCCAGATAGGTGTCGACGCTGTGGTAGGGCACGCCGGCCATCGGAATCGGCTCGCCCGCGGATTGCCCGCGCGAGGTCAGCGTGATGTCGATGAGCTTCGAGGCGCGCCGCGCGTCGTCGTAGAACAGCTCGTAGAAATCGCCCATGCGATAGAAGAGCAGCGTGTTCGGGTGTTCGGCCTTGATGCGCAGGTACTGCTGCATCATCGGCGTGTGGGTCGAGGACTTCTCGAGCGATCCGTTCGTCACTTCGCTTCCTGTCATGCGTGGGCGGAGTCTTCCTCGTCCGCGGGCGCCGCATGTTCCCCCAGCATCCGCGTCAGGACAATCGCAAATCCGGACCGATGGCCGACCGCGGCCGTGGTCCCGCCGAGCCTTTCCAAAGATGCTGTTGACGTACTACACCAAACGATATATCGTTATCGCGTCGATGGTTCAGTCATTGGAGTTTTCACATGTTTGGGAAGAGATTTTTTGGCCATTCCGCTCGCCACCACTGGCACGCCATGCGCGGGCACGGTCGCGGCGGCGGTGGCAGGGGCCGTCGTCCTGGCGCAGGCTCGGATGAGGCCGCGGGAGAGAGTGGTTTTCAATTCGGACGCCGCGGCTTTGGCGGTGGCGGCCGTGTATTCGGTCCCGGCGACCTGCGGCTCGTGCTGCTCAGTCTCATCGACGAGAAGCCGCGTCACGGTTACGAGCTCATCAAGGAGCTCGAGCAGAAGTTCAGCGGCGGTTACACGCCGAGCCCGGGTTCGGTTTATCCGACGCTCACGTTGCTCGAAGAACTCGGCTACCTCGAGTCCACGGTGGACGAAGGCACGAAGCGGTTGTTCGAAATCACCGCGGCCGGAAAGCGTCACCTGAGCGAGAACGAGGCCGCGCTCAACAGCGCGCTGGCTCGAATGGAGATGGCGGCCAAAGCCGCTTCGGGCGAACGGCCGCCGATGGACCTTCATCACGCGATGCACACGCTCAAGGCCGCGCTCATGTTTCATCGCGGCGGTTGGGACGATAAGGAGACCGAGCGCGTGCGCAAGATCATCGAAGAGGCCGCGCAGGAAATCGGCAACAAGCCGTAAGCGAGTCGCAGATCACGCAGGCCTGGCTCTTTGATAAATCGCCCGCGCGGCGCATAGTTGGATCGACAATCGTGGCTGCAGGACCACGAAGTCTTCAAAGGGATCCAGATGCGTTTAGCCGCGACGGCGCTAGTCTCGATGCTCGCGTTCTCTGTGCATGCTCGTGCGGCCGCAAACGCGCCTGACGCCGCGGTCGAAGTCGACGCGAATGCGGAAGTGGCGGCGGTGCTGTTCGCGGCTTCCGCTACCCAGGCGGCGCTCGCCAAATCCGCGGACGCGGAACTGCGCGCGCAGCAGGCGCGTATCCAGGAACTCGCGGCGGAGCTCAAGGCGGGTGACCGGCGGCACCGCGCCGAGATGACGGCGGCGCAGGAAGCGTTCGTCAAGGACCTCGCCGCGCGCGATCGGGATTACGCGGCACAGATCTCTGTGTTCCGCGGCACCGTTACGGACATCGCGGCCACGCCGGAAGGCGCGCGCGCCCTCGAACGCTTCAATGCGGGCGATGAAGTGGGCGCGCTTGCCATCCTCGACCGCCTGCGCGCCACCAACGAACAGATGCGCCAGGCGCGTGCCCGGCTCGAAGATGCCGCCGAAGGCCGGCGCATCGCGCAGCTCGCGCTCGAAGCGCGTTCGCGTGGCAAGCTCACCACGGAAGCCGCGATCACGCGCTTCGAAGGCGTCGTCAAGCTCGACCCCGGCGTGTTTTCCGACTGGATCGACCTGGTCATGCTTTACCGCGACGCGGGCCGGCTCGAAGACGCGCGCAAGGCGGTCGACGCCATGGCCGCCGCGGCCAAGGACGATAACGAACGTGCGCGCGCCTCGGGCGAGCGCAGCGAAGTCCTGTTTCAGCTCGGGCACGTCATCGAATCGCGCGCGGCCGCGGACGAAGCCGTCGCGATCAGCCGTCGGCTCGCGGCCGGCGCGCCGGGCGATACCCGGCTCGCTCTCGGTCTCTCGCGCTCGCTGGTTTCCCTCGGAGAAGTCGCGCGCCGGCAGGGCGACATCACGACCGCGCACAAGGTTTACAGCGAAGCGGTGACGATCTCGCGCGCATTGAACCGCCAGGATCCGGGCAACATTCTTTATCGGAACAAGATCGCCTCCGATCTGTTGCACCTCACCGATGCGTTGACCCAGCTTGGCGACACGCCCGCCGCACGCAAGGCGCTCGAGGAAAACCTTTCGATCCTGCGTCCGCTCGCCGCGCAGTACCCGGAGAGCATCGTGTATCCGCGGCGTATCTCCGTCACGCTCATGTGGCTCGCCGACGCGTTGACCTCGCTCGGCTTCTTCAAGGAATCGCACGCAGCCATTGACGAGATCATCCAGATCGCCACCCGGTTGAGTGCGGCGGATCCGGCGAACCTCATCATCAAACGCGACCTCGCGTACGGTCTCAGCAAGCTCGTGTTCATCCAGCGCATCGAAGGCGATTTCGAAGGTTCGCTCGCCACGAACAGACGCACGCAGGCTCTGTTCGTCGAGCTGGAGCGGCCGGCGGATGCGTCTCTCGATTCACGCCTCGATGAGAATTACGGCTGGTCGGACCTCTCGAAGATCCAGTATCTGCTCGGAGATTTCGCGGGTGCGGCCGAGATGTCCGAGCTCAGTGTCAAAAAGATGCGCGCGCTCGTCGCGTCCGGCGACGCCGATGGAACCATGGAGCAGTACCTGGCACAGGCGCTCTATGTGCAGGGTGATGCATTGCGTGGCACAGCCGATTTCGCAGGCTCGCGCCGCGCCTACGAGGACGCCATCAAGATCGAGCGCAAACTCGTCGTCAAAAGCCCGGAAAGCGTCACCTATCAAGGTGATCTGGCCGCCGGGCTGCTTGGACTCGGCCAGCTCGAAAAAGCGCAGAAGAAAAATGCCGCCGCGCTCAAGGCATTGAACGAGAGCCTGACCTTGCGCCGCAAGCTGGCGGCGCTGCACCCCGGCAATTCCATCGCGGAACGCGCCGTCGCCGAAACGATGCGTGAGCTCGTCGAACTACCTGGATCGAAGATCACGTGGTCTGCGTTCAAGGAGCAGGTGGAGACCATGCAGCGCAACGGGCTCTTCTGGCCCGCCGACAAGGCCTGGCTCGAGGCTGCGAGTGCCCACTCCGCGGGAGCGCCAGGCACGTCATGAGCCACGTCTTCGTCTCGTACAAGCGCGAAGACGAATTGCGCGTCGGCCGCCTGGCGCGCGCGCTCGAGGCCGAAGGGCTCGAGCTGTGGTGGGATCGCGGCCTGCCGGGCGGCGAAAGCTGGCACCTCAACATCGAATCGAAACTGGCCGGCGCGGGTTGCGTCGTCGTGATCTGGTCTGCCAACAGTGCGGGCAGCGAGGGCGGCTATGTGCGCGAAGAAGCGCGCCGCGGCCTCAGCCGAAATCTGCTCGTGCCCGTACTGATCGACAAGCTCGACCACCTGCCGCTCGGCTTCGGTGAGATCCAGGCGCTCGATCTCACGCGCTGGCGCGGCGAGCGGCGCAGCGCGGACTTTCAGGATCTCGTGCGCACCATCCGCGCGAAGTTATCGAACGAGCAGTTGCCCACGCCGCAAGGGCCCAAACGCCGGATCGCGCGGCGACTCATGTGGGGCAGCGCCTCCTCCATTGCGTTGGTGTTTGCACTGCTCGTCGCATTCAATTTCTTCGGCGTGGCTTCGAACCTGTGTGCGCTGCCGGGCCCGCAGCCCGGACTCTCGGATACCTGCGGCAGGTTCGGCCTCGGAAACCGGCCCGCGCGCGCGGAGCGGCTGGCATGGGAACAGCGTGAACCGGGCAGTTGCCAGGCGTTGCGTGACTTCGTGCAACAGTTTCCTGATGGCGCGTTGCGCCCCAAGGCCGCGGACTTGTTGACCGCACGCAAAGTGAGCCGCGCGGACAGCTGGACGGCCGCGAATCGCTCGCTGGCGTTGTTTCAGCCGGCGGGCATTGCGCCGTCCAGGGACGAGGCGACTGCGCGGGCAAGCGCGCTGGCGGCTGCGCAATCGGCGGCGGAGCGGTTGTGCCGTGATTTCGGCGCGACGTCGCTTTACCGATTCGAGGGCGCGACGCCGCAGGCGGATGCATGGGCCTGCACGAAGCTCAAAAGCGGAGTCGCGTGTGGTTTCGACGGCCGCGCCGAATGCCGGCTGCAAATGCGTACGACGCGTGAACGGGAATCCTGCGGCTGACGCCTGCATGCGAGAATCGCACCATGCAAATCCCCACCGACCTGCAATTGTCCGCGCTTGCGCGCGACGTGGCGTCGCGGCTGCTCGCCTCGGAGCGGCGCCTGGTGGCGGCGGAGTCCTGCACCGGTGGCTGGATCGCCAAGCTGTGCACCGACATTCCAGGCAGCTCCGACTGGTTTGACTGCGGATACGTCTGTTATTCGAATGCCGCGAAGGCGCGCGATCTCGGCGTGCCGGAAAAACTCATCGAGTCCGACGGCGCGGTCAGCGATTCCGTGGTGCGCGCGATGGCGGAAGGCGCGCTCGCGCGAACTTCGGGCAACGTCGCGATCGCGGTCAGCGGAATTGCCGGCCCCGGGGGCGCGGTGCCGGGCAAGCCCGTGGGCACGGTGTGGTTTGCGTTGGCGGTCAGGTTTTCCGATCGCGTCCAGTGCGAGGGGCATCTCATTCAATTCAACGGCGATCGCGATGCGGTGCGGCGGCAAGCGGTCGAATACGCGCTCAATCTGCTGAAGGCGTTGCCGCCGCCACCGTGAGCTCGTTGCGGCTTTTCTTTGCGCTCGTGCCCCGGGCGCAAGCCAGCGCGACGCTGGTGGCCGAAGTTGCGCCGCTCGTTGCACAGCTGCAGGCCCAGCCGGTGCCCGCGCACAATCTGCATGCCACCTTGTGTTTCGTCGGCGCGATCGAAAGCGAAAGGCTGGACGCGTTGCGCGACGCCGCAAAGAATATTCGTGGCGGCCGGGCAACGCTGACGTTCGATTCACTCGAGGTCTGGGAGCAGCCGAAGATCCTGTGCGCGATTGCAGGGATTGGTGGTGAGGCGCAGCCCGCCGCCGAACTCGCGCAACATCTCGGCGACGCCATCATCGCCGCGGGTTTTTCTCCGGACATCAAACCGTTCCGTCCGCATTTCACGTTGGGACGCAAGGTGCGCAGCGAATTGGCGGCGGGCCCCGAGTGGCCGCGCCCCCTTGCAGCACCCGTCGTGATGCGCGCCGATCGATTCGCGTTGATGGAGAGCCGGCGGACGGAGGGCGGATCGCTATACAGTGTTGTCGACTCATGGCCACTGGATAGCCGAGAAACTCAGTGTTTCGAAGAGAAATAGCTGTGTATTTATACAGGGAGCTGTGATAAATTTTTTTCCATCAAAACGCTCGCTCGCTAAAGAGGAATTCGCGATGGATGAAAACCGCAAGAAGGCATTGGTTGCCGCACTGGGCCAGATCGAGAAGCAATTCGGCAAAGGTTCGGTCATGCGTCTCGGCGACGCGGCCGCGTCGTACGACGTGGAAGCCGTTTCCACCGGTTCGCTCGGCCTCGACATCGCTCTCGGCATCGGCGGCCTGCCGCGCGGCCGCGTCATCGAAATCTACGGACCGGAATCTTCCGGCAAGACCACGCTCACGCTGCAGGTCGTGGCCGAAATCCAGAAACTCGGCGGCACCGCCGCGTTCGTGGACGCCGAACACGCGCTCGACCCTTCCTACGCCGAGAAGTTAGGCGTCAACGTCAACGAATTGCTCGTCTCGCAGCCCGATACGGGTGAGCAGGCGCTCGAAATCGTCGACATGCTCGTGCGCTCGAGCGCGGTCGATCTGGTGGTCATCGACTCCGTCGCGGCCCTCACGCCCAAGGCGGAGATCGAAGGCGAAATGGGCGAGCCGCAGATGGGCCTGCATGCCCGCCTCATGTCGCAGGCGTTGCGCAAGCTCACCGGCAACATCTCGCGCTCGAACACCATGGTCATCTTCATCAACCAGATCCGCATGAAGATCGGCGTGATGTTCGGCAACCCGGAGACCACCACCGGCGGCAATGCGCTCAAGTTCTACGCTTCGGTCCGCCTCGACATCCGCCGCATCGGCGCCATCAAGTCGGGCGAAGAGGTCGTGGGCAACCAGACCCGCGTCAAGGTGGTCAAGAACAAAGTCGCTCCGCCGTTCCGCGAAGCCGAATTCGAGATCATGTACGGCCTCGGCATTTCGCGCGAAGGCGAGATCATCGATATGGGCTCGGCCCAGGGCATCATCGAAAAATCCGGCGCCTGGTACAGCTACAAGGGCGAACGCATCGGCCAGGGCAAGGACAACGCACGCGAATTCCTGAAGGGCCGTCCCGAGCTCGCGCAGGAAATCGAACTGCAGATCCGCGCCAAGCTCGTGCCGGTAAAGGCGCCGCGTCCCGAGCTCAAGAGCGTTGGCGGCAAAGACGACTGAGTCGCCAATCGACCAGTCGGCAAGTCAATGACAGTACGGGAAATCCTCGAGCGGGGGCAGACGTAAAAGTCTGCCCCCGTTTCGTATGCACTCCCGAACTCAATTCATGCGGCGCCCCGGTGGCACGAAGCCACTCGACGAGAAGGTCGCAGCGGATCCCAAGGCCGCGCACACCGCCGCGATCACCTTCCTCGCAAGACGGGATTTCTCGACCGCCGAATTGCGCCGCAAGCTCAAGGAACGTGGCTACCTCGAACCGGCCATCGAATCAGCGCTCGTGGACCTCGAATCCAGCCGCGTGATCGACGACCGGCGCTATGGCGACAACCTCGTCGCGGCACGCGCGCGTCGCGGTCAGGGGCCGGGGCGCATCCGTAACGAATTGCGCCGGGCGGGCCTCAACGCCGAGGCGGTCCAGACCACCATGGACCAGGCCAAGGAGGATGGGCCGGACTTCCTGAAGCTGGCGAGGGCCACCCGGGCCCGCAAGTTCGGTGACGTAATCCCCAAAGACCGCAAAGAACGCGCGCGGCAAGCCAGATTTTTGCAATACCGGGGCTTTTCAACGGATCATATCCGCGCTGTTTTGGAAGGAGTCCCCGATGACGAATCGGACCTCGATCCAGGCGGCGAGCCCGATCCGTCCTAGAAACCTTCCGAGCCCATGCCCCAAATACCGCCTTATATGAGTGCGGCGGACGTCCGTCGCGCCTTCCTCGAATTTTTCCGCGATCGTGGCCACACCGTGGTCGCATCCTCCAGCCTCGTTCCGGGCAATGACCCGACGCTGCTCTTCACCAACGCCGGCATGGTGCAGTTCAAGGACTGCTTCCTCGGCAAGGAAAAGCGCGACTACGTACGCGCCACCACCAGCCAGCGCTGCGTGCGGGCCGGCGGCAAACACAACGACCTCGAAAACGTCGGCTATACCGCCCGCCATCACACCTTCTTCGAGATGCTGGGCAACTTCTCCTTCGGCGACTACTTCAAGAAGGACGCGATCCGTTTCGCCTGGGACTTCGTCACCGGCACTCTGAGGATCGACCCGGCGCGGCTGATGGTCACCGTGTACGCCACCGACGACGAGGCGTTCGACCTGTGGCACAAGGAAGTGGGCGTTCCGAAGGAAAAGATCGTCCGCATCGGTGACAAACCGGGCGGCGGTTCCGACAACTTCTGGCAGATGGGCGAAACCGGCCCGTGCGGCCCGTGCAGCGAGATCTTCTACGACCACGGCGAGCAGATTCCCGGCGGGCCTCCCGGCTCGCCCGATGCCGATGGCGATCGCTGGGTCGAGATCTGGAACCTCGTGTTCATGCAGTTCGACCGCTCGGCCGACGGCAAGCTCACGCCGCTGCCGAAACCCTCGGTCGACACCGGCGCGGGTCTCGAACGCATGTCGGCGGTGATGCAGGGCGTCACCAACAACTACGACATCGACCTGTTCAAGAACCTAGTCAAGGCGGCGGCCGCGCTCGCCAACGTCACCGATCTCACCAACAGCAGCTTGCGGGTTATCGCGGATCACATCCGCGCCTGCACCTTTCTCATCATCGACGGCGTCACGCCCTCGAACGAAGGCCGCGGTTATGTGCTCCGGCGCATCATCCGCCGCGCGATCCGCCACGGGTACAAGCTCGGCATCAAGGACGCGTTCTTCTACAAGCTGGTCGCCACACTCGCGGCCGAGATGGCGGTGGCGTTCCCCGAGCTAACTACCGGCAAGGCGCTGGCCGAGCGGGTGCTCAAGCAGGAAGAAGAACGCTTTGCCGAAACGCTCGCGAACGGCATGCAGCTGCTCGACGGCGCGTTCGCGTCGATCAAGGACGGCAAGACACTCGACGGCGAAACCACGTTCAAGCTGTACGACACCTACGGTTTCCCGGTCGATCTCACCGCCGACATCGCGCGCGAGCGCGGCTTCTCGATCGACCACGCCGGCTACGAAGCCGCGATGGAAGTGCAGCGCAAGCAGTCGCAGGCGGCGAGCAAATTCGGCGTCGATCTGTCGGGTGGCATCGAGCTCGAAGGCAAGACCAGTTTCCTGGGCTACGAGGCCATCACCGATGTCGGCAAGGTCGTCGCGTTGCTGAAGGGCGGCGAGTCGGTGCAGGTGCTCAACGCGGGCGACGAAGGCGAAGTGGTCCTCGACCGCACTCCTTTTTATGCGGAGTCCGGCGGCCAGGTCGGCGATGCCGGTGAGCTCGGCAACGTGAGCGCGAACTTCCAGGTGGCCGACACGCAAAAGCGCGGTGCCGCGTATTCGCACCTCGGCACGCTCACGAAGGGCGTCATCAAGATCGGCGACAGTCTCGCCGCGAACGTGGATTCGGCCCGCCGAAACGCCATCAAGGCCAATCACTCGGCCACGCATCTCTTGCACGCCGCGCTGCGCAAGGTGCTCGGCACTCATGTCCAGCAGAAGGGTTCGCTGGTCGCACCCGATCGCCTGCGCTTCGACTTCTCGCACTTCCAGGCGATCACCGCGGACGAGCTGACGCGGATCGAACGCCTCGTAAACGCCGAGATCCGCAAGAACACCGCCGCCGAGACACGCGAGATGCCGTACGACACGGCCGTCGCCGAAGGCGCCATCGCGTTGTTCGGCGAGAAATACGAGAAGGACGTACGCGTACTGCGCATGGGCGATTTCTCGATGGAACTCTGCGGCGGCACCCACGTGGCGCGCTCCGGGGACATCGGCATCTTCAAGATCCTGAGCGAAAGCGGCGTCGCCGCGGGCGTGCGCCGCATCGAGGCCATCACCGCCGAAGGCGCACTCGACTACGTCGAACACACCGACGCGCTGGTCAAGGAAGTAGCCGGCCTGGTGCGCGGCTCGCGCGAGGACGTGCGCGCGAAGGTCGCGGACGCGCTCGAGCGCATTCGCCAGCTCGAGAAGGAAAACCGCGAGCTCAAGAACAAGCTCGCCAGCGGGCAGGGCACGGATCTGTCCGCCGGCGCGCGCGATATCGGCGGCGTCAAGCTCGTGGCCGCGCAGGTCGATGGCGCGGATGCGGGCGCGTTGCGCAACGCAGTGGACCAGCTCAAGGACAAGCTGAAATCCGCGATCATCGTGCTGGCGTCGGTCGATGCCACTAACAAGATCACGCTGGTCGCGGGCGTCACGGCCGACCAGACCGGCAAGGTGAAAGCCGGCGAGCTCGTCGGCAACGTGGCCGGGCAGGTCGGCGGCAAGGGCGGGGGCAGGCCCGATTTCGCGCAGGCCGGTGGCAACAACCCCGCGGCACTGGCGGCAGCTCTGCAGAGTGTCGAAGGCTTCGTTCGTGCCAAACTCGGTGCGTGAGCGGGCCTAGAACGATAGTCCAGAAATACGGCGGCACCTCGGTGGGTTCGGTCGAACTCATCCAGCGTGTCGCGGCGAAGGTCGCCGCCGTGCGCGAGCGCGGCGACCGGATCGCGGTGGTGGTCTCCGCCATGGGCGATCACACCGATCGCCTCGTCGATCTCGCCGCCGGTATCTCGCGCGAACCGAATCCGCGCGAGATGGACGTGCTGCTCAGCACCGGCGAGCAGGTGACGATCTCGCTGCTGGCCATGGCGTTGTGCGAGCGCGGCATCCCGGCCCGATCTTTCACCGGAAGCCAGGTGCGCGTGCGCACCACCAACATCCATCGGCGCGCGCGAATCACCACCGTCGAAGTGACCCGGCTGCAGCAATCTCTCGACAAAGGAGAGGTGCCGGTCGTGGCCGGATTCCAGGGGATCGACGACGACGGTGACATCACCACCATCGGCCGCGGTGGGTCGGACACCAGCGCCGTCGCGCTCGCGGTTGCACTCCAGGCGGCCGAGTGCCAGATCCTCACCGACGTGGACGGGGTCTACACCACCGATCCGCGCATGGTTCCCGAGGCGCGGCTGCTGGAACGCATCTCGTTCGAGGAGATGCTCGAGCTCGCCGGGCAGGGATCGCGGGTTCTGCACCTGCGCTCGGTCGAATTCGCCGCGAAGTACCAGGTGCCACTACGAGTGTTGTCCTCGTTCCGTCCCGGACCCGGCACACTCATATGCAAAGAGGAATCGAACGTGGAAGCTCCGCTCATCTCAGGCATCGCGTTCAACCGGGACGAGGCCCAATTGACGATTTCCGGTCTCCCGGACACGGCCGATTGCATCGCGCGCGTGCTCAAGCCCATTTCGGTGGCGAACATCGAGGTCGACATGATCGTTCTGGCCACGGCGCGCGACGGCCTTAAGGATCTTTCATTCACTGTTCATCGCGACGACTACCTCGAAGCGCAGCGCATCGCGCAAAAAGTCACGGCCGAGTTCACAGGCGCGCGCATGTCGTCGGATGACAAGGTGGCGAAGATCGCGGTCGTTGGAGTAGGGATGCGTTCCCATGCCGGCGTTGCAGCGCAACTCTTTGAATCGCTTGCCGCGCAGGGCGTGAAAGCGCTACTCATTTCGACTTCGGAGATAAAGATCGCGGTGTTGGTCGCCGAAGACAAACTCGAGTCTTGTGTCAAACGCCTGCACCAGGATCTGGGACTTAACCGCCCGTTATGAGACGCCGATCTGTGGTCAGCGCGGAGGGCGAGTGCTAATGTTCCTCACCGTTGTCCAGCCAGGCTTTCAGGCACGGATGGCAATAATAAAGAGGCTCCATGGAGGGCCCGAAACATGCTCATTTTGACGCGGCGGGTTGGCGAGTCAGTGGTGATCGGCGAGGACGTGACCGTCACCGTGCTCGGCGTGAAGGGCAATCAGGTGCGCATCGGTATCAATGCGCCGAAGACCGTTGCCGTGCACCGCGAAGAGATCTTCGAACGCATCAAGAACGGGCGCGCCGCCGGCGAGGGCAATGCGCCTGCCGAGGGCGAAAACACCATCGTTCCGCGGGAAAGTCTGCCCGCCTGAGTCATTTCGTCGAGTTTTTGCCAGTCTGACTCCATCTCTTTATGATTGCGCCCCCGGCCGGCTGGCTGGGCGGATGCCGCGCTCATTCAAAGCGGCAAACCGGGTACGGAGAGATGGCCGAGTGGTCGAAGGCGCGCCCCTGCTAAGGGCGTAAGGGCCAAAAGCCCTTCGAGGGTTCGAATCCCTCTCTCTCCGCCAATTACCTTTCTCACGGCATCTCATGCCGCCTCAGTAACGCCGAAAATCAGGCGATTCTCAGCGTTTTAGTTTCTCAAGCCGTCTCGTACCTTCTCACGCAGTCTCACTCGCGCGGAGGTACTTCGAAAGGTATCGCCGCCGAAGGGGCAGGAGATACCTTCAAATGCTGACGGATGCCCAAGTGCGAGGCGCGAAGCCCTCGGATTCCCCGCGTAAGCTGTTTGATACGCGTGGCCTGTACCTGCATGTGATGCCGAATGGCGGGAGGTACTGGCGTTTCAATTACCGATTCAAGGGCAAGAACAAAACGCTCGCCCTCGGTGTGTACCCGGATGTGTCCCTAGCCAAGGCAAGGGAACGCCACCAGGCGGCGCGCGAGCAGCTCGCCGAGAAGATCGATCCGTGCCTCGTGAAGCAGGTTTCGGGCAAGACCTTCGAAGACGTTGCTCGCGAGTGGCATGGTCATTGGAAGGCAAGCCGCCACCAGCGGCATGCCCACTACGTTCTGGCGCGTCTGGAAGCAGACGTGTTTCCCGAAATTGGGGATCAACCATTGGAGGATCTGCAGGCATCCGCGTTTCGCGATGCCGTGTTGAAGATCGAGCGGCGTGGCGCTCTCGACATTGCGAAGCGTGTCTTGCAAACCTGCGGACAGATCATGCGGTACGCGGTCGCGCACGATTTCGCGACTCACAATCCGGTGGGCGGTGTGAAGCCCTCGGATATTCTGAAGCCACACAAGCGGCGCAATTTTCCGCGAGTCGATGCGAAGGAGTTGCCGGCGCTGCTTCACGCCATCGACAACTATGTTGGCGCGGAACACACGAAGCTTGCGTTGCAACTCATGGCCCTCACGTTCGTGCGGACCTCGGAGCTGATCGGCGCTCGTTGGATTGAATTCGATATCGATGCGGCGCGCTGGGACATTCCGGCTGAACGCATGAAAATGAGAACGCCGCACATCGTGGCGCTGAGCAAGCAGGCACTCGCGGTCCTCGAGAAGCTGCGGGAGATATCGTTCGATCGCGAGCTCGTGTTTCCCGGTGATTTGAAACCAGCGAAACCGATGAGCAACAACACATTGCTGTTCGCGCTTTACCGACTCGGCTATCGCGGCCGAATGACCGGCCACGGCTTCCGTGGCGTCGCCTCGACGATCCTGCACGAACAGGGCTGGCCGCATCAGCACATCGAGCTGCAGCTTGCGCATCAGGAGCGCGATGACACTAGCGCCGCCTACAACCACGCGCAGTATCTAGAGCCGAGGGCGAAAATGATGCAGGCATGGGCTAACTATCTGGACGAAGCGCGCCATAGGCATTTGGAGGAAGCAAAGAAGCGTGCGGCGTGACGTCAGCCGGCGGCGTATTTCCGCGGTCGGCCTCGCCGGCGGGGCGCGGCGACTTCATCCAGGGATTGCGCGCGATATCCTTCGGGATCGTTGATCCAGCTCTGAAGCGATTCGAATGCCCAGCCAGTAGCGCGCCCGCCCAGATGCACCGGTGCGGGAAATCTCTGCGCCGCGATCCGGCGGTACAGAGTCGGGCGACTCAACGAAGTTATTCGGAGTACATCCCGAAGGCGAAAGAACGCCGGCGTAACCGAGGGCCGTTCGCCACCCCCGACATGCTCACTCGTTGTGTCGCGCAGCTTCCCGTGAGTTGTTTCGATCATCACTCAACGCATCCTGTGGCAGCGCCCGAAAGACGTCTGCGAAAGCGCTTGTGGCGAGCGCACTTTGGAGCACGGGCCTCGCACGTGACAGCGTCTGCCGAGCCATTCGTCGACGTCGGTTCGAAGCCACCCGACTGATCGGCCACGGAAGTGGTGTTTCTTCGGAAACTTGCCGACAAACGTGAGGGCGTTCAGCAGCCAGCATTGGCGTCGCGTCAATCGCGCGACTTCGTGCGAAGTCAGGATATCGTTCCACGCTGGAAACGGTTCATTGACCCAGCGCGAGAGGGGCACGTCCGCCGACATAGCCTGGTGGCTCAGCGTTCGCCGCAAAGAGTTGTCGATACACATGGCGCGACCTGCCCATCACGTGTGGTTCCGGTCGCTCAGGGACGAGTTGTCACTCAGGTGCGATTTTGAGATCCAAAAGGGAACTTCGCAATGCGAAGTTTCACCGCATTTTCGATGCAAACCCCAACGGGGAAGTTGGGGTTTCTGCCGACTTGCCCTTGAAAAGCAGCCGGGCGTAGCATCAGCACGGAGTAGCATTCGAACTGCAGTGGGTGTCGCAGGGTCAGGAGAATTCCGATGGCTACGAGCGATGTTGATCGGCCGGATAATGATTCTGGCTTCGCGCGCAAGATTGGCCGTATCACCTGGCTGGGACTTCGGTTCCCTTTTCTCGCGCTCCTGATGGTCGTAGAGCCAGTTGCACGGTTCGTCTTGGTCGCCGTCGCGTTGCTTGGGATTCTGGTGGCGTTCTTATTTGAGTTTTCCGGCGCCGCTCCGCGTTTTCCGTTTTGGCTGGTATTCGGGCTTTCGCTCAGTTGCGGAGCACTGGTTGTTATTCTCAACGCAGTAATGCGTCGCTTGGCACGCTAGCGCGCTGGGTCGTTCGATCGGAACGCACCTCGACCCGGGGCAAGATGATCAGTCGGTCGCTGGACCGTCGCGATTCGGCTGGCCGAGCGCTGCGCCTCTCGTGATCGGCCGTGCGAGCGCATCAACAGTCGCGCCGATGGCGGGCGATCCCGGCCTATGGCAAGACACGCAGGTTCGCCTTCGTATTGAAAGCTGATTGGCTAGAAAGGCGATTCCGCATCTCACGCAACAGGTCAGGTCGATCGACTCGTGCCGCGAAAGCCCGATCGCCAGCAGCATCACTTGCTCGAATTCCAACTCGACGTCTGGAAAGCAGGCATGAAGGGCCTCATGCACTTCGCAAACTCGCTCTCCGAAATCCAAGTCCAAGATTTGACGAGACATTTTTGCATTGATCGACGGCCGTGTGGCACCAAGTAGTCTGCACATCACCGCTGCCGCCGTGGCCACGTCTCGTGCCCTCGGGGTCTTGAAGAATACTGAGAAAGAGGTTGGTGATGGGCCCCGGAGACGCTCGTCCTTCGACACTTGCCATCGGCCTCGCAACTTGGCCAACCGGTGGCGCGAATATCCCGTGAACTCATAGATCGTATGCGTTCGGGCGTGATGGGATACCAGGCGCTTCGCAAGCTGCCGGCGCCTGAGGTCCCGTTCGTCCGGGTCTTCCGGTGTGTCCATGATGATGCAGGTCCCTGCAGTTAGGCGGAGTGCACATCCTGAGTTCTGCCGTCACGCAATTGTCCGTGACAGATCGATAAATGAATAAACGCATATCTGTTGCAAATAGAGTGAAACTCACGCTTCAAGTTCGACTCTATCTGTGGAGGATTCCGAGCCGAGACCACCAGATGCCACGCAGCGAAGATAGCCGCTCGCGATCAGCCCACGTCATGGCGCCGCACAGATGGCGAAGCGCTCGCATCTTGGAAGCGGTTTGTGAGGTCAACGAACACCTTGTTAGCGTTCTCATCGAATTGGCAAGACTTGGAAATGTCTCGAACGTCGTCGTGACGCAAAATGCAGATGCATTGCGCCACCTGGATGTGGCCGCGTGCAAGCGAGTGGCGCGAATGCCAGTGCTGTTGCTCGATCTGCATTTCCAAGGTGAGGATTGGTGGCGTAACGCAACGCGCGCGAATGGTGAATATCGCGCGACCGCGATCGGTCCATCCGCTTTGCCCGCAAACTACGCTGCGGAGCTGACGCGCGAATCCCTCGTCGTCGCGTGGCTCGCAGTTCAGCATGCTCGTCAGGGAGCGAGCCTGTTGTTTGGCATGTCGGATTCGGTAGCGGGCCTACTAGGTGAGCTGACGCCGGCGCAGATCAGCCGGGTCGCTGACCGATCGAGCCACGAATTGCGCATACGCTGGCAAATGAAGCCGGATTTCTGGCGAAAGCTATTGGCGGCTGGGCAGTGCGCCAATGCCGTCGATCTTTGTGAAGTCCACCTGTTAGGACTTCAGCTTCTTGGAGGCGAGCTGATGAGTCTGCGTTGATCATGCTTGTTGGGTATCGGCTGAATAAGCGTCGATACCGCGATACGACTTGAGTCCGAGTCGTGATCGGATATGTCCCCCAGGCAAGAAGAAGAGGGGATGTGACCGTGACAGACACCCACCATTCATCCCGGATGCGAGCCGCAGCCGTGCTCCTGCTATGCGCGGCGATGCTTGCTTTCCCGGACATTACCTTCGCGCAGGAGTCACCGTTTCTCACCGGTGCGGAATCGCTGCAGTCGAACATATTGGCGTGGGCCACTCCGATCGCCGTCATTCTCGTGATGGTGCTCGGCTTCATGGCGATGTCGAATCGCATCTCGTGGGGTTGGCCCATCGGCGCGATCATCGGCATCGCCGTGATTTTCGGCGCACCGCAGATCGTGACCTGGATCCGCGGCATGTTCGCCGTCTAGGTGGCGAACATGAGTAGTCGCAACGACGGATTGACGGCTGATCCGCTGTTCGTCGCGGTGACGCGCCCGCCAATGCGGTGGGGTGTCACCTATTCGGCGCTGCTATTCAACCTCGTATTCTCGATGGAGGTCTTCCTCCTTACGAAGAATCTCCTGACGCTGCTCATCGTAATTCCTATTCACGGCATTTGCGCCTTGCTGTGTCTGCGTGATGCACGATATTTCGATCTCATCCTGCTTTGGGGGCGCACCCGCCTGCCAGCGTTTGCGGGAACCTTTCGCGTCTGGAAGGCGAGCAGCTTCTCACCGCTCGAGCTGAATGCGCCAAATATGAAGGGTCGACGGCGCATCGTTAACGAGCCGCGTATTGCACACAAGAACATGCGGGACGTTGCGCTGAGCACTTGTCCGCGGAGGCGCATGTGAGCGTCAGCCTGCGATCGGCGCAACGCCCTTCGGCAATCCGCCGTGAACAAGCGGTTGCGAGTCACATTCCGTACTCCGTGCATGTCGCGGAGGGTGTCCTCAAGACTTCTGCGGGGGACTTCGTCCAGTCGTTTCGACTCGGGGGCGCGAGTTTTGAGTCCGCCGATGATGACCAGCTCAACAACTGGCACGAGCGTCTCAACGTCACCTGGCGGAATATTGCGAGCGCGAACGTTGCGCTATGGGTGCACGTAATCCGTAGACGTGAGCAATTCGCCGGTGTGCCAGTGAAGGAGATTGATTTCGCGGGCCAGCTCGCGGCCAAGTACCAGAAACGTCTCGCTACCGAGACGCTGATGGTCAATGACCTATATCTTTCCGTCGTCTATCGGCCCGTCGCGGGAGCCGCGTCGGGACTCGTCTCCAAAGCACTGGCGAAACGTCCTCGGCATCGTGGCGAAGAGGATCTCG
>Ga0193752_1001218_pt1 | contig 21893 bp, 20 predicted proteins | sample H1c1metaG_FD_144924 | JGI IMG/M metagenome (GOLD analysis project Ga0193752, IMG submission 144924) | Soil microbial communities from a riparian zone of the East river system, Colorado, United States - H1c1 | ecosystem: Environmental > Terrestrial > Soil > Riparian zone | place: USA: East River...
GTGGACTCGCCTTCGCGGCGCTGGTGTTCGTCATGCTGCTGGCGGGCCTGAACTACTCGAACAGCATGGCGTTGATGATCACCTTCCTGCTGTCCGGCTTCGGCCTGATCGCGATGCATCTCACGCATCGCAACCTGGTGCGAATCTCCGTGCGCACAGTTTCGACCGCGAATGCTTTCGTCGGCGAACACGGCACCATCCACGTCACCCTGCAGAATGCCGCCGACACACCGCGTCTCGGCATCGAAATCCAGACAGCGGACAGCGAACGGATCCTGGTCGACGTGCCCGCCGGCGCCACGGTGCGCGCGGATCTCGCGCTGCCCCTGCCGCGGCGCGGCCGGATCGACATCGACCGGTTCAAACTATCTACCGCGTTTCCGTTCGGCCTGTTTCGCGCGTGGACCTACGTGCATCTGCGCGTCGGCGTGCTTGCCTGGCCGGTGCCGCGCGGACGGCGGGAGCCCCCGCCCGAGGCCGCGAACGACGGCCATTCGCAGGCGTTGCACCGCGCCGGTGATGAGGAATGGTCGTCCTTGCGGGAATTCCGCAGCGGCGACTCGCCGCGCCAGGTGGCCTGGGGCGCCTATGCGCGCGGCCGGGGCCTGCTGGTGAAGACCTATCAATCCTCCGCGGCGCATCACCGTACATTCGATCTCGCCAGCACCGCGGGCGAAAATCTCGAACCACGGCTCGAGCAATTGTCGGCCTGGATCGTCGCCGCGCACGCCCGCGGCGAACGCTATGGCCTGAAGCTGGGCAGCCACGAACTGCCGCCGGGCGGCGGCCACGATCATAGGGCGCGCTGCCTCGACGGCCTGGCGCTCTACGGCAGCGGTGAGTCATGGTGAGTACGGCGGCGCGCGCCCACATCGCCGCGACGCTGGTGTTCACGGCCAGCGTGCTGTTGATCGCGGGCCATGCGCCCTTGTGGTGTTCAGCCATCGCGCTCGCGAGCGCGGCCTGGCGCCTGTCGATCGGGTTCGGCTGGCTGCGCCCGCCGCGTCGGCGCCGCGGCATGCGTTTCCTGTTCGGCGTCATCACGGCGCTGCTGGTGGCGGCGGTAGTCGCGAGCTTTCGCACGATCAACGGGCTTGCCGCTGGCACCGCCCTGCTGGTCGTCATGGGCGCGCTCAAGCTGATCGAATCCCGCACGCGTCGCGACGACGGCATCGTGATCGGCGTGTCGCTGTTCCTGCTGCTGGCCGCGACCCTTGCGGCGCAGTCGCTGTGGCGGCTGCCGCTCTATCTACTGATCCTGCTCGGCGCGTGTGCCGCCACCGCGCTGATCGCGTATCCCGGGGCCGGGCTCAAGGCGCGCGCGGCGTTGCGACTTTCCGCGCGTGCGCTCGCGATGTCGGTGCCTCTGGCGGTCGCGTGTTTCCTGTTCTTTCCGCGCGTTGCCGGCCAGTTCTGGGCGCTGGAACGCGGCGGTGAGGCGACGACCGGGCTTTCAGATGAGATGTCCCCGGGCAGCATCAGCAGACTTGCCAACGAATATGACCCGGCCTTTCGCGTGCGCTTCGCCGCCGATCCGCCCGCGCGCGAGTCGCTGTACTGGCGCGGACCGGTGCTCAACAGCTTCGATGGCTACACCTGGCGGCGCGAGCGCTCGCGTTTCTATCGCGCCGCACCGCTCGAGATGCTGGGTGCGCCGGTTCGCTATCGCATCACGCTCGAACCCACCAACCAGCCCTGGATGTTCGCGCTCGACACCGTGGACGCGAGCCCACGCCGCGACGTCTATCTATCGCACGACCGGCAGCTGTCCGCGATGGATCGAATTTCCGAAGTGGTGAGTTACGACGCGGTGTCGCACCTTGCGACCCGATCGCCGGGCGAATTGTCGACCCTCGGCCGCAGGTTCGAAACCATGCTGCCGCAGGGGCGCAACCCGCGCGCGTTTGCGCTGGCGCACGAGATTCGCGCGCGCACTCGCGACGACAGCCAGTTCGCGCGCGCCGTGCTCGACTGGTTTCGTGACAATGGCCTCGAGTACACGCTCGAACCAGGCCTCACGAGCCTGGACTCCGTCGACACCACGCTGTTCGACGCCAAGCGCGGCTTCTGCGGCCACTTCGCTTCGGCCTACGCGATGATGATGCGCTCGGTGGGCGTGCCAGCGCGCGTCGTTACCGGATATCTCGGCGGCGAGTGGAACCCCGTGGGTGGCTATCTCATCGTGCGTCAGTCCGACGCACACGCCTGGACCGAGATCTGGCTCGACGGACGCGGCTGGACACGCATCGATCCCACCGCCATCGTCGCGCCGGAGCGTCTGCAACGGGGCATCCTGGACCTGCTCACCGATTCGCTGCCGGCGACCAGCGCCTTCCTGCGCAACGCCTGGCTGAACCGCCTCAACCATCTTTGGGACGGCGCCAACCAGTGGTGGCAGGAGCGCGTCGTCGAGTTCAATCTGCGGGCGCAGTTCGACCTGCTCCGGAAGTTAGGCATCGATTCGCCCGACTGGCAGCACCTGGGCTGGGCGCTTGCCACCGCGCTGCTGCTATGGATTGCCTGGGTGAGCTTGTCCCTGCGCCGCAGCGTCGCGCGCGCGAAACCCGACCGCCTCGCGCGCGCGTGGCTGCGCGCCACGCGACGGCTCGCACGCGTGGCGCCGCCGCGTGCCGCGCACGAAGGACCGATGGACTATGCGCGGCGCGTGGGCGCGCTGCGTCCCGAGATCGCGCCACACGTCGGATCGCTCGCAGCGCGTTACGCGCAGTTGCGTTTCGGCCCGCCGGCCGACACGCATCAGATCGCGGAATTCGAACGCGACGTCAGGCGTCTTGCGGTGTGAGGCGCACGCGCCAGAGCAGGACACCGCCGATCACGAACAACAGCACCAGCGAGATGATCGAGGCGCGTTCGTTGTGCGTGACCCCGGCGACAATGGCGATGAGCAAGGGCCCGAGCACCGTGGCGAACTTGCCCATCATGTTGAAGAAGCCAAAGAACTCCGCGTTCTTGCCCTCGGGCACCAGCCGCCCGAACAGCGAACGCGAAAGGCTCTGCACGCCACCCTGCACGAGGCCCACCGCACAGGCGAGCACGAAAAACTCACGTTCGGAATCAAGGAAATAGGCATACACGGTGATTCCCGCGTAAACGACCAGCCCGATGAGGATGGCGGGCCGCGGCCCGATGCGATTCCCGATCCAGCCGAACAACAGCGCCGAAGGGAAGCCGATGAGCTGGGTGATCAGCAACGCCTTGAGCAGTGCGCCGGTGTCGAGCCCGAGCGCCGTACCGTAGTTCACCGCCATCTTGATGATGGTGTTCACGCCGTCGATGTAGAACCAGTACGCGATCAGGAACATCACCAGCGTACGGTACTGGCGCACGTGTGAAATCGTGCTGCCGAGCTCGCGCAAGCCCACGCGGATCGCCGCCGACATTTCGATCCTGGGTCCTTGATGCTGCTCGCGCACTCCGCGCATGACGGGAATGGTGAAGATCAGCCACCACGCGGCGACGGTCACGAACGACACCTGCACCGCCTGCGTCGCATCCCGCAGTCCGAACGTCACCGGGCTCTGCACCATGAGCATGTTCACGAGAAACAGCAGTCCACCGCCCAGGTAGCCCAGTGAATAGCCGAACGCAGACACGCGATCGAGCTCCCCGGGCTTTGCGACATCGAGCAGCAGCGCGTCGTTGAAGACGATGCCGCCGTTGAAACCAATCGTCGCGAGCACGAACAGCGTGAGCGCGGCGACCCACTCGCCCTTCGCGGTGAAATAGAGCGCGCCAGTTGCGGCCACGCCGAGCAGCGTCCACGCGAACATGAATTTTTTGCGCGTGCCACCGCGGTCGGCAATAGCGCCGAGGATCGGCGCGAGGATGGCGATGACTGCGCCTGCGATCGCGCTGCCGTAGCCGAGGCGCGCGGTGGTCTCCGTCGCCGTGACGTCAATGCTCCAGAACTTCTGGAAGAACACCGGGAAAAAGCCGGCCATGATGGTCGTGGCGAAAGCCGAATTCGCCCAGTCGTACATCGCCCAGGAGAAGACGGAACGGTTCTTGAAGAGCTCACGCATTGGGCGGAAGGCTACGCGGCGCGCGTGACGGCGTCACTCACTTTGCGCGACGCACATGCCATCACGAAGGCTGCTGGCGCTGGCCGGATTGCTCACTGCGACTCGCGCGTCGCGCGGAAGGAGATCTTCGGCCAGCGTTCGATCGTGAGCTCGAGGTTCACGCGCGAGGGAGCCAGATAGACCAGCGCGCCCGAATGATCGATGGCGAGGTGGTCGTAAGCCTTGGTGCGAAACTCCTCGAGGTGTTTCTCATCGTCGCAGTACACCCAGCGCGCGGTGAATACGCCGATCGTTTCGAATACCGACGCGACGGCGTATTCATCCTGCAGCCGGAACGCGACGACTTCGAACTGCAGCTGGCCCACCGCGCCCAGGATCATGTCGTTGTTGCGCAATGGCTTGAAGAGCTGCGTGGCGCCCTCCTCGCACAGCTGGCCGAGGCCCTTGCTCAGCTGCTTCATCTTGAGCGGGTCTTTCAACACGGCGCGCCGGAACATTTCCGGCGCGAAGTTCGGGACGCCGGTGAAGGTGAGCTTCTCGCCTTCGGTGAAGGTATCGCCGATGTTGATGGTGCCGTGGTTGTGCAGGCCGATGATGTCGCCCGCGAACGCCTCATCCGCGGCGCTGCGGTCCGCAGCCATGAACGTGAGCGCGTCGGCGATTCGCATCTCCTTGTCGAGCCGCACGTGGTACATGCGCATGCCGCGCGTGTACTTGCCCGAGCACAGGCGCATGAACGCGATCCGGTCGCGGTGCTGCGGATCCATGTTCGCCTGGATCTTGAACACGAAGCCGGTGAGCTTCTCCTCGCCGGCAGCCACTTCGCGCTGCACGGTATTTCTCGGCAGGGGACTCGGACTGTGCGCGGCAAAATGGGCGAGCAACTCTTCGACGCCGAAGTTCGAGATGGCCGAGCCGAAGAACACCGGCGACTGCCGTCCATCCAGATAGGCCTCCAGGTTGAATTCCTGGGTGCCGCCACGCACCAGCTCGATCTCGTCATCGAAGCGCACCGCGCGGTCGCCGAGAAACTCGCGGCCTTGCGCGCTGTGCAGCCCTTCGATGGTGCGATTGGTGCCGCGCTCGCCGCGCGCGGCCGCCTCGTAGACGTAGATGCGGTCTTCGAGCAGGTGGTATACGCCGGCCAGGTCGCGGCCCATGCCGATCGGCCAGGTCACGGGCGCGGTGCGGATCTTGAGCACGCTTTCGATTTCATCCAGCAGCTCGATGGGCGGACGGCCCTCGCGATCGAGCTTGTTGATGAACGTCATGATCGGGGTGTCACGCAGCCGGCACACTTCCATGAGCTTGACCGTTCGCTCCTCGACACCCTTGGCGCAGTCGATGACCATCAGCGCGCTATCTACCGCCGTGAGCGTACGGTAGGTGTCCTCGGAGAAATCCTCGTGACCCGGCGTGTCGAGCAGGTTGATAATCTCGCCGCGGAACGGGAACTGCATGACCGAGGAGGTGATGGAGATTCCGCGCTGCTTCTCGAGCGCCATCCAGTCGGACGTGGCGTGGCGGGCCGCCTTCCTGCCCTTCACCGTGCCGGCGAGCTGGATCGCGCCGCCGAACAGCAGCAGCTTCTCGGTGAGCGTGGTCTTGCCCGCGTCGGGATGCGAAATGATGGCAAACGTGCGCCGCCGCGCCGTTTCCTGCCCGGTAGAAGTCATGAAACTCTCTGGTGTCTAGGAGAGCGGAAGCTCTCTCTTCAGCACGATGGCGTCTTCACGCCCATCGGGGGCCTGATAATACCCGCGGCGAACGCCGATTTGTTCGAACCCGAGACGTTGATAGAGCCTGATGGCGGCGAGATTGCTCGGCCGCACCTCGAGAAAAGCTTCCGTGACCCCGGCGGCGGCCGCGCGTTCGAGCAGGTTTTCGAGCAGGCGGCGGCCAAAGCCCACGGTGCGATATTCGTCACGCACGCAGACGTTGAGTATGTGCGCTTCCCCGGCGCCCAGGCTCATGACGCCGTAGCCAATGATCTGCCCGGCGAGGTCGAGCGCGCGGCAGGTGTAACCCACGCGCAGGCAATCGCGGAAAATGTTCTCGCTCCACGGAAACGTGTAGCTCTTCTGCTCGATGGCGGCGACCTCAGGAAGATCCATCTCCATCATCGGCCGGATCAGGACTTCCGGCACCTCGAGCAGGTCTTCGGGAGCGGCGGCCACCTCAGGCGCCTCCACCCACGATGCGCGCATAGGTCGCGCGCGCGAACTTGAGATCTTCCCACGCTTTGCGCTTGTCGGCCGGCGTGCGTAGTAGATAGGCCGGATGGTAGGTGATCACCAGCGGCGTCTTCGCTTCACCGAAGGTATGCAGCTTGCCGCGCAGGCGCGCCAGCGGCGCGTCCGTCGCCAGCAGGTTCTGGGCCGCGATGCGGCCGACCGCGAGCATGATCTTGGGTTTGAGCAACGCAATCTGCGCCGACAGATAGGGAAGGCAGCGCGACACCTCGACGGGCGCGGGATCGCGATTGCCGGGCGGCCGGCATTTGAGGATGTTGGCGATGAACACGGTTTCGCGCGGCAGTCCGATGGCGAGCAGCATGGCGTTGAGCAGCTGCCCTGCCCGCCCGACAAATGGTTCGCCCTGCCGGTCTTCCTCGGCACCGGGCGCTTCCCCGATCACCAGCCAGTCCGCCTGCGTGTTGCCGACGCCGAACACGGTCTGCGTACGCGTCTTGCACAGGTCGCAGAGCGTGCAGCCGGCGACACGCTCGCGCAGCGGGACCCAGTCGATGCCCGCCGGCAACGGTTGCGCTGCGACCGGAGTCGACACGGGAGCGCGGGGCGCGACGATCGTCCGGGCAGCCGGCACGACTTCGGGCGCGGCGGGCGCATCCAGGGCGGGTTCGATGGCGTCACGCGGCACCCAGCGATCGATGCCGAGCGCGTCTAGATAGGCCAAGCGCCGCGGACCCGGCTGCATGGCGTCAGCCGCTGTTCAGGACGCGCGGACGGCGCATCTTGCGGACTAACCACTGCACCGGTCCGTAGGTCGCGTAGGACACGAACATGGCGAACAACATCGTCGGCGGATCGATGCGGATGAGGATGAGCATCGGCAGGATCACGAACGCGATGTACGAGTACTTCACGCGCTGGTTGACCTCGATCTGCTTGAGCGACAGATAGCTGAACGACGACACCATCAGCGCCGCGGCGTATCCCGTGACCGCGAACGCGAGCAACAGGCCCGGCAGGCCCGGCTCGCGCCACTTGCTGAAGAACCAGACGAAGGCGGCGACCACGGCGGCTGCCGACGGGCTCGGCAAACCCTGGAAGTAACGCTTGTCGCCGCCGGCGACGGCGGTGTTGAAACGCGCGAGACGCATCGCCGCGCAACACGCATAGAAGAAGGCGACCACCCAGCCGAATTGCCGCCACTCATGGCCGTACTCGCCGATGCGCACGACGCCCCATTGATAGACCAGCACGGCGGGCGCGACGCCGAAGGCAACCATGTCGGCGAGGCTGTCGTATTCCTTGCCGAAGGTACTCTCGGTACGCGTCCAGCGCGCCACGCGGCCATCGAGCCCGTCGAACAACATCGCGATGAAGACCGCGCCGCCGGCGAGCGCGAAGTTCCGGTCGATCGCCGCGACGATGGAATAGAAACCGGAAAAGAGGCAGCCCGTGGTGAGCAGATTGGGCAGCAGATATATGCCGCGGCTCGGCGGATTCGTCTGCAAATCTGGCGGATTATCGCCGCGATTCTGGGGCTCTTGCGTCACGGCCGGCATCATAGGCGAATCCCTCACCTGATACACTCTCGCGCCCCTATGCGCTGGTCAAAATACCCGGTCAACACGACCAAGGAAACTCCCGCCGACGCCGATGTCGTGAGCCAACAGCTCATGCTGCGCGCGGGCCTCATTCGCAAACTCGCCGCCGGCCTCTACACCTGGATGCCGCTGGGCCTGCGCACGCTGCGCAAGGTCGAGAACATCGTGCGCGAGGAAATGAATCGTGCCGGCGCGCTCGAAGTCCTGATGCCCGGCGTCATACCCGCCGAGCTGTGGGTGGAATCCGGCAGGTGGCAGCAATTCGGGCCGGAGCTGCTGCGCCTCAAGGATCGCCACGAACGCGACTTCTGCCTGGGGCCCACGCACGAGGAAGTGATCACCGACATCGCGCGTAACGATCTCAAGAGTTATCGCCAGCTGCCGGCAAACTTCTACCAGATCCAGATGAAATTCCGCGACGAGCGGCGGCCGCGTTTCGGTGTGATGCGCGCGCGCGAATTCCTCATGAAGGACGCGTACTCCTTCGACCTCGACGAACAGGGAATGCAGGCGAGCTACGACGCCATGCGCAAGGCCTACACCGCGATCTTCACGCGGCTCGGGCTCAGGTTCCGTTCGGTGATCGCGGATCCCGGCGCCATCGGCGGCACCGGTTCCGAGGAATTCCACGTGCTCGCGGAATCCGGTGAAGACGCGATCCTGTTCTCCGACGGCGACAGCTACGCCGCCAACGTCGAGATGGCCGTGGCGCTACCGCCGCAGGCGCCGCGTCCCGCGGCGCGCGCGACGCTCGCCGAAGTCGCGACGCCGGGTGCGAAGACCATCGAGGAAGTGACGCAGCTTCTCAAACTACCTGCCGCGCAGCTGGTGAAGACCTTGCTGGTCGACGGCGACGAGGGTGGCGTCGTCGCGTTGCTGGTGCGCGGCGACCACGAACTGAACGCCGTGAAGGCGCAGAAGCTGCCTGGGGTTGCGAAGCCGCTGCGCATGTCGTCGAACGACACCATCGCGAAAGCCACTGGCTCCGCGCCTGGCTTCCTGGGGCCGGTCGGATTCAAGGGCAGGATCTACGCGGATCACTCGGTGCTCGCGCTCGCCGACTTCGTCTGCGGTGCCAACAGGCAGGACGCCCACCTCACCGGGGTCAACTGGGGCCGCGATCTGCCCGAGGCCACCGCAGCCGACATCCGCAACGCGGTCGCCGGCGATCCTTCCCCCACCGGCCAGGGCAAACTAGCCATCGCGCGCGGTATCGAAGTCGGCCACGTCTTTGCGCTGGGCCAGAAATACAGCGAGGCGATGGGCGCGACCGTGCTCGACGAATCGGGCAAGCAGGCCACGCTCTTCATGGGTTGCTATGGGATCGGTGTGACACGCGTCGTTGCCGCGGCGATCGAGCAGAACCATGATGCCCGCGGCATCATCTGGCCGGACGCCATCGCGCCGTTCCAGGTGGTCGTGGTACCGATCAACGCACCGAAGTCGCAACGTGTCCGTGAAACCTCAGAACGCCTGTATGCCGAGCTCGTTGCCGCGGGAGTCGAGGTGCTGCTCGACGATCGCGACGAGCGGCCAGGCGTCAAGTTCGCGGATACCGAGCTCATCGGCATTCCGCATCGCGTGGTCGTGGGCGACCGGGGCCTCGAGGCTGGCTCGCTCGAGTACCGCCACCGGCGCGCCGCCGCGGCCGAAGAATTCCCCGCCGGCGATGCGCTCGCGTTCATTCGCGGCAAGCTCGCCAGCTAACTACCGGACGCGGGGCATGCGCTACCTCCTGCCCCTGCTCTGCTGCCTGCCGCTCGCGGCGCAGGCGGCGCCGGCGCCCGACGCGCAGCGCGAGCCGGAGCTCAAGGGTGCCGTCCAGCACGCCATCGACCAGGCCGAGTGCTTCGAGGATCGTTACGACTCCGCCGTCTGGTACAAGATGATGGAACCGCGCCTGCGCAAGAAGGTCCCGGACCGGGACGACCGCATGGCGATTCTCAAGAACGTGTTCTGCGAAGCGAATCGCAACGGCGAGGTACGCATCCCGCCGGGCCTCGTCATGGCGATCATCGACATCGAGAGCAGCTTCAACCGCTACGCCGTCTCCTACGCGGGCGCCGTCGGCCTCATGCAGGTGATGCCATTCTGGCCCGAGAGCCTCGGCATGCGGCGTCATCAATTGACGAAGACGCCGGAAAATATCCGCATGGGCTGCGCGATCCTGCGGTTCTACCTGAAGCGCGAGAAGAACAACATCGCGCGCGCGCTGGCGCGCTACAACGGCAGTACCGGCAAGCGCTGGTATTCGGACAAGGTGATCGACCAGTGGACCCGCTGGAACGGCGCCGACGATCTCGGCCGCAGCGATCGTCATGCCGAGGTGAAGACGGTCGTCCGTTGAATCGACGCAGGGTCGACGTCGGTGGTGTCCACGCCGGTCACCTTGGATGACGGCGAACCTTCCCATAGCCACGCCACGTATTGCTCAACCGCGGCCGCGTCACCGCAGGCCAGCACTTCCACGCGCCCGTCGTTGAGATTGCGGGCGTAACCGGTCAATCCGAGCGACTCTGCCTTGCGAACGCAGGTGGCACGGTAGAACACTCCCTGCACGCGGCCCGAAACAAAAGAACGGCGACAGACCATGGGGCATCATAAACAACCATGACCGAGATTCTCATCGTCTATTACAGCCGCCACGGCGCCACCGCCGCGCTGGCGCGTCACGCCGCCCGCGGCGTGGAATCCGTGGCCGGGTGCACCGCCACACTGCGTACCGTGCCGCCGGTGAGCGCCGAGAACGAGCGCCCCGTGAAGCCGGTGCCGGACAGCGGCGCGCCCTATGCGACGCTCGACGACCTGCGCCGCGCCGATGGCTTGTTGTTAGGCAGCCCGACCCGCTTCGGCAACATGGCGGCGCCGCTCAAGTATTTTCTCGATGGCACGGCCGCCATCTGGCTGGACGGCACGCTGTCGGGCAAACCGGCAGCGGTGTTCTCTTCGTCGACGACGCTGCACGGCGGGCAGGAATCCACGCTGCTGACCATGGCACTGCCGCTGATCCACCACGGCATGCTGCTCGTTGGAATTCCCTTCACCGAGCGCGGCATCAACCAGACGCGCACCGGCGGCACGCCCTATGGTGCGACGCATGTCGCGGGTGTGGCGCCCCAGCCCGGCGCGTTGTCGGAAGACGAAATCGCCCTCGCGCAGGCGCTCGGCAAACGCGTCGCCGATATCGCGGCTGCGCTGGTTGCCGGACGCCCGGCGCGCCGCTAGCAATCAGGATTTCTTGTCGTCCACGACGTCGCGGATGAACGGCACCGTGATCCGGCGCTGCGCGACGAACGCTGCGTCGTCGAGCGTGTCGAGGACTTCGCACAGAGAGCGCATGTCGCGCGGAAACCGGCGCTGCAGGTACCGCGCCGTCTCCGGCGGCAACTCGAAGCCGCGCAGGTGGGCCCGCAAATACAGCGCCTCGAGCTGCTCGTCGTCGTTCAATTCGCGCACCGCGAACACGGCCGACGCGGCCAGGCGCGATTTCAGATCGGGCAGGCCGAATTCGACGTGCGCCGGATTCTCGCGCGCCGCGAACAACAGCGTGCTGCCGCGCTCGAGCGCCCGTTGCCACAGCGAGAACAGGCGTTCTTCCCAGTCGGGGAGCCCCGCGATCGTCTGCACGTCGTCATAGCAGGCGACGTCCAGCAGTTCGGCGCCGTCGAGCGCACCCGGCCCGAATGGCAGCAGGCTCTCCAGTGGTAGATAGGCCGCGCGCCGGCCGGCGGCGACTTCCGCGCACACCGCCTGCAGCAGGTGCGACTTGCCGGCGGTATGCGGCCCGGCGAGCCAGGTTGCGCCGGCGGGCGTAGCGAGGGCAATGTGGCGCAGGTGCGCCAGCAGCTCGACGTTGCGCGCGGTGCAAAAACTCGCAAAGGTGGCGCGCTCCTTCAATTGCACGCCGAGCATCAGCTGTTGCATGGCGGTCAGGTCGCGAGGGCGCGACGCGTAAAGGCCGATAGATAGTCCGCCCCCGACACGAGGGTGGTGATCAAGGTCACGCAGGCGAGCGCGACCACCATGTCGCGCGTCGGCAGGCCGGTCGCGGCGCCCAGGATCGCAGCCAGCGCCACGGCGAGCTGCATGCCGGTATTGATCTTGCTCAGGATGGTCGGGCGGCCGTGCAGCGGACCAATCCAGAAACGATAGATGACCGCGCCGCCGCCGATCATGACGTCGCGCCCCACCACCACCGCGGTCAGCCACCAGGGCACCAGGTTCATCCAGGTTGCGGCCAGGAACAGCGCCACCAGCAGTAGTTTGTCGGCCAGCGGATCGAGGATCTTGCCGAGGTGCGAAGTCCAGTTGAAGCGCTTCGCGAGCCAGCCGTCGAGTCCGTCAGAGACCGCACATACCGCCACCAGTACCAGCGCGGTCCAGTAGTGCGCTGACGTCAGCGCATCGATCGTCGGCCAGATCAGCGCGATGCGCACCAGGCAGATGAAGTTGGGCAGATGCCGCAGCATTCAGTCGATCGCTCTCAAGGTCGATAACGATATGCGATCGTGCCGCCGGCCTGCGGATCGGCGCGCTCGAGATGCGCGTTGCCGCCGAGCCCGGTCTGCACGACATCGACGCCGCCGCGCGCCACGACGGCGAAAATCGCGCGGTTGCCCGACGCCTCGGCGAGTTGCACGCTGCGCACGCCGTTGGCGGCGCCCAGCAGGTCCGCCACGCGCGCGTAATCCTTGAGTGCCGGCACACCTTCGACTTCCACGAGGATCGCGAGCTCCGGCAGTGCGGCATACGCCGCGGAGTTGCGCGCCAGGATGTCGGCGGAGCCGTGGATGCCCTCCTCGAGCGTGCCATTCCACGTTTCGCTGTTGCCGAACGCGTTCAGTGTCCAGCGCCATGGCCCACCGCCCGGCACCGCATCGCCATTGCCCACGAGCACGGCATCGGCGCCGCGAATGCGCCCCGCTGCGAGGGCCGCGTCGGCGGGAATATCGCCCGTCGCTGGCAGGCTCAATGCCTCCGGACGCGCCACGCTGATCGGCTGGCCGCGACGACTGGCGGCGGCATCGAGCGCGCCTTCGACCTGGCGACGGCTTTCGAATGCGCCGGACGCGGGCCCACCGGTGAGAACGACGAGCAGCACGGGCCGCTCGCTCAACCAGATCGAACGGCCCGCGGCGATGATGTCGCGCTCGAGCGCCGCGCCATCGAACATCACCACGAGGGCACTGCTGCCGCTGCCGGCCGGGCGCGTGCCGAGAACATACGCTTGGGCATTCGCGAGCAGACCCGCCAGCGCCGGATCGTTGGCCGCATCGCGCGCGCCGGTGGCGCGCACCAGCACCTGGCGCAACGCCGCCTGGGCCTGTACCGCAGCTTCGGTCTGCGATGAAACGGTTGCCTCGTATACGCGTACCTGGCGCGTGGCTTCGGCGCGCTGGCTGAAGCCAAGCACCGCGACCACGATCAAACTCACGACGAATGTACGCATTGGCTACAATATCGCACGTTTTTTCCTGAGCTGCCGCGCCGGCATCCCCACCCTCAATGACTCAAACCGGGCTGACTTATCGCGATGCCGGCGTCGATATCGACGCGGGCGACGAGCTGGTCGAACGCATCAAACCCGTGGTCAAACGGACGATGCGCAAGGAGGTGCTCGCCGGAATCGGCGGCTTCGGTGCGCTGGTCGAAGTGCCGCTCGATCGCTACCGCAGGCCGGTGCTGGTGTCCGGCACCGACGGCGTGGGCACGAAGCTGCGGCTCGCGATCGATACCGCCCGTCACGACAAGATAGGCATCGATCTCGTTGCCATGTGCGCCAACGACGTCGCGGTGTCGGGCGCGGAGCCGCTGTTCTTCCTCGACTACTACGCCACCGGCAAACTGCGCATCGACGTCGCCGAGGCCGTCATCCGCGGGATTGCGGCAGGGTGCGAACTCGCCGGCGCCGCGCTGGTCGGCGGCGAAACCGCCGAGATGCCGGGCATGTACCACGGCGACGACTACGACCTCGCCGGCTTCTGTGTAGGAATCGTGGAACGTGACCGGATCATCGACGGCACACGGACCGCGGCGGGGGATGTGGTCATCGGCCTCGCCTCCTCCGGCCCGCATTCCAATGGCTATTCGCTGATCCGCAAGTTGCTCGCCGTGGCGCAGGCCAACGACAAAACCCAGGTCGACGGCAAATTGTTGTTCGATCGCCTGCTCACGCCCACGCGCATCTACGTGAAGTCGATGCTGGCGCTGGCGCAGCAGGTGAACGTCAAAGGCTTCGCGCACATCACCGGTGGCGGCCTGACCGACAACATCCCGCGGGTCTTGCCCGACGGCTTCGAAGTCGTGCTGCAGCGGCGCAGCTGGGCGCGCGATCCGGTGTTCGAGTGGCTGGCCGCCGCAGGCTCGATCGCCGCCGCCGAGATGTACCGCACGTTCAACTGCGGCATCGGCATGATCGTGGTGGTCGCACCGGCCGACGTGGATGCGACGCTGACTGCGCTTGCCGCCTCGGGCGAAACCGCCAGTGTTATCGGCAGCGTCGGGCGCGGCACGCGCGGCGTCGTCATCGAGGAATAGGCGCAATGTTGCCGGTCGCCGTGGTCATCTCGGGTCGCGGCAGCAATATGGAAGCCATCGTGCGCGCCGCACAGGCGCCCGGCAGCCGCTTCAAGGTAGTTAGAGTAATTGCCGACCGCGACAGCGCCGGCGGACTCGCCCGCGCCGCCGCCTTGAACGTGAGCACGGCGATAGTACCCGTGCAGCAGTTTCCCGATCGTGAGACTTTCGATGCGGCGCTGGCCGCCGAACTCGAGCGCAGCGGCGCCAGGTTGGTGGCGCTCGCGGGTTTCATGCGCATTCTGTCGCCTGAGTTCGTACAGCGCTTCGAGTGCCGGCTGCTCAATATTCACCCGTCGCTGCTGCCCAGGCACAAGGGCCTCGATACCCATGCGCGCGCGCTCGCCGCGCGGGATCTGTACCACGGCGCAAGCGTTCATTACGTCACGGCGGAACTCGACGGCGGGCCGGTCATCATGCAAGGCAGGCTGCGGATTCGCGGCGGCGACACGCCCGATACGGTTTCAGCGCGCGTTCATGCGCTTGAGCACATCATCTACCCCCATGTGTGTTCGCTCATCGCCGCCGGACGCGTCGAATGTCGCGCCGGCGCGGTCTGGTTCGACGGCGCCCCTCTCAGCGCCCCGCTCATCGAGGAAAACGATGCGGCGGCCTGAAGCATTTCTCGCGGTTTTGCTGCTCGGTGTCTGCGCCATGGCCCACTCCGATCCCGTCGACCTCAAACCCTTCAAGGCCACCTACGTCGCCGAATGGAAGGGGATGACGGCGGCGACTTCGATCGTGGAGTTGCAGCGCTCGGGAAACGACACCTACACGTATTCGTCGGTCAATTCGGCCCGTGGAGTCTTCCGGATGGCGTTTCCCGACGCGTTGACCCAGACCAGCAATTTCAAGCTCGTCGATGGCCGCGTCGTACCGCTCAGCTTTCGCGGCATGGATGAAAAAGATCGCCCGATCGACCTGACCTTCGACTGGGAAAAGAAGCGCGTCACGGGCACCGCGAAGGAACGCCCCGTCGATCTCGAGCTTCCGGATGGCGCGCAGGATGCGATGTCGCTGCAGATCGCCTCGCTGCGCAGTCTCGCCAACGGCAAGCTTTCGGGCAGCGTCTGGATGATCGATGCGAACAAGCTCAAGGAATACGAATTGCACCTCGAGGGAAACGCCCGGATCGACACGGCGTTGGGCGAGCTCGACACCGTGATCTACTCGAGCCGCCGCCCCAACAACGATCGCTTCACGCGTACCTGGGTTGCGCCGGCGCTGGGCTATCTACCCGTGAAGGCCGAGAGTACGCGCGGCAAGAAGGTCGAGGTGACCCTGTTGATCCAGTCGATCGACCGTTGATCGGGGACGATCAGGTCTTCGGCAGCGTCACGCCCTTCTGACCCTGGTACTTGCCGCCGCGGTCCTTGTACGACGTCGCGCACACTTCGTCGGATTCGAAGAACAGCATCTGCGCGACGCCTTCGTTCGCGTAAATCTTCGCGGGCAGCGGCGTGGTGTTCGAGAACTCGAGTGTCACGTGCCCTTCCCACTCGGGCTCCAAAGGCGTTACATTTACTATTACACCGCAACGTGCATACGTCGATTTTCCGAGACAAACTACCAGCGTCGAGCGAGGTATCCGGAAGTATTCTATTGTCCTAGCTAGTGCGAAGGAGTTAGGCGGGATGATACACACGTCGGCGTTGATATCGACGAAGCTCTTCTCGTCGAATGCCTTGGGATCGACGATGGTCGAGTTGATGTTGGTGAAGATCTTGAACTCGCGCGAACAGCGCACGTCGTAGCCGTAGCTCGAAGTTCCATACGACACGATCTTGTGACCATCGGCGCTGCGCACCTGCTCCGGCGCGAACGGCTCGATCATGTTTTCCTTGGCCGCCATGCGGCGGATCCAGTTGTCCGACTTGATGCTCATCTAGCTTTCTTCCACGACGATTTTTGGGAACAGGGTGGATCGATCCTTCGCGCGCTTCGCAAGCGCCGCGGCGGTGCGCCGCGCCATCGCGAAATACGGCGCCGCGTGCGGAGCATCGGGGTGCGCGACGACGCTGGGCATTCCGCCGTCGGCTTCCTCGCGCACGCGCACATCGAGCGGCAACTCGCCGAGCAGTTCGACCCCGTATTGCGCCGCCATGCGCGCGCCGCCACCGGCGCCAAACAGGTGTTCCACGTGTCCGCAGTTGCTGCACACGTGGACGCTCATGTTCTCGACGATGCCGAGCACGGGCACGTTCACCTTCTCGAACATCTTGAGGCCCTTGCGCGCATCGGCCAGCGCGATGTCCTGTGGCGTGGTGACGATCACCGCACCCGCCACCGGCACACGCTGCGCCAGCGTCAACTGGATATCGCCGGTACCCGGGGGCATGTCGATGACCAGGTAGTCGAGATCCCCCCACTCCGTGTCGCCCAGCAGCTGCGTGAGCGCCTGCGTCACCATCGGACCGCGCCAGACCATGGGTTGTTCGGGATCGATGAGGAAGCCGATCGACATCGCGGCAATTCCATGCGCCTGCAGAGGCTTGATGCGCTTGCCGTCGGCCGAGGCCGGCCGCTGACCGGTCAGGCCCAACATGATCGGCTGGCTCGGCCCGTAAATATCCGCATCGAGAATGCCGACCCGGGCGCCCTGCTGCGCCCACGCCAGCGCAAGATTTGCTGCGACCGTGGACTTGCCGACGCCCCCTTTGCCGGAGGCGACCGCCACAATGTTGCGAACGCCCGCGAGCGGCGAAAGTTGGCGCTGCACGGCGTGTGCGGTGATCCTGGGCACGAGCTCTACCGTGATGACGCTCGGGCCACCGCCCGCTGCGAGGTGCGCCGTGAGGCCGCGCGTGAACTCGTCCTGATAGCCGCCGACCGGAAAGCCCAGGGCCACTCGAACGTGAGCCTGGTCACCTTTCAATTCCGCCGACTCGACCGCCTGGGCGCTTCCGAGCGTCTGACCGAGATATGGGTCCTGATATTTTTCGACCAGTGCGCGAAATTCGGCGGATGCAATGAGGGCCATAGTTGTGAGCATGTCCGCCGGGACAGGAGGGGCCGGGATTCTAGCGAAAATCGCATTGATGCGGTCTAGATCGGCGGTCCACGTCGGGACATATGGCATAATTTTTGTAACAGGGTTCGGGCACAAAGGACGAAAGGCTTGATTCATTCCGCAGGCGCACATCGAGGGCAGGCCCGGCGCGCGTTCCGCGGAACATCCGTTTCATGAGTTTTTTCACCAACATCCGGGCCGATCGGTTCATTACGGAGCTCAAGGAAGCGACCGATGTGGCCGCTCCGCAAACACAGAAGGCCATCGCGAAACTTCGCGACCTGGGCGCGGGTGCTATCGAACCGGTGACCGCCGCACTCGCCGACGCCGACAAGATTGCAACGGTCGCGTACATCGAGGTGCTCACCGGCCTCGTCAATCAGAAAACATTTCCCAAATTCATCGAGTCGATGGTCACCGGCAGCCCGCGCGTGGTTGCAGGCGTTGCCTGGGCGCTTTCGAGCAGCCGGGCCTACCCACCGACGATGCTGCTCGATGCGCTCGGCACCGAGGGAATCGCCAAGTCCGCCCTGCTCGACGTCATCACCGCGCATCGCGCGCGCCTGTCGGTGCGCGAGCTGCTGGCCGCAGCCTACAAGCAGGAGGCCAACGAAAAGGCCGCACTGTTCCGCATCATGGGCGAACTCGCGACTGACAACGATCTGCCGGAATTGGTCGGCCGGCTGAACGGCAAGGATCCGGTCGCACGGCTGCACATCATCAATATCCTGTCGCGCTTCCCGAAGCCCGAAGTTCAGCGCGCACTGCAACAACAGCTCGGCGACACCAACAAGCTGGTGCGCGCCGCCACGTTGTCGGCGCTCGCCCGCATGGACGGGCCGATCGACATTGAAAAGGTCTGCGCCTTGCTGCGCGATCCCGAGATCGACGTGCAGAACAAGGCCATCGACGTCGTGATCCGCGCCAACGATCCGGAGACCATCAAGTTCCTGATCCCCGTGCTCAAGGACGAAAACGAATATGCGCGCCGCGCCGCGGTCGAAGTGCTCAACGAAATCGGCAACGCCAAGTCGGTGAAGGAGTTGCTCGAAGCCGTGTCGGACGACGACTGGTGGGTTCGCAGCCGCGCTGCGGACGCGCTCGGCAAGATCGGTGGCCCCCGGGTGGTCGAGGCCGTGCTGCAGCTCGTGGGTGACCAGGACGAAGACATCCGTCGCGCGGCCGTGGAAATCCTCAACCAGACGAAGGACGACCGCGCGGTCGGCCATCTCATCGAAGCCACCAAGGACAAGGATTGGTGGGTCAGCGAGCGCGCCGTCGATGCACTGGCGGAAATCGGCAGCAAGCGCGCGGTGCCGCGCCTGCTCGAGATGCTCGACACGACGCCCGCCAAGTCGATGCCCGTCGTGGTGCGTGCGCTGGGGCGCCTCGGGGACTACAAGGTCATCGATTCGGTGTTGCCGCTGTTGTCGCGAGAAGAGAAGGACATCCGGCTGGAAGCGATCAGCTCGCTCGCCAAACTCGCCGACGAGCGCCGGCTCGAGCACATCCGCGTGCAGATCCAGGGGCAGGCGACCAACTCCGAACAAACGATCGCCCAGGCGGCGCTGCGGGCGCTGTCGGATCTCGATTCGCGTTTCTCGGTGAGCGGCTCGCGCCTGTCTTCGACGCAGAATCGCGCTCCGGAGATCGCTCCCACGCATCGACCTGGAGCTGCAACGCAGGCGCCAGGCGCGTCACAGACGGTGGCGCCGTCCCCGCCCCCGCCTCCGCCGGCACGTCCGCGCGTCGAAGCGCCGCCGGCGGCACGACCACCGACTGCGCAGTCCGCAGCGCGCACCCAGCTCATGTCGGAGCAGGAAGTGCAGCGCGTCGTCAAAGAAGCGGAAAAGATGGCCGGGCCGCAGAAACTCGACATCCAGACGCTCAAGCCGGGCGACATCATCGAGGGCCGCTACAAATACGTGGAGCGCATCGGCAAGGGCGCGTTCGGCACCGTGCTGCTGATGGAGGACACCGTCGTCGACGAGCGCCTGATCCTCAAGTTCCTGAATCCGAACGTCTCCGAAGACGAAGAGATCATGAAGCGCTTCGTTCACGAGCTGCGCTATTCGCGCAAGATCACGCATCACAACGTCATCCGCATCTACGACTTCCTGTACATCCAGGGCAACTACGCCATCTCGATGGAGTACTTCCCGTCGCACACACTGGGCAGCGAAGTCGTCGGCGAGAAACCCATGCCGCTGGCGCGCGCGCTCGGCTTCGGCATCGACATCTGCACGGGCATGGAAGTGGCGCACGCCCAGGGCATCGTGCATCGCGATCTCAAACCCGCGAACGTCCTGATCAACAACGAAGGCCTGTTGAAGATCGTGGACTTCGGTGTGGCCGCGGCACAGCGCGAAGGCGACACGCAGCTCACCAAGACCGGCTACGTCATCGGCTCGCCGAAATACATGGCGCCGGAACAGATCCTCGGCAAGAAAGTGGACCAACGGGCCGACGTGTACGCCCTGGGCGTCATCCTCTACGAAATCATGTGCGGCGTTCCGCCGTACGCACGCGGCGATCACATGTCGGTCATGTACCAGCACGTGCAGGGCAAGGCGCGCCCGCCGCGCGAGATCAACCCGGGACTGCCTCCTGGCCTTCCCGAAGTGATCATGCAGGCCATGTCGGTCGACAAGGACAAGCGCTACCAGACCATGCCGTTGCTGCGCGACGCGCTCGAAAAATACCGCTGATTCACACCCCGCCCGTGCGTTGAGCAATGGGCCTCACTATTGGCCTTCCGCGCAGCTGCGCTGCATGCGGCTCGCGAAGAATCGCGCACTGCGTCACACTTGGCGCCCCGCTCACCGTCGCATGCTTGGGTGAGTTCCGAAAACCTTGAGGAATTAGCCGCTTGGCTCGCATTGACGCCTTCTTGAAGCTTGGCATGCAACAGAACTGTTCTGACGTGCATCTCGCCGTTGGCGTGCCTCCCATGCTGCGCATGAACGGCGACCTCATGCCGATCAAGTTCCGCGACGTCGGCGACGCGGAGCTCGAGAGTTACCTCACCGAAATCTTCACGAAGAATCAGCACGAATATTTCGGCAAGGGCAACGACCTCGATTTCTCCTACGTGTCTGCCGACGGCGGGCGTTTCCGGGTGAACGTATTTCGCAAGGAAACAGGATTGGGCGCCACGTTCCGCGCCATCCCGCAGGACATTCCGAGCATCGACAAGCTGGCGCTGCCGCCGATCGTCAAGAAGCTGTGCGACTTCCACCAGGGCATGGTGCTGGTTACCGGCGCGACGGGCACCGGCAAGTCCACGACGCTCGCGGCAATGATCGATCACCTGAACACCACGCGCCGTCTCAACATCATCTCGCTCGAAGATCCGATCGAGTTCGTCCATCGCAGCAAGCTCAGCCAGGTGATCCAGCGCGAACTGGGGACTCACATCCCAACGTTTGCCGAGGGTGTGCGCGCCGCGATGCGCGAAGATCCCGACGTCATCCTCGTCGGTGAATTGCGCGACGCGGAAACCATCGGCATGGCCATGACCGCCGCCGAAACGGGACACCTCGTGCTCGGCACGTTGCACACCACGTCGGCCGCGAAAACCATCGATCGAATCATCGACGCGCTGCCCATCGAGGAGCGCGAACAGACCAAGAGCTTCCTGTCGCAGAGTTTGTTGGCCGTCGTGACGCAGATCCTGGTCAAGACCGCAGACGCGCGCTCTCGCAAGGCGATCTGCGAAACGCTGGTCATGACGCGCGCGGTCGCCAAGCTCATCCAGACCGATCAGACGCACCAGATTCCGAACCAGATCATGACCGGCAAGGACCTCGGCATGCAGCTCATGGACCAGGCGCTGCTGCAGTCGCTGGCGCTGAAAGAGATCGATCCCGACGATGCGGTGACCTATGCCAGCGACCGGCGCGCGTTCCAGCGCTACGTCACGGACACCTCGCTGATGCCGAAGCTCGATGGCCCCGCGCCGCCCGTCCAGGCCGCCGGTGGTTAGTTAGAGACCGCCGTGCCCGTCATCGACGAATACCTGAAAGAAGTGCTGGGCAAGAAAGGCTCGGACCTGCATTTCCTCGCCGGCGATCCGCCGCGCATTCGCCTGTACGGCGATCTGCAGCCGCTGCGCCCCGAAAAGCTCGAGAAGGATTTCGTGCAGCAGACCCTGTACGAAATCATGCCGAAGACCGCGGTGAAGCGCTTCGAAGAACACGATGGCGCCGATTTCGCCTACAACATGGGTGAATACGGCCGCTTCCGCGTGAACGTGATGCGCCAGTTGAACGGTATGGGCGCGGTGATGCGCGCCATCCCGTCAAAGGCGCTGACGATGGAGCAGCTCAACCTGCCACCGGCCATACACACGCTGTGTCGCGCCAATAACGGGCTCATTCTCGTCACCGGCAAGACCGGCTCGGGCAAGTCGACGACGCTGGCGGCGATGATCGATGACATCAACAGCCGCGTGAAGGGCCACATCCTAACC
>Ga0193752_1001219_pt1 | contig 21882 bp, 16 predicted proteins | sample H1c1metaG_FD_144924 | JGI IMG/M metagenome (GOLD analysis project Ga0193752, IMG submission 144924) | Soil microbial communities from a riparian zone of the East river system, Colorado, United States - H1c1 | ecosystem: Environmental > Terrestrial > Soil > Riparian zone | place: USA: East River...
ACGACAAACGTTTCGAAGTGTTGATCGCTGGGCCGCGCGGAGCTGTATTTGAACTCGTCGTCGAACTCGACGAAACCATGTGGCCGATTGGACAGAAGTGCGCATTCCAAACCGAGGCGGAAGTAGTAGCTGCGAAGGGCGGAGGAAGCACGCCTTATAGTCGCGGCTCCCTTACGAATCTCGATCTTCGCTACGAAATGGAGATCTGGAACCAACTCCGAAATGGCGCGGTGTACGGCCGAGTTTCCAGAAGGCACAGACCCAAAACCAAACCACGGGCGCCGCAACCACTGGTGAACATCACATCGCTTTTGCCAGCCGAACCGGCCGACCCGGTGAAGTGAAAGGTTAGGTCTCCTATGTCATGCGGGGTCAGAGTCTCTCGAAGCGTCGCGAGCGCCATTCCACAATCGGCGAGAAAAACAGCACGGGGTATGCTCGACCGGACCGAGCCACTGCTGGTCGAGATCTTGGGCACTTGGGATTACAAGTGGCCGCTCGGAACGTCGATCCGTATCGCGTTTCAGAAGCCGCCGACCAACGCTACGCAAAAAGATCTCGACACTTCTGAGCTGCTTAGTGATGCCGAGTTCGAAGGCGCGAAGGAACAAGTTCGAGCGGCTGCTGCCCTCTGGAACAAAGCTGTTGAGGTCAGTGGCAACGACAGTCTTGCGCTCCACTGCCCCAAACTTGTATTCGTGCAAGCCAATCCCTACGGCGATGGGAAGACCCTGATAGCCGATCTCAATGCACCTCTGGGACCGGACAACTCACTGACCGACCAACACCGGAGCGCTTTCCTTCCGTCCACAGACATAATCTCGCGTGGCTACGACGTGCTCGTGTCTCTGCAGACGCTACCGGTCCGAAGGATCGATCCGTTTCGGCCGTTAGGAACGGAAGTCGAAGAGCTTCTGCTGCCTGTGGCCGAGCTAGGGAGCTACGCTCGTCGCGCAGACTACGGCGCCCCGACGATGTACCTCGGAAAATTCGGGAAGCGAAGAAATGGGAGTCTCGTCGACCATCTGAAATCGCCGCTGGGAAAGCACGTTCTAATGCACGAGCTCGGACACGTGTTGGGCTTACCTCACGTGTATCAGTTGCCCGGACTCATGCCGAACAGTGGTAACGACGATGCAACCTCGCCGCAGGCGCGCAAACTGGAACTCGCCCAGCGCGAGAAGTTCTATCTCGAGCCCAACGACCTCGTTCGTGCGTTGGAAGATACGTTGGGGATCACGTTCAATGCAGACACTGCAAGAGAACATGTGATCGATCTCTGGCCGGGTCGTAAAGCTTTCTCGGACCTAATCACATTCAGTGACGATACCAGGAGATCTCACACAGAGCTCGCAGAGCTTAAGACCATCATGGGCCTGCCGTACTACAAGTGCCTAGTTCGTGCTTTCGCGGAAGAACAAAGTTGCCGTGGAGGTTCCGATGACCCAAATCTGGTCGTCGAACCACAACCGCAGGACATCGCTCTACTCGCGGACATGTACGCAGCTCCGGACTAGCAAACCAAGTGCGGGACTCACACGAATCCGTGCGCGCTCGCTCGCTCCAGCACGTTAGCAATCGCAGTTGCGGCGTACTGATCACACGACCGATCGATCGCCTCCCTCGCCGTCTCGATCGCTGCGACGAGATCGCTCGGAAACGAGGGCAGCCCTTCTCGTAGCTCGACCAACAGCACCGTGGCGGTCTCGAAATCATCCTGTTGTTGCGCCGAGTCGAGAAGTGGGAAGAGCGCGAGGCTCTGAAGAGGAAACTTGTGTGGGTGTGCTTTCCACCGGTCGCGTGCACCTTGCAACATCGACAATCCTTGTTCGACTCTGCCCGACTTCCAGGCCACCCAGCCTTGGCAAAAGTTCGCTGCCGCGATGTACGGTGGCAACTGCGCCTCGATGGCAGCATCGAGCGCACCTTGCGCGCATATCTGCGTCTGAGCGATGTCACCGAGCCGGAGATACGCAGTCGCATGGTATGTTCGGATACGGGACAGGAGTGTGGCATCGCCGATGCGTTGTGCGTGATGTAGCGCGCGATCGAAATGCACTAGCGACTCGCGGCAAGAGTCTTGCGAACCGAGTGCGAGCGCATACGCGAGAATGAAATGCGCGAATGCCACCTGCTGGGGTGAGAGCCCAGCTGCTGCATCGATTCCACGCTGAGCCAGCTGCACAGCTTCCGGATCGAAAGCATACCTCCGCAACAGCATCGAGTAGCTCGCGGCCATAAAGTAGTACACGCAAGCCTGTTCCGGTGTGCCATGCGCCTCGATGAGGGGACGTAACTCGTGCACGACTCGATCGAGATCCGGTCCTGTTTTGCCGGCGAAATAGAGCTGCTCGAAACGCCCGAGTCGTATTTGAATCAATTCCGTCAGCGCTGGGCCCGTCGGCCCAGGACCCAATTGAACCAGCGCTTCGTGCGCGCGATCGAGCGCAAATTCCGCCGCAGCATAGTCGTGGAGGGTCCAGTGCGACGTCGCAGCCTTGCGCCAGGCTCTCGCGCGATCGAGCATTTGGGCAGGCTCTAGTTCATCGAGACGGCTGCGCAGACATTCCCGTGCTTCGGAGTGCTTTGCTTGCATCACGAGGACGTCGGCCAACTGTTCTCGCAAACTTCGGCGCATGTCTCGGTGGGCTTCAGTCCCGATCAGATCGCACTGTTGGATCGCAAGGCGATACAGTCTTGTCGCGCGATCGAGGGTGTGGCCAGCGCGCGCGGTGGCAGCAGCCGCGGGTACGAGATGCTCCAGCGCTCGCGCGGGGATACCGGCAAAGGCCCAGTGATGGCCCAGCGCAGCGTGCTGTTCCGTAGAGACGCTCTCCAGCGATTGCTCCAGATGCATCGCCACGTGCGCATGTTGCCGCTTACGCTCTTCTTGGTCGAGAGCCTGCTCTTGCGCTTCACGCAGCTTGTCGTGTGCAAAACGGTAGTGGCCAGGCGAGCTTACGACAAGGACGTCACGCGCGACGAGCTCCTCCAGGGTTTCGGACGACTCGGCTGCGATTCCTGTCAGAGCGCCAAACGTACTAGTGGCGAAGTCGCGATCCAGCACGCAAATCAAGCGCAATGTATTTCGCGCAGTTTCTGATAGCTGCTGGACCCGAAGTCCCAGGAGACCATCGATGGAATCAGGCAACGCGAACTCGTCATTGGAGCCCGCGCGAAATCGCCAGCCGCCGCCGGCGCGGCTAACTACGCCTCGCGCGATCGCAGCACGCGTGTATTCAGCGACAAAGAACGGATTTCCTTCCGCGTGCTTCGCAACGAACCTCGCGAAGCCGTCCGGCAACACGGTAGTCGCTAAAAGATCCTGAATCATCTCGCGACTGTCTTCGAATCGAAGTGCTTCGAGGTTCAGGCTCGAAGTCGCCACGTGCTCGATGCCGGCGAGTGCACGTGACGCGTCCTCCACACGGTAGTTTGCAACGATGAGAATGCGGCTGTTCGCGAGCCGCTGAATATCGTTCAGAAACCGACGGCAGAGCTCATCGCTCCACTGTAGATCGTCGATCAACACCACGAGCCCAGTCGACGCTGCGAGTTGTCGCATGAGAAAGGCGAGACCGTCGAAGGCCCGCCGTTCCACCTCTTGAGGGGTGGCACCGGAACCAAGCTCGCTAACGTCGTCGACGAACGCGGCGGCGAGACTGCCCAAGTCGGCATACGCCTGCCGCATGTCTTCGGCCTCGGTGTTTCGCTGGCTTGTCCACCGCAACTCAGAGAGGAGCTCCAGTAGCGGAGCGAAAAGCGCCAGGTGCGCGCGCGATGTCGAATCGGCTTCGACGTCAGCAGTCAGTCTCGCCCGGCACCACACGACCACACTGCCACAGCGCGCAGCGTGTCGTCCGAGCTCGTTCATGAGGCGGGTCTTCCCAATGCCGCTTGCCCCACCAACTAGGATGAACTGCACCGTGCCCGTGAGCGCTCGGTCATACGCAGCGAAAAGGTCGTGTAGCGGCTGTGAGCGACCGTGCAGACGAGGCCTGAACAACCCCAGTGTGGGCTGAATTTCAGAGCTCTTGCGAGGGCCTCCAATCAACTGTCGCAGAACGACACACGCATCTTCGGCGCGCGATATTCGCCGAGTCGGATCGCGCGCCATGAGCGAAAGCACGAGCGCATCGAGCTCCGCCGGCAGGTCATCGACGTGCTGCGCGAGCGGCTCGGGATCTCGCGATGCCTGCTGTTGAAGGATATCGCGAACGCGAGCGCCCTCGTACGCGCGTACACCGCTGACCAACTCGTATAGGATGCAACCGAGGCTGTAGAGATCCGCGCGAGCATCGACCGGATCGCGCAAGATCAACTCGGGCGCGATATAGCCAGGCGTGCCTCGCTCGCCTGCATCCGCCCAAGGAACCTCACGCCAGACATCAGCTTCCGTCGCAGCCAGTGCCGCACCAAAATCGATGAGTACTGGATCGGTTTCGTCACGAAAGAGGACGTTCGCAGGTGTCAGATCGCCATGAACTATGCCCTCGGCATGTAGACGCGAGAGAATCTCGGCTAAACGGAGCGCGACCTCGAGCACGCGCTCGAGCTGCCCTGCCGCCGCTGGGTACCTGCGCCGAACGATCAAACCTGAAGCACTACTACTGCGGGCCACTCGGCCGGCGTCCGATTCAGGCGCATGGAGCTCACGGAGACGAGCGCCAGGATCGATTGTCTGGGTCTGGGTAACCTCGGCGATCGGGTTATCGGGACGCTCGGTCGACCGAGCAAACCAAAGCCGGTGAACCCAGTAGCGAAGCGAGTGGCCGTCGAGCAGCTCCATGGCGTACCAAGGCACGTCACGCTCGATCCCGTGATCTAGCAACGGCACGACACCCCGCAACTGAGAACGTGTCGTTCGGCGCAGGATGCCTATCTCACGCCGTAGTGCTTCACGGGCTGGACGCCCATCGCCTTGCGGGACCTTCAATGCAACTGAGGCGCCGCCCGCGGTATGCGTGCAACGCATGACTACGCCAGTCCCGCCACCGCCCAGCCGCTCATGCACCCGAAACGGACCAAATGCGGATAGCGCTGTCATAGCGTGCAGTTCAGGCGATGTTGCGATCCTGTTTCGCTCATCGTAGGCCCGACCAGGGACCATCGGAATGGTGCCAGCGGTCACCGTTGTCGCTCTGTTTACACTCGCTTTTGTAGGCTGATCGAGTGTGGTTTACTTCAATCGTGGGGCGACTCGTACAAGTCAACGGCACGCGCGCAAGCTGCCTCGAGCCTGAACACTTGGTCGGACGCGCAGAGCATAGCTCTCTTCATATTCCGCACAGCTACGTATCTGCACAGCACGCGCTGCTCCGCTGGACCGAGAACGTGTGGGAGCTCACAGACCGCGGCAGTCGGAATGGTACTTGGCTCGATGGCGTGCAGCTTCGCTCCGGGCAAACAGACGTCTTACGCCAGGGCGCGGTGCTGTCGTTTGGCCAGTTGGGCGAGCAATGGGTTCTGGAGGATGCGACAGAGCCCTGTGTCTTCATCGAGGAGTGCGAATCCGAATCGTTTCTACTCGGTGTCGATGGAGTCATCGGGATTCCATCGAACGATCTCCCCGAATGCACTGCGTACCGAGATCGAGATGGCACTTGGAAGCTCGAGTCTGCGGATCACGCGGCCCTCATGCTCCGAAACGGCGACAGGTTCGAGTGGCGGGGACGCGAGTATCGATTCTCCAGTCCAAGACTCGTACGTGCGACTGAAACCGCAGAGTACCTTCAGTCACCGGGTCCATTGGTGCTCGAGTTCATCGTTTCGCAGGATGAAGAGTTCGTGAAGCTACGCGCTGAGGCGCCGAATCGAACAATCGATCTAGGCTCGCGCTCTCACAACTATCTACTGCTCACGCTTGCGCGCTCTCGGCTGGCGGATGGCGCTCGCAAGTTGACAGAGGGCGCGTGCGGGTGGGTCGACAAAGATTGGCTCGCAGCTGGCCTACAGATGACGCCGTCTCAGCTCGACCTCGAGGTCTTCCGCATTCGAAAGCACTTCGCACATCACGGGCTCGAGGAGGCGGCATCGGTCATCGAACGACGTCCGCGAACGAAGCAACTTCGGCTCGGTTTGGGTGCGGTCCGAATCACACGTTCTTGAGTGCGCTGGCATCTCTAGGCTTTACGCAGCGCGGATGCCCACGCTCGGAGTTCGTAACGGTTCACCATGTGCTGCACAGCTTGCCTGTGAACGCCCAGTAGGTGCGCCGCTTTCGTCAAGTTCCCAGCGGACCGAATCAGCGCCTCTCGGAGCATTGCACGTCGAACGCATGTGACTGCATCGTCGACGCGAACGCCACCCACGCTTGCCGCCGCGATACTCTCGAGCGTGTCTTCCGGAGGTTCGGTGACACAGTGAAGACTGGCGCGAGCTGAAGTGCTATCCGCGTGGAGTGAATACATGCGAGCAGCTTCGAGGAGATCTTGCGGCATGTGTGGCTCTCGACCGGCTGTTGAGGAGTTGTTCGATCGACTTCTCGTGCTTTAGTCTGTACCGGTCCTTACTGCAGCCGTACACTTCACTCGCTTACATTCGAGAGTCGCGTGGTCACAGCCACGCCGGCCGCGTTCACGTACCGGTGAGGCTTTCGATGCTGTCAGCGGAGGATTCATGGAACGTTCGGCGCAACTCGAGCAACTGATCGAGGCGTGGTTCAGTGCCGCGAGTCGGGGCGATCTAACCTTGGTGTCGAAGCACGTCTCCACATGGGAGGGCGCACGCATGTACGGCAGCGACCCCGGCGCTGTCCTCGAGGGGGGCAAGGCGGTCGCGGAGTTCCTCGCAGGGGAGGTAGAGCACGCCGGCGGACGGGCCTCGTTTTCGCTGAGCAACACCGAGGCGTTCAGCGAAGGCAACGTCGGATGGGCTACGACGCGCATCACGATTCGGTTGGCTGATGGCAGGAACGTGTCGCCCCGTTGGAGTGCTGTCTTTTATAGGGAGAACGAGCTCTGGAAGTTGGTTCAGGTGCATGCGTCGCTGGGCGTCCCGAACCGGCTAATTCCTTGGCGCGATCGGAGCTGACCCGAAGCGAAATCCGCCCGGGCCGTGAACGACAACAACTTGATCTGAGCGCTCGGCCACCACGACCGTCACGCGGGCGAGCGATGTCGACGACGAACCTGCGTGACGCGCTCGCCGGGAACTCAAGGTGTTCGAGCTCATTCTGAGCTCGCGGCCGGTCGCTGTCATCGAGGTGCTGAGTGCCTGCCGCTGCTCGACAGATTGCATCACTACCGGCTCTCGTCGGCGGTCGCGTCTCACTTCAGTGATTCGATCCTTCAGCGCCTTCGCATCCATCGTCTAAGCCTCTCAAGACAGGCGATCACGTCACGAGCCAGGTCTTGCGCAACACCGCGCGCGCTGGTCTTGTCGCCAAAGCGTGTGCGAGAATGCATGATTCAGGGCGCATGCGCAGCGCGGTGGGCAATATGGAACAGAGGCATCGCACAGCAAGTTTCAACTACCTCGCTGCCTCGACGGAGCCATCGCTCTACCGTAACGGCCGCGTGCTCACGCAGCGCGATCGCAATGGCAGCGACAACGGCACGCAAGGATTGGTGCTGGAACGCGTGAGCGTGTCCGTCTTCGACGCACGCCAGCTCGAGCCCAGCGCGGCTTGCACGTTGGAACGCAACGGGTTCGAGCACCGCGAGCAGTCTTTACGAGATCCAAAGCTGGATTTCTTGCGACACCAACCGGTCGTACGGCACTACTACCCCGAGTGCGCCGACCTCGTGCGCCACGTCACGGGCGCGGCGCAGGTGTTTGCGTTCGACCACAACGTTCGGTCTGCCCAGGGCAACGACAGCCGGACCCAGGTCGAAGGCGGTCAGGAAGTGCAGCGCCCCGCCCAGATCGTGCACGGCGACTATACGCTCACGAGCGCACCGCAGCGTTTGCGCGACCTAGCGTCGCCGCCGGGCGCGAACGACACGTTGCGAGAATTTCTCACCGGCGGGGCGTCGTTGATTCCTCCCGCGCTCGTCGAGCGCGTTCTCGCGGGAGGCGCTCGCTTCGCGATCATCAACGTCTGGCGCAATATCGCCGATGCGCCGGTCGCCGTTTACCCGCTTGCGTTATGCGATGCTCAGACGGTCGATCCGGCAGATCTCGTGGTCTTCGAGATTCACTATGCAGACCGCATCGGCGAGAACTACTTTGCTCGCTCGGCGGCGCGACACCGCTGGTATTTCTATCCTGCGCTCACTCGCGACGAGGTCGTGCTCATCAAGCAGTGGGACTCGGCCGGCCCGCTTGCACGCTCGCAGGGCGAACGATCCGACGCGAGCAACGCCGACGCTCCGAGCACGTTCAGCTTTCACAGCGCGTTCAGGGACCGGGAGGCGCCAGCGGATGCGCCCGACCGCTGGAGTGTCGAGGTGCGCTGCATGGTGATCTACGAATGAACCAGCGTGTAGACCCACTAGTTCATTTCGCTGCGTAGTTTCTCGAGACACTCGGACAGGAAATCTGGAATCGTGTTCCGGGTGCGTCGCGGTTGTTGAAGAAACTCGACCGGCCACTCGGTGATGCGGACTTCCCGCACGTGGACGTATTGGCCGATTTCGGGCTCGTCGATGTACTCGTCCTGCCGGATCAGCGCGAGCGGCGGCTCAGCACCTTCCGTCGCGAGAGAGAATGCCAGCGCGTCGTGGTACTTCTCGAATGGGTAGAAGTAGTCATCACCGCCGTGCAAATCTTCCGCTCCGCGTGCGGGATGGCACCAGACTCGATATTCCAAGACGGCGTCCCAGACGTAACCGCCACCGGTGTTTGTTAGAACGTCATAACTTCCGACCTGGCTCGGGTCCTCGACTGCTGGGTATTCAGTGTCGTTCATCGGTGCTCCCCCAAAGGCGCAGCCTCGCACGCCAGTCGAAAACTGCAACCGTTCACTAGCGCGGCTTACGCCGAGTTTTGTCTCGCTCGCCCGCGCGCGCGATCAGCACTTCCACACCAGTTCGCCGCTGGCGAGCTCGAAGTCTACCGCGGCGATCTGTCGCGCGTGTTCTACGAACGCTCGCTGCCACACACCGAGGCTCTGTTCGGCTGTGGTTCTCGGCGCGTCGGGATCGGTCGGCAACGCGCTGATCAAGGAGCTGATTCGCAATGGATCGTTCAAACCCATCGTGACCCTGGTGCGTCGTTCGCAACCCGATCAGGTCGCAATGGCACGTGATGCGGGTGTCGAACTGCGCGAGACGCTCGTTCCCGCAATGGATCCAGCCGGTCTGGAAACTGCGACGATGGAAGCGATTCGTTCGCTCGAAGGCGACGTCGTTGGGTTGAGTGTGTTGGGCGTCGGGGCCGGTACCGCGAAACTCACGATCGACGAGCATCGCGCGGTCGACGTGCAATTGAATGCGGCCTTTGCGCGAGGGTTGAATGCATCCGGGCGAGTGAAGCACCTGGCGTTCATGTCCACCGCCGGCGCTGATCCGACCGCGGCGGCGACGGGATCAGGCTCCGCAGGGATGGCGCGCTACGCTCGCGTGAAAGGCGAGTCCGAGAAGGCAGTCAAGGAGAGTGGTTCGGCTGTCGTGAGCATCTTTCGCCCGGCGATGATCATCGGATCGCAACACACACCGTGGCTGCTCGAGAAGGTGCTGCCTGCGTTCTCGTTCGTGACGCCCGCAAAATACAAATCGATCACCGTCGAGCAGATCGCGAAGGCGATGATCGCGACGTCACAGAACACGCCGGCGAAATCGCACATCTACCACTATCCCGAAATGATGGCGTTGAATGGGTGATTGTCAGCACGCATCGACGCGGGCTATCGGCGGCGTGCGTCCATCTGCGCGGGCCTCCGCCTGTGAAGCGAACAACGAGTTGAAACGCCCAACAGAATGCCTTGGCTGTATAGGCGACTAGATGTCCTCCCAAATCAGTCGTCAGGTTGACGGACCTTGAGCGTTGCCATCCCAAAGCGGCAGGCCAGTGAGATCGATCGCTAGCTCGATCACGCAAGCGCGCCGCGAGCACGCGAACTACGACGCGATCAGGACACTTCTCAGTAGATTGCGAACGATGCCGCGCCGCGCTTCAGATTGCGCTCACAACGCTGCAACCGATTCATTCACGCGCGATCAGTGAATCGATCGCTGCGCGATGCACGCGTGTACCTGAATGGCGCCGCGATGTGAGCATCGGTGCGTGAGATTGCACTGATCTAACGCCTCGATCAGAAAATCGTCGACGAGGAGGACATGGCACTCGGGCAATGAGTTTGCGCGAGCTTTCTTCTGATCCCGTGAAGCTCAATGGAGAGTGTGATGGTGTCTAACTCAAACAATTCACAGCAGGCGCGGACTAACATCCGCCTGCACGTCGTCACTATCTGCGGGATGCTTTCGATCGGAGTGAGAGCAGCCGGCTGCTCGAGCGACGACAAAGGCAGCACGCCGAGCGACTCTGCAGCTGCCGGCCAGCAGTCCACGACCGCAGGAACGACGGCGCCCCAAAATCCGCCGAGCGGATCTGCGGGGACGACGCCAGGCCAACAAACGGGCGGGCTCGCGGGCGCTCAGGGCAGCGCGGGAGCTTCGGCAGGAAGATCCGGCGCATCGGCGACGCAGGGCGGGCAACCCGCGATGACGCCAATGGCAGGCACGACAGCAGCGGGAGCGGGAGGCATGACTGCCGAGCCTGCGCCGATGCGAGATTGCACGGCGGTGAAATGGGATAACCCGGGCATGGTTCCGGATCCAAAGATCGTTCCGATCGCAGCCGATGCGGGCACTACGAAAAAGCCGTTCGAACAAAGCGGGGGGATGGACGAGTACGGCTACGTGATGAACGAGTTCCTCTTCACAGGTACCTCTCCCGCGTACACGACGCGCGTGATGGTGCGACGCCCGAGCGACCCAGCCAAGTTCAGCGGGACGGTGTTCGTCGAGTGGTACAACGTGTCAGGTGGCATCGATTTCGCAGTGCTGTGGGCTAACTCGCGCGAATACTTCATGCGCGAAGGGCACGTGTTCGTGGGCGTATCCGCGCAGGCAGTGGGTGCGAACGCGCTGAAAGACTACGACGCGATGCGTTACTCCGCGATCAACCACCCGGGCGATACCGCGGCCGCCGATATCTTTTCACAAGCAGGCGTAGCGCTGCGGACTCAAACCGAAACGCTCCTCGGGCCCTGCATGCCGGTGCAGGCGACGATCGCGCTCGGTCAGTCTCAGTCAGGAGGTCGGCTCACGACGTACGTCAACAGCACGCAAAACAACGCTAAGGTGTACGACGGCATCATGATCCATTCGGGAGGGGAGCCTACGAGCGCCGATCCCACCGTTCCAGTGTTCGTGATCAATACGATGAGCGAGGGGAATGGTTCGAGGAGCGACAGTGCCCATCTCGTCAAATGGGTGGTGGCCGGAGCGACTCACAACGACGAGCGAGTCACGACGCGTGGCATGGACCTTCCGACTGCGGCCGAGACCCCTGCGATCGAGTGCGCCAACCCGCTCAACAAGTATCCGTCCTATCGCGCGTACAATGCAGCGCTCAACTGGCTCCATCGATGGGTCAGGAAGGGGGAGAAGCCGCCGGCCGGGATGCTGTTCGAGGTGCAAGGGACCGAGTTGAGGACAGATAGCACTGGCAACGTCCTCGGGGGCGTCCGAACGCCGCACATCGAAGCTCCAATCGCGACTTATGGATTCGACAACGGGCCGGATGAGGTCTCGCGTGCTGCTGGCGCAATCCGCTCGCCCGTTCGTAACGCCACTTGGTAGCAGTCGCAGTCGACGGCCGGGCTCGAACCGCAGCATCCCACCGACTCGCACGTGTCCTGATCTGCGATGCACTCGCCGCTTTTGCGGCGCTTTTCGCGCCGTGCGTCGGGAACCTCACGCGCAGTCGGATGCACAAGCCACGTGTTTTGCGCCAGATGGCTCCGATTGCAGATTCCGGCAATTGGCGCACCGCGCTAGCGTCCGGACCTAACGAATCGCAGTTGCGGTCATCGTTGCAGGAGACAGCTATGCAGCTTCGAGCTTGGCAAACAGGTGTGCTCATCGCAGGTCTGCTCGCCGCGTGCAGCGCAGACGAAGCTGATCCAACGACAGGGCAAGTCGCAGTCGTTCTACCGCCCAAGGCGGCGACCGCCGGATCGCTCGCTGCGAGTGCAGGCAGTGCTGCGATCTCCAACCCATCGACTGGCACAGCCAACACATTCCCGCCGCCATCAGCTGCAAGCGCGGGTAGCAGCGCAGCCAGGCCGCCGACCGCTGCCATGCCGACGCCAGCCCCCGGCGCGGGGTCCCCGCTGCCGAGTGGGCAGCCACCAGCTGCACCACCTCCCGCTGGAGTGACGCCCCCGCCGAGCATGACGCCGCCCCCAGGCCCGGCGACACCGCCGGGCATGCTGCCGCCGAGTTCGGACTACACGAAGCCGGGCCCGTTCGCGACGATGACAGTTGCGAACACGGGCCCCGACGGCATGTTCACGATGATTCGCCCAACCGAGCTCGGAAAGGATGGCTTCAAGCATCCACCGCTGACGTGGGGCAACGGGATCACGACGACGCCTGCCACGTATCCGGTTCTGTTCTCGACGATCGCATCGAACGGCTTCGTGATCATCGCCAGCAACAGCTCTACCGTGGCGGCTGCGCAGCTCACGCAGGGTCTCGACTGGCTGATCCAGCAGAACGGCGATGCCTCTAGCCCGCTCCACGACAAACTCGATGTGTCGCGGGCCGTGTCGATGGGTTATTCGTTGGGCGGTGGCGCCGCGCTCACAGCGGCGGCGCACAAGAACGTGATTTGTACGATTGCCATGCATCCGGCGCCCGGCGCTGGCGCGCATGCGCCAGTGCTGTTGTTCACCGGCACGGACGATACCGTCGTGGCGCCCACGTTGGTGCAGGCCTCGTATGGCGGCATCACGACCGTACCTGCGATGCTCGCTACGCTTGACGGTGCAACGCACTTCGAACCGGTGCTCAGTGGTGGCCAGGAGCTGGGGCCGAGCATCGCCTGGTTGCGCCTGTGGGTGTTCGACGATCAGGCGGCGAAGTCCTATTTCTACGGCCCAGACTGCAAGCTTTGCAAAGCGCCGTGGTCCAGTGTGACCAATCAGGCCTGGAAGTGAAGTCGAGCGGCGAGCGCACTCGAAGCTAGTTGTTCTTCGCCGGATCGTAAGCAGCATAACCGACTGTTAGATCTCGGCCCACGCGACCAAACGCGCGACGCGAGCCGGAATCTCGCGTCTCGACCATTCCCCAAAAGGGGGCGTTCGTGGCGACTACACGCAGATGCCAAGCGATTACGTGAGTACTCTCGGCGCACGCGAGTAATCGCGATTAGCGTAACAGGCGATAGACATCGCTCGGCGGCGTCACTAGCTTCGCCCACCTCACAAGCTGGGGGAATCATGCGCGTGCATCGCTTAGTGCCCGTCGTGGTTGTATTCGTGTCGGTGTCCTCGGTTAGTTGTCGAGACACTGAAACGTTAGGAAAACCTCTGCCGGTCTCATCCGCCGGCAGCTCCGCAGCTGGCTCAGGCGCAGCGGGTGCGCGAGCAGGCGCCGGCGGCGGCAGCGGGACACCGTCTGCCTCCGCTGGCTCGACCGCAGCCGCCCCAATGCCCGAGCCTGTAAAGGTCGCGATCGATAGCGGCGTACTGGTGGGCGAGAGCACTGGCGGAGTGAACGTGTTTCGCGGCGTTCCCTTCGCAAAGCCGCCGGTTGGAGCGCTTCGTTGGAAGGCGCCACAGACGCCAGACCCGTGGCCGGGTGAACGTGCGGCCACCGCATTCGAGTCGCCGTGCTCGCAACCCACCAACAACGATGGCAAGACGGTCAATGGCGGAGGCGTGGCCGGTGTCACCTCGGAGGACTGCCTCTATCTCAACGTCTACGCACCGACGGAAGCGGCGAAGGCCCCGATCATGGTCTGGCTCCATGGCGGTGCGTTCTTTCTCGGCGCCGGACATCTCGGCTCCTACAACGGAACGAGTAATGCCAAGCAGGGCGTAATCACGGTTTCGATCAACTATCGCCTCGGTTCGCTGGGCGGGTTCGCGCATTCAGCGCTGACCAATGAAGCGGCGGCCGATGAATGGCTCGGCGGCTATGCGCTGATGGATGCTGTTGCCGCGCTGCAGTGGGTGAAGCGCAACGCAGAGGCGTTTGGCGGCGATCCCGATAACGTGACGCTGGCCGGACAATCGGCTGGAGCGGTCGCGGTGGTGCATCTGCTCTCCGTTCCGGTGGCCAAGGGACTTTTTCACAAGGCGATCATCCAATCGGGGGCCAGCACGCTGCCCGATCCGACGTTGCAGGATGCGGAACAGTCCGGTGCCGATACTGCGGACTCGCAGGGCCTCTCGGGCGCCGACGCAACAGCAGCAGAACTCCGCTCTGTATCGGCGCAGTCCCTGGTGACGGCGTATGGGTCATTGCGCACTGCCGGCACTCCACTGAACTCATTCCCGATCGACGGGCGGTTCAAAGTGACATCGACGATCGATGCGCTCAACGCAGGAACCGAGATCGACGTGCCGGTGATCGTCGGCGCCAATAGCGGCGAACAAGGCATGAACGGCGCACGCACGATTGCGAAGCTGACGGGCGACTCCGGCGCCGGCGCGTGGCTCTACCAGTTTGCCTATGTGCCGGACTTCCGCAGCGCAGAATGGGCGAACGGCGCAGTGCATTCGGCCGAGCTGTTGTTCTCATTCGATTCGGCCGACACGTCGAGCTGGGCGTCCAGCGCGGGGGGCAAGATCGACGACGTGGACCGAGCGGTGGCAAAACGGGTGAACTCCTGCTGGGTGGCTTTCTACAAGATGGATCCGGAGGCGAAATCTTTTACCTGCGCCGACGGGTTCGCTTGGCCGGCCTACGACGATGCGGAGGACAACGCGGTTCGGTTCGAGGATAAGCCAATGCTCGTGGAGTCGAAGACGATTCCGAACGGGCCGCCGATGGCGACCGGTGCTGCGGCGAACTGAGGCTGGTTGATCCGCAACTTCGGCGAGCCTGACGGAGCTGCAGAAGTGTTCCGCTGGACTCGCCACTTGCGAGGCTCGTACCGCATCGCCACCGGGCCGGAGCCCTACGGCCATGCGCGCGGGCGAGGAGTGGAGTGCTCGACGCGGCTCGGCGGTCGTCGCGCGCGTCTACGCTGCGCGAGCACTCATCCCGCGGATGACGACCGATCGAGCAGCTACGCAAGGAATTCGGCGATCTCTGTCCGCTATTGATCGCCGTCACCGGGGTACGGCCAGGAACAAGACCGGCCACGAAGCATCGGGGCGGGTTTCGTGATGCACCTCGTGAAGCTCTGTTCAGTCCGCTACGCGGCTGCAAGCACTGGGCGAAGTTGCACCGCTGCTCGAGCCGCACACCGAGCTGTTGTCGGATTGTTGGTGCAGCCGCCGCAGTTCGCAGCCGTCAGCGGCTGGCCGTTCTCTGCACTCCCCTTGCCGTCCGCAAGCTCTGTCGGAAGCGCGCTCTTGCCTCGAACCCGAATGATCTTCGCGCGCTACGCGGCGCCGAACCGCACCAGATTTCACCGCCAGTATGCACCATTCACGCAGGTTCGCGCGGATCGACTTGTTCTGTGACGGCTCCTCAGTTAGCACTGCGGCTTGCTGCACATGACTCGTGTGAAGTCACGCGTCCGCCCTCGTAAGTCCTTCGCGTGGGCGCTGTGTTTTGCACACTTCGCGCTCTCCGCGTGCACGGATCCCGTGGAACGCTCGGCGCCGTTGAACGCGGTGATCGACGCCGACACCGTGGTGCGCGCGAGCACGGTCGCGGTCGAAATCGTTCTCCAAGGAGAGCGCAGCCCGATACACGGCGGAAGCAAGATCTGGGAAATGATCATGCCGCCCGTCACGTTCCGGCCAGAGTCGGACGACAAATGGCCTTGGCGGACCACGCTGACCGCGGAACAGAGCAGCCAGTACGAGCGCTTCGACTTGCTCGCAATCGCGCGCGATTCGCGGCGCGCGGTGGTCGGGCGCGTTCAGGTGATTCGAGATCTCGCTGCCGCGCGGCGGACTGGCCTGCGCGCACGCTTCGATACGGCCTGCTTTCGCCGCGAGGAGTGCGACGACGGCTTCACGTGTGCGGGTGGAACCTGCGTGGATGCAACTCAGGTCTCGAGCGCGCCTGCCGCTGACGGCGGCATGGAGCCTGCGACCCTCGATGGCTCGACTGAAATCCCCGATCAGCTCGAGGATGGCATCGCGACCGAGAGCGGTTCGTGCAAGACGGGTCAAGTCGCGTGCACCGAACACGGGTCGCGAACACCGCTCATCTGCGAAGGTGGCAGCTGGAAGGCGCAGCCCGAGTGTTCCGAAGCAGAGCGCTGCAGCACGGCGGAGGGAGTCGCGCGGGGGACGTGTCAGGCCATCGTCGACCAATGCGCGAACCGGAAGGCGAACGTACCGTTCTGCGACGGCGAGATGATGCGCATTTGCCCAGACCTCGTCAGCTCAGTGGTGCGCCCGTGTTCGACGAACGAGCGCTGCGTATCCACTGCGCAAGACAGCGCCGAGTGCCAGTGCAAAGCCGGCTTCGTGCCGGAGGGCGGCCGCTGCACTCAGCCAAGCAAGTGCGGCACGAACAACGGCGGCTGCGACACGGTCACGCAGTGCACCACGCAAGGGGACAAGCGCGTGTGTGGCACGTGCCCGACTGAGTACACCGGCACCGGGGATCAGGGATGTTCGCCCCTGCTCCTCGGCCTCGTGCTGAGCTCCGGCACGCTCGAGCCGGCATTCGCGTCGAACGTGCAGCAGTACCGCATGCACGTGCCGCTGGTCGGTCAGCGCGTGACCGTCACGCCCTCGGTGCCGGCGAACACGATGGTCACCGTGAACGGCGAGCCGCTCGACGCGCGCGGGACCTGGACCTCGCCGGTGCTGACGTTTGACGAGACGCCCGTGAAGCTCGAGATCACCTCCACGTTCGGCGTGACCTCGCAGTATGCGTTCACGCTCCAGCGCGCGGCCGAACAGGTCGGGTACCTCCAGCCGGTCAATCCCGCTTCGCTGAATCAGTTCGGTTCGGCTGTCGACATCTCGGGTGACACGCTCGTGGTGACTGCGTGGTTCGACGACAGCGCGGCTACGGGGATCGATGGCGATCCCCAAAGCACAGGCGCAGAAGACAGCGGCGCGGCTCACGTCTACGTACGCGACGGCGCCGAGTGGAAGCGGCAGGCCTATATCAAGCCGAGCGACACGACGACGTACGACTTCTTCGGAACCAGCGTCGACCTTCGTGGCGACCTGCTCGTCGTGGGCGCGATTCACGAAGGGCTGTTCGGAGGAACCGGCGAGGCTTCACGTCCCGGCGCCGCGTACGTCTTCGAGCGCACGGCGGGCGTGTGGAAGCAGACGCAGCTCCTCGCCCCGAGCATGCCGAACGGGCTCGACTATTTTGGCATGGCCGTCGTGCTGAATGGCGACACGCTTGCCGTCGGAGCACCCGCGGACTCGACGGGCGGGTCGCGCTCCGGCGCAGTCTATGTCTATCAACGCAGCGGTTCGACCTTCACGGAAGTCCAGAAACTCAAAGCGCTGAAGCCGATTGCAAATGCGGCGTTTGGTTCGAACGTGTCGATCGACGGCGATCGCATGGTCGTCGGTGCGCCGGCGTCGGTGCTCGGATCGAGCCCGGGTTCGGCCGAAGTGTTCATTCGCGACGGCGGCATGTGGAAGAGCTCGCAGCTGTTGCAGCAAGAGAAGCTCGCCGGTGGAGCTAGCTTCGGCTACGTGACGGCATTGCGCGGCAATCGCCTGGCGATCAGCGCGCCGCGGCCGTCGGATTATCCAGGTTCACCCACGCCCACCGATCCCGGCGAAGTCTACGTGTACGAGTTCAGTGTCGACGCCGGGAACTGGAAGCAGACCGCAGTTTTGACTGCGCCTTACCCGAGAGCCACGAATTGGTTCGGATTGTCGATGTTGCTCACGGACAGCGGCATATTCGTTGCGTCGCCCGGCGATGCGAGCGGTGGCCGCGGAGTGCATGCGGATCCTGCACGTGGCAGTGCGACGTTCTCCGGAGCGGTGCATCTGTTTGCGCCGACGCCCGCGGGTTGGGTCGAATCCGCGTTCATCAAAGGCGACAACACGACGACAGACGATTGGTTTGGAAGCTCGATCGCAGCCGACGGTGATCTGCTCGCCGTAAGTGCAAGGTTCGAAGACAGCGGGGGCACGTCTCTGAGATTCGGCGCAGCCTACGTGTTTCGTTGATGCCGAGCGCGCGCTGCTGGGGCGGCAAAGCTGGTGACTCCGACAGTCAGTTCGACAACTTCATCGAACCGCACGACGCGACGAACAGCAATACACTCTGGACTCGGACAGTCCTGCCTCCACGTAGTCCTGCCCGAATAACACCACGTGCGCGAGTCCAATCACCGGCATCAGCCAGAATAGATAGAAGAGTCCCGCGCCGACCATCGCGAACATCTCAGCATCATCGTCTTACAGGATCGGATTTCCGCAGCACGCAGGGGGAGCTGGCTCGCACATGGGCCGCACTACATTCCGGCGAGGCGTCCGCTGGCTCGTGCCCGCCTTGACCCATGCTGAACGCGTTGCGGTCAGCGCAGCTAACAGCGTTGTCGAAGTTGGAGCGCCGCAGCCCCGAGCTGCAAGCCTGCGGGAGGCAAGTCGCGCCCGAGCGTCAAGCGACCGGCTTCTGAACCACGAGTCGGTCGGAATCGAGCGAGACGATCGGAAGCCGTTGCTCGGCGCCACTCTCGGGCGTCAGCACTAAGACGGGCAACGATCCCGCCTGCAGCTTCCAGCTGCACGCCGTTGCGAGGGAGCCGTCATGCTTCGCGATTCCGATGTGCGCCCCGGAGTGATCGGGCCGCAGCTCGAAGCCCGTCCTCCCACGCGCAGGTGGGAGCTTCACGCTCGCAAGACGAAACACCGTTTGTGACGGCGTGTCTTCTTCGTGTGCATGGCGCCACGTGCCTGCGAGTAGCCGTTCCATGTGATCGAGATCCATCGTCGCCCCCATTCGCGCTCGAGCGTGACACGGCTCACGGCGTATTCGCCATCGATCACTTACGTATGCTCGAAGTCGCGCGTTGCCACAATGGCCATCTGCAACTGCAGCCAATGGCGACACATCGAGCAACGCGATCTACATCACACGAACAGGGGACACCATGAGCAACGTACCGGCACGTCGAAACTGCGGAACGATGGAGGTTCATCGTAGATTGATGAATACCGATCCCGCGTACGCAAGCGCACGTGCGGCAATCGAAAATCGGACTCGATCGTTCGCCGCGAATCGCTCCAAGGTCGCGCGGGCCGGCATCACTACGATCCCGGTCGTGGTTCACGTGGTCCATCACACTGCGAGCCCGGAACAAAATCTTTCGATGGCGCAAATTCAGAGTCAAATCGACGTGCTGAATCGCGACTTCCGCCGGCAAAACGCCGATGTCGCGGCGGTGCCCGAAGTCTTCAAGCCGCTCACTGGGGATACGCGGATCGAGTTTCGATTGGCCACGGTCGATCCAAACGGCAACCCCACGGACGGCATCACACGCGCGCCGACTGCCACGGCATCTTTCAACAGTGACAACGACGGAATCAAATCAGCCGGCAGCGGCGGTGCGGACGCATGGCCCGCCAACCACTACCTCAACATCTGGACCGCGCCGGAATTGGTCGACTCCTTCGGCAATGCACTGCTCGGATACGCCCAGTTTCCCGGCGGCGTGGCTGCAACGGACGGCGTCGTCATCTTGCATAGTGCCTTCGGAACGAACGGAACGGCAGCGGCGCCGTTCAATCTCGGTCGAACTGCCACCCACGAGATCGGTCACTGGCTGAACCTTTTTCACATCTGGGGCGACGACGACGAGGGCTGCGATGGCAGTGACGCCGTGTCCGACACGCCCAATCAGGGCGGCCCGAACTTCGGCGTTCCGGTGTTTCCGCAGCTGAGTTGCACGAACGGACCGAATGGCGACTTGTTCATGAACTACATGGACTACGTCGACGACGCTGCGATGTTCATGTTTACGAGCGGTCAAGTCGTGCGGATGCAGGCCGCGCTCGACAACGAGCGCTCCGAGATCGGCTCGACGCGGCCCCAGCTCACGAGTCCGCGCCTGCCGCCATTGGCTGCTATCCACGCAGTCTCACGCAGTGCGAACAAGCTCGACATCTTCGCGACCGATAAAAATGGAGCGGTTGTCAGCGCAGCGTGGGAGCCTACGTTCTCAGACGGCTGGCATGGCTGGTGGCAGATTCGCGACGGCCGCGCGCAGGCGGGCTCTCCGATCCATTGCGTCTCCCGAACTGCAGACAAACTCGACATCTTCGTCGTGGGGACGGACGGCAAGATTTCCACTGCAGCGTGGGAGCCCGCGTCGAGCGACGGCTGGCGCGGCTGGTGGTCGATCAAAGACGGAGTTGCGGCGCACGGCGCGCCGGTGACGTGCGTCTCGCGCAGTGCGAACAAGCTCGACGCTTTTGTGGTGGGCACGGATGGTCGCGTGTACACGGCGTCATGGGAGCCCGCTTTCACAGACGGCTGGCATGCGTGGCGGGCGATCGGGAATGTTCGCGTACCTCAAGGTGCGGCAGTGCACGCCGTCTCGCGCAGCACTGACAAGCTCGATGTCTTTGTGACCGACGTCAACGGTGCGATCCAAACGGCATCGTGGGAGCCCGCTTTCACGGACGGTTGGCATGGCTGGCACTCGATCAACGGGGGTCGCGCTACTCCAGGCGCGCCGGTCACGTGCGTTTCGCGTAGCGTGGACAAGCTCGACATCGTCGTCGTCGGCACCGATGAGCGCGTTTACACGGCAGCGTGGGAGCCAGCATTCAACGACGGATGGCATGGCTTCTGGCGCATCGGCTCCATTCGCGTTCCGCAGGGCGCACCCGTGCATGCAGTCTCGCGTGGACCGAACAAACTGGACATCTTCGCCGCCGATAAAAACGGCGTCATTCAAACCGCAGCCTGGCAACCGGCGTTCGCCGATGGCTGGCACGGTTGGTGGCCGATCAATGGTGGACGCGCTGCACCGGGCGCACCGGTGACTGCGGTTTCGCGCAGCACGGACAAACTGGACGTGTTCGTGGTCGGAACGGATGAGCGGGTTTGGTCCGCGGCGTGGGAGCCGGCCTTCACGGACGGCTGGCACGGTTGGTGGGCACTCGGCCAGTGACAGCGTGTGCTCGACGCGCGCTAGTTCCGGGGCGGAAAGTTTCCGCCTCGGGCTAGCGCCCGACGGCAGTGCGCGGCTCCGCAACGCGTACGTTCAGGGGCAAGCCGCTTGATCCATCTGGTTGGACCAGTGTACCTACTTTGCTGAGTCGACTTTCACTCGGTCAGGCCGCAGGCCGCAAGAGTGTCAGCCGGACCCGTTACGTAGGAACACGATGATGCAGTCTCCAGAGGTTCTAGTGCACGCCGAGGCGGGCGAACTGATCTCCGATCGGCCGCACAACCACGAGCTACGAGTCACGCGTACAGGCACACGCGGCGGCGCCTGTCCCGTCGCACTCGTCAGCCGCTCCGGTGCGCTCTTTTACTCTCCGGCCAGGGCAAACCACATGCTGGGCTGCGACGTGGCGCGCTCGCGGGACGGCGGCGCGAGCTTCGAGCGCTTGCAGACGCCACGCGAGCCGGCCCACCTACCCGACGGTTACGTACCACCGCGGTTGAAGAGCCTGCACCCGAAGGAGCTCGCTCGCATGGCCGAGGAGCTCGCGCCTGGAGCCACGTTCCACCCTGGGTTGTGGATGGATCCTGCAAGCGGTCGCGTGTTCGTCACGACTACTCACAAGCGGACGGCCGATATGTTCGACGCCGAACGCGTAGCGCGGTTGGACGTGGGCTTCGTCCAAGCCGGCGTGGACGAAGC
>Ga0193752_1001220_pt1 | contig 21841 bp, 20 predicted proteins | sample H1c1metaG_FD_144924 | JGI IMG/M metagenome (GOLD analysis project Ga0193752, IMG submission 144924) | Soil microbial communities from a riparian zone of the East river system, Colorado, United States - H1c1 | ecosystem: Environmental > Terrestrial > Soil > Riparian zone | place: USA: East River...
AAATCAAATTTCTCCTACGACATAAGCAGCAGTTCCGATCCGCTGAACCGCCTGCACGGGATAAGCTATGACAAGACTGGGGCCGATACAACCTACACGATCAATGACGCGGCGGACGTTTCGATTCAGTACATGACCACGGGCGACAAGTCGCGTGTTTCGAGCGTAACGACCTCTGGCATTTCTGTTGAAACGAATACATACGATGCCTACGGACGTGTGACCGATTACGAGATGGCTTTGGTGTTGCGACCGGGTTATGAATTCCTTACGAGTTATCAGTACGACACGGCGCAATACGCTTATCCGGTATCGCAGACGCACGGCGCCAGCAGTACGGGTTCGCCCCACAGGATAACGACCACCGCAGAGTATTCTTACGATACCGGACTTGTTACAGAGGCGACGGACGCGAACGGGCTTACTTCCCAGACGTGGTATAACCCAAATACCCTGCGCCCGGTGAAATCGGTTTCCTCGACAGGGGCTTATTCCACATTCGGTTACGATGACGACGCAATGACGGTAACGGAAGAAGTATTTGAATCAGGCGGAACAATTGCGGGCAGCTCGGTCAAGTATCTGAACGGCATAGGACAAGTAAGGAAATCGGAAGCAGCCGCACCGAGCAGTATTGTCGATATAGTCGAAACAAAATACACGTTGTTCGGCGAGGAATGGAAACAGTCGCGGCCATATAGAAGCGGCGATACCGTTCAATGGTCGGAGAAGTTTTACGATAACCAGCGGCGGCTTATAAAAGTCGTCGAGCCGGACGGTAGCGAGACAAAGGCGTTTTACAACGAGACAGCGATTCCCAGTTCGGCGGCAACCGCGCCCGGGAACAAGATGCGTGTTATGACGCCTGGGGACGAGAGCGATGAGGAAGGTACGATCAGCAAGGCAGGCTCGTTGAGGTTGTCGAACCGAATCCCGACGCAGGCGTAAATCCAAACGGAACCGTTGCGGCAACCGGCAATCTTGTTACGAAATACAGCTACGATACTGTCGGACGCCTTACCCAAACGGAACAAGGCACCCAGTTTAGAAAGTTCAAATACGACGATCTGGGAAGATTGAATCGCCAGAAACTTGCCGAACAAACCGCGACGCTTGACGCAGACGGTGCATTCGTCGGATCGGTGAGTGGGCTTTGGAGCGAAGCATTCTTTTACGATAACCGCTCAAACCTTACGCAAAAGACGGACGCGCGCGGAGTAAAGACGCATTTCTCTTATCAACTGAGCGGCGGCGGGCTTGATCCGCTTAACAGACTTCAGTCGCGCACGTACGATACATCCGGGCTGCTGCAGCCGGGATTGCCGATCTATAATATCTGGGGCACGACCGTTTCGTATGAGTATATGACGACGGGCGACAAGAGCCGTATCCAGAAGATCGTAACGTCGGGGATGCTGACGGAGGACTATGCCTATGACGGGCAAAGCCGCGTAAGCGAATATAAGCAGACGGTGATCGGTCGGGAACGTATCCGATGACGACGAATTATCTTTATGACACACTCGACCGCGTAAAAGAGGTTGAATATCCTGCACAGTGGCAGCAGAGCGGTAATCCGCGAAAGATCGTAGCTCATACCTACGACTCGGCAAGCCGCCTCGCTACTCTTAGTTATGACGGCAATCAACATGCAGGAGATGTAGTCTATAATGCATCGGATCAAACGACATCGATCAAGATCGGAACGGCGGGGACGAATCAGGTTACGGAAGATTACACATTCGATCCGCAGACGGGTCTGCTGACGAACCAAACGGCAACAAAGAGTTCGACGACACTGATCGATCTTTCCTATGACTACGGCAGAAATAATTCAGTTGGAAGTTTAAGCGGAAAGACGGGTCATTTGACCAAGATCATTGACAACTTAAATACCAATAAGAATCGCGAATATGAGTTTGATGCATTGGGAAGATTGACGAAGGCAAAGGGCGGGACAACTGGAACGCTGTGGAACCAGACCTATACTTACGACCGATATGGAAATCGGACGAATGTAGCGGCAAGCGGAGTGGCGGCGGACAGTACGCCGATACCAATGGATGGTATTCCGAATCTGACTTACGACAATGCGACCAACCGGATAACGACGAGCGGATTTGAATATGATGTTGCGGGGAATCAGATCCGGGCTTTGGCCGAGGACGGCGTGACCTGGGTCAAGTATGATTACGATGCGGGAAACCGGCTGCAGGTAGTGACGCGTGACGACGTAAATCAAACGCAGCTGCAAGTATTCCAGTACGGAGCAACCAACGCACGGCTGATAGGTTATGACTCGGCAACCGGGCAAAACACCATTTTCGCGGGTGTCGGCGGAACCGTGCTGGCCGAATATATTGAATTCAGTTCCCTGACTCCGACATGGACAAAGAGCTACACGTATCTGGGAAGTAGTCAGCTTGCGACGATCACCCCAAATGGAACCGCCGAAACCATCGAGTTCAATCACCGGAAGCTAAAAACAACCAATCAGCCGGAACAAGCACTGAACAAAACACACTGCCATTCGGAACCTGAATTGTTATTCTATTGTTAGTAAATGAACGAACGCTATAGCAGACAGATCTTATTTCAGGGGATCGGGCGCGAGGGGCAGGAGAGGTTGCTGGATTCGCGGGTGCTGATCGTTGGGTGCGGTGCGCTAGGGGCGTCGCATGCGGAGATGTTGTCGCGGGCAGGAGTTGGGAAATTGCGGATCGTCGATCGGGATTTTGTCGAATATACAAATCTGCAGCGGCAGACGTTGTTTAAGGAAGCTGACGCTGAAAATAGAATGCCAAAGGCGGCGGCGGCAAAGCATCGGATCGGCGAGATAAATTCGGAGATAGAGGTCGAGGCGGTTGTCGCCGATGTTAATAATTCGAACGTCGAATCGTTGATCGACGGCTGCGATCTCGTACTGGACGGCACCGACAATTTTCAGGTGCGTTATCTGCTGAACGACGCCTGCGTCAAGCTGGGCAAGACGTGGATCTACGGTGCTGCCGTTTCCAGCTACGGCACGACGATGACGATCATTCCGGGCGAGACACCATGCCTGCGGTGCATCTTCGACGAAACGCCCGATGCCGGAAGCTCGCCGACCTGCGACACCGCCGGCGTAATAATGCCGATCATCGCCAGCATCTCGGCCGTTCAGGTGGCCGAGGCAATAAAGCTGCTCACAGGCAACCGCGATGCCTTGCACAGCTCATTAATGCAGATCGACGTTTGGCAAAACGATCGGCGAAAGATAAAACTGGCCGGGCCGAACCCCGACTGCATAACCTGCGGCAAACGCAAATTCGAATTCCTCGACGCCGACGCCCGCGAATTCGCCGTCGTACTCTGCGGCCGCGATGCCATCCAGCTCGCCCCAGCTAAACCAGTCAACCTTGATCTTTCAGTTTTTGCGGCCAGTCTCAACGGCGTGACCGAAGTGAAGCAGAACGAATATCTAGCGCGTTTTTCAATCAACGGAAAAGAGATCTCTGTTTTTCGTGACGGACGGGCCATAATCAAAGGGACGGACGATATAACCGAGGCCCGTTCGCTTTACGCACGATACATCGGAACTTGATGTAGAGGCGAACCCTTAGTTATTTTCAAGCCAAATAATATCGGCCAAGTCCTTGGGCCTGTTCATTGAGCGTTTGTTTCGAAGAAGCTCCGCCTTTCCGATTATTGGGATGTTCAGATCATGAATTTCGACAAACGTACTGTTTGTCAATGCTTCATCGAATTCGAGGCTTTGAACTTTATTGATGATATCTATTCGATTGGGAGGAATTCCCATCTGGAAAACCATTCCAGGAGTTTTCAGATCTTCTATACATAGATCAAAAAGCGGAGCTCCGAAGGTTTGCAGAGATGCCCAAACCCGTTCGGCGTTATTGTCCGAAATGCGTATCCAAAGGTCGATATCCCCGGTTCCGCGTACATATCCGTGGAACGCGATCGCGTAACCGCCGACCAGCATGTATTCAACTTTCTCGTTTGAAAACGCGGACAATATGTCTATGAAGTCCCGGTTGAGCAAGGCGTTTCTCCTTGAATTCGTACAGGCTGCGTGACAGTTCCCACAACATTTCCAAACGCTGATTAGGGGTCGTAGATGAACGGAGATCACCCGCATCACCACTCTCTTCAAGTGTCGTAAGCCGCGTAACCATCCCGCTTCTGTCAGCAACTTTCATAGATAAATTATACCACTGTTCGGTTGCAAACATTGGTCAGTAACTAATGACTGGTGACTAATCATCTATATTCCGCGATCAGGCACGACCCTCAATAAATGCTCTTCCTATTGACCGATTGGATGGTAAGCTATTTATGATTTACTTATGATGGAGCGACCTAAGATAGTAATTGTCGGTGGCGGGTTTGGTGGGTTGTGGGCGGCAAAGGCGTTGGCTAATAAGGCTGTGGACGTGACGCTGATCGACCGGAAGAATCACCATGTTTTTCAGCCGCTGCTTTATCAGGTGGCGACGGCGGTGTTGTCGCCCGGCGAGATCGCCACGCCGATCAGGCGTATTTTGCATTACGCCAAGAATATCGAGGTGATACTGGGCGAGGCGGTCGCGTTCGATGTTGAGAATAAAAAGGTGCGGCTGGAAGACCGGACCGAGGTCGGCTATGACTATCTGATCGTAGCGGGCGGTGCTCGGCACGCGTATTTTGGCCATGACGACTGGGAAACATCCGCACCGGGACTTAAGACGATCGAGGACGCCGTGGAGATCCGTCGCCGTGTACTGCTGGCGTTCGAATTAGCCGAGCGCGACGCCTATCTGAAAGGCTCGCAAAGAACGCTGAATTTCGTCGTGGTCGGCGGCGGCCCGACCGGGGTCGAACTTGCCGGTGCGATCGCGGGCATCGCGAGACAGGCGTTAGCCAAAGATTTCAAAGCGATCGATACGAGAAATGCTAAGGTACTGCTTTTTGAAGGCTCTGACCGCGTGCTCGGCTCGTTCGCAAAAGACCTTTCGGAAAGCGCGAAAACGCAGCTCGAAGACCTCGGCGTCGAGGTAAGGTTGAACAGTTTTGTCACCGACATCGCACCGGGCAAGGTAAAGGTCGGCGAAGAGTGGATCGGCTGCGATGTGGTGCTGTGGGCGACAGGCGTGGCCGCCTCGCCGATGGGCAAACAGCTTGGCGTAGAAACCGACAAGGCCGGACGCGTTTTTGTTAACCCCGATCTGACGATCCCCGATCAAAAGAACGTTTTCGTCATCGGCGATATGGCCTCGCTAAAGCAGGAGAATGGCGATCCGGTTCCCGGTGTCAGCCCCGCGGCGATGCAGATGGGAACAGCGACGGCGAAAAATATCCTCGCCGATCTTAAAGACCAGCCCCGAAAAAATTTCAAATACGTCGATAAAGGCACGATGGCCACCATCGGCCGCAGCAAGGCCATCGCCGATGTGCAGGGCTTCCATTTTAAAGGCTTTATCGCATGGATGATGTGGCTGTTCCTGCACGTATTTTTCCTCATCGGTTTTCGCAACCGCATTATCGTGATGTTGGAATGGTTCTGGGCGTACCTTACCCGCGAACGCAGCGCACGCCTTATCACCGGCGATGCGGACGAGCTTCGCAATGCACTGACGTTTTTAGAGGGCGAGGACGCTGTCGTCCAGGAAATGAAAAAACGGGCTGAGGCAAAGACCCAGAAATGAGAAGTCAGGATGACATTCCAGTGTCTTTTTATTTGCGGATAGCTTAATATTTAGAGCAACTTAGATTCGCCCTTTTACGCATGAAGACAACTTTTCTTTCCTTTGGCCTTCTCATTGTTTTATCGATCACCGCTAACGCCGCCGAACCGCAAATATGGTCGGTAAATTCGCGTGCGGACGTAATTAAGGGCGATGCCCGCAGCGTTTCTATAGACGCGAACGGCAACATCACGCCTGCACCTAAGCTGACGGAAATCTACAAGACCGAACAGCCGTATATCTGGTCGAGCACGGCAGATTCGGCCGGAAATGTTTACCTGGGAACGGGAGCCGAAGGGAGAATTTTTAAGGTCGGTACAAACGGTACCGGAGCGTTGTTTTGTGACCTCGGCGAGCTTAATGTTTCTGCCCTGGCGATCGGGAAAAATGGCGAACTTTTTGCTGGGACGTCGCCTGACGGCAAGGTCTATCAGATCGACCCGGCCGGTAAGGCGATGGTCTATTTTGAGCCGAAGGAAAAATACATCTGGTCGCTGGCGGTGATGGCAGACGGCAGCCTCGCGGTCGGAACGGGTGAGGGCGGAAAGATATATCGCGTTCGCACGGCAAATGCGGTTCCGGCGGCTTCCCTGCTTTTTGATACCAGCGAAACGCACATTATCTCGCTTGCGACGGACAAGGCCGGAAACCTTTTTGCCGGCACGGACTCGGGCGGACTTGTCTTGAAATTTGGTGCGGACGGAAAGCCGTTCGGATTGCTCGATTCGCCTCTTCGAGAGATCCACGAGCTTACGGTCGGGCCTGATGGTTCGGTCTATGTGTTGGCACTTGGCGAATCGGCGTCAGTTGCAAAAGCACCGGAACCGGCCACCGCCGCAACGCCTGAAAATAAAACTGTCTCGGCAGATCGTCCAAACCCGATGCAGCCGGAACCGCCTCAAAAAAGCCGCTACGATCTGACCGGAGCAAAGTCCGCCGTTTACAGAATATTGCCCGACGGCGGAACGGACATACTTTGGTCGTCCGCGACGGTGACCGGATTTTCGATCTACGCACACCAGACCGGAAACGGCGTACTGCTCGGCACATCCGACCGCGGCCGCATTTTCAGCATTCGCAATGACGGCAACGAAACGCTCTCGATGCAGACCGACGCGAGCCAGATCTCGACGATCTTTAGCCAGGGAGCAAACCTTTACGCAACGTCGAGCAATCAAGGGCGACTCTTCCGCATCGGACCGGACAACGTGGCCGAAGGCATTTACGAATCGGCCGTGCTGGACGCAAAAACGACCGCGACCTGGGGAAATGTCTGGTGGGCGTCAGCCGGAAATGTGCAGATCGAAACGCGAAGCGGCAACTCCGAATTGCCGAACGAAACATGGAGCGGCTGGGAAGTGGTTCGCGGCGAGGCAAATCGCGGCCGAGTGACCAATCCAAAGGCGCGTTATTTTCAGTGGCGTGCTCTGCTTCGCGGCGGCACATCGTCTCTGCGTGAATTGAGCCTCGCCTATATAGCGCGAAACATAGCACCGGAGATCACGTCGCTGCAGACGCTTCCGGCAAATGTCGGCCTGCTCTCAATCCGCCGATACAGATCGATCCGAATATAGAATTGTCGGGACTGGAACCTCAGACATTCGGTATTGTGATCGTTCCGCAGCAGCCGCGTCGTGCATTTCAAAGAGGCGCACGAGCATTTCAATGGACGTCCGAAGACCGCAACGGCGACAAGGTCGTTTACGATGTCTATTACAAGGAACTTGCGGACGCGAACTACAAGCTGCTTAAGGAAAATGTCGCGGAGAATTTCGTTACTATCGACGGCCTTTCGCTGGCCGACGGCCGATATACTTTGAGGATCGTAGTGAAGGATGCTCCGTCAAATCCCGTTGGGCAATTTTTGTCCGGAGAACGTCTTAGTGAATCGTTTGATATAGATAATGCCCAACCGACCGTCAGCATTTCCGGTCAGCCGCAGATCGCCGGCGACCGGGCGAAAATAATATTTCTCGCAAATGATAAGGGCAGCTTTATTTCGCGGGCCGAGTTCAGCGTGAACGGCGGCGAATGGCAAGCGGTCTATGCAGACGACGGCATTTCCGACGGACCGGACGAACGCTATACCGTGGATGTTCCGCTCAAGGCATCTGGTGAATATTCCGTAACGCTTCGCGTTTTCGACGCAAATGGCAACGCCGGAAATGGACGGGCTGTGGTTCGCAAATAGTTAATGGGCATTGATAATAACAGCGTAGCAGTTATTACAGGAGCAGCTTCCGGCATCGGCCGTGCTCTCGCCGTTAGGTTTGCTGAGGAGAGCATCGCGGGCATCGCCATTTCGGATGTTAACGAGGAAGGCCTGATCGAAACGGCGGCTTTGGTCGAAAAGCTCGGCGTTCCGGTTTCTACGCATGTTGTCGATGTCTGCAAACTCGACCAGGTAAAACAGTTTGCGGCAGACGTTATCGAAAAACATGGCCGCGTAACGCACCTCATCAACAACGCCGGCGTTGGGCTGATCGGTACGTTCGAGCAGGTTTCGATCGAAGATATCGAATGGCTAATGGGGATAAATTATTGGGGCGTTATCTACGGATGCAAGGTATTTTTGCCGACGCTGCTAGCTCAACCAGACGCTCACATCGTAAATGTCTCAAGTGTGTTCGGCATCATCGCACCGGAAGAACAGTCGGCCTATTGCTCGTCTAAATTTGCGGTACGTGGTTTTTCTGAAAGCTTGCGGCACGAATACGAAGGGACAAATCTTTACGTTCACTGCGTTCATCCGGGCGGCGTTTCGACCAATATTGTCCGCAACTCGCGCTCAGGCGAGAATACTCCCGAAGAATGGAAAAAGCAGGGCGTAAAATTCTTTGACCGCGTCGCCAAGACCACGCCCGAATCGGCCGCCGAAGACATCATCCGCGGCATCAAAACAAAAAACCCGCGCATCCTGATCGGCAAAGACGCCCGCTCGATCAGCACGCTCTCACGCCTTTTCCCAAAGTCCTATCTAAAAGTTATCGAACGCCTGAACGGCCACAAGATGAGTTTACGGAAGAAATAGATCAGATAGCTAAGATATCAGCCATAGTAAGAGTATCCATGCCTTTACTTCTTAGATGTCCTGACAGAGGTCCGTCATCAGTAAGTACAAGGACTCCCTTCTCGGCAACTTTGACAATCGCGGAATCGGCCAACCCAAAAGGCAGAAACGACTCCGTTTCTACGAGGGCAGAACTCTCTTCGTAGTTTTCATTCGAAACTTGAACGAAAGTCTTAAGTCCAAGAGCTACATTCCGATGATCCGGCAAAAGGTTGCTAATCTCTGTTAATACATGCGGCGGCGTTAAACGACTATCGAAAAATTCAATAAACTCGGACAACTGTTCAAAATCTCCCCTATTGAACCCCGCCGTTCTTTTCGTCGTTGGAATAAGAGACGGATCTACTGAGCCAATTATATAAAGTAGAGCAATGTTTGTATCTACCAATATATGTTTGTCTTTATATTTCTTAATAACACGCAGTGTGTAGGTGTTCATACGGGACTCTGAACTCGTCGGGGCCATTCAGACATACCTACTACTTTCAACTCTTTTTTATTTATGGATATTCGCTTGTAAACGCGATGAGCGGAAAGCCCTAACGCCTTTTGAAGTTGGTTTGGTTTATTGATTGTTTGTAGATAGCTAATAGTCAATAGCCATTTTTTACCATCTTCAGACAATTCCGCTTCTTCGAGTTCAAATTGATCTTGTGGCCCATTGAGTTCTTCAATGAACCGCTCGGCCAGATCAGAAAGACGTTTGATCTCCGATGCATCACGGTGCGCAATTGCTTTTATATCAGTCATATTTCGATATTTTTAATGCTTCTTTGGCAGTGTCATGGTCTGCCCTTCAGAATCCATTTCGAGATGGCGGGTTGTATTATCCGTCACGCTGGGCGGAACTAGGTCGCCGGTCTTGTAGCGTGATTCGGGCGAGACGTATTCGGTTTGCAGAGGCGGCAGTGCGGTGTTCGAACGCTGCTGGCCGATGACATTCGCCGGGGCGGGAGCGAAATTAACCCGCGACTGTTCCATCTTTTTGTACTTCAGATAGTTGGAAATCCCTTTGGCGAGGAAAGTAAAAGCGGGAAATAACATCGCCCACCACCACGCCTTGCCGCCGGCTACCCCGGTCGTCAATAGAGCAATGGATACAATAAGAAACCCTAGCCCTGAGATGATCGATTTGATCGAATCGGCGTAGACCTCATGCGGATCGTTCCTACGTTTTGCCTCGTGGTGAATGTGCGCTGCACCGGCGTCGCTAAAGTTCGCGGGCAGTTCGCCGCTCAGGGCCGCGGACACATTTCCCAGATCGACACCGCAGCTTCGACAAAATTTTCCCGATTCGGGGTTTTCGGTTCCGCATTTCGGACAAAACATATTTTTTCGCTCAATCCTTCGCCGCCCGCTGTCGTTTCGCTTCGAAAAGAATTACGCCTGCTGCGACCGATACGTTCAAAGATTCTATTTTTCCATACATCGGGATTTTTACCAATGCATCACACTTCTCCGCCACCAGCCGGTGCAGCCCGCTGCCCTCGGACCCAAGCACTAGTGCGGTCGGCAACGTCCAGTCCCATTCGGCGTAATCCATCTCAGCCTCGCCGCTTGTGCCAACGACCCAGATATTCCGTGTTTTCAATTCGTCGATCAGGCGATTTAGATTTGTGACCGTGGCGACCTTGACGTGTTCGATAGCTCCGGCTGAGGATTTCGCAACCGTTTCCGTCAGGCCGACAGCACGTCGTTCGGGAATGAATACGCCATCCGCACCGGCACATTCGACCGTGCGAAGTATCGCACCCAGATTTCGCGGGTCTTCCACGCCATCGAGCAAGACCAATAAGGCTTCGCCTTCGATCTCGTCCAGGATCGCGCCCGCATCGATATATTCGGCCGACGCTGTAAACGCGACGACGCCTTGATGATTTGCCCCCGGCTCGACCAGACGGTCCAATCTGTCCCTTGATACACGGTCGATTATGACGTTGCCTGTCCGGGCAAGTTCGAAGATCTCGGCCAATCGGTGTTCGCGTGCACCGTCTGCTATTGCGATCTTTTGGATCCGTCGTACGTTCGAACGCAACGCTTCAAGCACGGGCGAAACGCCGAAGATAATGCCGCTGTTTGATGGCTCTGCTTTCGCCCGGTCGCCGTTGGGCGGCTGCTCGCGTCGAGGCCGTTTCAAAGGCTGTGGATCTGTCCGCTCAGGAAATGGTCGTTTTCGCTTCATATCAGAATTCGCTGCAAACGCGAATATTTTGTGAACTGTTCTGCGTTGCTGGTGACCTCGCCTTTGGAAAGCGAAAAGCCAAGACCGGAACGCTTCAGCCCGTTCGATTCGCTATGTCGCGTCGGTTGCCACACGCTGTCCAGATCTTTTCTATTATCGACATAGTCCGAAACGAAACGCGCCTGCGGAGCGATAATTCGCAGTCTGTCGACAAGTCGTAAAAGATTCTCGACAGCCAACACGCTCTTCTCGGCTCCGAGACACGAAAAATCAAAGCCGTGGGCCGTGATGCGGTAGCCTGTCGTGTTGCCGCCAACATAAACATCGATCACGCCAAAATCGGATCCAAAATTGGTTTCGTCGAGAGTTTTAGTTTCCTTGCCATTCTTTTTGAATGTCGATTCCGTCTTGCTCTCGATCAACGAACCGGTGACGATCGCCACAATATCTGAGCAGTTATGTTCGAACACTTCATTTGAATTAAATGTAACGGGACTAAATTTACCGTCAGCAAGATCGATCGAACGGATGCGGACGGGCGGAACACCTGGCTTCAGATCTTCATCCGGAACAACTACAATTCTCAACCCTGCCGTTTCCAAACGCATCACAACAGTCTTCGCTTCTTCTTCGGAACCAACGCGGATGAGTGGCATCGGATGACCGGCTTCAAGCGAGAGTTTAAATAGCTCCTGATCTATCGAAGCCGATTCCGCAGCCCGGATCGCTGCGTCAGTCACGGCAGAAATCTGCGATGGAACGATCACTACATTAAATCCTTTTTCCCAGGATTCGACCTCGCGTAATTTTAGGTGGATGGAGTTTGCCGCAGCCTCGGGAAGGTCGAGGGCCGCCGAGCAATACATACATTGCAGACGGTTTGGCGGATTAGCTCGTCGGCACGAACCGCACTCGATCATCTCGCCGCCGCTAAATCCTATCTGCTCGGAGCGGACGGGAATGCCGCCGACCCGTTCGTCTAAATTGTCATTTCCTGTTTCCATTCCTTTAAGTAATTCACGGAATTTTAACATTTGAGGCCGCGATTTGCTTGACCGAATCGATACACCGTTGCAAACTATGCGCTAGAGGCTATTTTGGTACCAGTTACAGATACTTTACGGAAGTTACATTTATTATTTTTTGTTTTAAGTTTTAAGACACATTTACGGCAAACATCTAAAAAAAGTCCGTTTTAACTTACTATTTGTTTTCAGCTAGTTTTAGTAACCAACCGTTAATTCTTCCGTAACTGCATCCGATCTGGCCGAGGATTTCTTGGGGGTCAAAAAATGCAGTTCGAAACTACGACCAGTTCGTCGTGGAAATTCGGCCATCGCGGCCGTGTCGCCGTTTTCATCGATGGCAACAATCTTTTCCATGCCGCGCGCTTTCATAACATCGATATCGACTATAACAAGCTGCTCCGCATTCTATTGGGCGATGGCCGCTTGCTTCGCGCCTTCTTTTACACCGGCGTAGATGCAGGTGCCGAGCGGCAGCAGGGCTTTCTGCTATGGATGCGGCGCAATGGATTTCGCGTCGTGCAAAAAGAACTTAAAACCTTTTACGACGGCACGCGCAAGGCAAATCTCGACGTAGAGATCGCCGTCGATATGCTCAGCCTTGCCGGCAGATATGACACCGCCGTTCTCGTTTCAGGCGACGAAGATTTCGTCTATGCGATCAACGCCGTAGCCTATAAAGGCTGCCGTGTCGAGGTTGCGGGCTTTCGCTCAAACACGGCGCCGCGGCTGATCGACGTTGCGGATTTCTTTATCGATATCGGCGACATTGCCGATCTTATCCGAAAAGATATTTCGCAGAGCAGCGAGTTCGAAGTACCGTCGTTCGTTCCGGTTGGCGATGCTCCGGTTCCGGATATTCTTCGCGATCATGGCCGCGACAGTTTGCCGAGAAATTCCGCACCGATCTATTCGGACGACGACACTGACCGGCGGGACGATTTTGTCCGCGTCCAGGACGATCAATGAAATTGTTCACTATTGACGAAGCAAACGAACTTTTGCCCGGCCTGCGAAAAAAGCTGCTTCGGCTCCAGAAACTTTACGCCGGTATCGGCGAATTACGCGAATCCGCCAAGGCTGCCGCGTCCGTTTCCAATTTTGGCGGCGGTATGGAAGGCGGCTCGGGCTACGTGCGTTCGCTCTATGAGGTCGGCAAGATCACTACCGAGATCCACAACGCGGGTGTTCAACTAAAAGATTACGACCGCGGGCTGATAGATTTTCCATGTATGCGCGACGATCGCGTCGTCCTTTTGTGCTGGCAGCTCGACGACGGCGATGAGATCGAGTGGTGGCACGACATAGATACCGGTTTCGGCGGCCGCGAACGCTTGTAAATTGCATTAAATTTTTCCGCGTTAACATTTTTGTAAACTCTTTGTTTTCTTACTTTCAGCGCCAGTCAAAGTATGCGTACCTGTAAGCGCTTTGATTTTGTGCGCTTTAATGTTGACTACTTAAAGTAAGTTCTGATATTATTTCCACAATTTGGTCAACCCGCGCCTTGGCCACAATTAGTTCAACAATCTGACACCGCCCTATGATGTGCCCCGTTTGTAAACGCGAACTCGCACCCACGCTTTCCATTTGCTTCGCTTGCGGCGCGATGGTGCATGACACCGTGCGCGAAGAACTGCAAACAAAGGTTGGCCGCGTTTCTAACCCGTTAGAGCACAAAGTCGCGGTCGAGGCAGAAGTTCAGATGTATGCCGCTCCGCAGAGCGAGCCGGTCATCGAAAAACCGGCGATCGTTGCTCCGATACAAAAGGTCGAGGTCATCGAGCCGCCGCAGCCAAAAGCGGTGAAGATTGAAACGTCGGAACTATTCAATAAGAAAACAAGCCCGACTCTCGTAGGATTTCAAAGCAAGAACACAACCGTGCCCGACTGGCGGCTTCAGTTGCAAAATTCAGTGCGGCAGCGTAAGAGCGACGTTCCCGTTCACGCACAAGCGATCGACGGAGCCGGTATTGGTTTTCAAAAACAGCTCGTTACAAATGGCGCCAACGCATTAAAGCCGCAATACGTCGAAGAGCCGGAAAGCGTTTCGCACGCAAACCCGCGCGTGGCAAACGCTCTGCGCAGGATAGAAGATTCACGCAAAAGATTTACGACGGGAACCGCGACCGTGGAAACAGCGGCTGCGACCCAACCCGCTCCGGCAAGAAATTATCCGTTCAATGTGGTGGCCCGTTCCGGCGGCGTCTCCCCGAAACCGGCTGTACAGCGTGCGACAGTGAACACGCCGCCAAAGCCGCGTCTCGTTTCGTCGCTGCGGATCGAGAAGAAAGCTTACGACACGAACAAACTGCCGCCGATACCGCAGTTGGAAAAAGTCGAACCGGTGATCGAAGATCCGATAACTGCAAAATCTATTCTGTCTCCGGATGCCCGGATGAACGAACATTTCAAGATCGATGTTCCGGCCGGGATCCATGAAATTCATGAGATCGAGGCGATCGAAGACGAAGAGTTGGACGATCTTGCACCGTTGGCTTCGCGGTTCACGGCAGGCCTGTTCGACATTATTATCGGCGGATTTGCGACCGGAATTGTTTTATCGCCGATGCTTTTGTCCGGTGGTGCATGGTTTTCGATAGCGGGCTTTCTCGCGATGGCGGCCGCGTTCGGCATAGTGATGTTCGTTTATCTAACAGCATCAATCGGTTTTCGCGGACGCACTCTTGGAATGAAGCTTTTCTCGCTTGAGATAGTCGATGCCGAGGAAAATGAATATCCGTCGATTCACCAGGCAGCTGTAAACTCGGCAGTGTTTCTCCTTGCATTACCTTTTCTTGGGATCGGTTTTCTGCCGGCATTCATGAATGAAGAACGCCGTGCCGCACACGATCTGATTTCGGGAACGATACTCGTACGCGAGATCTGACCCTTTATTCGCTAACGCCTTTTGCCACCTCGTCCAGGCCCATCCCGAATGGCTCTGGACTTTTTCATTTGGGGTAAAATAAGAGGGAGTTTCAACGCAAGGTCGCCAAGATGCAGAGCCGCAAAGGTTCTTGATTTTGCGTCTTAGCGTCTTGGCGACTTTGCGTTGAAATTATTTGATACTGTGAATCTCGCAACCCTGAAAAAATTAAAGGACGAACTTGCCGCCGAATTGATCGGACGGCGGTTCGGCAAGATATTCACGCTTTCGCGGCTCGAATTTGCTATAGATCTTCGATTGGCCGATTCGCGTTATCTTTTCATCAGCGTCGAGCCGGGCGATCCGCGCGTCTATTTGATCCGCCGTCGAGTCCGCGATCTGGAAAAGCAATCCGTAAATCCGTCCGGTTTTGTTCAACTGCTTCGCAAGCATTTGTCGGGAGCGACGCTCGAAAAGATCGATCAGATCGACGGAGAACGAGTTCTGCATTTCACGTTTTCCGGCGAGGATGAAATTGGAAAGCAGCGTCGCAATTCGTTGATCGTTCAATTGACGGGCAAATCGGCAAATCTTTTTCTGTTAAATGATGCAGATACGATCGTCGATTCCCTTCGCGATACAGCAGGCGAAGGCCAAGAGACAGGTACGACATACGCGCCGCCCGAGCGTCCGGCCGGATCAAAGAGTGCTGCCCCAACCGCTCCGTTTTCTTACGAAGGATTCGAAAGTCTTTCCGAAGCACTCGATGCCGCTAACCTTGAAAAGAAGGCTGAGAATGAATTTCGCTCTCTCGCAAATTCCGCCCGCGGCAAGATAAAACAGGAAATATCGAAACGTGAAAAACTCCGTTCGCGGCTCAGCACCGATCTGACCGAACACGGCAATGCCAAACAATGGAAACGATTTGGCGACCTTTTGCTTGCGAATGTCTCGACAGCCGAGCGGAAAGGTTCCGGTATAACTGTCACTGATTATTTCGATGAAGATCTGCCTCGCATTGAGATCGGTGCGGACAAGAATGATTCGATAACGGAAGCGGCGGAGAAATTTTTCAGGAAATATACCAAGGCCCGAAATGCGCTCAGCGAGATAGAAAAACGACTGGGAACTCTCGATAAAGAATTAGAAAGACTGCGGGCCGAAAGCGATCTGATCGAGAATGCCGTCGATAATAAAGATGTTGATTTTCTCGCGGCATTAGTCGCTGGAGCAAAGCAGAAAGAACCTGAAAAGCTAAAGGGAAAAGACTCGCCGCTTTCGTCGGTCGCCCGAAGTTTCGCCTCATCCGACGGTTTTGAAATTCTCGTTGGTAAGAAGGCAAAGGACAACGATTACCTTACATTCCGAGTAGCTAAGTCGCTCGACACCTGGATGCATGCGGCGGATTATCCCGGTTCGCACGTCGTCATCCGGAATCCCAACCGCAAGGAAATTCCGACCAAAACACTCATCGAAGCCGCCGAACTTGCGGCGTTTTACAGCCAGGGAAAAGCACAGCCAAAGGCGGCCGTGCATTATACGCAAAAGAAATTTGTTAATAAGCCAAAAGGTGCGGCACCGGGTTTGGTAAGTCTGGCGAGTTTTAAGACTTTGCTGGTCGAGCCAAAAGTCAGCGTCGAACTTATTCGTTGACGACAGACGCTACCAACTCTTCCATCTTTCTGATTTCCGGCGCTCCGCCGCCTTTAAAAACACCACGCAGTTTCCCGTCACGATCTATAAGGAAGCTTTGCGGTATTCCGCCAAAGTTGCTTATCTTCAGCATTGCAGCCTGCATTGGCGTATCGGCCCAAACGAGTGTGTAGTTAAGCTTCATATTGACGGCAAATTCGTCGATCATTTCCTTTGTATCGCCGTCGTCAGTATTTAGCCCGATGATCTCAAATCCTTTATCGCGATGCTCGTCCTGCATTTTTACGAGTGCCGGCATTTCCGCACGGCAAGGGCCGCACCAAGTCGCCCACATATTAAGAAGCAAGACCTTACCTTGGCGGTCGGCGACTTTGAAAGTCGAACCGTCCAGATTCTTCACATCTGCCTGTGCGACCTTTTCGGCAAGGGCAGGATACTCCGAATTCTTCTTTGGCTTATCGGTCTTCGGAGACTCAGCCGTGCTGTTTGCCGACGAACCGCCACAACCCATCAAGCCGCTGAACACAAAAACCAAAACTATAAATAGAGCAAAATTCTTCATTAATAACACCGTTTTATATCAGATCCTGGAGCCGCAGCACGATCAGCGTTACGAACACCAACATTCCAAACATTAACACCAAGACGATCTGGTTAACAACCTCATTCATCCACGGATGCAGGAAAGTAACGTAGCCGCTCAAGTTGTCCGGGATCTTCTTTACCGTTCCGAGTTCCGGTTCCTGCGGCGTCGGATTGTTCAGCGGATCGGCTTGAAATGCACGCGCCGCCGTCTTGTATTCTTCCAGATCGGTCGTGAATTTATCGACCATCGCCTGATTTTCAGATTCGATCGATTTATAAAGTCCTTCGCCTCTCGTCTTTCCTTTAGGATTCGCCCCTTCACTCTCAAGCGTGTCCAGCGTCGAAAAGCGCTTCATCGTGTCGAAAGACCACGCGGCAGGCATCAGCATTCCGGCGACCTTATTGATCCCGCTCGGTACGCCGACCAAACCCGAGAATAATATCTGCGGGATCAGTACGAGCGGAACAAGGCTCGTCGCCAATTCCGATGTACGAACAAGCGCCGATATCAGCAACCCGAGTGCTATGCCTACGGCGGCAGTCAGCAGCATCGCCCAAAACTGCGGAATGCCCAACAGATCGCCCGGCATCGACATCAGGCCGACAAGATCAAAGAACTTCAACGGCACAAATAATAAGATGCACTGCAGGCCGACAATTATTCCGAGCACAAAAAACTTCGATGCTAAGTAAGGCAAGATGCCAAGATTGACCATCCGCTCGCGTTTATAAACAGGGCGTTCGCGAATGATCTCGCGGGCCGAAACTGACGTGCCGAACCAAAACGCGACCAGTGCGATTACGAAATAGGCAAAATCCCGCGGCTGGTTCGCACCCATTACGAAGAAAGTAAGTAAGGCGATCGCCGGAGCCTGTGCAAGCAGAATAAAAAGATTCAGTTTGTCCTTGAGAAGAACTTCCAGATATCGGCGCGAAAGCGTGAACCATTGGCTGATCGCCCCGAAGATACCTAGCCGCCGTTTCTTTCGAACGCCGCTTGGCGGCAGCGTTCCCAGTTCGGCCAAGGGCTTTTGGATGTTGTGCTGATACTGCGGCGTTTTTAGAAATTTCTGCTTCCAGTTTTCGGCGGACTGCTCGGTCAGGGTCTTCCGATTCTCTTCGCCGTGAGTTCGAACTCCATCTTCGACCGGCTTTTCCAGCTTTTCGTAAAGGTCCTTAAAACTCTTTGCTCCAAGATATTCAAGCGCCTCGGACGGCTTACCGTAAAACACCAGTTTTCCGCGCATCAACACGACGATCTTGTCGAAAAGCCGCACATTCTCCATCGCGTGCGTAGTCATAATGACGGTGCGGCCTGATTCGGCTATCTGACGGAAAAGCTTCATTATCTTCTCTTCCGTCGACGGGTCGAGTCCCGATGTCGGCTCGTCCAGAAAGATGATCGACGGTTTCGTCACTAGTTCGACCGCCATCGAAACGCGTTTCCGCTGGCCGCCCGAAAGCTGATTGACCGGCACGTCGCGGCGCTCGGAAAGTCCGGTGACGTCCATTACTTCATTGACGATCTGGTCGATCTCTTTTGAATTTACATCCCGCGAAAGCCGCAGCTTTGCTACGTAATACAGTGTCCGGTAAACCGTGAGCTCACGATGGATAATGTCGTCCTGCGGCACGTAGCCGATGGACTGCTTCAGCGAATCGAGATTTCGGTAAAGGTCTTGATTGTTGACGAGTACGTTGCCCTCGGTGGCCGGGCGATTGCCGTTCATTGCCTCGATCAGCGTCGATTTTCCGGCACCGGACGGCCCGAGGAATCCGACAAATTCATTCGGCTGGATCGAGAGCGAAACGCCGTCAAGCAAGGTGATCTTACCGCCGCCCGAGCGGTCCTTTACGCGTTTTACAATATTGACCGCGTCGATCCGTGTCTTCGAACGTGTATCGTAAACACCCACGGTTCCCGCCGCATCGACCCGGATAACAAACGATCCGATCTGCACCGAATCGCCGTCGCGCACAGCCTGTCGCGAAACGCGATTGCCGTTAACGTAAACGCCGTTGGTCGATCCGAGATCGTCGATCACTATGTCGCCGCCCTGCCGCATAAGGCGTGCGTGGCGTTTCGACATTTGCAGGCCGTCGAGCGTAATGTCGTTCGCATCGTCACGGCCGATCGTCAGTTCATTCTTTTGGCCGAATGCCACCGACATCAGCAATTGCGGTTCGGCTGAATCACCCGGCTGTATCCTCGATGCCGATGTTCCCGCACTCAAAACCATTGTTTTTGGCGAACCAACCTCACCCGCCGGCATTGCGGCGATCAACGACGATACCGACCTTTGCCCTGCCAGGTCAGCCCCGATAGGAGCGATTCGCGATGGCGAATTGAACCGAAGCACCGGCCCGCCAACACCCAGCGTTATCCGATCGTCATGATAAAGCGGCACTGGTGAGGAAATTCTCTGCTCGTTGACCAACGTCCCGTTAAAGCTATTATTATCGACGATCACGTAATTGCCGTTCTCGATCTTTATCTCGGCATGTTTGCGCGAAACGGTCGTCGAATTCGTTTCGAAAATGATCTCGCACACGGCCTCTCGCCCGATCCACACGCTCGGCTTATTAAGCGTGAACGATGGCCGTGCCTGCTCTCCGGTGAAGTCCAGTTTGGCAGTTTCGAACGCAGGCGGTTTAGGCTCAATTACTGGCGGTGATTTTGGTAACGCAGTCTGCGGAACGGGCGGAGATGCGGGCTTCGGTTTCTGAACTTGTTGCTGAGGCGGCAACGCAACCGGCGGCGAACTCGATTGAGCAGCGGCGGTCTCTTCGATCCAGATCACGCGAAACAGCGGCCCGTCTACGCCAAACTGTATTCCGTTGCCGGGAGCAATGTGTACCGGCTGAGTGATCTTTTGGTCGTTTAGAAATGTCCCGTAGCTAGACTTTAGATCGACTGCGTACCAACGTCCGCCGTGAAAGCGGATCTCGGCATGCTTTCGCGACACCATCGGATATTGAGCGCTGTCGAATGCAATGTCGCATTCGCTCGCATCGCGGCCAAAGGTAACGACTTCCTTATTAAAGGAATGTTCCTTTCCGCCGCCGGAGCGCTCTTCCACAAGGACAATATTCATCGCAGGTTAAGAATGGGTCAGTCTCTACAAAAAAACAAAAAGCGTAAGAACTACAGCCCTACGCTTTTAGATGAAACTATCGCGGGCGGTTAATTCGACCGCACTAGACGGAATCCGAGGCTCGGGCTTCGCCGTGCGGCCTGTGCAGGAAAACGGAAAGCCGCCGTTATTGCATTAGGCCCGGTCGTTTTTTCGTACGCACCGCCGCCGCGGAACATAAAATGAGGCTCGGTCAGCGCCGCAGGCTCAAGTTGCGACCCAGGATATACCCACGGTTCCGCACTTGTCCATTCAGAGACGTTACCGATCAGGTCCTGCACGCCCCATGAATTTGGACAGGTCTTGGTGCCGACAACCACCGGTTTATTATTCCCCTCGTTTATATGCGCACACCGTTGCTCAAATTTGTCGCCCCAGGGATAAAGATTATCCTTCGTTCCGTTTCGGGCGGCATATTCCCATTCCTGCTCGGTCGGCAGGCGATAGGTCACATTGTCACGCTTCGAACGCCATTCGGCAAACGCCTTTACGTCTTCCATATTGACGTATCGGACCGGTTTGTTTTCGTCGCCGTCGATCGGCTTTCCATTTTCCCAGTGTGCGAGGAATTCTTCCTCGGACGCGGGTTTGTAGTTGGATGTCGTTACAAATTCATTAAAGGCCGCATTCGTGACTTCTGTTTTTTCCATCAGAAAGCCGTTGACCGTTTCTTCGTGTACAGGCTTTTGCAGTTCGCTGCCATCCTTCCAGCCCATCATGAACCGTCCGCCGGGTATCTGGATCATATCGGCTTTGATCGGGTCCACCTGCGTTCCGGGAGAAGACGTTGGCGTTGGCGTAGTCGCGTTATTAACGCCACCGGTCGTCTTGCCGGGAAAAAGCCCCGCCATATATGCGCCGCCGAGTCCCGCGACTCCTAAACCGCCCAAAAGGATCACACCGATAATTCCCAATACCAGCGGCGAAAAGAACGACCGCTTTGGCGGCTGTGACTGTACACCTATGTGCTGGCCCGTGTCCCAGTTCTGGAACGCGGTCTTCTGCATATCGCCGCCTGTCTCCTGCGTCGTCGACATTCTTGACGGCGTATTCTGTGCGGGCACTGCGTTATAAGCGATCGTCCCCGGCTTTGGAATGCGGTTAGCGTCCGACCTTAGATCCGCTACAACTTGCTGCGGCCGGCCATCGCACACGACATCGCTTACCCAATCCTGAAACCCGTCTCGGCTGACGCGAAGGTGATGATTGCCGCTTTGAATTCCGTTTAGCGTGATCCAACCGTCGGGACGGCTCTCGCCAACCGGAACATTATCGACATAGACCTTGGCCTGAGGCGGATTGGTCCTGATATTCAGCGACGAGACCGGCAATGCACCGCTGGATGTCGTGTGGATGCCAATCGCCATCGGATAAACAGCCTCTTTCAACTCAGCGATCATCGCCTCGACCGAAGGCGTCCGCTTGTCTTTTTCTTTGGCCAGCGTATGCATCACCGCCGCTTCGACAGCGGGCGGCACTGACGTACCCGATTCCGCAAATGTCGGCGCCGGATCGCTGATGTGCCTTTTCATGATCGCCGGTATCGACGAACCTTTAAATGGAACGTCGCCAGCCAGCATCTGATATAGCATCACACCGA
>Ga0193752_1001221_pt1 | contig 21840 bp, 24 predicted proteins | sample H1c1metaG_FD_144924 | JGI IMG/M metagenome (GOLD analysis project Ga0193752, IMG submission 144924) | Soil microbial communities from a riparian zone of the East river system, Colorado, United States - H1c1 | ecosystem: Environmental > Terrestrial > Soil > Riparian zone | place: USA: East River...
TATACGCTATTGAGTCCCAGATCTGGGATTCCGAATCATAGTAACCGAATTTATAGTCTTCATTTGTACCAAATTCTCCGCGGAATTCCCAGCGGCTTTCACTGTCATTATAATACCAGCCGCAGATGATGCCATAAGAATGGTTAGATACCAGCAGATTCGCACCCTCACCAGACATTTCAGAGAGGTGGTTGCTGTAATCATAGGCAGTTAATTGCTGGGACCCGAAAGCCATTCCTTTGGCATTCGGATTCACGCCACTGTTTATCATGATACCGGCAACATGCGTTGAGTGATCTTCGAGAGAAGCGGGATTGTCTTTTTGAAGTATTCTTCCCGTAAGTTCAACGTGAGTGCCTAAAATGCGGCCTCCGTCCCAGATTCCCAGTTTCCCTTTCATATTTGGTGAAGAACCGCTGAGATTCAGGCCTGTGGAGGCTCCGGGCCAAAGAAGATTGGTACGGATGGTCGCCGCGCCGAGCAGGTTATCGAATGTAGAAACGTATAATGGGTTACCGGCCGGGTCAATGCCAACCAGGCGGGCGATAGTACCTTTTCTGCCTTTTGTTATAAGCGGCCAGTTTTTCTGGCTTGCGAGTGTTTTAAGACGGAGATAATCTTTTTGTTCCTGCAAAGCCGCGTCTGTACTGGCTTTTTGGAGTATAGCACGGTTTGTTATGGTTTGAGAATTAACGGAAGCGCACACAACGAAAACCAGGATAATCACCAGGGGTAAGATTCGGCTCATAAGTAGTAGTTGTCTTTGTTTTAAAATTACACTTTTTGGGCTTACAACCATCTTTTTTGATAACTTCAGCACTAAATTGAAATTGATTATGAAGCAGTTTTTTTTACGGTTGTCAGCCACCTTCATAATCATCACCCTGTGCTCTTCTTTCATATACGGTATTTTTGGAAAGAAGTGTGGTATTCAGGGCTATGTTTATGAAGTAAAAGGCAACCAGATGCCTTCACCGGGAGAAAAACGTGATCCGCCGAAAGGGATGCAAACCGATGTTTATATTTATGAACTCACCGGTGCCGACCAGGTGGTTCGCGATGAACGCGCCGGTTTTTACAAGGCCATTAATTCAAAACTGGTCAAAAAAGTTTCCACTAACAACAAAGGCTTTTTTAAAGTGAAACTTCCACCAGGTCAATATTCGCTTTTTACAAAAGTAGATTCCCTGTTTTATGCAAATTTGTTTGACCAGGGCAATAAAATTTACCCGGTAGAGGTGGAAAAGAAAAAAATGACCGAAGTCGTCATCAAGCAGGATTTTAATGCAGCGTACTAACAGCTCCCCTCCTGCGAAGGAGGGGAAGGCGTCGAAGACGACAGGGGTGGTTGTTTTTTGGTGTTCGATTCTAAAACAGGATCGAACACCAAAAAACAACCACCCGTTCGCTACGCTCACCGCCCTCCTTCGCAGGAGGGCAGCTTAAAACATAAAAAAAAACCATTGGAACAATACACTTTTGAGCAAACCATGCGCTGGTTCGGACCCAATGATCCGGTAAGTTTAGCAGATATCAGGCAGGCAGGGTGTTCCGGAATCGTAACCGCTCTCCATCATATTCCTAACGGTGCCGTATGGACGAAAGAAGAGATCAACAGGAGAAAACTTGAAATAGAAGAAGCAGGTCTCGTATGGTCTGTGGTTGAAAGTTTGCCTGTTCACGAGGATATTAAAATCCGCCGGCAAGACTTTCAGAAGTATATCGACAACTACAAGCAGTCGCTCAAAAATCTGTCAGCGTGTAGCGTTAAGGTTGTGACTTATAACTTCATGCCCGTGCTGGACTGGACCCGAACTGATCTGGCGTTTCCCATGACTGATGGCAGTAAGGCGCTGCGTTTTGAAAAAGCTGCATTTGTTGCTTTCGATTTATTTATGCTTCAACGCAAGGGAGCAGAAAACGACTATTCTGCCGCTGAGATTGCCCGTGGTCGAGAACGTTTTGAAGCAATGAATGACGATGATATAAAACTATTACAACGTAACATCATTGCCGGACTTCCGGGAAGTGAAGAAAGTTTCACACTCAACCAGTTTCAGCAGGCGCTTGACAAGTATGACGGGATCGGGGCAGATCAGCTTCAACAGAATCTTTTCTCTTTCCTGAATGAAGTTACACCTGTTGCAGAGCAGGCGGGTATTAAACTTGTTATCCATCCCGATGATCCGCCTTTTCCCATACTTGGGCTTCCGCGTATTCTAAGCACTGCCAGTCATTTGGAAGCTTTGTTTAAAGCTGTGCCATCCGCTGCAAATGGCCTTTGCTATTGTACCGGTTCATTTGGCGTAAGAGCTGATAATGATCTTCCGGCCATAATCAGAAAATTTGGTCACCGCATCCATTTCATTCATCTGCGTAGTACGCTTCGCAATGAATGGGGCGATTTCTTTGAAGCCGATCATCTGGCTGGCGATGTTGATATGTATGCCGTAATTAAAGAATTGCTACAGGTAATGCATACCCGAAAACAAAAGATTGCCATGAGACCTGATCATGGTCACCAGATGCTTGATGATCTGAAGAAAAAAACAAATCCGGGTTACAGCGCCATCGGAAGACTGAGAGGACTGGCTGAAATAAGAGGCCTCGAACTGGGTATTTATAAAAGTGTTTTTTAATACGTTTTTAATGGCTATTTGTATCAAACGACTATCGGGCCTCGGTTTTATTTCTCAATTTTGGCGCTATGGAAGAAATTAAAATTCTACTGGTTGAGGATGAGAAGAAGATCGCAGAGACATTAAAAAAAGGGTTATCAGAACAACAGTACCAGGTTGAACTGGCATTTGATGGAATCCATGGTTTGAAATTGTTTGAGACTTATACTTTCGACCTGGTTATTCTCGACATTAATATTCCCGGTCTCAATGGCTATGAGGTTTGTAAAGCTATCCGCAGAATTAATGAAAGAGTACCCGTAGTGATGTTAACCGCGCTTAATGCCACCGATGATAAGGTGGAAGGATTTGATGCGGGTGCAGATGATTATATTGTAAAGCCATTTGATTTTAAAGAGTTGCTGGTCAGGATCCGCGCTCTGTTAAAGCGTTTGTACCAGAGTCCTCCAACCGGTAATATCCTGACTATCGCAGATCTCTCCATGAATCTTGATAATAAAGAGGTGACCCGTGGCGGAACTTTAATATCTTTGACTGCTAAAGAATTTCAATTGCTGGAATACCTGGTGAGAAATAAAAACAGGGTAGTGTCGCGCGCTGACATTGCATTGAATGTCTGGGATATCGACTTCGATACTAAAACGAACGTAATCGATGTTTATGTTAACTTTTTGCGTAAAAAGCTTGACAAGGACTACGAGAACAAACTGATACACACTCAGGTCGGCATGGGATATATTCTAAAAGAGAATCCCTGAGTGAAAATTAAAGTAAAGATAACTGCTCTTTTCACTTTACTGGTAACTACTATCATGTTACTGCTGAGTACATCGATTTATTACTTTTCCAGACTTGAACGCCGTGAAACTTTTAAAAACCGTATTACGGCCCGCGCCAATATTAACACGCAACTTTATGCAATTGTAGGCGACAAGAACCTGGCCGCGCTGACAAGGTTTGACTCGAGTTCAACATCGATTCCGCAGAAATCAGTGACTATTTATAATCAACAAAATGTTCCGATTTATCAGTTCGTTGCAAGAGGTGCCGATACGGTTAAAGCAGGGACGGAAGTCCTGGCGGAAGCAAGGCTCAGACAGCGATATTATTTTTACGACGGAGAAAAAGAAGTAGTAGCCTTTTATTATAAGGATGCGATAAGGCAGGTTGTGATCGTTGTGAGAGGTTACGATGAAGAAGGATGGACGCGTTTGCAGAAACTGAAAAACATGTTAACCGGCAGCCTCGCCCTGGGAGTTCTTATTACGCTTGGTGTTGGATATGCGTTTTCCAAACAACTTGTACGGCCGATCTCGCAGATCATTCACGAGGTGAATGAAATCAGTTCACAGAATCTTTCGCATCGTATTCATGCCGGCAGTTCACAGGATGAACTGAATATGCTTGCGAATACTTTTAACGAATTACTGAACAGGCTCCAGGATTCTTTCATCATTCAAAGAAGATTTATATCAAATGCGTCTCATGAATTGTCGACACCCCTTACTTCCATATTAAGTCAGTTGGAGGTAACACTGCACAAAGACCGCAGCCGTGAAGAATGCCAGCAGATGTTCGTCAGATGCAGCAGCTCACCAAAAGTCTGCTTGAAATTGCAAAGACCGGGTCACAGGGAAGCATTGAACTTAATGAAGTAAGAATTGATGAAGTACTCCTCAAAGTGACTGCAGATGTTCAAAAGATCAGCGACAGCTATAGCGTAAATCTCAATTTTGGAGACTTTCCCGAAGATGAAAAGGTCTTTATGGTTTTTGGAAGCAGTGATCTGCTTTACAGTGCTATAAAAAACGTGATTGAGAATGGCTGTAAGTATTCACCTGATCATGTTTCAATTGTTAACCTGTCGTTCCCGAATGACAAAGTGTTAATTGAAGTAATGAATAAAGGAGATATTATTGCGGAGGAAGAGATCGAAAATATTTTCCAGCCTTTTTACAGATCGACCAATGTGGGCCAGGCAAAAGGTTTTGGGCTTGGCCTGGCCCTTGCAAAAAGAATTATCAGTTTACATAAAGGGCAGATCGAAGTACAATCAGATCTTATTAACGGTACAACCTTCACCATTACTTTACCCAGTATGGGGCGAATCGAATTCTAGTCAGTCTGCTATTTTCATTATTAATGTGTTTTGATTTTTTTCTTTTATTACAGGCACGATCCCTGTTTTAAGGTTTTTTTTGATTTCATCATAGGCCGGTTGAATTTTGATTTAATTATCTTTTAACGCAGATGAGATTTTTATAAGATGAGATAAGTTTAGATTTATAGATAACATAGAAGGAACTCATGAATAAATTATTCAATAATATTTTGATACCAGTTGATTTTTCAGAAGTATCAGAACTTGCTATTGAAAGAGCTATTGACATTGCAAATCATTTCAAATGTAATATTCACCTGATAGTTATTGAAAATGAACGGCCGGGAATGAAACAATACTCTCTGCTATCACGCAAAGCCAATTTGGCGCTGCATGACAGTGAAGCAAAACTTTATCAATTACAAAATAAATATACCTATCAATTGGATCCCGGTTTAACAATGCAATCGTCGGTTGTATATGGTAACAAAAACAGGTCGGTGATCGGATATACATTTTCGCATCAGATTGATCTGTTAATTATTAGTAAGTCAGCGAGTCTTTCAGGCACCTTACTTCCCGGTAATTTTAATATTAATGAAATAACCAAAAAAGTCGGTTGCCCGGTATTAACTGTCCGGAAGGAAGCGGGCAATGATCGTTGGATGAATATTGTTTTGCCGATATGTAGTGTATTGCCAATACGAAAGATCATGTTTGCGAGTTATCTGGCGCGCAAATACAATTCTAAAATTCATTTATTAGCTGTCGCTGGAAACGACGCAAGCGAGCACGGCAATCGCAACGAGTATCTTCATAAGGCTTACCAGCTGCTACGTGACAATACAAACCTCACCATTGAATGTCACACTATGCGAGGTCAGAATATCGCGGAGACTACACTCCGTTTTGCAAAAAAGATCGATGCAGATCTGATAGTTGTAAACCCAGGCAAGGAATCGCTTTTGTCAGGATTTTTGAACAGGGTTTTTGATGGTTTTCTGTTCAATGAATCCCGAATTCCTGTGATGACGATTTCAATCAATTAAATTCAGATATTACACTTAATCCATAGTGTATTTCACAGCTATTACAAGGTAATTTTCTTTAAAAATTATTTTTCGGGTTGCTTTTTTAATCGTAACTTTTACATCATTGGTGGGGCTCTTTAACCGCTTTTTCCTCACTTTTCAACTTAAATATTACTGTTGTGGCCGGGTTTTTTGCTGAGGTTTAGATTCAGTTGATAATCCTTACCCCTTTTGTCAATGTTTTGCATTTTCAGTTGAGTGCTATTCTGTCAATTATAAAACACATCACTATGAAACCACATCCATTTCCTTTTATCGATGAACGTAAAAAAACGATCCAATTCCATTTAAAATTAGGCGCGGCCTCTCATGTTGCGCTTTCAGGGTCATTCAATCATTGGGCGAAAGATGAACTTGAGATGAAACATGTAAAAGACGATGACTGGCTGATTGAAATCCCCATGTTGCCCCGGGGAAAATACTATTACCGCTTTTTTATTGATGACAAAATGTGGATGGAAGACATCGAAAACCAATTACGGGAACCTGATGGGGTTGTCGGCTTTTATAGTGTGTTGAAGGTTTGAGGAGAAACTCCCCTCCTGCGAAGGAGGGGAAGGCGTCGAAGACGACGGGGTGGTTGTTTTTTGGTGACCGCATACTAATTACCGCGAAGACCAAAGAACAACCACCCCCTCGCTACGCTCGTTCCCCTCCTTCGCAGGAGGGGAGCTAAATAACCTTATTAAACAGTAACTCAGCAATTTCAGCGGGTTTTATCCATGCAGATCTATCCGCATCAGGCATATTTTTTCTGTTAATTTCCGTATCAAGAGTTCCGGGCGCAATGACGGTTACTTCTACATTTTTTCCTGACGCTTCAGCGTTTAAAAATTCCGCCAATTTAAAAAGAAGTGATTTGCTTAACGCATAGGCAATCACATCTTTCCCTGCATAAGGATCCAGGGCCGGTTTTGCACCCACGAATACAAGCCGTCCATAGTTATTGTTTAACATATGCTGAAACAACGGTCTTGCTGCATTATAAACCGTCTCAAAGTTCAAGGTGAACATTTTTTTCACCGTACTTATATCGGTGGTTTCAATGTTTCCCATGGTAAAACCTCCCACCAGCAGCAAAGCTGCATCTATTTTACCCTTCAGACTGATTATCTCCTGAAAAAACAGACGAGCCGCGTCTTCGTTATCAAGATCCACTTCATGTAACTCAAAGTTCGAATGCCTGTCGGCAAATCCCAGATGGCTCCCGGAATGATCAACTGCTATAACATAATAATCCTGTGAAAGAAATTTTTTCACAGCAGCCGCACCCATGTTTCCGTTGGCCCCGGTAATGATTATATGTTTTGCCATCTTTTCTTTAAAGATAAGCCATTCAACTATCCGGAGAAAGAAAGGACAGTGTCAAAACATCGACATCTGCTGACCCGGGCGACGGAACTGTGTAACGTCCAGATTCCAACGTTCAGCATTCAATCCATATAATTTGCCGTATTTCTTGTATTGTTGTGCTACCAGTTCTGCAATATTTCCCTCACCTCGCATGCGTACTCCCCAACGGGAATCGTTGACTTTGCCATCATGACTTTGCTCAATCATATGCCATACCTTGTCTGCCCGATCCGGAAAGTTCTTATATAACCAATCGTGAAATAGTAATTTGATTGCACCATTTAATCTGATGAATGTATAGGCAGAAAAACTTGCGCCGTTTTCGCTGGCAGCTTTCATTATTCGCTGCATCTCATGTTCGTTAAGTCCGGGGATCATGGGCCCCAGCATAACACCGCACCTTACGCCGGCATCAGTTAACTCTTTAATGACCCTGAGCCTTTGTTTCGCAGTTGTAGTTCGCGGCTCCATTACCCGCCTCAGATCTTCGTCAAATGAAGTGATGGACACCAGTACAGAGATGAGGTTTTTTTTTGCCATCCTTGTCAGTATATCTTTGTCATGCAGCATACCCCCATTTTTTGTTATCATGCCGATGGGCTGGTTGAATTCCTCGCAAACCTTGAGCAGGCTTCGTGTTAACCGGTATTTTTGTTCTGCAGGTTGATAACAGTCTGTATTTCCACTCATGGAGATAGGACAACATTCCCATTTAGGATTCATCAGGAATTTCCTGAGCAACTGTGCAGCATTTTTCTTGATGATGATCTTACTTTCGAAATCCAGTCCGGCACTGAAACCCCAGTATTCATGAACGTTCCGGGCATAACAATAGATGCAGCCGTGCTCGCATCCCTGGTATGGATTCATGCTATAGAACATGCCAACGTCAGGACTGTCAACTTTATTTACAATCGATTTGGCCTCCTGCTCGATATATTGTGTCGCTATATTACTTTCAGTCCAGTCATCAATGCCCTCAACATGTTCTTTAACTGTTTCCTGTTTCAGAAACCGGTTTTTGGTATTGATCTGCGCACCTCTGCCTTTGCGATAAGAGGCAGCCTGATCCAGAGGATCTTCTTCATATGCCATTTCGTAACTCCTCTTTATTTAAAATAATTCCCCTTGCCTGGTAGTAACGGGAAGATTCATGAAATCCAGCCGTTGTGCTATCTGCCATGCCTTTTCATTTGGACGACGTTTAAGCAGCAGCATATTATCGGCGACAAACCTGCCGGTAAACTGGCGGCGGGAAAACTCCAGCCATCCCTTCTCATATTGCCATGGAAGTAATTTCCGGGCAATGGTTACATATGGTTCGTCCAGGAAATGAGGTTTATTATCCTTATTCAGTTTTAATAATTGTTGAAAGGCCTTTATCTCTTTTACAAGATTGCGGACCGGTTCTCTGGTAGTAACGTTGATATAAATTGAATGAGAAGGGAAGCTGCTGTAATCTTTCAGTTCAACTTTGAAAGGCCTGTAACCCATCGCGACTGTTTTGAGACGATTAACCAATCGTTCTTCCATCATGGTATATTGGGTAAAACCAGCCAGCATAATGTGTGACTTACCAGGACCTCCAAAACTGGTTTTGTATGTTTCAGCAAACTCTTTTTTGATAAGTCCAATCTTTTCGCGAAGGTCTTCCGGAGGCGACAACACAATCATATATTCGTTAACTCCATATCCGGGTATACTTTGAATGAATGATTTCATGTAATAACGGTTTTGAATTGATGTTTTACTTTAATAATCCGGTTTACTATGCAACTTTATTAAACAAATCGTTCCCTGCAGGAAGCAATCCATATACCTGTACAGTTCTGAGACTATCGAAAGAATCTTTTCTTTTGAGCAGAACGAGTTCTTTTACCTGAAATGATTCATGAAAAAGTTTTCGCGAATAGTCGCTTAATGCTTTTTCATAAATGTCTTCCGGCAGTTGAGTGGCAATAGGAATATACGGCCTGCGAAAAAATCCGGCAGATGCAGGTTGAATAAAATCCTTCATGGCGTTTAGTTGCTTTACAAAGTCCTGAAGAGGAGTGGCATCCTGTATCCTTAGAAAAATTGTATCTGTCGGAAAGCCGCTGTAATTATTTACTGTCAGCTTAAACCCCTGTTCAAGGCTGCAAATTTTCTGCAGCCATCTCACTACAGTCGATTCCATGCCTTCGCTCGCGAAAAAGCTGGTAATGAGGATCTGAGGTTTAAGGGAATGCCGCGGTTTAAATTTATAAGCCGCATTAAACACACTCCGCTCCTCATTTATTTTGTCGATAACGTTTTTGTCGGGATAGGCGACAAGAAGATATTCATTAGTGTCCGGCTGATTTTGCATTCCCTGATCAATTATTTAGCATAAATATACTAAATATTTTAGTAAAATCAAAAAAAACTGCCCTTCCTGCGAAGGAGGGCGGCGAGCATAGCGAGCGGGCTTTGGCCACCGTAGCTTTAGCGGAGGTGGCTGGTTGTTCTTTGGTGTTCGAAGGTTATCAGTACGCAGTTACCAAAGAACAACCACCCCATGCCTTCGGCATTTCCCCTCCTTCGCAGGCGGGGAGTGTTAAACAATCTCATCAAACAAATAAGTAAGAGGACATTGCTCTAATATTATCCTTTCCGGAGTTCCATTTGTTGTTTTCCATTTTATCAACCTGATATTATCACCTTCTATCTCTATCCCGGTAATATCACCATCACTGAAACAGCAACATCCGGTATTAAAATAAGTCGGTTTCACCATGGTCTTTACGAACTTTTTATCGCCGTATTCCAGACGGCGGCGGGCCAACTCTTTTTCGAGCGCCTCAACAAGTTCGGTAAGCCCTGTTTCGGTGGCTCGCTGGATTTGTTTAAGTAATCTTTCGATATGATCGAGCGATGCAAAAACCGGTTTATGGGTATGACCCGAGATAAACAAAGTATTTTTTTTTGTTGCCGACCACTCGTACATCACAATATTGTGCTCATCAATGAGGTCGAAAGAATCCGAAGTAGTATTTATATTTATTTCCAGGAACCGTTGTATGGGTGTCCAGATCGCAGCTACGATCCACATGCTGAACCTGTTGCCGTCGCTTTGTTTATCGCCCTGGTGACCATGAGTTAACAGGATCGAATACTCTTCCCCGTTATAGATGGTTTTAAGAATAACGCCTTCCGGCACCTTCAGTTTTTTGCCAAAGATCCCTTTGAGATACAACTCACGCTGAAACGAAAATTTCCATTCGAGATCATGATTTCCAAACGTGCGCAGATAACGGTCTTCCAGCAAAAATCGCGCTTCTTCGAGCAGGCTCTTCCGGCTTTTTTCAACTACTTTGTCGGGTGTGTTCTCCCAGAGTTCTTCGCAGTCACCAATATTGGCAAGACAGAATCCATTTTTAAAATAATAGTCGAGTGCCGTATGGTAATTGACTTCCGCTGGCTGAAAATCATCCGCTGCGTCTTTGGCTCCTTTATGCTGATCGGAGAAAACAATGAATTTTCCCTTTTCGAGATTGTAAGGAAGAATAAACCCCGAGTCTTCTTTACCGTCATGTATGTTTTTAATGAGTTCATCCAGGGACGCGAAAACATCTTTCTTTACCGGCCTTGATGAAACCTTGTTCGCCAGCCAGGTAACCGGTTTCCGAAATATCCGTTGCAACAATTTCCGCATATCGACTTAATAAAAATTGTAATTTAGTGCATTGAGGGTAATGTAGCGCGGACCTCTTGGTCAATCAAAAAAAAGGGAGTCCAGCCATATGTTGCTATTCGTAAAACGGTGCCAATGAAAGAAATCCCGGCATTGCTGCCACCATTGATTCCTCAGATCGCAAAATGGATGGCAGACCATGGCATCAAACCCACAGGTCCGGAATTTTTTAACTATTTGTCCATGGATAAGGATAATAATATTGTATCAGAAGTTGGCTATCCCGTGGATTCGAAAGTGCCGGCTGAAGCCGATGTTGTTTCTAATGATTTTCCGGCAGGTCACTATGCTCGTCTGACTTACACCGGCGATTATAAATTTATGATGGATGCGCATAAAGCCCTGGATAAATTTATTACCGACAATGGTTTCAAAGAGGAACGTTCATTGGGAGCCCCGGACTTTCCTCATGGAGTTCGTACCGAAGTATATCTGACAGATCCTGATGTGGAACCCGATCCGGCTAAATGGATCACTGAAATTTATGTATTACTTGAACCTTCCAGTTAACAAGTGCATTTGAAATATTGAAACTTGCCGGCCTTACCGATAGCGGACAATTACAAGCCCGGTAATCATGGCCTGGCAGGTAATTTGAAGTAGCAGTGTGAACAACTCACTGGCTATGCCTAAACAAGAAAGTATTTTGCCCGGCCTGGTACTGGACGAAGACTTGTTACTGCACAACACAGGCTGGAAAATACAAAGGATCGGTTGGACAATCGCCTTACTGTTCCTGATCATGGCGGCCCTGGGCCTATTTGGCACAGGACCTGTTAGCCGCAAGATATTGTCTAACGGTACCGATTCCGTTGAATTTGAACGATTCCTCCGCTATGAATCCGAGGCAGAAATAATTTTTACAGCAAATAACATAAGGGACACTCTTACTTTATCGATACCCGAAAAGTACTTTTCTTATGTTAATATTACCGCAATCAGTCCGCTCCCTTCCAGGAATGTTGTCAATAATGATGTGGTCACATATTACTTCCCTGCTAAGGGTGACGCTAAGATCTATTGTACTATTATGGCAAAAAAGTCCGGGAAAATTTCTGAAAATTTTACGATCAATAATCGTTCGTATATTATTTCACACTTAATTTATCCATAATGAATCCAGTCTATAGAGGTGTGATTATATATCTGTTCCTGATGCTGATGTTCAGGTTAAGTGGTAAACGTACACTGGCGCAAACAACGCCCTTTGAATTTGTACTGCTCCTGATCATCAGTGAAGTTACCCAGCAGGCACTCGTCGGAGAGGATTTCTCTATAACCGCTGCGCTGATCCTGATTTCAACGCTGATAGGGACAGATCTGTTTTTTTCACTGATAAAGCAACGATTCAAAAAACTGGAGAAAATTACAGAAGGAGTGCCGTTGATTATTCTTAAAGATGGAAAAGTGCTGGAAAAACAAATTAAAAAAACCAGGGTACAGGAAGATGATATCCTGGAAGCCGGGCGAAATCTGCACGGTCTTGAGCGTCTCGACCAAATGAAATATGCTGTACTCGAAATTGATGGAACAATTTCAATTATTCCAAACGAAAAACAGTCATGATCCCTGGCATACGTTATTATTTGTCAAAATTAATCCTGGTACTGGCACTTAGTCATGCAACAGTTGACCGGGCTTTTTCGCAGAACAGTAAAATGAGTCCCGACCGACCCGACCAGACGGAAGAAGTGCACGTTGTACCTAAAGGCAAACTTCTGATAGAGGAAGGGTTTTCAGTTAACGGCTTTGATTCAGGAAGAAACGCTCTTATTATCCGAAGCCTTATACGCTACGGACTTGTAAAAGGTGTGGAATTGGGGTTTCTCCTTGAACAGGGAAAAGAAAGGAACAGGTACATGGAAGAAACAGTGCAAAGTACTTACCCCCTCGCACTCCGAATAAAGGTCGCTCTAGTAGAAGATCACGCCTGGCTGCCTGATATAACATTTCTTGGATATTTTCAATTGCCTTTTTCAAAGAATGACGAAGGAGAACATGCTCATAGTTCTGTTTCCGCGCTGCTGGCTTTTGCCAATGAGCTATCGGATAAATGGAAGATTGAATATAATGGAGGGTTTCAACAGGAAGCATTCAGTAATAAAATCGCATGGCAGGTGTATACTTCACTTCATTATCAGATCAACGATAAATTAGAAAGCTTTGTTGGTAGTTACTCACAGTTCCAACATTCGCAAAAGCCATTTCACAATGTTGATATGGGGTTAGCATACAAGCTGAGAGAAAATTTTCAGGTTGATGTTGCAGCGGGGAAAAGTGTTGGATATGATGAGCGCAATTTCTTTATGACGGCTGGATTTTCTGTGATGTTATAGTCACAACCTTTTAATATTGTTTGATTATAATACAACATAACCGTGAAGTTGTCGATTTTATTTCACACAATAATTAATCAATTGTAGTCTCATCCCGGGTTCGGGATATGATAAAATCGTTTTGGAATAAAATGGCCCATTATTATGTTCGGCACTTGTTATGATTTGAGTAACGGTTATAGCGGCATGATAATTATACTTACTAAAGTTTCCCGCCTTCATGTATTAATTATCATTAAAATTTCTCATTAATTATCTATTTAAAAATCATTGATTATGTTTTATCATGTACAGTCACTTATTAATGAAATAGTCGCTGATGAACCGGATCCATCGGCTGCTAATGCTCTCCAGGAGGGCCTCGGCGGGCAGTTTGGCGAAATGCGCACCATGATGCAGTATCTTTTTCAAAGTTTCAACTTTCGCGGAAATGGAGTTCCCTATCTTGATCTGATTCAGGGAGTTGGTATTGAAGAAATCAGTCACGTTGAACTTATTTCTAAAACAATTTCCCGATTGCTCGATGGCGCACCCGAATATTATGGCGATAAATTCGAGACACCCGGAGCGGGGGGTAAAGCCACTATGAACATGGCGAAGGAACAAAAAAATCCTCATCATTTTATTGTTGGAGCGCAGGGTGCTTTACCTGTGGATGCCGCCGGGAATCCATGGAGTGGATCCTACGTTCATAACCATGGAAATCTTGTGCTGGATCTAATGGACAACCTCGTATTAGAAGCTACCGGCAGGTTACAGAAGTGCCGCATTTATCAGATGTCATCAAACAAAACGCTGAGAGCAACAGTAGCATTTTTGATTGTGAGGGATGAGGCGCATCAGGCCGCTTTCGCAAAAGCTTTGGAAACGCTGGGTGTTAACTGGGGCAAAATATTACCTGTCCCAAAATTTGACTCCTCCAAGTTTCCGGAGGTGAAACTTTTATTGGACGCCGGTATCCATCGTGAACAATATCATTTCAGATTAGACAGTTCGCAGATGGAAAAGATCTTTAGCGGATCCGCACCCTTAAATGACGGTACTGATTTAATAACGATGAAGGAGCCAAAGGAAAGTTACCCTATACCAATGGCACCGGACAGGCCAGAGGAGTTTGCACCAGGTCTTGATCCCGAACTTCAGGAGTTAGCAGATGCGTTTAACGACTTTAAAGAAACGATGATTAAGCCAAAACCGGCGAAAAAATCTTCTGCAAAAAGAAAATGACCAGGTCTGTTGCCGCTGTTGCGCTGAGGCGGAATATACTTTGCCAGGAATGGAAGTCTCACACCACTGTGGGATTTTTCCATTCCTTCCACTCAGTCTTTGCAACGGCACTCAAGGTTACCCTGACGCCTGCCGCAAAAAATATGTGACCGACAAGTATACAGATAAGATAAATTTTTAGTGGAACTTTTACAGGACGCGGATGCAATGCAAAAAAAACCGTCCACACAATTGCTCCTGCCAATCCTGTTAAAAATCCAAGAAAGACTGTCGAAATAACATCGGTGCTTACAATATTATGGCTCCATAACCATATATAGACCCTGGTAAACAGGAGGCCAACTAAATAATGCACCACAAGTCCCGTAACGACGGCCACCGGATCATGAGAAACAGTACCGACACGCGTGGCTTTAAATGTCAGCATCGACCCCAACACCTTTATGACATTGAGCTGGCGGTGAGTTATTGCAGACATAATAAACATAAAAGCGGTCATAATCGTGGTTCCGGTCATTCCGGCTGCTGCAACAATTAGTAAGTATTTTGATAATGGCATTTCTGTTGAATAATCAGATTTTCTACGGAACAAAGTGATTAACTTAGTAAAGCAAATTCGCTGCCATTCAATTCCAGCGCGAATTAATATGACCGTTGCAGTGATATAACCGTTGCATAAACAGGACGGCTGCATTAAAAGACTGCTGCAATCCTCATAATAACTGTTGCAATCATTATAAGTTGCAATGAACATAATAAACACAGGTATGAAAAGTAAAGCCACTGTCAACGGAAAGATGGACATTGTTGTGGTTGGAGCCTCAGCAGGTGGGGTAACTGCTCTTCAGCAATTAGTAGCTAATATTCCTGAAGATTTTCTAGGTAGCATATTTGTCGTTCTTCATATACCTGCCCACTCACCTAGTAATCTTCCATCGATTCTAACTTCTGCCGGCAACCTTACTGCTGTTCATCCGAAGAATGGCGAAATCATTAAGCCCGGAAAGATTTATTGCGCGCCCCCTGATCACCATATGTTATTGCATGGAAAGAAAATTCTTGTAACTAAAGGTCCCAAGGAAAACAGGTTCAGGCCCTCTATTGATGCGCTGTTCCGTTCTGCTGCGTATACTTATGGCAACCGGGTGATAGGCGTTATACTTTCTGGTGTATTGAATGATGGCACCTCTGGATTATGGTCCGTTGGACGCCTCGGCGGACTTACAATTATTCAGGATCCAAAAGAGGCATCTCATCCTGAAATGCCATTAAATGTACTGGAATATGTAAAAGTGAAACACCAGTTGCAAGTAAAGGAGATCAGTGCCCTGATTACCAAAAGTTCGGGAATTTATATTATGGCAAAGAAACGGTTGCCACGTCGCGACCTTGAACTCATGGAGCTGGAACTAGAGATCGCAATCCGCGATAACGCATTCGAAATGGGAATTATGCATATGGGAGAGCTAACGCCTTTTACCTGTCCCGAATGTAATGGCGTGCTGATACAACTTGTGGAGGGAAAACTTATCCGCTTTCGCTGTCATACCGGTCATGCCTACACGGCAAGCGCACTGTTGGGCGACTTGTCAAGAACTGTTGAAGATAAGTTATGGCAATGCATGAGAGGACTCGAGGAAACAAGCATTCTACTCAGCAAAATAAACGAGCATTTTAAAAAGTTAGGTCAACACAAAGCAGCACGCATATTTGCCAGTAAAGCAGTGACCACACGCGAAAAAGCAAGAATCATACATGATTCCATATTCCATCATCAGATCATCAGTGAAGACCTGCGGTACCAGGAAGATTAATTATGCATTGTGTTTACCGGAGCATCAACGTGCTGCGTATGCATCAGCAAGATTATTGAGCGACCCTCCACCTTAATAACGTCCTTTGCCTTATATTGAATGGCGCCTTTTTTTATTGTTACTTCCTTCGAAGGTGCATTTTTACTGGTTCCTTCTTTGCCCACCTCATCATGAAATGCATTTTGCCGGATTGGCTCTTCTTTAACCGGTCTTTCTATAACAGCAACATCGCTCAAAGCGGCATCTTTCACTAAGGCTATTTTGTGGGAGCCATCTTTAATGGATCTTTCTTTGTTTGTCTCTTCTTTCAATGACCGAGTTTTAGCGCCTTCGTCACTGTTTCCATTATCCCTTAAAGATGATACTATTGCATCACCATTTATCATCGCTTCATTTTTATCCGAATTTGTAAATATGCCTTCATAAGTGTCCAGAACCTTTGTCCATGGATGTCCGTATTTCTTTGAAGGCAAAACAAAATTGAGTGGTTCATCGTATGCATTGAAAATGACGTAGAAGTTGTCATCTGTCATTTTAGAGCCGTACTCATCTACACTTCCCAGGCCGAGACCATTGATGAATATTCCAAGAGACTTCGCAAAATCCTGTTGCCAGTTATGTTCTTCCATTTCGCTGCCATCAGGTAAGAACCATACAATGTCTTCCAGGCCCACACCCCTGATCGGTTTGCCCTGGAACCACCGATGCCGTGAAAAAGCGGGATGTGCCTTCCAGAAAGCTATGAGTTGTTGCACATAAGTGCGCAATTCATTATCCGGCGTGTTCCAGTCTACCCAGGATATCTCATTATCCTGGCAGTAAGCATTGTTGTTGCCTTTTTGTGTACGGCCTATTTCATCACCTCCCAATATCATGGGTACACCCTGAGACAGAAATAACGTTGTAAAAAAGTTTCTCTTCTGACGTTCCCGCAGTTTGTTAATTGCTACATCATTTGTTGGACCTTCCACACCATAGTTTTCTGAACGGTTATGATTATCCCCATCCATATTGTTTTCCTGGTTTGCTTCATTATGTTTTTGTGTATAGCTTACAAGGTCATGGAGTGTATATCCGTCATGGGCCGTAATGAAATTGATACTTGCAGTTGGCCGGCGATAGTCGTTTTCATATAAGTCAGGGCTGCCGGTAAATCTTAAAGCAAATTCACCGAGCATACTGTCGGCTCCTCTCCAAAAGTCCCTTATGCAATCGCGGTACATGCCATTCCATTCGGCCCAGCCTGGTGGAAATTTGCCAACCTGGTAACCCCCTTCTCCGACATCCCAGGGTTCTGCTATCAGTTTTGCCTGTGAAATAACAGGATCCTGGTGAATAATATCGAAAAATGCGCTGAGGCGGTCAACTTCGTGAAGTTCACGGGCCAGAGCGGATGCAAGATCAAATCTGAATCCATCAACATGCATTTCTTCAACCCAATACCTGAGACTATCCATGATTAACCGCAGCACATTCGGCATCCTGGCATTGAAAGTATTGCCCGTACCGGTGTAATCCATGTAATGCATCTTATTATCAGTTAACCGATAATAAGATTCATTATCTATTCCTTTAAACGATAATGTAGGGCCGTTCTCATTTCCCTCAGCCGTGTGGTTATAAACAACATCAAGTATTACTTCCAGACCTGCCTTGTGAAGTGTCTTAACCATTTCTTTAAATTCCCTCACCTGCGCGCCTGCTTCCTTATCCGATGAATAACGGATATCGGGTGCGAAGAAGCCAATGGTATTGTAACCCCAGTAGTTGACCAATCCTTTTTCAAACAAATGTCTGTCGCTTACAAAATGATGAACAGGCATCAGTTCCACAGCTGTAATACCAAGCGATTTAAAATATGCTATGGTTTCAGGATGAGCTAATGCTTTATAGGTACCTCTTATCGCTTCAGGAAGCGCATTCTGAAGTTTGGTAAATCCCTTCACATGTATCTCGTAAATAATTGTTTCATGGTAAGGAATATCTAGCCTCTTATCATTTTCCCAGTCGAATATGGTATCAACCACTATGGACCGCGGAATGTAAGGCGCACTATCAGTGGAATTAAACTTCATCACACCGTCCGGATGTCCGGGCTCATATCCAAACAATGAATCGTGCCATTGAATTGTGCCTGAAATTGCTTTTGCATACGGATCGATAAGTAATTTATTTACGTTGAACAGACGCCCATTGGGCGGATCATACTGGCCGATTACCCGGTATCCGTACAATTGGCCGGGCGTAATGTTCGGTATATAAGCATGCCAGATATTATGAGTTCTTTCCTTAAGACGGATTTTTACGGTTTCATATTCATCTTCTTCTGCCTGAAATAAACACAATTCAACTCCTTCCGCGTTTTCAGAGTATAGGGAAAAATTTACACCTTCCCCATCCCAGGTAGCGCCAAGCGGGTAGGGCTTGCCAACATGTACTGCTAAATTCATCGTTGTTAATTGAAATTCCTTTGCTTGATTGATAGTCACGTGATATTCTAATCATCATTCTTCAAATTTTATACCTCTTTAGACATTAAGGCATTTTATTTTTTTAATATAGATCGCTAAGGCTATGCACAGTCTAAAAACCCGATGGTATTTAATTTGCATAAGATTTTGTTAAAAGATGGACAGGAATTTTATAACCGGAGTCATTTTTCTTATAGCAATTTATGTTACTCCCGCATTTTCACAGCGAGGCTTGCCGCCAAAGGCAAAAACACGCTCAACACTCGTAACCAAGTACCCCCAACACCTGGACTTTCTGCCACCAATGGTCAAATTACTTAAAGCACCTGATGGTTCACTGACAGCTACGCGCATGCAATTTATAAGGTTGCCCCGGATAAATCAGCGACTGTTTTTTCACGTGATAAACTCTTCATAACAGAAGGTATCGGGTTGAATGGAATCGTTTATCATCCCAATGGCTATTTCCTGGTCGATAATAGTAATACCGGAAGGATTTATAAAGTTGATGCAAAAAATCCCGGGAATGTTACACAGGTAATGATTGACCAGTATTTTTTGGGAGCGGACGGATTATTATTAAATGATAATAACCGGCTCACGATAGTTGTAAACGGCGGTACCGATAAGATTTTTCAACTCACATCCGAAGATAACTGGCAAACTGCAAAACTTGCTGCCACAACTATTGCAGCGGATCGTTTTACCTACCCTGCAACAGCAACTTTTGCGGATAATTCGATCTGGGTCATGAATGCGAAAACGAATGAACTGATGGACAGCAACGCGATACCGGCAAAATGGTTTGCCATCCAAAAGGTAGTGTTGAAACCAGTACCCAAAAAATAATTACATGCTGTGGAAGTGGGATACACATCTTTTACCCATAACCACACTTTAAATACAGAACGTAGCAAACTTTTCACAAACACGTGTTCGATCCGTTGTCTTTAAAGAAAACTCACGCGTGATCTTATTGGCACTTGTTTGATCTGTTAAGATATCTATCTCATAACAATGTGTGGTAATGGGAATAATAAATTTTAAATAATTTTTTTCAAGTGAAAATGCATGGATATAGTTTGCTTTTGTCATCTAAGATGGAATTTTGTGTATCAACGCCCGCAACATCTGCTGAGCCGGTTTGCAAAGACTTACCGGGTGTTTGTTATAGAGGAGCCGGTGTTTTCCGATCAGAAACCGTTTCTTAGTGTTGATGCGAAAAATGAACAGTTGTTTATCCTAACGCCTAACCTTAACCATGGAGAAGATCAAAATGAAATAGTCGCTCAGCAACAAAAATTGTTGTTCGCTTACTTTCAATCTTCCGGGCTGCGGGATTATATATTATGGTATTATACACCAATGGCTATGCCCCTGGCTTTAGCGTTACCTCCGCCTTTACTCACGGTATATGATTGTATGGATGAACTTTCTGCATTCAAATTTGCACCACCTGATATCAAAGAAAAAGAAAGCAAGCTGATAGCGGCTACCGATATCATGTTTACCGGCGGCTATTCTTTGTTCGAGGCAAAAAAGAATGCACATAACAATATTCATGCTTTTCCAAGCAGTATCGACAAGGAACATTTTGGGAAAGCGCGTATGCTTACAAACTTTCCTGCTGAATATTCAGAAATTCCTTCGCCCCGTATCGGTTTTTTCGGAGTAGTTGACGAGCGGTTTGATATTGAGCTGCTGAGAAATCTATCTGTAGCGCGTCCTGACTGGCATTTTGTAATCATAGGACCGGTAGTTAAAATTGATCCGGCCATTTTACCTGTGGCAGACAACATTCATTATCCCGGTGGCAAGTCGTATAACGAGTTGCCCGAACATCTGGCCGCATGGCATGTTGCCCTGATACCATTTGCGATCAATGAATCTACCGCCTTTATAAGTCCCACTAAAACGCCTGAATACCTGGCCGGCGGTATACCCGTGGTATCTACACCAATCAAAGATGTCATCAGGCCTTATGCAGAAAAAAAGCTGGTCTACATAGGAAGTGATGCCGCAGATTTCGAAAAAGGTATTGAATGGGGTCTTCAGATCCGGGACGATCCAGGCTGGAGGAAAGATGTTGATGATTTTCTTGCAGGTATTTCATGGGATATAACCTGGAACAACATGATGAATCTCATCAGAGAAGCGCTCGATTCGAAACAAGTTCTTAACCTATTAAAGAAACCCAATGAGTATGTTTGATTATTTAATCGTAGGAGCAGGGTTCGCGGGCGCAGTGCTTGCAGAGCGCCTGGCATCTCAATCAGGAAAAAGAGTATTGATTGTTGATAAAAGAAATCATATCGGCGGTAATACCTATGATTATTACAACAGTGATGGATTGCTGGTTCATAAATATGGACCCCATATCTTTCATACTAATTCACGGGATGTTTATGATTATCTTGGCCAGTTCACTCCCTGGCGCCCATATGAACACCGTGTGCTTGCAAGCGTAGACGGGATGCTGGTTCCGATACCAATAAATTTAAACACCATTAATAAACTGTATGGCCTGAATTTATGTTCAGACCAGGTGGACGCATTTTTAAAGTCAAAAGCAGAGCCAGTTACCCGCATACAAACATCTGAAGATGTAGTCGTGAGCAAAGTAGGACGCGAACTATATGAAAAGTTTTTTAAGCGCTATACAAAAAAACAGTGGGACCTTGATCCATCTGAGCTCGATGCTTCCGTTGCTGCACGTATCCCTACGCGAAGCAATAAGGATGACCGGTATTTTACAGACACGTACCAAGGGATGCCAGCTTACGGTTACACACGATTGTTTGAAAATATGCTTTCTCATCCCAATATCAAAGTGATGCTGAATACTGATTACAAAGAAATTCAAACCGTTATTCCTTATCGTGAAATGATCTATACCGGTCCAATAGATTATTATTTTGATTACTGTTATGGTAAGTTGCCATACCGATCGATTGAATTCAAATTTGACACAATCGAAGCTGAAACATTTCAGCCAACCGGCACTGTGAATTATCCTAATGAACATCCATACACGAGAATAACCGAATTCAAATATCTAACCGGCCAGAAACATCCGAAGACAACCGTGGTGTATGA
>Ga0193752_1001222_pt1 | contig 21818 bp, 20 predicted proteins | sample H1c1metaG_FD_144924 | JGI IMG/M metagenome (GOLD analysis project Ga0193752, IMG submission 144924) | Soil microbial communities from a riparian zone of the East river system, Colorado, United States - H1c1 | ecosystem: Environmental > Terrestrial > Soil > Riparian zone | place: USA: East River...
CTGGCCAGTTTAGCAGCAAAACCACTGCCCATACTGCGGCCATAAACCAGCATATGGTTCTCGGTATATTTTGCTGCCAGTGTTTCATACACAAACTGCATATCGTTCAGCATATCTTTTTCATTGCGCTTGCCGGTGCTTTTACCAAAGCCACGGTAATCAACCAGTACCACATCATATTTATAGCGGTAAAAATCCTTGGCGTATTTGGCCCAGCCTTTTATACTTCGGCTGTTGCCATGAAAATACAGTACCAGCCCCAAAGGTTTATCTACTGTAAAATGCAGACCATTGATACGTACACCCGGTTCCACATCAAAGAACAGTTCTTCAAAAGGCACATCGTATTTATAAATAAAATCCTGCTTTAATTTTTCGGGTTTGAAAATGAATTTCTCCTGTAAAAAATAGACAATGATTGAAAGCGCTGCAATGCCGAGGATGATATAGAGAGCAATTTGAAGCAAAAGCAGTTAATTGTTATTTGTTAAAAGGTTAATGGTTTGAACCCTGTTAAATTAAGCATTCTGCTTCAAACAATTAACGCTTAACTTTTAACCTATCACTTTCTTCCATGCTTCCGTACCTCCAATGAGGTTTATAAGATTTGTAAAAGGAAATTTTTCCTGCAGCCTTTGTATGGCTATCTGGCTGCGTATGCCTTTGCGGCAATAAAGAATCACCGGTTTATTTGTTGAGATCGTATCAATATGTTGGGCAATTTCATTCAGTGGAATTAATTCTCCACCGATATTGAATTCTTCATGTTCGTAAGGTTCACGAACATCGATCAACTGAAAGTCATCGGCTTTATTTATCTTTTTATGGAGTTCTGCTGGCGTAATGGATTTCATTTGAAATTTCTTAAACAATTTACTGTCAGTCTGAGCTTGTCGAAGACGGATTAGTTTATTATAGCCCCGGTTTCGACAAGCTCAACCTGACAATTTTTTAAACTAATGCATTCCCATTACTCCTCCTCATCTGTATAAACCCTTTTCAATTTTAATTTACTTACCGGTGCAATAATGAGCGGGAATTTTTCTACCTGCACGGTATTCTGCTCCAGGCCAAAACCTTTTTCTTCACTGAGTGAAATTTCTTTCAGCCAGAAATAAAGTTTCATGATGATCCTTTCAAAGAAAGGCAGCTCATTATCCTGGCTAAGGAATTTTTCCATAACCACAAACCTGAAATCGCCCACCACGTTGTTACGTTGCTGGCTTTCATAACGGCTGGTAACATTCACTTCACGGTTGGCCACCAGGTCTTCCACTACTTTTTTAAACATGAGGTTAATGCGTGGCGCCATACGGAACCCAAGCCTGAACTCTACCCGTATGATATCATTGGGAATAATATGCTCAACAGAATATTCGCAGGTATATGGATCATCCATCGTATCCACATGCACGAACCAGAAAATATCGGCACGCTTGGGTTTACCGCTGAGTATGCTGTAAATAATTTTATGCTCGATCTCCTTAGGATTATTGGCACTGGTTAAATAAACCAGGTGTGTGGCGTATTTAGGAACAGTGGTATCGTTACTTAATTCCTCAAGCTTGGGAATATATTCTTCCATACGCACAAACTCCACGTAACGGTTCTTGATCTTGCGGCTGCGGTACCAGATGTACATTACCGAGAACAAAACAAAGCCGATCATCAAAGTAATATAACCGCCATGAATGAATTTATCCATGAGGGCAATGAGGAATGAAGCTTCGATAATAATATAAGCAATGAGAAAGACCCAGATCAACCCAGGTTTTACACGGTGCAGTACCATATAATTCGAGAACAATATAGTAGTCATTAACATGGTGGTAATGATGGCCAGGCCATAAGCAGCTTCCATCTTACTCGACTCCCGGAAAAACAAAACCACGCCCACACAACCCACAAAGAGCAGCATATTAATGGCCGGGATAAATATCTGGCCCTTCGCTTCGGTAGGATAATTGATCTTAAGTTTGGGCCAAAGGTTAAGCCTGATCGCTTCACTGATGAGTGTGAACGAACCAGAAACCATGGCCTGGCTGGCAATGATGGCCGCACTGGTGGCAATAATAACCCCGGGCACAATAAACCAGTTGGGCATCAGGTCGAAGAATGCATTGATCCCTTCTGCATCGATCGTTGCCTTATCTAAAACTTTTCCGCTGTGGTGCTTTAAGATACTGGCGCCCTGTCCGAAATAGTTTATCAGCAAACAGACCTTTACAAAGATCCAGGAAATACGAATGTTACCGCGGCCGCAATGTCCCAGGTCGCTGTAGAGCGCTTCGGCACCGGTGGTACAGAGAAAAACAGCACCCAGCAACCAGAACCCTTCGGGATAAGTAACCAGGAAATGAATGGCATAATAGGGATTTAAAGCCCTGAAAATACTAAAGTCGTCGCTGAGATGTATGAGGCCTAAAATGGCAAGCATAACAAACCAGGCCGACATAAAGGGGCCAAACAACTTACCGATATTGGAAGTACCAAACTGCTGTGTAAAAAAGAAAACGGCTATGATGCCGAGTACGATATATACAATGGTATCCTGGCTCAGATCATGAAACTGTGGCAATTCTTTTAACCCTTCGATGGCCGATGTGATGGAGATAGGCGGTGTAATGATACCATCTGATAAAAGTGCAGCGCCACCGATCATTGCCGGAATGACCAGCCATTTTTTACGCCGCCTCACCAATGCAAAAAGAGAGAAGATACCACCTTCACCACGGTTATCGGCCCGCAGTACCATGATCACATACTTGATAGTGGTAAGTAAAGTAATGGTCCAGATGATGAGTGAAAGTGTGCCGAGGATCAGGCTTTCATCAACTACCCTTTCTTTAATAATAGAGTTGAAAACATATAACGGGGAAGTACCGATATCGCCGTAAATTATTCCTAAAGCAACCAGGAGGCCGGCTGCAGTTACATTGTTAACATGTTTCGACACAGAAAAGAATTAAGCCTTTGACAGGATAATTATGAAATATTGTGGAAGCTGTATTTGCCATTTTTTAAAATGCAGGTACAAATGTAGAAGTAAAACGGAAATAGAGGGAGAATTATTTTTAAAGGTTTGGGGATAGGGTACGCCCTGGAAAAGCTAAACGTTTGGGTTGGGTAACGTAAAACTTTGGGTTGATAACATAAATAATTAGATAAAGAAGGCTATTTTTTGATTAATTTTCCCACCTGATAATCTTTTTTATGATGAAATATTTTCTGCTGACATTTGCGATCCACCTTCTTACAAGTACTAACTCAACATGTCAAACCTACAGTAAAGAAACCATCCTTATCAGTACCCCCTATGGTAATATGAAGGTAAAGCTCTTTAAGGAAACACCGCTTCACAGGGATAATTTTATCAAGCTGGTGAAGCAGGGTTTTTATGACAGTTTACTTTTTCACAGGGTGATCAATAACTTCATGATACAGGGAGGGGATCCTGATAGTAAGCTAGCAAATGATACAGCAGCTTTAGGTTATGGTGATGTTGATTATTGGGTACCAGCAGAGATCAATAAAAAGCTTTATCATAAAAAAGGAATGCTTGCCGCAGCCAGGGAAGATGATGAGACCAATCCCAATAAAGAGTCATCCGGCTCCCAGTTCTATATTGTGATGGGTAAAACTTTTGATTCGGCTGCCTTGCGAAAGATGGAACTACGGGTTAACAGGAGCCTTATACAAAAGATCAATTATAATATTGCTTTTAGCGGCAAGAGCAAGGAACTGCAGAAATACTTTATGCGACTGAGTACCCAGGAAAAAACCGATAGTTTAAAAATTGTGAGCCGTCAATTGACCGACCCGGTGTCTATAGACAGGTATAACAAAACTCCTCATTTTACTTTTACAGCTGAACAAAAGAAAACCTATGCAACCTTAGGCGGAACCCCGCATTTAGATATGGGTTATACAATTTTTGGAGAGATCATTGAAGGCCTTGATGTAATAGATAAGAGCGCTGCGGTTAAAACCGATAAGAACGACAGGCCAAAAGAAAATGTGAGGATGAAAATCGAGATCATTAAAGACTAAAATCATTTTATGGGAAAATTAGCAGAGATCAAAACCAAGCCCACAGCTGTAAGTGCACTGGATTTCATTAATACTATCACAGATGAACAAAAACGAAAAGACAGCCTGGTTGTACTTAAGCTGATGGAAAAAGCCATGAAGCTAAAACCGAAAATGTGGGGCAGCGCCATGATCGGTTTTGGAGATGTGAGATACAAAAGTCCTACCTCTGGCCGGGAAGTTGATTGGTTCAGGATCGGGTTCTCACCACGCAAAGCAAACCTGTCATTACACCTGATCGATCTGCAGCGGCATGCTGAGGCGTTTAAGAAGTTAGGTAAATTCAAGACCGGTTCGGGTTGCCTTTACATCAATAAGCTTGAGGATATTGATATAAAAGTGCTGGAAAAAATAATCAATGCATCGGTAAAATAAAAGGCTTCGGCACTTCTACATCTTCAACCAACTTTCACCTGGTTAGCATTCTTTTTTAAAAAAAATTGCAGAAAAATTTGCGTAGCTAAATAACTACACATATATTTGTAGTCAAATAGCTACATAATGAACCTAAGAAGAGATGTTTTCCAGGCCATAGCAGATCCTACAAGAAGGGCCATCCTTTTGTTGGTTGCTTCTCAATCGCTTACTGCAGGAGCGATTGCTTCAAACTTCGATACAGCCAGGCCCACAGTTTCAAAACACCTGCAAATACTTACCGAATGCGAATTGCTGAAGCAGGAGCAAAACGGCAGGGAAATTTCCTATCACATCAATGCAAAAAAAATGAAAGAAGTAGCCGACTTTATTGAACCCTTCCGCCAAATGTGGGATGACAGATTTAATAAACTGGAAACCATCATGAAAAAATATAAAACAAAAAAATAGAGCCATGGAATTAAAAACAAAGATCCATGCCGAAGACGGCAAACAGGAATTACTGATCACAAGAGAATTTGATCTGCCTGTAGAATTATTGTTTAAAGCATACGAAGATGCTGAGATCGTTGAGCAATGGATGGGAACAAAAGTGCTGAAGCTTGAAAATAAAAGGCACGGCAGTTACCAGTTTGAAACAACTGATCCTAAAGGAAACAAACACGGATTCAGTGGTACGATCCATGAATTTGTTGCTGATCAAAAGATCACCCGGACATTTGAAATGGAGAATACGCCTTTTGGCGTTCAGCTTGAATTTTTGGAATTTGGAAAACTCACTGACGATACCAGCAAACTCACTATGCATGTTATATACAGGTCAGTCGAACTGAGGGACCAGATACTGAAATTACCTTTCGCCCAGGGAATAAGTATGGCTCACAACCGCATACAAGACATACTAAGTAAATTAAAATAAAAGACCATGACAAAAAGAAACAAGATCATCTATTGGATCGCTACTGCCTGGCTTGCATTGGGAATGTTGTCAACCGGGATAGTACAATTAATTAAAATGGAAGAGGAAGTAGTTATGATGAAGCATTTAGGCTACCCTATTTACTTTCTGACATTAATTGCTGTTTGGAAAATATTGGGCGTTATAGCCATCCTCGTTCCTAAATTTCCTTTACTCAAAGAATGGGCTTATGCAGGATTTTTCTTTATCATGTCGGGCGCTGCCATTTCCCATATTGCTATTGGAGATGGGATCAAAGAACTTTTTGGTCCCCTGTTATTAATAATCCTGACTATAGCATCCTGGTATTTCAGGCCTGCCGGTAGAAAAATTATTTCAGTTAATTTTAAATAATAAACATCATGAAAAAGAAATTATCATCAGAACAACATTCAGCACTGATCAAAACATTAAAAACCCGTTTTGAGAAGAACATGAACCGCCATAAAGGTATAGGATGGGCTTCAGTAGAAGCAAAGCTGAATGCTGATTCAGAAAAACTGTGGTCACTCAATGCCATGGAAGAAACAGGTGGCGAACCGGATGTTGTTGGCCAGGATAAAAAGACAGGCGAATTCATTTTTTATGATTGCTCACCGGAAAGCCCCAAGGGCCGCAGAAGTATCTGCTACGACCATGAAGCGCTGGAGGCAAGGAAGGAACATAAGCCTGAAGACAGCGCCATCAATATGGCGGCTGATATGGGTATTGAAATCTTAACAGAAGAACAATACAGGGAACTGCAGCAACTTGGGAATTTTGATACCAAAACATCGAGCTGGATAAAAACCACTGCTGATGTCAGGAAGCTGGGCGGCGCACTCTTTTGTGACCGTCGTTACAACACGGTATTTTTGTATCACAACGGCGCAGAATCTTATTATGCTGCCCGGGGTTTCCGTGGTTCGTTAAGGGTCTGATCAATAACATAACACATACAATGAATCCTAAAGCTGATTTTTATTTTAACAAAGGCAAGTGGCAGAAAGAACTGGAACTGTTGAGAACGATCATTCTTGACTGCGGACTTACCGAAGAGTTGAAATGGGGTTGCCCCTGTTACACTTTCGGGAAAAGCAATATTGTGTTGATACATGTATTTAAAGAATATTGTGCAATGTTGTTTTTTAAAGGCGCTTTGTTGCATGATGCAAATGGTATTCTGATACAACAAACAGCAAATGTGCAGGCGGCAAGACAGGTAAGGTTCACGAATGTTAGTGAAATAACAAAGATGAAGAAGACCCTGAAGGCCTATATCTATGAAGCGATCGAAGTTGAAAAAGCGGGGTTGAAAGTAAAATTAAAAAAGACTGCAGCATATGCCATTCCTGAAGAATTTCAAAAGCAACTAAATAAAAAACCTGCATTGAAAACAGCTTTTAATGCATTAACACCGGGAAGGCAAAGAGCATACCTGCTGCATTTTGCCGCACCCAAACAATCAAAAACACGTGAGTCGAGGATTGAAAAAAGTATACCGCAAATTCTTAAGGGAAAAGGATTAAACGACCTTAACTAATGATAAAACGATCTTTATGAAATTATTTATCACAAGTTTATTCGTGCTTGCTATCACCCAGCTTTCTTTTGCACAAAAAGAATTCATCGGCATAGCAAAATATAAGATGGGGGTTGTTGGCGGCCCGGATGAAGATTCGATGGAAGTTGTTTTTGACAAGACCCGGTTATTGATAAAGTTGTATGCTCCCGGCCGTGACAATCCAAAAGTCATTGAAGAAATGCTATTTCTCAATGACTTCGCAACAAATAAACAATACACGATCAACAAAGCAAGCAAGGTTTATAAAGCTGGCGGCCTGCTGAATATTACTGGCTATCCTTTTATCAATACAAATAAAATAATGCTGGTTAAAGGAGATGTATGCCTGCATTATAAAGCTGATTCAACCAAAATTGATGAATCGAAAATGAAGGCTGCTGATTGCCTGGTTTCAAAAACTTATATTAATAAGAATATCAAAAACTTTTGGCTGCTGGGTTTTCAACCGATCATCATCGATGATAAGATCGTGATGGATTTTATTGTTACAGAAGATAATGGCAGTAAACCCAGGGTTTACATCTCAGATATGATCGCCATGAAAAATGTTGACGCCTGGTTTAATCTTTCCGGTTATAAGGAAAAGGAATAGGCCATGATCAATTACTTCCCTCCTGTTGTTTTATCATACAGCTTATGTATATCTTTTAATTTAGCGATGTAGATACTGCGGCCATGTGTACCGATCACCAGTTCATTTTCACGTTGCTGTATGGCCATATCATGCACCGGCACACGGGGCAGGTTATTATCAAGTGTTAAAAAAGCTTTGCCCATATTGAAAGATGCATATAAACCATTATCGGTTCCCACATAAATAATGTTCTCTTTTTTAGGATCTTCTGCAACTACATTGATGGGTTCCATGGGCAGGTCTGTTCCCAATTGTGTCCAGGTAGTTCCGTGATCTTCACTAACAAATAAATAAGCACCGAAATGATCGTTTCGGTAACCATTCAAAGAAACATACACCCTTCCTTCTTTAAATGCCGAAGGTGTTACACGACTTACATAGAGGCCCTGCACAGCTTTTGGAAGGTTGCTATTTATTTTCGTCCAGTTATACCCTGCATCTTTACTTACGTGAATATTACCATCGTCTGTACCAAAATAGATCAATCCAAATTTCATGGGCGACTCAACCAATGTTGTTGCCGTACCAAAAGGCACATCGCCTTCTGCACCGCCACCGGTAAGGTCGGCACTCAAAGGATCAAGGTTCTCCCCTTTTTGTAAACTGCGGTGAAACCTGTTGGTACCATAATAAAAAATATCCTGGTTGTGTTTGCTGAGCCAGATGGGTGTTTGCCAGTTAAAACGATACTTGGGTTCGCCAAGGTCGGGCCTTGGATAAATAAATAAGCGCCTGCCGCCTTCGGTGCTTCTACGGCCATAAAATCCAAACTGTGAACCGGTGAAAGCAGTTTTATTATCACGGGTATCAACCTGCACCTGCATACCATCACCACCACCTATCTGCTTCCAGGGATAAGTTCCTTCATAATCCCACTGGTCAATATCTTTTGCAGTGGATGGCCCATACCAGGTTCCGTTATCCTGCAACCCTCCATAAATATTATAAGGCTTGGCATCATCTACCGCTATTTTATAAAACTGCCCTACCGATGGTGTATTGGCCTTGAACCAATGCTCGCCATTATCATAAGTAACATTGCAGCCGCCATCATTGCCGGCGATCCAGTGACTGTCCTTATTGGGATTCATCCAGCAGCCATGCCAGTCGGGGTGAGTTGCTTCGTTATCGGTTGATGTAAAAGTTTTTCCGCCATCAGTACTCAATAATAAGTCATATCCGCTGATGACAATTTTATCGGCATTGGTATTACTTACCGATATCTTTCCAAAATAATAACCATAGGTATTGTAAGTATTGAGTCCTTTAGTATTTACTTTTCGCCAGCTGAGGCCGGCATCATCACTGCGGTAAACTTCGCAACCAATGATAGGTGTTTCAAATAATGCAGTATTTGCATCAAAAAGATAATTGTAAATTTCCGTTGATTTTATCTTATCGGTTTTAACCAGTTCTTTTACGGTTGCAGCCGTATATTTTTCCTTAAAATTATTTTTTACCAGGAAGCTGTCCAATTTTCTATCGTCAAGCGCTGCAAAACCTTCTTTGGTAAGGTCTTTAAAATTTTTAAGCACATAATTGGTATCGATCTTTTTCTGGGCGGTATCGGGCCTGCGGCCCTGGTTATCCAATGTTGTATAAATGATATTGGGATTGGTTCCGAATACGGCAACACCCAGTCTTCCCAAACCATCTCCCACCGGAAAGCCGCTGCCGGCAGCAGTTACATGCTTCCAGGTGTTGCCACCATCAATGCTTTTATAAATACCGGATGTTTTTCCTCCTTCTTCAAAATTCCATGCACGGCGGGTGCGGTACCACATGGCTGCGTATAATTCATCAGGATTTTTAGGATTGATATCCATATCAGCAGCGCCGGTATTCTCATCAACAAACAAACTTTGTTTCCAGGTTTTACCGCCATCGGTTGTTTTGTAAATACCACGTTCTTTATTTGGAGAATATAAATGGCCCAGCACGGCCACCCAGGCAATATCATGATTGGTTGGGTGCAGGTTTATTTTGCCAATATGCTGGCTTTCGGGCAGGCCCATGTATTCCCAGGTTTTTCCCTTGTCTGAACTTTTATAAACCCCAAGACCGGCATAAGAGGAGCGGCTACTGTTTGCTTCACCGCTACCTATCCAGATTATGCCATCTTTCCAGTTAACCGCAATATCCCCAATCCCAAAAGCATTTTCTTTATCAAAAACAGGCACTAAGCTTTGTCCATTGTTTTTGGTGTACCATAAACCACCGGTTGCATAGGCTACATAAAATTCTGTAGGGTCTGCCGGGTTTACGTCCACATCCACCACCCTGCCACTCATGATGCTGGGCCCCACATTGCGGAATTTAATACTGTTTAAGGTGGTATCTTTCTCCAACAATTTTCTTTTCTGCAAACCGTTTAATCTTTCAGCGGCAGTAGTTGGTTTTACCTGCGCCTGCGCAGAATTAACAATTACTAAAACGAGTATTATTGTAATTTTGAAAAGATCTTTCATCATTGGTAGTTTTGGTTTGAATTAGCAAACAATTAAAAACGGTTTTATGCAGATTTTAAAAATACGGCAATTGTTTTTACTGACCACTATGCTTCTTTTATTTTTTACAAACGGCATGGCCCAATATAAAAGCTATAAGTTGAATGCCGAAGGCGATACCCTGAATGCAATTGATAAAAAAGACAGGAAGCAGGGTAAATGGGTTTTACATGTAGACCCTATAAGAGGAGAACCGGGCTATGAGGAAGAGGGTATCTATAAAAATAACAACAAGGAAGGCATCTGGCGTAAATATAGTTTGCAGGGAGATATCATTGCGGTTGAAGTGTATAAGCTGGGCGGCAAAGATGGCATTCAGCAATACTATACTTACCTGGGCGACCTGATCAGGGAAGAAAGCTGGCGTGGATATGATCCCGAGGCACCTTACGATACCATTGCTGTGTATGGTGAAGGCAACAATGAGATCATTGATTACAAGATCATAAAAGCGGAGCAATACAGTGTAAGGCACGGCGAATGGAAATATTATGAAGCCGGCTCAGGACGTTTGGTAAAGGTTGAAAAATACGAACGTGGACATTTGGAAACTCCGGGAGAAAATAAAAAGACCGTAGTAACTGCTGCCCCTACTGAAAAAAAGAAAGAAGTACAGAAGACTCCTGAAATGCTTGAATGGGAAAAGAAAAATAAAGGGAAGAAAAAAGTGGTAAGGGATGGCAGGACGACTGCCGGTGGTTAGCTTCTGAAATTACTACTGGTTAAAAAACCTCTGAAAATATACCCGGCTATGTTACCCCGGCACGGCTGCATTTACACCATAAGCAACCAGGTACTGCAATAAAGCCAGTGAGGGCAGCCGGGCAATTGATCCAGCTTTTTTGTAACTATTTTTTTATTTCATTTTTTGTAACTTTTTTAAGATCACTTTTTTTTGCAACGTTGCATTTTTATCTTTTTGAAAAAGTTGCATATTGTTTTCATTTAAAAACCTTCATTTTTTTGCAACCAAAAATTGCAACTGCTGAATCGCCTGGTGCAAGGTATCCGGCATTATCATGTCCTGCAGGAATACGATCTAAACCCATACATTTCCAAATCCAACGACCTTTTTGACCCATTAAAGACCTCAAACGACCGTACACTACTGCTGGTTTGCAAGTATACTACAGCAAGCCTGCGGTTTCCAAATTTGCTGTCGCTTTTGTACCCAATTGCCCTAATTGCCGCTCAGGAAATTAAATTATGGTCAAAAGGCTTAGTGGTACCGGGTTTGGACTGGTTTTGTTCGACTCTTCTTCGACTCTTGTAGCTAAATTCAGCCTGAAACAGCTATAAATCCCGAACAAAACACGAAGAGATCATGAAGCGATCATTAAGAAAAAAACGACAATAAGGTACAAAAGCGACAATTGGGTACAAAAACGACAACACCTGTTCGTTTCGGCCTTCCCGGATCGTATGTTTGTACCAGGGCATGCTGCTGAACATAATTTGACAATAACAAAAAATCAAAACCTGGGTAGATATGAAAAAGAGATCACATAGGGAATGGTTGGTTGTATTTGCGCTACTTATCCTGGGAAGTGTATTTTTTGTAAAGCAATGAAAGACAACTGATATGTAAATATTGTTTTATGCAAAGATGTGGTGTATATTAGCGCAAATACAATTGTTGGCAGCAATAAGTTCAGGACACAACCTTCAAAATTTTGACAAAGAAAAATGTGCAAAGTTCATAACTCTGTTGGTTGTTTAACAACGATAAAAACACATTTGAAGCGACATAGCATAAATGACTTCAATTCTTTAAACGAGGTAATAAATTTTCAAAAGAACTTTTCAACTTTAAGGCAGCAAATTATATCAAACCACGAACAACTGATCGAAAATGAAAAGACTACGCTATCTGCAAAAATTTTACAGTTAGACAATGCTATTAAAACGGATAAAGCTCATTTTGAAAGCATTTTTCTCAGCGAGATTGAAGAGATGAAGCAAAAGCTAATCAGCTTATCCCCCTCAATTGGTTTGAATTTTATTAAAAGATTTTTCAATTTCACTAAACGCCGGGCTTATGAAAAGAAACTTCAGGATTTAGAACTCAACTTGAATTATAAAGTAAATCATGCAGTCGGCGAGTTAGTTGGCCAACATCAGGATAAAACAAATCGCTATAACTATATCACTTTGCATTTTAGCGATGCTGTTAAGGAAAGCTGTTTAACCATGATAAAAGAGCTTGAATATAAACAACGTATAATTGACGAAATGAAAAACTCAATTTATGGAGCGTTGGGTGAACATAAAGTTGTAAAAGAATTGGAAAACTTATCAGACGAAAATGTTTTAATAAACGACTTTACCCTAAGTTTTTATCCTGCTATCTATAACCGGCAGGAAAACGATTATATCAAATCAATTCAAATCGACCATTTGCTTGTTACGCCTTCAGGTCTATTTCTTATCGAGACAAAAAACTGGAGTGAAAAATCGTTGGCCAGTTTGGATTTACGTTCCCCGGTTCAACAAGTAAAACGAACAAACTTTGCACTCTTTAAAACGCTAACAGAAGATATTTCAGGTAGAAGATTAAAACTTCAGCAACATCATTGGGGAGACAGAAAAATACCAATAAGAAACCTGATTGTACTGACCAATTCAAAACCAAATGAAGAGTTTCAGTATGTAAAGGTTTTGACGTTAAATGAGCTTCTTAGCTATGTTAAATATTTCAAGCCACTTTTCACAAGTGCGGAGACACAAGCAATTGCAAGTTATTTGCTTAATTTGAATTGATATTTGTATTTGACACAAAGGGCGTGACTACCGAGAAATCTTACTGCTGCCAACAAAAGGTTTGCCGCAAGGCTGGCGGACGGAATAACAATCGGCAGTTGTACTACAATCAGCTAATATCGGGCTTGACCGAATTCTATTTGGCTTTTAGTTGTTAACTTCAACATCAGTTTTTCAAATCGGATTCAGTTGCCGGACATAGCAACAATTCCAGCCCTGCGGCAAGCCTCGAACGTTGTAATAGAATTTATCATAGTCGATCTCCGTTCCGCAGATCTTTTGTGGCTGCCCTTTCGGCCGCTGGTTTTTATAAACTATTGGGTTGTAGCATAAAAAAAACGATGAAAAAATAACAACTGAAACGGGATCGCATCACGCCAATATACCCAGTTATGCTCTCCGGGCCTTTCAATATAAGTATGAGGAATTTTTAATTGCAGCATTTTTTGATGCAGCCTGCGGTTACCATTGATGAAAATATCTTTCTCGCCACAATCAAAATAGATCTTTAACCCGGTGCTGGTATAATGCTCTATTAAATTTATAACTGTCATGTCATGCCAGTTATTGGCCTGCAAAACAGTATCGCCGATCCTTTGCATAATGTGAAAACGGTTCTTACTTTCATTCAGGTCTACCCCGCCACTCATACTGCCTGCTGCGCCAAAAACACCGGCGTGCCGCAAAGCCAGGAACAAAGCGCCATGGCCTCCCATACTTAAACCGGTAATGGCCCGGTGGTCTTTATCAGCGATCGTGTTGTAGTTCTTATCAATAAAATCCACCACTTCCATAGCAACATGTGTTTCATACCTGTATGCTGTATCAAGCGGGCTATCAAAATACCAACTGCTGAAAGCCCCGTCAGGGCATACGATCAGGGTTTTGTAAGTGTCGGCATATTTTTCAAGTTCAGGCACTTTGGTGATCCAGTTGCTAAAAGCGCCTGAATAGCCATGGAGCAGGTAAACTACCGGAAAACTGTTTTTCTTCTTTTTATAATTACCTGGTTTTATTACTACTGCCTTTATGTATTTGTGCATACTGTTACTGTAGATAGAAACCGTATCCACAGTACCTGCCTGTAATGCAGATGCAAAGATGAGGAAGCAAACAAAGGAGTAAATAAATTTCATGCTTTTGTCTTAGTTCAACACGCAATTTAATTTATTTTATTGTGAGACTTAATGATTGCAATTTTTTTTCAAGCGCTTCAATACGCACCTGTTGTTCCTTTACTGCATTGATCAGCAGAAAAATATAAGCCTGGTTATTCACTTCCCGCAGATCGTTGAAGTTTTCGTATACTTTTTTATTTACCATATACGGCGCAACTTTTTCCAGCTCCTGCGCCACAATACCAACCTGCTCGCTGCTGATTTTGTATGGTGCATTTTCATTGTAATTAAACCTGACGGGGCGTATTTGTTTTATAATATTCAAACCATCGGTAAATTCTCCGGTGATTGTTTTTACCCTTTCATCTGAAAAAACACCCCAAACTCCCGTAGCGTTATTGGCAGAGCCATTAACAGAGAGCTTAGCTGAGGGACCAGTTGTACCTATACCAACATCGCCCTGGTTAATCACAAGGCCTATTGGCCCCCAGCCGAATGTTGTATAGTCCTCAATTTCCAGGTAACTGCCATTATGCAGGATCCTGGCTACATCATTACCGCTTCCTCTAAAAAGCAACCCAGTAGTATTAAACTGGTTTTCAATAGTAACCTGGTTTTCGCCAAATCCTTTTACGTGCAATAAATACGAAGGATTTGAAATACCGATACCTACATTGGTTCCTGGTTCTCCCAGAACCAGGCTGTAGCTGGAGCTTACTGATGCATTATAACCAATGGCAGTAGCATTGGTTAAATTGGCGAAACCAATGCCGGCCTGATATCCTATAAATGTACAGTTAGTTCCACCAGAGGCATTAAGACCCGTATTTGTTCCAATGGCTGTGTTATTATCATTAAAGATTCCGCTAAGTGCATTGTTCCCAATAGCAACATTACTACTGCCGCTATGGTTTTGCTGCAATGCCCGGTAGCCCATTGCAGTATTGTAGCTTCCGGTATTGTTTTCAAGCAGGGCAAAATTCCCTGTAGCGGTATTATAGTTTCCTGATGTGTTGTAAGGCAATGCTTCATCTCCCAAAGCCGTATTGTAAGAACCAGTATTTGCTGATGATAAATTTGCATAACCAATTGCTGTATTATAAGAGCCACTGTTGTTAAAAAGTGCCTGATAACCATTGGCTACATTATAGCTACCGGAAAAGCTGTTTTTAAGTGCCATTGAACCGGTTGCCGTATTATAATTTCCGGATGTATTTGTATAAAGTGCCTGGTAGCCAATGCCCGTATTCTCGTTACCACTACTATTATTAAACAATGCTTCTTTTCCCAGTGCTGAATTTTTATTACCATCATAATTCTTTTTCATAGCCTCGTAACCTGCAGCGGTATTATCACTACCCGTCATGAAGCTGGTGCCATCAAGTGCATAGGCTCCAAACGCGGAATTATTTTCACCAGTTGATACATGTGTCATTGCATTGAACCCAAAAGCCGAATTAAAAGACCCGGTTGTATTGTATGCTAACGACCAGGAGCCGTTTGCTGTATTGGCGGTACTACTTACAGTAGAGGCAAGTGCATAAACACCGGTTGCCGTATTAGAAAACCCATTGGTCTGTGAATAAAGCGCCTGGTGACCCAGAGCTGTATTTTCCATACCGGTATTTACATTTCCGGCCTGGTATCCAAGAAAAAGATTGCTGTTTACATCGATCAACCCTGCCTTTTGATTGTTGACACGGAAAACCAGGGGTACATTATCGGTGGTACCAATAAATTTGGTAGCAGTGTCGGTTCCGCTATTACCGGTTAATGACCAGGCTGTGCCGGTAACAATTTTTGTCCAGGCCGAACCACTCCAGTAATAATAACCCGGCGTAACATTGCTTACAGTTGCTGTATTGTAGATCAGTAAACTGGTGGCAGGACTTACAATGGTAGCAATATCAGATGTGCCAGTCAATGCAACTCTTGGGATCAGCATCCCTTCATTTGTACTGCTGACATCTAAGATAGAAGAAGCATGTGCCGTTGCACCCGTTGTATTTATTGCAAGATTTTGGGCATCCAGGTTTGAAGGAAAAGAAAAAATAAGCAGGAATATTATGATGCAGGGGATCAATAAGTTTACTGTGTTTTTCATCATTTAAGTATTAGATTAAAATCAACGAAGCTGATTACACTTACGTGATTCAAGGTAGATATTTTTTAAAACTTTATTGCTTTGCTTCACTGTTTACGGTATCATACTTTAGTACTATACAGACAAAAAAAGCTGCCGTATAAGGGCAGCTTTTTTATTTGCTAAAGTTTAATCTTAATTTTTTATTTCTTTCTGCATTGGATTTACACCACCGGCAGCCCCACGTGGCTGGCCTCCGCCAGCCTTAAATAACTGGAACTTACTGGGTGTTGTAAAAGCGGGCCAGGTATTGTTATCAGTATTGATATCGGCTGTTTCCCTCATTGGATCAAGCTTTATTGAAACCACTTCTTTATTCTTCATAAAAGTTTTGATCACTTTATTCTCATTCTTGCGCCATACATATACCGGTATGCGGTCAACTTCTTTAGAGCCGTCTTTAAAGGTCCATTCAATGATAATGGGCATTACCAAACCTCCTTTATTGCTGAAAGTAAGCTCATACATATTCTTTTCTCCCGCTATTTTAAAACGCTCTGCTTCGGTGTAGACATTAGGCACAGGTGCAGGAACATTTATTTCAAAAGCACTGCTATCAACCTTAACCAGGTCACGGTCGTATCTCCAGTAAAAATCTCTTAATGATTGATCTGCATCTGTTGCAAAAACGATCTTCTTGTCTTCACGGTTCCTGATCTTTGAGATATCATCAAAAGTGTTAAGCTGCGGTTTTGCAACGGGTATTTTTCTTGTAGTGGCACCCGTATTTGCAGGAGGTGTCACTTCAGTATTCAATACGGCCCATTTAACAGTGTCAAGGGAAATATCGCATGGCTCTATTCCATAGAACCATCCTCTCCAGAACCAATCCAGGTCTTCAGCGCTGGCATCTTCCATCGTGCGGAAAAGATCAGCAGGTGTTGGATGCTTAAAAGCCCAACGCCTTGCATATTCTTTAAAGGCATAATCAAAAGTCTCCCTGCCCATGATGGTTTCACGAAGAATGTTTAAACCGGTTGAAGGTTTGCTGTAAGCATTGGGACCAAACTGGATGATGTTCTCACTGTTGGTCATGATAGGCTCCAGCACATCTTTTGGCAGCTTCATGTAATCAACAATTTTATATGCAGGGCCTTTACCAACCGGGAATTTATTATCCCATAATTCTTCGGCCAGGTATTCGCAAAATGAATTCAATCCTTCATCCATCCAGGTCCATTGTCTTTCATCACTGTTGATGATCATCGGGAAAAAGTTATGACCCACTTCATGTATCACCACACCCAACATTCCGTTCTTTGTTCCTTCGCTGTAAGTGCTGTTGGCACTGTAATTTCCGTTTGCATCCTTTTCTGTACGGCCAAAGTTGAAACAGATCATCGGGTATTCCATTCCATTGGCAGCTTCCAGACTTTGTGCAACCGGGTATGGATAAGGAATAGTGAATTTAGAATAGGTTTTGATGGTATGTGCCACCGCCTTTGTGCTGTATTTGCGGTACAAAGCATACGCTTCTTTTCCGTAACCGCTCATGCACATTACTTTTTTACCCTCAACCATGGTTGGCATGGCATCCCAGATAAATTTGCGTGAGCTGCCCCATGCAAAATCACGAACCATATCTGCTTTAAATATCCAGGTCTTCTTTTGAGTTGATTTTGTTTTTTCTTTTGCAGTTGCTTCAGCCAGTGTTACGATCTCTGTAACATCGGTTGCAGTTTGTGCTTTTTGCCAGCGTGCAAGTTCCGCAGGTGATAATACCTGCGGATAGTTTTGTCCCTGGCCGGTTGATAATACCACGTGGTCTGCAGGCACCGTCATGGCAACTTTAAAATTGCCAAAGGTCAATGCAAATTCGCCGCTACCAACAAACTGGTGGTTTTGCCAGCCCTGGAAATCGCTGTACACACAAAGGCGTGGGTACCACTGGGTCATGGTGTACAGGTCATTTCCATCTTCAGGGAAATTTTCGAAGCCGCCACGGCCACCGTATTTGGTTCTTTCAATAATATTATAGTTCCAGTCAACTTTAAAAACAATTTGCTGACCTGGTTTTAATGATTGTGGCAGATCAATACGCATCATGGTTTTGTTGATGGTATATTGAAGCGCTTTACCTGTTGCATCAGCAACCCTGGTAATATTAAAGCCATATTCCCTGTCCTTATCTATTTTACCACTATACCTTACAATATCGTTCTCGCTGATCGATCTTGGCATGGTATTGCTGCCCTGGTAGCCGGAGTTGTTGGTATTGCTGTGTTCATTCTCGTCCAATTGCAACCACAGGTAAGTAAGTACATCAGGTGAGTTGTTTACGTAGGTGATGGTTTCCCTGCCAATCAGGCGACGGTTGGCTTCATCCAGTTCGCAGGTAATATCATAATCACAACGTTGTTGCCAGTATTTTGGGCCGGGGGCTCCGCTGGCAGTACGATACTCATTGGGTGTTGGAAGAATGGTTCCCAACTGCTCAAACCGGTTACCATGGTTGCTGCCAGGATTATTCTTAATATCCTGGGCATTTACACTGATACCGATGAAAAGCAAAAAAGCAAAAGCTGTTAATTGTTTCATGTGTTTCTGTTTATTGTTGTTTTTGTGACATGGAATTCGCCTAAGGGCTCATTTCATGTCTATTTATTGAGTGTTTAATTTTTATAATAATAAGGCAGGGAAACGTTCCCATACCATTTTAAATGCGATACCTAAAGCAACAAGTGATAAAGCCCATACCCACCATTTTCTTTTCAAACCCAATTTATTAACTACCATGAAACTCAACAATAAGATCCCTGCTACTACAACGATCTGTCCGGCTTCCAGGCCAATATTAAATCCTAAAAGTTTCCAACCAATGCCATCGTCCTTTATCATCATAAACCTGATGGCATTTGCAAACCCCAGCCCATGTATCAATCCAAAGAACAATGCTAAAAAATAGTTCAACCTGAGTGAACGGGGCTGAAAATCTTTTTGGAAAAAATTAAACAGCGCTGTTGCAACGATCGTGCAGGGGATCAGGAACTCTACCCAATCTGAATTTACCCTAACGATATCAAACACACTTAAAGCTAATGTAAGTGAATGGCCGATGGTGAATGCAGTTACCAGGATCAAAACCTGTTTCCAGTTACCAATGAGGTAAATAGCAGCCAGCGCCAGTATAAACAACCAATGATCCTTCGCTTCCCAGGCAATGATATGCTGCCAACCCATTTCAAAATAAAAACCTAAATCCTGCATTAAAGGAATTAAAATTGTTCGTTTACATTAGTTTTGTATCGCAATGTATCTTAAAGAAACAATTTTTTATCAATCTGTTAGCTAAATGGCAAGTATTTTATTTAAGTGGTTATTGGTGTCTTCGCTAATAAATTTTAATACATCTGTCAGTTCCCCCTTCAGGGGGTTAGGGGGTTCTCATCCCATATTTGTAAGTGTTACCGAAATTGAGCACAATGCCAAAGAAAAAACACTTGAAATAAGCTGCAAGATCTTTACAGATGATTTTGAAAAAACATTGCGTTCAACATACAAGACCTACATTGACCTGCTGAAACCTAAAGACAAAAATGCCATGAATAAACTGGTGGCAGATTATGTACAAAAACATTTATTGATAAAAGCTGATGGAAAAACTGTGGCTTTACAATTCTTAGGGTATGAACAGGATGAAGAGGGAATTGTAAGTTATTACCAGGTAAATAATATTGCCACCGTAAAAAAACTTGATGTTACCGACAATATCTTGTTTGAATACAAAAAAGAACAAATCAGCATTATACATACCACGGTAAACGGGAATAAAAAAAGTACCAAGCTGGTTAATCCGGAAGATAAGTACAGTTTTGAGTTTTGAGTCTGGGGTTTTGGGTTATCTAAGCGGAGATTGCGTTTTATTCCCTGTCTTTAAATTTTTTACCCTTCACTATTGATTTGTTCAGGTATATCATAAAAGCTGCAATTTTAGCGGCGATTATTTCAGCTTCCTTATAATTTAAATCCAATACTTCTTTTGATATCAGTCCATAATCAAAAGCTCTATATAATTGTGATTGAGATTCGTATAAAGAACCTTTTGCGATACCTAGAAAATTAATAAACTCCAGCCTGCTTTCCCTGCCAAAACCCTCGGCAATATTATCCATTACCGAACCTGATGAATCTTTAATTTGATCTTTAAATTTATACTCTTTGGTAAATTTATCTTGCAGAGTAAGTTTATAAATGGAATCAGCATACTTCCTTGCCATTTGCCACACTTCCAGATCTTCAAACCTGTTTACAGTTGCCATAAATTTTGTTTTGGGTTTGTTGATACGGGTTTTGAGTTATCTAAGCGGAGATAAAAACTCTTTTCATTCAAATTTATTTACTGTTGCTGTAAAGTGATATTTTAAAGTTATAACAACGCAAAACCAGAGACTCAAAACCCAAAACCCTAATCCTCCATATCCTCTTTAAGTTCTTCAGATATTTTCACAAGCAATTTATCGATCCTCTGCCCGTCCATATCAATGATCTCAATTTCAAACCCGTTCCATTCAAAATTTTCTCCTGTAACAGGAATATGCTCCAGTTCGTGTAAAACAAATCCGGCAAGCGTATCAAAATCATGTTCTCCCTCATTCATCCATTCTGTTTTATCAAAATGTCTTAAAAAATCATAAAAAGGAATTTGTGCATCAATTAAGAAAGAGCCGTCATTGCGTTCTACGATCTCATATTCTTCCTGCCCGGTTTGTGGCACATCGCCTATAATGGCTTCCAACACATCGTTCAGGGTTATCATCCCTTCCAGTGTTCCGTATTCATTTACAATAAAACAGGTATGTATCTTAGTAGACTTGAATTTTTCGAGCAATTGATAAGCACTGTTATTTTCCGGAACAAACATAGCCGGCTTGTACAGTTCTTTCATTTTTGTGGTGTCCGAAGCTTTTACTATGTCTTTCACATACACCAGGCCTTTTATATCGTCTACTATTTTATCGCAAACCGGGTATGTTGAGTAAGTAAGCACTTCAAACCGGTCTTTAAAATCCTTTACCGTTTCCTGTTCATCAAACCAAACTATATCGGTCCGGTGTGTCATTAGTGATGTTATGTTCCATTGCTTTGATCTCTTCTTCTGTAACCTGGTTATCGCTTACTTTAAGGTTAAATAGTTTTACAATTAAATGGGTTGATGAGGTCAATAACCAGATAAAAGGAAAAGTGATCTTGCTCAACCAGCTCATGGGTTGTGCAAAATTTTTGGCCAGGTATTCGGGACGGGATAAGCCGATCCTTTTAGGAACCAACTCACCAAGTACCAACGAAAAATAAGTAAGGATCACCACAATTACCGTGGTTGCAATACCATTACTATAATCCCTGGACCATTCATATTTGTTGAAAAATTCAATGATGGGGGTTTTCAGTTTTTCGCCGGAGAAGATACCGGTTAAAATGCCGATCAGCGTAATACCTACCTGTACAGTGGAAAGAAAAACATCGGGGTTATTGGCCAGTTTAAGTGCTGCTTTGGCTTTCTCATCCCCCTTGTTTGCCTGACCTTCCAGCCTGGCTTTACGGGCCGAAACCAATGCTATTTCCGCCATTGAAAAAACCCCGTTAATAAGTATCAGCCCGAGTATTATCAGTATTTCCGCCATGTATTTTTAAACTAAACCGAAGATTTGGTTGAACGATTTTCCCGACAAA
>Ga0193752_1001223_pt1 | contig 21817 bp, 19 predicted proteins | sample H1c1metaG_FD_144924 | JGI IMG/M metagenome (GOLD analysis project Ga0193752, IMG submission 144924) | Soil microbial communities from a riparian zone of the East river system, Colorado, United States - H1c1 | ecosystem: Environmental > Terrestrial > Soil > Riparian zone | place: USA: East River...
TTGTACTTCAGGTGCATCCAGTACATGAACCAGGTCATTCCTGCCTAAATATTCATAGGCCAGTGAGCGGAAGATGAAATCAATGATAGATGTTGCGCTCTTGATATTCGGATGGTCAACCATACCGCTTGGCTCAAAGCGAGTGAAAACAAATTTTTCAACATATTCTTCCAAAGGCACACCGTATTGCAGGCCGATAGAAATGGCAATGGCAAAACAGTTGAGCATACTACGCATGGTAGCGCCTTCTTTGGCCATGTCGATGAAGATCTCTCCTAAAGTACCATCATTGTATTCGCCGGTACGCAGAAACAATGCCTGGCCGTTTATTTTTGCTTTTTGTGTAAAGCCACGACGCTTGGCCGGTAATGCACGTCTTTCAACGATCATTGCCAACTGGCGTTTCAATGTTGTATCGGCGCTGTTCTGTACACGCTTGTTCATTTCATCCAGCAGGTCATCAATGGTTAGTTTGCCCATATCAACCATGGTAGCAAGTTCATTGGCCATTGCTGCAGCTGTATCTTCTGAAACCGGCTCGTCTAATTTCTTTTTCTTATCGCTCTTGTTGCTTAATGGTTGAGAAAGTTTAGAACCATCACGATATAAAGCGCAGGCTTTTAAACCAAGTTCCCAGCTTAACCTGTAAGAGTCGGCAATTTCTTCCTGTGTAGCTTCGTTTGGCAGGTTGATGGTTTTTGAGATAGCACCGCTTAAGAAAGGTTGTGCTGCACCCATCATACGGATATGCCCGTGTGCATGAATGTACCGTTCGCCGATCTGTCCGCATTTGTTGGCGCAATCAAAAACAGAAAGGTGTTCGTCTTTTAAATAAGGAGCGCCTTCCACCGTCATGGTACCACATATATATATGTTGGCTGCATCAATTTCTTCATCCCTGAAGCCCAAAGCTTCCAGCAGGCTCCATCCAAAATCCTGGTATTGTTCCGGTTTAAAGCCCAGTCTTTCCAAACAAGTCTCTCCCAAAGTATAAACGTTGAAAACAAAACCAATTTCGAAAGCGGCACCCAAAACATTGTTCAGCTTGTCAATGTCTTCCTGCAAAAATCCTTTTTCCATCAACGTTTTTGTGTTGATGAAAGGAGCTTTATCTAAAGAAGCATGTCCTTTTGCATACGCAACGATCTCTTCAATTTCTTCTTCGCTGTATTTTAAGTTACGTAATGCCTGTGGTACACTCTGGTTAATGATCTTGAAATAACCACCACCACTTAATTTTTTGAATTTTACCAAAGCAAAATCAGGTTCAACACCCGTAGTATCGCAATCCATTACCAAACCGATGGTGCCGGTTGGTGCAATAACCGTTGTTTGGGCATTGCGGTAGCCGTGCTTCTCTCCCATCTGCACAGCATCATCCCAGGCCTTGGTAGCGGCTTTCAATAAATAGTCAGGACAATATTTTGCATTGATACCCTGTGGCTTTATTTCAATGCCTTCGTAAGCATCGCTTGCGTCGTAAGCAGCAGCACGGTGGTTACGCATTACACGTAACATATGGGTTTTGTTTTCTTCGTACTTATCAAAAGCACCTAAGAAGCTTGCAAGCTCGGCAGATGTTTTATAAGATACACCGGTCATGATAGCGGTGATAGCTCCTGCAATACCTCTTGCCTCTTCACTATCGTAAGCAATACCGCTAACCATTAACATAGAACCAAGATTTGCAAAACCTAAACCAAGCGTTCTGTAATCATAAGAAAGCTGAGCAACTTCTTTTGAAGGGAATTGCGCCATCAAAACAGAGATCTCCAACACAACTGTCCACAAGCGGCAGGTATGTTCAAAACCAGCAACATTAAATGTGTTGTTGCTTTCATCAAAGAACTGGCGAAGATTGACACTTGCCAGGTTACAAGCCGTGTTATCCAGGAACATGTATTCACTGCAAGGATTGGAAGCCCTGATAGGTCCGCCTTCCGGGCAGGTATGCCATTCGTTGATAGTAGAATCGTATTGTGTACCGGGATCAGCACAACGCCATGCAGCATACGTGATCTGCTCCCATAATTCTTTTGCTTTTACTTTCTTCATCACACGACCATCGCTTCTTCCTTTCAGTTCCCATTCACCCTCTTCATCTAAAATTTTAAAGAAGTCGTTTGGTATGCGGATAGAGTTGTTGCTGTTTTGTCCGCTCACAGTTCTGTAAGCTTCGCCTTCGTAATCACTTGCATAACCTGCAGCAATTAACGCAGCTACTTTATCTTCTTCTTCAACTTTCCAGTTGATGAATTTTTCAATTTCAGGGTGATCCAGGTCCAGGCAAACCATTTTAGCTGCTCTCCTGGTTGTGCCGCCACTTTTAATAGCACCAGCTGCACGGTCACCAATTTTCAGAAAACTCATTAAGCCGCTTGATGTTCCACCGCCGCTTAATTTTTCTCCTTCACCACGTATGCTGCTGAAATTGGTACCCACACCACTTCCGTATTTAAAGATCCTTGCCTCACGAACCCAAAGATCCATAATGCCACCTTCGTTCACCAGGTCGTCATTCACACTCAATATAAAACAAGCATGTGGCTGAGGGCGCTCATAAGCATTGGCAGATTTTTTTAACTGTCCGTCTTTTGCATCTACATAATAGTGACCCTGCGGTTTACCGGTAATCCCATACACTTCATGCAAACCGGTATTAAACCACTGCGGGCTGTTAGGCACGCAAGCCTGGTTTAAGATAGAATACACCAACTCATCATAAAATATTTGTGCATCGTTTGGTGTTGCGAAATAATCATAACGTTCGCCCCAAACCCGCCAGCAATGCGCCATACGGTGTGCAACCTGTTTTACTGTTGTTTCTCTTCCCGTTGTTCCGTCTTCTTTTGGAACACCCGCTTTGCGGAAATATTTTTGTGCAAGAATATCCGTAGCGATCTGGCTCCACTGTTTGGGAACCTCTACATTATCCATCTGGAAAACTACTTCTCCTGTTGGATTCTTAATTACTGAAGTACGGTAATCGTACTCAAACATATCGAAGGGACTAACGTCATCTTTTGTAAATTGGCGTGTAAACTGTAGCCCTTGTGCAGGTTTTGATTTTTTTGACATATATCTGTAATCGCTTTGTAAGTGGGTTATGTAAATGTTAAGCAAACGAAAATATTTGTATTGACTGAAGAATCAAACTTATAAATATCAACACCTGTGCATAAAAATGGTGGATAATTTTGAAGACTCAAACGGGTATTGCTTTTGCTCACTTTTCCCCAACATTTTAATAAATTGTTCGTTTAAAATCTTGGAAATTTCAGTAAAAATCCAATTACCTGATTTCAGGCTGTTTTTGCGGTTTTTTGCGGTTTTGGTGAAATAATTACCCCTTCACCAGTTCCAAAAAATCACCGTTGGCCTCCCTCCTGTTTTCATTAAAAAAGGCAGCCATTTTACACCATGTATTTCAGTATCTATTTAATTACGGCGTTGTTTACAAGCAGAACTTTCGTGTAAGCCACACAAAAAAAATCGCCTGGCTATTGCACAGGTAAATCTTATTGAGTAGATTTATAGAAAACCAACCAACATGAACAAAAAATCACTCTTCTACATTCTCGGCGTATTGTGCTTAGTGGCATCTGCTGCTATGTATTTTATCGGAAAAGAATCCGCTAACTTATCTGAATTGAAAGACTTCTGGTGGATACCGCTTCCGCTGGGTGCATTGGCATTACTGATGGCAAGCAGGAAATAAAAAAGGATCCCCCGATATACCGGGGGATTTTCTTTTACTGTTAGAGTTATATTTGTACACATGAGAGTTGTAATTCAAAGGGTAAGCCATGCTTCTGTAACTATTGACAGTACTATATTTGCTGAAATTAAAAGCGGGCTGCTTGTTTTAGTTGGTATTGAAGATGATGATACCAATGAAGATATTGAATGGCTCAGCAACAAGATCGTTAACCTGCGCATTTTTGATGACGAAAACAAAGTGCCCAATATTTCAGTAAAAGATATTGATGGCGAAATTTTATTGGTAAGCCAGTTTACCTTACATGCCGCTACAAAAAAGGGGAACCGCCCTTCTTATATAAAAGCAAGCAAACCTGATATTGCCATTCCACTTTATGAAAAAATGATCACGCAATTAGAAAATGACCTTGGAAAGAATATTTTTACAGGCGAGTTTGGTGCTGATATGCAGGTATCACTTTTAAATGACGGACCGGTAACCATATTTATTGATTCAAAACATAAAGAATAATGTCAACCCTTACAATCAGTGATGCACAAAAAAAAGTTGATGAGTGGATCAATACTACAGGAATCCGCTACTTTAATGAATTGACCAATCTTGGCATACTAATGGAGGAGGTTGGAGAGTTAAGCCGGTTGATGGTTCGCAAATATGGTGAGCAATCCTTTAAAGAATCGGACAAAGGAAAAGAATTGGGTGATGAAATGGCTGATGTTTTGTGGGTATTGATCTGCCTGGCCAACCAGACAGGTGTAAATTTAACAGAGGCCCTGCAAAAGAATTTTGAAAAGAAAAATACCAGAGATGCAGACAGGCATGCAAATAATGAGAAACTTAAATAATAAAATGAAAACACTCTCAAAAAGTATATGGTCGATCACCAAACAATCCTTTTCTGATTTTATCGACAATAAGGTTTTAAAGTTAAGTGCCGCCCTGGCTTACTATACTATTTTTTCATTGCCCGCCATGCTCATCATTATCATTTCCATCAGCAATCTTTTTTATGGACGGGATGCTGTTGAAGGGACTTTATACCATCAGATGGCAGGGCTTGTTGGCAATGACGCAGCTGTACAGGTGCAGCAAACTATTAAAGGGGCAGCATTGTCTAAGGATAGTTACTTTGCAACCATAGTGGGAATTATTACCTTATTGATCGGCGCTACCAGTGTATTCAGTGAGATACAGGATTCTATCAATCATATCTGGAAATTAAAATCAAAACCAAAAGGAACAGGTTTTTTAAAAATGCTCATTAACCGGTTGCTTTCCTTTTCACTGGTAATAAGCCTTGGGTTTTTATTACTGGTATCGTTGCTTATTAACGGTGCCATGGATGCACTCATTAACCGGCTTACCCAGGCATTTCCTGACCTTACGGTCATCATGGTGTATGTTTTTAATCTCATCATCACTTTTGGTATTACATCGTTGTTATTTGCCATGATCTTTAAAGTGTTGCCCGATGCCCGGGTACAATGGAAACATGTACGGGCCGGTGCGTTTACAACCGCAGCGCTTTTTATGGCCGGTAAATTTTTGATAAGTTATTATATTGGCCACAGTACATTGTCCACTACTTATGGTACTGCCGGAACCGTAATTGTACTGTTGGTTTGGGTTTATTATTCAGCCGTGATCCTATATTTTGGCGCTGTTTTTACACATGTATATGCAGCACACCGGGGCAGCCGTATCTATCCCAACAGCTATGCCGTGTGGGTGCAGGAGATAGAAGTAGAATCAGTAAAACCAATAGAACATCAGCCCGAAACAAAAGCTGTTATACAAACAACAGATACACCGCCCCCTGCTGTATGATCAGTTTGTATCTTTATTATTCTTAGACGAAATAAAATATTTAGCACATAAACTTATTGCTCCTAAAATAATTAAAGGAATAGCATATACTGATAACCATGTTTTAATTGCCAGCATCGAAATTCCTGCAATAATAAAAGAAGCGCCGATCAAACTAAAGATCTGCCCATTACTTGACTGTGTTGGCTTTGATTCAGCTGAACCCGGTTTCCTTTCATAAAGATTAAAGAACAATGAAGCTATCTCATCTTCGGTAAAACCATCCTTTCGCAACCTGTTTTTAATTTCCCCTTCAGGCTCTCCTTTACTTAATTGTTTTCTTATCTGCTTTATTTCTTCTTCTGTTACCATTGCAATAAACCCTTCCCGGGCGATTAAGATCCAAAGATATAGGGTTGCAGGCACTGTAATTCATCCGTGGCATAAGCCCATTGCAGAATATTTTGAGTTTTGCCTTACTTTTGCAGCCTTATGGCAAACGAATCAAACAATTTCCAGGAGTTGATCTCCCATTGTAAAGAGTACGGTTATATTTTTCAATCATCAGAGATATATGATGGTTTGGCAGCTGTATATGACTATGGCCAGAACGGCGCCCAGCTAAAAAAGAACATTCGTGATTACTGGTGGAAGAGCATGACGCAGATGCATGACAATATCGTAGGTATTGATGCGGCCATCTTTATGCACCCTACAACGTGGAAAGCCAGTGGCCACGTTGACAATTTCAGCGACCCGATGATCGATAATAAGGACAGCAATAAAAGATACAGGGTTGATCATTTGATTGAAGGATTTGCTGAAACATTACCTGAACACGATGCAAAACGAGTGCTGGATGATATGGATACACTCCTGGCGAAGGATGACTACGCAGGTTTAAAAGAGCTTATTGAAGACAACAAGATACAGTGTGCCATCAGCAAAACATGCAACTGGACAGATGTACGCCAGTTCAACCTGATGTTCTCTACAGAATTTGGTGCCGTGGCTTCTGATAACCCGGATGATAACAAAGTGTACCTGCGCCCCGAAACTGCACAAGGTATCTTTGTAAACTTTTTAAATGTGCAAAAAACCGGCAGGATGAAGATCCCCTTTGGTATTGCACAAACCGGCAAGGCTTTCAGGAATGAAATTGTTGCACGCCAGTTCATTTTCCGCATGCGTGAGTTTGAACAAATGGAAATGCAGTTCTTTATTCGTCCCGGCTCACAAATGGAGTGGTATAATTTCTGGAAAGATGAAAGAAAGAAATGGCATGAGAGCATTGGAATACCTGCAGAAAAATTACGCTTTCATGATCACGTAAAGCTGGCCCACTATGCCGATGCTGCGTTGGATATTGAATTTGAATTTCCTTTTGGCTGGAAAGAACTGGAAGGTATTCACAGTCGTACTGATTTTGACCTGAAACAACACCAGGAATACAGCAGAAAGAAAATGCAGTATTTCGATAATGATATTGATCCTGCAACCAACAAACCTTACGGCAATTATATTCCTTATGTTGTTGAAACCTCAGTTGGTTTGGACAGGCTTTTCTTAACCATCATCAGCCTTGCTTATGCAGAGGAAAAATGGAACAAAGAAGATGGAACCGAAGACAGCCGTGTGGTTTTAAGGATCCCTGCCAGGATCGCTCCTACCAAACTGGCCATTCTTCCCTTATTAAAAAAAGATGGCTTACCTGAAATTGCAAAACAACTGATGGATGATTGCAAGAGCAGCTTTATGTGTTTTTACGAAGAGAAAGATGCCATTGGTAAAAGATACAGGAGGATGGATGCGATCGGTACGCCGTTTTGTGTAACAATCGATCATCAAACTAAAGAAGATAACACCGTAACGATTCGTTACAGGGATACAATGGTGCAGGAAAGAATTGCGTTGAGTGATGTGAAGAACCTGGTGCTGGGAAAGATCAGTTAATTTTCTTTTTCATAATAAGGCACTTCATCATGACTTACGGTTTCCTTTTGTTGCCAGTAAGCCATCGTAACCACATGTCCATCCTGAGTTTTAAGTAGTCTTCCAAAAATAGCATTGATGGTATTGAATGTATAATCCGTTACGCCAACTGTAAATGTTTCAGGCGTAATAACAGGAGTTGGTTCTGCAACTACAGGAGCTTCCTCACCTTCTGCAGGTTTTGCAACCGGTGCAGCTGCGGCTTTGGGTGGAGGAGACGCAACAACTATAACAGTAAACTTATTATGCTCCAGTAATTTCTTCAGGAATTCAACCCTTTCCGGCGGCACATTCTTTTCCACGATGCCGCATTTAATGCCATCCAGTTCCTCAAACTCATGATTTTTATTTATAGCCATAAAACTAACTTAGTGATTGTACATAATCATAGATCCAACTCAGTAATCCAACTAAAATAATACCAGCCCCACAGATCATCAATCCAAGTTTTACTGATGGTTCAATTTTTATTTTTTCCAGTGGCTGCTCGTTTTTATCCATGAACACCGACCGGATGACCCGTAAGTAATAATACAAAGAGATGATCATGTTGAGTGCAGCAATGATGATGAACAGGTAACTTCCTTTTGATGCGCCGGCTGTTAATAAAAATAGTTTACCAAAAAAGCCAGCTGTTGGTGGGATACCAGCCAGTGAAAATAATGCCAATGCCAGCACCCAGCTTAAGAACGGATTGGTTTGATAAAGGCCTTTGTAATCATCAATATTTTCCCTGCCGGCTTTGGCAGCAATCGCTGCAGCCACACCAAATGCAGCCAGGTTTGAAAACACATAGACAAGAATAAAATAAACAACCGATGTTGTCCCTTCAACAGCATTACTGCTGATACCAACCAAAATAAAACCAACCTGCGCAATAGAAGAAAAAGCCAGGAAGCGCTTTATATTTTGTTGCCGCAATGCAAACAGGTTCCCGATGATCATAGTGGCAATGGAGAGTATCATTACCAGGTTGTACCATATCGCCTGCATGGGCTGAAATACTTTGTACAATGTTGCCATGAATATAAATGCAACCGCTCCTTTTGATATCACAGAAAGAAATGAAGTAACAGCTATGGGCGATCCTTCGTAAACATCGGCGGTCCATAAATGAAAAGGAACAACAGATAATTTAAAAGCAAAAGCAGAGAACAAAAATACCAGGGCAAGTATCTGCAGCGGACTTCCATCCAGGTGTTGTGGCAGTTCTGAAAAGCTGATGGTACCGGTTGCTCCGTAGATCAATGAGATACCAAAAAGCAAAATGCCTGATGAGAAAGCTGAAGATAAGATCATCTTCATAGCAGCTTCTGAAGATCTTTTTTTATCGAGCTCGAAATTGGCCATAGCAGCAACCGGTATGGTTGACAACTCCAACGCTAAAAAGAACATCAATAAATTTCCACTCGAGATGAGGAAGAACATGCCAAGCAATGCCGATAACATCAGCATAAAAAATTCAGGCATGTGTTCGCTTTTCTTGAACCAATCAGCAAACAATAAAGAGATGAGATAAACACCCAGGCTCAACATATTCTTTTGCAGAACGATCATGTTTGTTGTGAGATACATTCCATCAAACAATCTTCCTTCGGCATTAAAAAAGAAACCCGCAATAAAATTCAGCAATAATAAAACCTGTACCAGCAATAGCATGGTTTCATTTTTCATACCCTTGCCTAACTTAATGAACAGGAGCAGAAAAATGATACCGGTTAATACCAGTTCAGGTTTCATCAATGTGAACATTTCATCCATTCAGTTATTTTTATTTTGGTATTGATAGTTTTTGCATAATAATTTCCGAACCCGGGCTTACCAGGTCATTCAACCAGGAAGGTGCTATACCGATCGCTAAAATCCCGGCGATCAATATCAATGCAGCCAGTTTTTCATTCCATGTTGCATCGGTCAAAGTTTCAAATTCTTCCTTTAATGGCCCCATGGCTGTTTTTGCAACAGCCCGTAAAATGTAAACGGCAGTCACCACAATTGAAAGACAGGCAAGTACTGTTGCTACCCTGCTGAATGTATCAGGGTGTTGCCAGGATCCCATGAAGACGGTCATCTCTGCAACAAAACCACTAAGCCCGGGTAAACCAAGCGAACACAATCCTACAATAAATAAAACAGAAATAATAAAAGGCATGCGTTTTAATAATCCTCCCATTTCACTTACCTGCCTGGTATGTGTACGTTCGTATATCATGCCGATGATAGCAAAGAAAAGTGCCGTCATCAAACCATGTGAAACCATTTGCATTACGGCACCGGTCATAGATGTTTTAGTCAACATGCCAATGCCCAGCAACACAAATCCGCAATGGCTTACAGAAGAATATGCGTTGATATATTTGAGATCCTTCTGCATCATAGTAGCAAAGGCGCCATATAAAATTGCAATTACAGAAAGCACGATGACAATGGTTGCATATTCCTTTGCACCCTCAGGCATGAGGTAAGTAGCAACCCGCAAACAACCGTAGCCACCAAGTTTCATAGAGATGCCCGCCAAAAACATTGAACCCGCTGTTGGTGCAGATGAATGTCCATCCGGCACCCAAGTATGAAAAGGGAATAAAGCTGTAAATACACCAAAACCCACAAATAATAATGGGAAACAGATCATTTGTGTTTGTACAGGTATATTCAATTTTGACAATTGTATCAGATCAAAACTATGTGCAGTATTTGAAAAGTAAATGCCCAGTAACCCTACAAGAACCAACGCCGAACCTCCCATTAACATCAAAGCCAGTTTATTGGCGCTGTATTCTTTTTTTCCGCTTCCCCAAATACCGATCAATAGATATTTTGGAATAACAGCAATCTCTAAAAAGAAAAATAAAATGAAAAGATCAAGCGAAATGAAAAAACCGTAAGCACCCAGGCTTAATAAAATAAGCAGGAAATAAAATTCCTTTGTCATCTTCGTCACATTCCAGGAAACCAGCACGCCTGCAATTACAACAAATGCGGTTAATAAGATCATCGCAACAGAAATGCCATCTACACCCAAATGAAAACTGATATGCCAGGATGGAAACCAGTTGTACTGCTGTTCAAACAACATTTGCGCTGTGTTGCCCCGGGCCCTTTCTTTGTAATAACCAAAGAGCAATACAAAAGACAAAACCAGCTGCGTCGCAGCTCCCGCCAGTGCTACAGCTTTAACCTGTTTAGCATTACGCATGAGCAAAACAGCTACCGCAGTCAGTAATGGCAATAATATCAGTACTAATAAATTCATCCAGTTTGTTAAATCAATTTTCTATTTCCACCAGTAAATAAACAGCAAAGCCAGCCCGATCACGCCAGCTAAAAAATAAATAGCGTATTGCTGTACTTTACCCGATTGAACCCCTTTTATTATTTCCGAAATATCTTTTGTTCTGTTACCGGTTGCATTCATCAACCCATCCACAATGTTCTTATCGATCCATGCCGCCGGCCTTCCAATTAAATTGAAAATTATTTTTTTAGTGATGAACAGGTAGATCTCATCAATATAGAATTTATGATAAGCAGCTTTGTATAATCCGTTCAATGATGCTGCCAGTTTATCAGGTTTACTGTTTTCCTTTTTATACATCCACATGGCGATAAAAATTCCAGCCAAACCCAGTGCAACAGGTGCTATGGAAAAATGGAAATGAAATTCAGTTACTAATTGTTTGCCATCGGTACTAACAAAATGCCCGAAGGGAATGAAGCCCGCCGCAGCTGCACCAATAGCCAGTAGGGCCAATGGCATCATCATCACAAAACCACCTTCGCCATGGTGCTCTCCATGTGGATGATGTTCCTTCTTCCAGAAAATACTGAAATATAAACGGAACATATAAAAAGCTGTCAATCCCGAGGTAATTAAAGCGATCCAGTAAATAGTTGGGTTATGCTGATAAGCTGCCAATAAGATCTCTTCTTTGCTGAAGAAGCCTGCAAATGGCGGTACTCCTGCAATTGCTAAACAGGCAATTAAAAAAGTAATATGAGTGATTGGCAGATATTTTCTCAACCCACCCATGTCTTTCATTTCATTACTATGAATAAAATGTATCACAGCGCCGGCTCCTAAAAATAACAATGCTTTGAACATCGCATGTGTAAACAAATGGAACATGGAAGCTGTATAACCCAATCCATCTTCACCACCATATTTTGCAACACCCAATGCAAACATCATGTAACCGATCTGGCTCATGGTGGAATAAGCAAGCACTCGTTTTATATCTGTTTGTGTACAGGCAATAACAGCAGCGATCAATGCTGAAATGGCGCCTACGTAACCAACCAGGCTCAAAGCAGTTGGTGCAGAGATCGCAAATACCGGAAATAATCTTGCCACTAAAAATACACCAGCCACTACCATCGTTGCCGCATGTATCAATGCCGAAACCGGTGTTGGGCCTTCCATGGCATCGGGCAGCCATATATGCAATGGAAACATCGCACTCTTTCCGGCACCGCCGATGAAAACCAAAAACAATCCCCAGGTAAGTGCAGATACGCCCAGGAAAGATGCAGCGACCGCATTTTTTAATTCACTCGATTCCGGTGCAGTTAATCTTTCAATAAGCGTATTGAAATCTAATGTTCCTGAATAAAAAGAAAGGATCAATATGCCGATCAAAAATCCAACATCGGCAAATCTTGTTACGATAAATGCTTTTTTGCTTGCAGCAACAGCAGCTGGTTTGTCATAATAATATCCAATTAATAAGAAAGAAGAAACACCAACCAATTCCCAGAATATATATATCTGGAAAATGTTTGAAGAAACAACCAGCCCCAACATGGAAAAAGTAAACAGTCCCAGGAATGCATAATAAACCGGGAATCGCTCATCGCCTTTCATATAGCCCAGGCTATAGATATGCACCATTAAAGAAATAAAAGTAACCACTACCAGCATCATTACAGAGATAGGATCGAGCATGATACCCATGTCTATAGAAACCCCTTCTGAAAATTGTAACCAGGTATATTTTAACGGAACTAATTTTTGATAAACACCATCAACCTTACCATACTCAAAGAAGTAGTCATAGGCTGTATATAAAGCCAAGGCAGTTGAGATCAATAATAATGTGGTTGCAATAATACCAGATGTGTTCTTGAAATATTTTCTTCCAAAAAGTCCAAGCATTAAAAAGCCTGCCAGTGGCAGTAATGGGATCAGCGCTATATAAGTTGCGTTCGGCATTGGGCCTCACCCTCGTTCCCTCTCCTAAAAGAGAGGGAGGCCGGGCGTTAGTACTTTTTTAAACTTTATTAATTAAGCATTTCAACGTTTATTCTTTATTCATCATTTGCATTTTCACATCTATGTTCTCCATTTCCCCTTTAGGGGATAGGGGTTCCTAGTATTTCATTTCTTCTGCGTCTTCTACATCAATCGATTTATGGCTTCTGTATAAATTTATTATGATCGCTATTGCAACGGCGGCTTCTGCTGCTGCAATGGCAATGATAAAAATGGTAAAGAACACGCCATCCAGCCTGTCGTACCATAAATATTTATTGAAAGCAATAAAATTCAGGTTCACACTGTTCAATATCAGCTCCACACTCATCAGCATAGTTACAAGGTTCCTCCTGGTAAAAAAACCATACACACCAATAAAGAAAAGTGTTGCACTGACAAATAATATATGATATAGTCCCGGTTCTATCATGTAGTCTCAGGTTTACTTTTTAATGCGATAACGATACAACCGATCAAAGCAGCCAGCAATAAAATACTCACCACTTCAAATGGCAATGCATAACCATTATCATCAACACCCAGCATTTGATTACCAATGTTTGCCACGGTCGGTTCAATGGCTTTATTGCCGGTTGTAATAAAATCATGTTGGGCCAGTCGCAGCATTACCAATGCCAGTCCGCAAAATGCGGCCAGTGCAGCAAATAGTTGTCTTCCCAATTTTTGTTTGGGTAATTGCTCCCCTGCCTGCTGTGTAAGAAAAATAGAGAAAATGATCAGCACCACAATACCACCAACATACACCACAATTTGCACCGCAGCAATAAATTCATATTGCAGCCAGAAATAAATTCCGGCAATGCCGATCAGTGAAAACAATAAATAGATCGCCGCTCTGAATATCATCCTTGTCGTAACAGCCAGTACCGCATTCACTAAAGTGAGTGCCGCCAGTAAATAAAATATGATCGTTGATCCACTCATTATTCTATACCCTCTCTTATTTTAGAATCGGGTTTATTTAAAATTTTTGTCAGGTCTGCCCTGTTGAAAACACTGTGTTCAAATGTCTGCGCCATTTTTATAGCATCTGTAGGACAAGCGATGATACACAAATTACACATGGTACATAGTTCCAGGTGATACACAAATTTATCCAGGGCTTTTTTCTTTTTGCCCTCGGGTGTCATATCAAATTTGGTAACGATCTTGATCGTTGCATTCGGACAGGCCAGTTCACAAGCTGTACAACCAGTGCAGGCGTGCTCATTGTTCTCATCATGTGGCATTACCACTTCACCTTTAAATCTTTCCGGCAGATTCAATGTTTCCCTGTTATCAGGATATTCCTGCGTGATGATCTCTTTGTGATGTGTAAAATAATAGCCTGTACGACGCATGCCGATGAGCAGAGATTTTACTCCGTTAAAAACATCCTTTATGTATTTTAATATAAACATAAATTTCTACTACATTAAAAATGCCAACCCAAAATTGCAATGGCTGTTACCAATAATAAATTGAACATGCTTATTGGTAATAAATATTTCCATTCCAGGCTTAACAACTGATCAATACGTAAACGTGGGAAAGTCCACCTGAACCACATGATCACAAAAATTAAGAAAAATGTTTTCCCAAAGAACCAGATGCTGGAAGGAATATAATCCATCACATGATTGAATGCTTCCCAATTACCAATATGAAAAGGCATCCATCCGCCTAAAAACAAAGTGGCGCCAATAGCACAAACAATAAACACATTGATATATTCTGCTAAAAAGAACAAAGCGAATTTCATTCCCGAGTATTCAGTGTGAAAGCCTGCAGTTAATTCTGACTCTGCTTCTGCAAGATCAAAGGGTGCCCGATTTGTTTCTGCAGTTACAGCAATGATAAAGATGACGAAAGAAATAATTACCGGGATATGCCCTTTAAATATCCACCAGCCATTGGCCTGTGCATTGATAATGTCGTTAATATTTAAACTCCCCGTTAATACAACTACTGTAAGAATGGATAAACCTGCAGATAATTCATAACTCACGATCTGTGCACCGCTACGCATGGCACCCATCAGCGAATATTTATTATTGCTGGCCCAGCCGGCCATTAAAATGCTGATGACCATGATGGATGAAACCGCCGATACATATAATACGCCGATGTTAAGATCCCATAATTGAAAATTCTTTGCGAAGGCAATCGGCGCCATTAATAACATGGCAACGATCATAGCAATGAATGGCGCCAGGTTGAACAGGAATTTATCAGCACCATTGGGTGTCAATCCTTCTTTCACCAGCAACTTCAATGTATCTGCCAAAGATTGTAACATTCCTTTGGGACCGACACGGTTCGGTCCCAGCCTGATCTGCATCCACGCAGCCACCCTTCTTTCCATCAATACCAAAACCAAACCCAGTGTTGCAAACAACCCAATTACAGCAATGCCTGCAATGACCATTTCCATGATCATCGCCCATGTTGGATTGAATGTTTGGTTCAACCAATCATGAATTGCAGTTGATATGTTTGATAAGCTCCACATTTTTATCTGTCAATATCGGGTATTACTAAATCTAATGTTCCCATCATCGCAACCAGGTCACCTAATTTGCCTCCTCTTGCCATATGATCCAATGCCGAAAGATTTGAAAATCCCGGCGAACGGAATTTTATCCGGTATGGGGTCATGCCGCCTTCGCTGACAATGTACACACCAAACTCTCCTCTTGCTGTTTCCACTCTTTGATAAAACTCTCCTTTGGGTAATTTTAAAACGGCTTTTGTCTTGGCCTGGAAATCACCTTCGGGAATATTATCGATCAATTGTTCTATTATATGTATGGATTGATGTAATTCTTTTATCCTCACCATGTAACGGGCCAGTGAATCTCCATCAGTTTCAATGATCTCATCAAACTGCACTTTATTGTAAGCATCGTAAGGATATAATTTCCTGATATCGCAACTAACTCCGCTGCCCCTACCGGTTGGACCGGTACAACCAAAGGATATCGCATCTTCCTTTGATAAAATACCAACGCCTTTCATGCGGTTTTGAAAAATGATATTGCCTGTAACCATTTCATCATACTCATGCACTTTCGATTTAAAAAGTTTGATGAAATCTTTTACTTCTTTCTGAAAATCAGGATGCAGTTCCTGCATCACACCACCCGGCACCATATAGTTCATGGTTAACCTGGCACCGCAGGTTTTTTCCATGATATCGTTGATGGTTTCTCTTTCCCTGAACGCATGAAAGAAAGGTGTGAAAGCACCAATATCCATCGCCATAGCGCCCCACCACAATTCATGTGATGCTATCCTTGTAAGCTCAGCCATGATCACTCTTATCACCTGCGCCCTTTCAGGCACTTCTACCTGCAAACCTTTTTCTACCGTTAAGGCACAGGCCTGGTTATTGATATGTGCCGAGAGGTAATCCATGCGGCTGGTAACATAAATGAACTGCCTGTATGTTAGGCTCTCACACATTTTTTCAATGGACCGATGTATATAACCCAGGTGCGGCTCCACTTTCCTGATAGTTTCGCCATTGAGGGTGATCACCAGGTGCAATACACCATGTGTTGCAGGATGCTGAGGTCCTACATTGATGATGAGATCACCTTCGGTGGTTGTGCCTATTTCTTCAAACATAAGAATATCGAACAAGGAACAAGGAATGTAGAATTTTGAAGTTGGTAATTCCGATCAGTATTCGAAATTCCTTGTTCCTTGTTCATTATTTTTTTAAAGTCTTATCATATTAACCGGGTCTTCAAAATCTTTCCGCATCGGGTTCTTTCCTTCCCAACCATCGGGCAATATCAATAACCTCAGGTCGGGATGGTTCAAAAAGTTAACGCCAAACATTTCATACACTTCTCTTTCATGGAACTCAGCGGTCTTCCATATAGCACTTACAGAATCTATTTCGGGTCTGTCATTACTTAGTACTGATTTGATAACAATATTATGACGGAATATGGTTGAGCTGAGATGATAAACCATCGTAAGGCTTGTCTTCCAGTCAATGCATGTTAAACAGAAAAGATAATCGAATTGTAAACTTTCTTCGTTGCCAAGTTGTTGTGCAAGTGGTAACCAATCTTTTGGATCAACAGAAATATTAAGCCACTCCCCAGTTTCATCAAAAGTGGCAGCAGCAAGCAGTTCGTTAATTTTGGTCTTCAGTTCTTCGTTACTCATAAAAGCCTCACCCTCGTTCCCTCTCCGAAAGAGAGGGAGGCCGGGCATTTTTTATTAATCAACTTTTGTAATTAAGCATTTCAACATTTTATCTTTTATCAATTCTTATAAACCCGACTTAATTTGTTCTCTCGTTAACCCTCTTTTTATTTTATCCTGCAATGATATCAATGCATGCAACAATGCTTCGGGCCTCGGCGGACAACCGGCCACGTATACATCTACCGGTATAATATGATCGGCGCCTTTTACTACCGAATATGTATTGTAGAAGAAAGGACCGCCACTAATAGCACAGGCTCCCATGGCGATCACATATTTTGGATCGGCCATCTGGTCGTATAATCTTTTTAAAACAGGTCCCATTTTATTTACAATGGTCCCTGCAATAATAATAACATCTGCCTGGCGTGGAGAAGCACGTGCTACTTCAAATCCAAATCTTGAAAAATCATATTTGGCAGAAGCAACAGCCATCATTTCGATACCACAGCAACTGGTTGCAAAAGTGAGCGGCCATAAAGAATTGGATCTTGCCCAGTTAATCACATCATCCAGCTTACTTAATACAATACCTCCACCAGGGATCTCCTGTATCTGTCCCGGAAAACTTGTACCCGCCCCGCCCCCTGAAGGGGGAGCCTGGAAAGACTCTGAATTATTTGAAGTGTCACTCATTAATTTATGAATCGTATTGTTACTTCGCTTCTATCTCCTCCTCGATCAGTTCCCCCTTTAGGGGGCGGAGGGGGTTTCATCACATCCATTTCAATGCACCTTTTTTGTGTGCATATAAAAATCCCATAAATAATATGAAAAAGAAAATAACGATCTCAACCAAAGCGATCCACCCTGCTGATTTAGCCACAACAGCCCAGGGGAAAATAAATATCAGCTCTACATCAAAAATCAAAAAGATCAACGCAAACAGGTAATAGCCCACATTCATCTGTACCCAGGTTTTGCCGGTGGTGGGAATACCGCACTCATAGGGTTCTCCTTTCTGCGGGTTTTTAGTAAATCTTGTAACAAGCCTTGCAACCAAAACGGCAATGGAAGAAAAAGCAAGCGCTGCAACAATCAAAACAATCATGGAGGATGCTCCCATAATAATATTGAAATTTATAAACGGAATATTTTACCCTTCCAAGTTAGTGAAAAATATTACTTAAAGAACATCTACCCGTATATCTCTACATGAACATCTTTTTTATTGTAGCCCATGTCTGCAATTCTTGTTTTGGCTTCATCTATCATTCCCCGCCAGCCACACAATAAAAAGTTAGCAGGCTTTTTATCTTTACATAATTCTTCATATGCTTCGTGAACATAGCCGCTGCGACCTTCCCAGGTTTCTCTTGACAACACTGGTATATAAGTAAAGCTTTCAACAGAAGCTGCCAATTCTTTCATTTCTTCATAGTACAGTATAGTGTCTTTTGTACGGCAACCAAAAATGAGCGTTATTTTCTTATGCGGAATGTTTTCGTTTTTTATGTGATGCATCATACTACGGAACGGGGCAATACCGGTACCGGTACAAATTAAAAAGATATCTTTTTCCAATGGTTCTTTTAAAACAAATACACCCTGTGCCCCACGAAAGGTGAGTTCTGAACCAACCCTTACTTCATCAAAAATATAATTGGTGCCTGCTCCTTTTTTATCCAGTACAATCACCAGTTCAAATACATTGGTACCATCGGGCCAGGAAGCGATGGAATAACTGCGCCAGCGCTTGTTTGCTTTTTCGTGAATGGGCAGATCAAGCGTAACAAATTGCCCGGGAATAAAATCAAAGGAGCTTAACCCGGGGACTTCTATCCAATATCTTTTAGTAGTTGCAGTTTCATCTTCAATGCGGATTACTTTTCCTTTGCGCCATGGTAATAAAGCCATTTTTTATGTTTGCGGAAAGTTACAAATAAATAAATAAAAATGTCTTTTGTCATTTCGACGATAGGAGAAATCTATTCGTTAACAATAACAGATGTCTCCTATCGTCGACATGACAGATAATTTAGGGCTTACTGAATAATGATCTTACGGCTGACTGTTGAATTTTCGGTAAATATCTTAAGCTGGTATGTTCCTTTTGCAATACCGGTCAGATCCAAGGTATTGCTACTTCCGTTGAGTGTATATGTTTTAATTGTTTTGCCGGCAGCGTCAAAAAGCACTGCCGCATTGCATTTGGACGATGAAGCAATAAATATTTTACCCTGTACAACCGGGTTGGGATAAACAGATATATCATCACTGTTGTTATCAAAATTTACTTTTCTAACAGGTGAATTTTTAAAGCTTCCGTCCTTATCTGTCATTTTTAAACGGTAAAAATTCAATCCGGCCAAAGGCTGAAGATCTGTAAAGCTGTAGTTGTTTTTAAAGCCATTATTAAAGGCAGGTACATTCCCGATGGGTGCATAATTAATACCATCTGCACTTCTTTCTACAATATATTTATCTGCATTCAATTCATTATCGGTTATCCATTGCAACAAAACTTTTTTTGTTTGTTTGACTGCTTCAAAAGTCAACAGGTTTACCGGTAAAGACTGTGTTCCACCCACGCCCCCATTGTTTAACCAAAACTCACTGAAACTGTTCACTGAAAACTCTGCATAATACCCGTTATCATAAGGAACAATTTCTGTATTGGCCGGCAAAATAAATGAATGTACACCGCCTGCATTATCTGCAAGTGTTCCGTTTTCCTGAGCTGCCGAGCCACTGAATTTGGTAACCCCCAACTGGTAAGGATCAACAGGCTTACTGCATGCGCCGCACCCGGTGGCTGCCAGCAGGTTTTTTGCTTCAGCATCTGTAAAATAAAAACGCACCGTTACATTGGAAGCCGGTGGAGTAGTTGGCCTTACAACAATATTCCTGTTCAGGTAATACTGGTAGTTTTGATAACGAACTGTTCCAGTGTATGGATACACACCCACTATTGTATTACCCATGTTATTTCCATTTGCATTAATTGATACTACCCTGGTTGCCCCTGAATTAAAATGCACCCAGTTACTACCACTTACAGATTGCGTTATTGCTGTAATGGGTACGCCTGTATAAACAGCGGCTTTATCAAACACATGAATGTCATCAATACCAACTCCTTCTAAATTATAGCCAAGGTCGCTGGTAAATACGATACGGAAACGTATGATACTGGTGGTAGGCTGAATATTAAAACTGGCCACATGCCAGGTGGTTAGTGAATTACGCCATTGATGTTTTCCCGTTGGATCATTATACCAATTTGTACCCCCTCCGCCATTTGTACCCAGGCGGCTCCAGGTTACACCACCGTTAACAGAATATTCTACCCAGTTATAATCTGCCGGTACGGCATCTTCGATCCTGAAAATATGACTGAAGGATAAAACCGGTTGCGTTAAACCGGTTAAATTAAAGCAAGGTGAGTACAAATAAGAAACTTCATTGGTATTGTAGTTTCCTGTTAAATTGGTTACCCATGCTTTGGTTCCATTAGCAGCTTTGTTAATGATGGTCTTGGCAGGTGTACCCCATTGCCAGCTGTTGTTTTGACCCTTAGTGTACCAGTTTGCTGTGCCGCTTTCAAAGCCTTCCAGGTATGGAAAGGTATTGATGACCGGTGCTGTGTGAAAATTATAATTTAGAATACTGTCATTACTTCTGTAATTATCTGTTGACTCATACACCCGGAAATTAAAATCATAATCAGCATCTGCCAGCAGGTTTATGGGCAATGCAAAACTATGTGTTGTAATTCCCGGAGGTAGCGATACAATAGTTTCCATCACATCTCCTCCGCCATTTACATTATAATATACAGGCACATTGGTAAATGTAGTACTGCTGTAATTTTTTATTTCGAATGATATGGTTTGACTGCCGGCCATGCCGCAACCCGAAACAGCAGGCGAAATGATACGGGTGATGCCAATATCATTTGACACTTCCTTTATGCCCACATCATCAAAAGTATATCCATCGTCCTGGTCGATGATGGGATAAGGCACATTGGCAGAAGTATTACCCTGCTGGCTGAATTTAACCTGGAAACTGGTGCCGATCGGCTGTGCAGGCAAAACAGTGTCAAGCACATCATTAATATTAATAACGGCATGTTTGTACTGTCCCAATGCTGCCTGGTTGGCGACCAGGTCATAGGCCAAAACCCAGGGCCTGGTATCACTGCCACGTATCCATACTTTATTGTTGGGATTGTTTTCGTTACCATGATTTTTATAATAAAAATCTAACCGTAATTGCTGGCCGCTGGTATAGTTACCCAGGTTGTAGGTCATCAAAAGGCTATCGGTTGTTTGCGCTGCATTGTATGGAAACTGGTCTAATGTAATTGCTTTGCTGCCATTTAATGAAAACCCTGTGTTTATAAAAGTGCGTGCCCTGCCCCGGACTGTGTTGGCTTTAAAATCAACCCGGTCAATACCATTCAAGCCAGTTGTGTTTGAAATGTATTCATTTGTTACAGCAGTTTCAAAATCATCCACAACGGGTAATGTTATTAAAGCATTGGATAAATGCTTTATGGTTATTGTGGTTGTGTCGTCCACCACCTGTGGATCACCTGTTCTTTTAACCCATGCTTTTATGTTGTAAGTACCTGGTGCAGAAAAATTAGCCGTTGTTGTAAAAGTATATTGCCTGGTTGCCAATGCAGCTATGGCGATTGAACTGGTTTCCATTACAGGTGTGCCTGCATTAATTTGATAATACAGATCATACGAACCTGTGGTTGCAATATTATCCAGGTTCCTGACAGTGAATTTAATTTGATCCGCAGCAGTTAATGCCGAAGAAGTAAACTGCCGCCCGGTAACCGGTGCGTCAATGGAAACAGCTTTTAAATT
>Ga0193752_1001224_pt1 | contig 21812 bp, 20 predicted proteins | sample H1c1metaG_FD_144924 | JGI IMG/M metagenome (GOLD analysis project Ga0193752, IMG submission 144924) | Soil microbial communities from a riparian zone of the East river system, Colorado, United States - H1c1 | ecosystem: Environmental > Terrestrial > Soil > Riparian zone | place: USA: East River...
GGGGCAGGTTTAGAGTAGCGCGCTATGCCATACTTGGCGATAAGGTTTTACGATAAGGGTCTAGTTTCTAGGACCTATTCTCGAGCTTAGGTGCTGTACGGACGCTGAATGATCGAATCCGCCTCACAAGCCAACTGTAAAACCGGACTCGTGTTGCCCGGTGGTGGAGCGCGCGCCGCCTATCAAGTGGGTGTCTTGCGTGCGCTGGCCGATCTATTGCCGCCCCGCGCGCCGAATCCATTTCCCGTCATTACGGGGACGTCCGCCGGCGCCATCAACGCCACCGAGATTGCAATTCATGCCGAGCGCTTCCGTCTCGCCACGATGAATCTCGAACGTGTCTGGCGCAATTTCAGTGTGAACCAAGTGTTTCGCGCTGACACACTGAGCATGTTCCGCGGAAGCATGCATTGGTTTCTGGCGATGATCTCAGCGGGCTGGTTGCTGCCGCCGCCGAAGTCCCTGTTTGACAATCAGCCGTTGAGAGAATTGTTGGACGAGAACTTCGATTTCGCGGATATCGCGGGCTCGATTAAATCGGGTCATTTGGAAGCCTTGGCGATTTCGGCTGCCGGCTATTCCAGCGCACGGTCGGTCACTTTCTTTCAAGGGCTGACCGACAGTCAATCCTGGCAACGCATCCGCCGCTGCGGTGTTCGAACCGACATTACGCTCGATCACTTAATGGCCAGCGTCGCCGTGCCATTTCTGTTTCCGCCGGTACTGATGAACGAGGAATATTTCGGCGATGGTTCGATGCGCCAAGCGACGCCGTTCAGCGCGGCCATTCACTTAGGCGCGGATCGACTGTTGGTAGTGGGCACGCGCAACGAAGGTAGGCCGGAGCGTCGACAGACACCGCGTATCCCAAGCTTCGGGCAAATTTTCGGTTACATGCTCGACGCTCTATTCTCCGATGGGTTGACTTCGGACTTGGAGCGTATCAATCAGCTCAACGATGTATTACGGCTCGTCGGCCCCGTACGCACGGCCAACGCGTCGCTGAAGCCGTTGGATCTGATGGTGATTTCACCCAGTCGCGATCTGTCGGAGATCGCTCGAACGCACACGAATAGTTTGCCTCGCACACTCCGTACGTTGCTGAGATCGATGGGCGCGATGAACGCAGGCGGTGGCCAGCTGATGAGCTATTTGATGTTTGAAGGCAGCTTCACGCGTGAGTTGATTGCGTTGGGTTACAGCGATGCGATGGCGCGCGACGACGAGATCCTATCCTTTATCCGCGGCGCGCCTGTCGCGTCATCCGCCACGAGCACTCAGCGCTTGCATGAGATTTCGCGCGTCTAAAGAGCGTGCGTATCGGTCTTCCCATGTCCACCGTCCTCACCGCTGCCTTCTATAAGTTCGTCGAACTAACCGACTTCGAGTCGTTGAAGGAACCGCTGCAAGCATTTTGTGAGGCGCAAGCGGTGAAAGGCACCATCTTACTTGCGCAAGAAGGCATCAACGGGACTATCGCCGGAGAGTCGCAAAAGGTCCACGCGGTCCTGAACAATTTACGGCGCGACCCAAGATTGGTGGATCTCGTCCACAAGGAATCGGGTGCGCGCGCCATGCCGTTCTATCGCATGAAAGTCAGGCTGAAACGCGAGATCGTGACGTTGGGCGTGCCCGGTGTCAGCCCAACCAAGATGGCGGGCACCTATGTGAAGCCCGAGGAATGGAATCGGATGCTGAATGATCCAAGCGTCGTATTCGTCGATGTGCGGAACGATTACGAAGTGCGGTTGGGAACTTTCAAAGGCGCATTGAATCCGAACACGAAGAGTTTCAGCGAGCTACCCGATTGGGTCAGCCAACAGGCGTCATTGCGGGAGAAGCCGAAGGTAGCGATGTTCTGCACCGGCGGCATCCGCTGCGAGAAATCCACTGCATTCCTGCGCGCACAGGGATTTCCCGAGGTCTATCACCTGGAAGGCGGCATCCTTAAATACTTGGAAACGGTTCCCGCCGAGCAAAGCCGCTGGGAAGGCCAGTGCTTTGTCTTTGACGAGCGCGTCTCTGTGGGGCAGGGATTGAGGCCCGGCAACTACGAGTTGTGCCGGTCGTGCCGCCAACCGCTAGGGGATGCCGAGCGCGCATCGCCGTTGTTCGTGCGCGGTGTTTCTTGTGCGAACTGCCATGGCTCGAAATCCGAAGAAAAGGAGGCGGGTATGCGCGAGCGGCAGCGCCAGGTGGAAATCGCGAAGCGCCGCAATAGTTCGCACATCGGCGTGCGTCAGCCGCGCAAGAAGAAAGCGAGTGAACCGGATGGCTAGCCGATCACCAAAGCAGCGTTAGCCGGCTTTCGAAATTGCGTTCGTGCCCGGAGATCGGGTCGATGAACGACAACGACTTGGCCAGCAATTGCAGCGGTTCATCGTAGCGAGTAGTTTCCCGATCGGCGTGCGCTGCCGCGCGCGGATACAATCGATCGTTCTGAATCGGAATACCGAGCGACGCCATGTGCACGCGCAATTGGTGCTTCTTTCCTGTTACCGGCGAGAGGGCGTAGCGTGCGTAAGCACCGCGCACCTCGAGCGCTGCGATCGCCGTTTCAGCATTAGGCGCACCGGCGGTCTCTGTCATCAGCATCGAGGATTCGCTTTCTACCAACCGACTGCGGTGCAAGAGCGGCAATTGCAAGTCGGCGCGCCAACCCGCGATTGCTTCATACCGTTTGGTCACGGTCCGCTCTCTGAACATTGCGGCGTAGTGATCGCGAGTGAACTGTTGTACTGAGAACAGTACAAGTCCCGCAGTGTCCCGATCGATGCGATGCAACGGCACCAGAGTATCGACGTCAAGCGTGCGCTTGAGCCGCACCAGCAACGTTTCTTGCACGTAGCGGCCTGCCGGCATGACCGGCAGAAAATGCGGCTTATCGGCTACCACCAGAAATTCGTCCTGGAACAAAATATTTGCCGCGAAGGGAATGACGGTTTCCGCGGCGAGATGGCGGTAATAGTGAATCTTGGTATGCGGCTGATAAACAGTGCGTGGTGTGACCGCTTGCCCATGGGCGTCGATGACATCGCCGCACTCGATTCGCGCGTCCCATTCGGCGCGCGAAACATTGGGAAAGCGTTCGATCAAGAATTCAGCGACAGTCGCCCAAGGGCCGACGGGAAGCGAGACTGTGCTCGGTCCGACACCCGACTTAGTGGGCGGCGCGGACTTGAGGGTGCTCACAGTGACACTCAATCCAGAAAGATCGTGCCGAGCCCGAGCAGGGCTGCGAACCCGATGCAATCGGTGAACGTGGTGAGGATCACGCCGCTCGCCAATGCCGGATCGACGCGCAGCTTTTTAAGAAACAACGGTACAGTGACGCCGACAATGGCGGCGGCCAGCAGATTGAAGATCAATGCCGCAAAAATAATGGCGGCAAGCTTCCATGTTTTATAGATCGCCATCGTGTAGGCGCCGACGACAGCAGCCCACACCACGCCGTTGAGCGAAGCGATTGACAACTCTTTCAGTAATAGCCAACGCGTATTGCCCCAGCTCACTTGCCCGAGAGCCAGGCCGCGCACGATCAATGTCACGGTCTGTGTGCCGGCAATGCCGCCCATGCTGGCGACAATGGGCATCAAGACAGCAAGCGCAACGATGCGCTCCACCGTTCCTTCGAAGAACGCCACAACGCTTGATGCTAAGAAAGCGGTGAGCAGATTGATGCCCAACCAGATGCCGCGACGCCGACTGCTCGGAAGAATGGCCGAGAACAGATCTTCCTCGTCCTGCAAGTTGGCCATGGACTTGACCGAATGGTCGGCCTGCTCGCGAATCACGTCGACGACGTCATCGACAGTAATGCGGCCCAGCAATTTTCCATCGTCGGCGACGACCGCCGCCGAGACTAGATCGCGTTCTTGGAACAACTTCGTGACATCGTTGGCCGATGCATCCGCGGGAATGCCGGGGATACTCGAATCCATGACCTCGGCTACCGTGCAATCCGGGTCGTCGGTGAGGAGCTTTGTGACATCGAGCGCGCCTAAGTAACGGTCGTCGCGATTCACGACAAAGAGACGGTCGGTGCGATCCGGCAGCTCTGCGCGCATCCGCAAATAGCGCAACACCACTTCAAGGGTCACATCCGGGCGCAGACTGACCGTGTCGGTGTTCATGAGTCCACCGGCGGTATCCTGCTCGTAAGCTAGAACCGCTTTGAGTCGTTCGCGATCTTGGGCGTCCATAGAGCGCAGCACGCGCTCATTGACTGCTTCAGGGAGGTCGCCGAACAAATCGGCGAGGTCGTCGACCTCTAGATTTTCGGTGGCGGCGATTAGCTCTTCCGCATCCATGCCGCCGATCAAATCGGCGCGGACCTGCTCATTCAGTTCGATGAGGACATCGCCTTCGAGCTCGGGATCGACGAAGCCCCAGACGATCTCGCGTTTAGCGGGGGGCAGAGATTCCAGCATCGAAGCGATTTCCGCCGGATGCATCGTGTTGATCATGCGTTGCGCACGACGCAGCGACCCGCGCCGCTCCAATGCGGCGCGCAGCGTGGCCAGCCTGCTGGAGGGTGTCGACGACGTGTCCGTGCTCATGTTTCAAGCCAAAGTGTGCGCGGGCGCAGTGTAGCTGCGCGACGCGCGCGAGGCGAGACGGAATTCGAAGTCTAGCAGCGTCGCGTCGACGCATTAGCCGCCGATTTTGGCGGTGAGCTCGCGTTGAGTTGTGTCGGTGCCGCGGCGAGAGATGGTTTCTTGGCCGGACTCGTGATCGCTTCTGCCGACCACCTGGTGCTTGGCCGCGACCAATGGATAGTGCTCGGCAAAATAGGCCGCGAGCCGTTCAACTAAATAAACCGAACGATGCTGACCGCCGGTGCAACCCACCGCAATCGTCAAATAGCTGCGGTTCGTTCGGATCATGTCCGGAATCCAGTTCTCCAGGAATCGCTGGATATCGGCGAGCATGCGTTGCACGGGTTCGTGTTTATCCAGAAACTCGACGACCGCGGCATCGCGACCCGTCAGAGCCGCGAGGCCGGGTTCCCAAAAAGGATTGGGCAAGCTGCGCGCATCGAAAACAAAGTCCGCATCGCCGGGGAGACCCTGCCGATAGGCGAAGGACTCGAACAGGATGGACATGCGGCCGGTGTCGCGAGCGCCGACTCGCTGGCGGATCAGTTCACGCAATTCGTGGACGCTCGTGCGCGTGGTGTCGATGACGAGGTCCGCCGCATTGGCAATCGGCTTCAGCAGTGCGCGCTCCTGCTGAATGGCTTCTGCCAAGCTCAAGCCCTCGCGGCTGAGCGGATGGCGTCGCCGCGTTTCGCTATAACGCTTGAACAATGCATCCTCGTCCGCACGCAGGAATACGACATCGCAGGCGAGACCCGTGGTTCGCAAATCGTTGACGAGTTGTGGAACGCTGGCGATGTCGCTCGGGCGATTGCGGGCATCGACGCCCACTGCCGTGAGCTGATAGGTCGACTCGCTGGAGCGCACCGTATGCGCGATGAAGCTGGGCAAAAGGCCAGCCGGAATATTGTCGACGCAATAGTAGTCGAGGTCCTCGAGCATGTTGAGCGCAACACTCTTGCCGGAACCGGACAACCCACTGATAAGGACGAGGCGCATGAGAGGAGTTACTAGGCCCTAGGTTCTAGGCGCTAGCCAGAGTGAGAAATGGAGTAGACATGATCGTATCCTATTCTGGTCCGGCTAGAGTCTAGCGCCTAGTACCTAACGCCTGATTTAGACCTTTCCTTTCTGCGCTTCCGCCGCGCGGTGATCGGTCAGTTTGTCTTTGTGCTTCTTCACGCCGCGATCCAATTTGTCGGCCAGCGCGTCGATGGCGGCGTACATGTTTTCGTCCACCGCATCCGCATGAATCTTGCTGCCGCTGACGTGTACGGTTGCTTCGGCTTTGTGGCGCAGTTTCTCCACCGTCAATACGCAGTGCACATCGATCACGCGATCTGAATGACGCACTATGCGATCTAATTTTTTCTCGACATAACCTTTCAGGGCCGGGGTGACATCGACATGATGACCGGTGACGTTTAACTGCATAACCACATCTCCTGTTCAATCAACCGTTAACTCAATGGCCCCTTTTCGCAAGACACTTCTTTATTGTCGACTACTTGTTCATTTCTATCGAACATAAACTACTAATTACCGGGCGAGCACACGTTTGCGCTCGCTGGATGGCGGGATGCCGATAGCTTCGCGGTACTTGGCCACCGTGCGGCGCGCGACTTGCGCGCCTTCCTGCGACAAAATCTCTGCAATGCGGCTGTCCGACAGCGGCTTGGTCGAATCTTCCGCCAGAATCAGCTTCTTGATCTTCGCGCGAATGGCCGTCGACGACAGCTCTGAACCGTCGTTGCCGGATACATGGCTCGAGAAGAAATAGCGGAATTCGATGACGCCGCGCGGCGTGTGCATGTATTTGTTCGTCGTGACGCGCGAGATCGTCGATTCGTGCATTTCGATCGCTTCCGCGACATCTTTCAAAATCATCGGCTGCATGAATTCATCGCCGTTATCGAGGAATGCGGCTTGACGCTGGACGATGCAGCGCGCGACTTTGAGGAGCGTGTCGTTGCGAATTTCGAGGCTTCGGATCAGCCAGCGCGCTTCCTGTAGTTGTGTACGCAGCATTGCGTGATCGGCGGAGCGATTGAGCAGACTGGCGTAACCCTGATTGACGCGAATCTTGGGCAGCGTGGCGGGATTCACTTCGACCGCCCAGCCATGATCAGTCCGGCGTACGAAGACATCCGGCACGATGTATTCGGCCGGTACGGAATGGATCGATGAGCCCGGCCGCGGCTGGCACGCGCGTACCAGCGCCAGTGCGCAGTCGGTTTCTTCCTCGGTCGCGCGCAATTGGCGGCGTAACAACGCGAACTGTTGGTCGGCAACGTGATCGAGAAAACTCTTGGCGATCAGTAACGCCGTTTCACGGCCGGGTGTGGCCGGATCGAGCTGCTTTAGTTGAATCTGTATGCATTCGCTAACCGACCGGGCGCCCACGCCGACGGGATCCATCGCCTGAATATGCGGCAGCACGCGAGCGATCTCTTCTGCGGGGACCATGACTTCGGGTTGTAGATTGGCGGCAATCTCTTCGAGCGGTTCGGTCAGATAACCGTCATCGTTGATCGCATCGATAATCGCCGCGCCAATCTTGCGATCGAGCTCCGGCAGCCGCGACATTTCGAGTTGCCACAGAAGATGGTCGCCCAGATTCTCGCCGGCCGAGTCGGCAAACTCATCGCTTCGATTGCCGTCGCCGGACCACGGAGTTTCGGATTCGCCAGTCACCGGCTTATCCGCCCACTCGATGTCATCGTTGAGGGCCGTGTTGTCGATGGCGTCGGACGCCTGCGGGTCGCTTTCGTTCGCTTGGGATTCCGCGTGTTCTTGGCGCTGCTCGTAGTTCAGCGTCGGCAGCTCAGCGGTGTCTACGTTGACGACTTCTTCTTCCTCGGCCTCCAACATCACGTTGGATTCGAGCGCTTCGCGAATCTGCTGCTGAAGTTCTAGGACCGGGAGCTGCAGCAAGCGGATTGCCTGTTGCAGTTGCGGGGTCATCGTCAGCGACTGACCCATTCGAAGTTGCAGAGCCGGTTTAAGCATGCGTACGCATCGTCATCGAGAGCTTCGACAAGTACTTCGCTGCGAGATTGGCCGGCAGATCTCGCGGTGCGGCGGTGTCCGCCAGGTGCGCACCGAGCCGAGGAAATGCGGCGCGCGAGGTCAACAATCGCATAGGTGGCATTAAGTTTGCTAGAGCTTGAAGTCTTGGCCCAAGTACACCTCACGCACTTGGGCGTTGGCAAGGATTTCTTCCGCAGAACCGGTCGCAATCGTCACCCCGCCACTGACTATGTACGCCCGGCTGCAGATGCCCAATGTCTCCCGGACATTGTGGTCGGTGATTAATACGCCGATATTTCGGGCACTTAGGTGCTTGATGATGCGCTGAATGTCGATGACCGAGATGGGGTCGACACCCGCAAATGGTTCATCTAGAAGGATAAATCGGGGTTGAATGGCCAATGCCCGGGCGATTTCGACGCGCCGGCGCTCGCCGCCGGAGAGACTCTGGCCGAGGCTCGCGCGGATGTGGCCGATGTGCAATTCCTCCAGCAATTCGCTGAGCGCCTGCTCTTGGCCCGATTCGTCCAAATCCGATCGCAGTTCCAGAACCGCGCGGATGTTGTCCTCGACTGATAGCTTGCGAAACACCGAAGGCTCTTGCGGCAGGTAACCAAGCCCTAGTTGCGCACGACGGTGCATCGGCAGGCCCGACACCTCCTGATCGTCCAGCCAGATTTGGCCGGCATCGCACCGGACCAATCCCACGATCATGTAGAAGGCGGTGGTTTTGCCGGCGCCGTTGGGACCCAAAAGACCCACAACCTCGCCGCTCGATAATTCGAGCGATAGGCTTTTGACGACCGGTCGCGATTTGTATTTCTTGGCGAGCTCTTGAACGCGCAATTGACTCATTGATTGGCGCGCCTTATCGCGGGAACTGTGGCATCGGGAGCGTCGTCATTTTTCTGTGTGGGACCGCCGCTGCCTTTCGTGCCGCGCGCCGCGCCGGTTGCCAAGTTGTATTCGATAGATTCCGACTTGAATTCGAACTTGCCGTTGTTGAACCACGCGTCGCCGCTGAACTCTACGGTTTGTGCGGGAACGTTGTAATCGATCCGGCGCGCGCGCCCGTGAACGGGCGGCTCCGATTCCTTCAAGCGATGTTCGAAGTTCACGGGATTGCCGGTGACTTGTGCTCGGATCACGCGGCTGTCGCTTACGGTGATCACTGCTTGGTCCGCCAACAATTGTCCTTGCTGGGGCAGCTCTACTCGCACTGAGCCCGTCAACAACCATTGGTTGTTCGCCAAATCTTTGCCCGCGCCACGAGCTTTATCGGCGGAGATGAAAGGCGGCGAGAGGCTGCGAACTTTGGTCAATACCAGTACGTTGTCTTCGGTCTCGAAGACTTCGGCCGAGAAAAGTTCCGGCAGCGACAGCTGTGGGGTGCCACCTGGCTTAGGCACGGATTGCGGAGCCGCAGCCAGTCGCATGGTCACCTGCGAGCGCAATTGGACGTGCGATTGCTTCAGGTCTGCGAAGAGCCCATTGCCCTCTACAACTCGCCCATCCAGCTCCACGCGCGCCCGCTCGTCGGTCTGTGCGGTCTGGCGCTCGGTATCGATATCCAACGACGGCGCCCGTAACGACGCGGCGTGTTCTGCGTCGATGCTGTATGCGACGACGTTGCCGCGCAGCTTGATCAGTCTGCCCACTTCGCCTTCAGGCTTCCCCGACTTATCGGGACGGCGTGGGTTGGCGGGAAGGATGGCCTGGTCGGCGTTCACGACCCAGTGTCTGTTTTCCGTGGGTCTATTTTCAGTCGGTCTATTTTCAGAGGGTCCATTTTCGGTGGACCTAGTCGCAGTGGGCTTATTCGCAGCGGCAGGATCGCCCGCACCTTGCCGCGACTCTTTGTCGGCCGGAGCGAGGTAGTCGACTCGCACGGCGCTCAGCGTCACGCTGTCGTTTTCTCCTTGCGCGATTTCATTGGCGGCGAAGCGCATGCGGGCATCGCCTGTCGGTGCTGTTTCAGTCACGATCGCATCTTTCAAATAGTAGCCAACCACGATCGATTGGTTGCGCGCGTCGCTCGTGACGTCATCGCTCTGGTTGATGACGAGATAGCCGATCAGCAAGGCGGCCATTAACGTCACGACACTGAACCACTGCGAGTTCATGCGTTTACGCCTCCACGTGCGGCGAGGATCAAGTCGCACAACTCGCGCACTGCTCCCTGGCCGCCGTTCGCCTGCGTGATCCAGTGAGCGGCCGCTTTTGCGCTTGCATGCGCGTCCGCGACCGCAACCCCGAGCCGCGAAGCTTGCAGGAGCGGGACCTCGGCACTGTCGTCGCCAATACTGGCGGTGGCCTGCGGGCCCAGATTCAAGATGGAAAGTAGTTCGTGCAGCGTTGCAAGTTTGTCTGCCACGCCTTGCCGCACGAACGTCACACCAAGTTCCGCCATGCGCTTATCGACGGCAGGCGAATCGCGGCCGGAGATCACTGCGACTTGGAGGCCGGCGCGCAACACTTGCGCGATGCCGGCGCCGTCGCGAACGTGAAACACCTTCGTTTCTTCGCCACGCGCGGTCATGTGGATGCGGCCGTCGGTGAGGACGCCATCCACATCGAGGACCAACAGGCGAATGTCTGCTGCGCGTGCTTGAATGGCAGTCAACGATTCCGACATCACATGACGCCCGCGCGAAACAGATCGTGGATATTGAGTGCGCCGACGATGACATCCGCGTCGTCGACCACGGGTAAGGCGGTGATGCGATGCGTATCCATCAAATGAACCGCCTCAACGGCAAGCATGCGTGGCTTGACACGTTTGGGATTCGCGGTCATTGCGTTACGCATCGGGGTGGTTTGCAAATCCAGCGATCGATCGAGCACACGGCGCAGATCGCCGTCCGTGAAGACGCCTAGCAATTTGCCTTGCGCGTCGGCGACACACGTCATGCCTAAAGCCTTGCGGCTCATTTCGAGCAGTCCCTCGCGTAACAACGCGTCGGGCGCGACGACCGGCAAATCGTTGCCGCTGCGCATGACATCTTCTACGTGTAATAGCAGTTTGCGGCCCAGCGTCCCGGCCGGATGCGAGCGCGCAAAGTCTTCGGGCGTGAAACCGCGGGCTTCCAGCACCGCCACGGCTAAGGCGTCGCCCATCGCGAGGGAAGCGGTGGTGCTGGCGGTGGGCGCGAGATTCAAAGGACAGGCCTCTGCGGGGACGCTGACGTCGAGCACGACGGTGGCACCGCGGCCCAACGTCGAGTCCGCGCGGCCGGTTAGTGCGATCAGTGGCACATTCAAGCGTTTGATGATGGGCAGGATGGTGACCAATTCGTCCGTCTCTCCCGAATTGGACAGAGCGAGCACGACGTCGTTCGCGGTGATCATGCCGATATCCCCGTGACTGGCTTCGCCGGGGTGGACGAAGAAGGCCGGTGTACCCGTGCTGGCCAGCGTCGCGGCAATTTTGTTGGCAACATGGCCGGATTTTCCCATCCCGCTCACCACCACCCGGCCCGTGCATGCCAGCAATAGCTGACAGGCTTGCACGAAGCTGCCGTCCAGCCGTGGGGCCAGCGCGGCGATCGCGGCTGCTTCGACCGTCAAGACGGTCCGCGCGCGCTCCAATACGGTGGCCGCATTGAAAAATGGAGACGTTTTTGCGAGGGACATGGAGGGATGATACGCGAGCTGCTCGCCGGACGGCAGGCAGCTCGCTAGTCTCTAGGCGCTAGGCCCTCGGTGCTAGCCAGACAAACAGAGTCGCCAACGGGCGAACGCATTGGCAATTGGTGAACTCAATACGGATGCGTGCGACCGCGCGGGAATGCGGAGCGCGTTACTTTTCTGACACCCTTCCTGTTGATCTGGCTAGAGCCTAGGGCCTAGCGCCTAGAACCTCGCGCGGCGACAGTCCCGCGCTAGCGGCCTCCCGTGTCGTCCTATACTCTCGCCACCATTTCGCCACTTTCATCTCGCACGCTACACCTATGAATGCCGCTGAAGTTCAGGCCTTGATCGCCGCTGGGTTACCCGAAGCCGACGTCATAGTCGAATCCGACGACGACACACATTTTGCCTCCCGCATCGTTGCGACCCAATTTACGGGTAAACGGATGATCGCGCGTCATCAGTTGGTGTATGCCGCGTTGGGCGCAAAGATGGGTCGCGAGATCCATGCGCTCAGTATCGAGGCGCATACGCCCGAAGAGTGGCTGGCGCTCTCCCAAAAATAGTTCGCGGCCATTCGCGTAGATACGCAGTAACCATTAATCGACACGAAGGTTCTCAATGGATCGATTGCAAATCATAGGCGGCGCGCCGCTCGACGGTGAAGTTCGCATCTCGGGTGCCAAGAACGCGGCCTTGCCGATTCTGGCCGGCGCCTTGTTGTCATCTGCGCGACGTCACCACCATGATCACGCTGCTCGGGCGCATGGGCGTCGGCGTCACGATCGACGAGAAGATGCGCGTAGAAGTAGACGCCTCCAGCGCGAACGAATTCGTCGCGCCGTATGAACTCGTCAAGACGATGCGTGCGTCGATTCTGGTGTTGGGTCCGATGATTGCGCGTTTCGGCAAAGCAGACGTCTCGCTGCCGGGTGGCTGTGCGATCGGTGCGCGGCCGGTGAATTTGCATGTTGCCGGCTTGCAGAAGATGGGCGCCGAGATTGAGATCGAGAATGGTTACATCCGTGCACGCGCGGGGCGATTGCATGGTGCGCGTATCGTGTTCGACACCGTGACAGTGACGGGCACTGAAAATCTTATGATGGCCGCGACGCTGGCGGATGGTGAAACGGTGCTCGAAAACGCGGCGCGAGAGCCCGAAGTGGTCGACCTCGCGCAATTCCTGATCGGCATGGGCGCCAAGATCAAAGGCGCGGGTACGGATCGCATTGTCATCGAAGGCGTCGAGCGTCTCGGCGGCACAAAGTACGAAGTACTGCCGGATCGCATTGAAGCGGGCACGTATCTCGTTGCTGGCGCCATCACGTCGGGCCGCGTGCGCGCCAAGAATGCACGCGCCGATCATCTCGATGCGGTCCTCGAAAAATTGCGAGAAGCCGGCGCTACGGTTACCAGTGGCGAGAACTGGATCGAAGTCGATATGCGTGGCCGACGGCCGAAGGCTGTCGATATTCGTACCGCGCCTTACCCCGCGTTTCCGACAGATATGCAGGCGCAGTTCGCTGCGCTGAATACCATCGCGGACGGAGTAGGGACGGTTACCGAAACGATTTTCGAAAATCGCTTCATGCACATGGTGGAGATGCGGCGTCTTGGCGCCGATATTCGCATCGAAGGCAACACTGCCATCATCACAGGCAAGCCGAAGCTCACTGCGGCACCCGTCATGGCGACGGATTTGCGCGCTTCGGCAAGCTTGGTGCTATCCGGGCTGGTGGCAGAAGGCACGACAGAAGTCGACCGTATCTATCACGTCGATCGCGGTTACGAGCGCATCGAAGAGAAGCTTGAGCAACTGGGCGCACAGATCAAGCGAGTCAATTCGCGCGGCAAATAAGTGCGCGCCACGCTGCACATGGCGCTGCATCTTGCAGTGCCGCTCGTTGTTGCTCTATGGTTTTATCGCGATCGCTGGCAGCGTGCGGCGCTCATCATGCTCGCGACCATGATCGTCGATGCGGATCATCTGCTGGCGACGCCTGTGTTCGATCCCAATCGCTGCAGTATCGGCTTTCATCCGCTGCACACTTGGCCCGCAATCGCGCTCTATGCATTGGCTCTGTATCCGAAAGCCACTCGGCTCATCGGCATCGGGTTGTTGATCCACATGGCGTTGGATCAGATTGATTGCTGGGTGTTATAGGGTGCGGCGCGAGGCTCGCTAAACCCGAAGGCTACCAACGGAATCGGATGGCGCAGGTCGCAAGACCATGCGTATCGAAACTGCGGGAACTGTCGACGATAGAAGTCCGACCAATTCCTAATTAGCTGCACTTTCTACCTTCAATGACTTAGGAATGGCTGAACGATTGCCAACGAATGGAGCTTGCGGTTTCGCCGATCATGGTCTTGCGACCTGCGACAGCCGCTTGGCCACGTAGCCGTCGAGTTTTTCAAGCCCGGGCTTTTAAGATGGCGAGCGATCGATAACCGATGAAGCTTCTAGATGCATGGTCTTTCGACCTGCGCCAACGGGTTGGTGAGTAGCCTTCGGGTTGGCCAGGCCCGACGTTCAATCAAGTGCCTTGCTGCACGAAAGGTACTTTCTCAAATAGCTTGCGCTCGTCGCCGCGTGGATCGTCGACAACTTTGGAAGGGTTGTTGAAAACCATTGTCGCGCGCGCGGGCAGCGTATACGGCAACCACTTCGGGATGCCTTTGTGATTCGGATTGCCGCTGCGCGCGAACGCAATAAACGCATCGCTCATTTGGTCGGCCATGGTCTGAGCGTCGGGTGCAGTGCCGGTGATCGATCCTTTCCTGTCGATGTTGTCGAACACGAGCGGAATGTCGATCGTGTGCGGCGCGCCCCATTTGCCGCCGTCCTGCGGTGATGGCCAGTCGAGCTGATAAGCGAATACAGGTGAGCCTTGCTGAGCTCGCAGCTCCGCTTCGACGATTGCACCGCGCCATGAGCGGCCCGCTGTCGTGGCCGCAAAGAACACTTCGCTGGGTGAATACTTTGGATAGAGCTTGCGATACTCGGCGATGACGAGTTCCGGCAAGATATCGACCCGGAGATTGTCAGCCAAGCGCGCAGGCAGGTCTTCCCATTTAAGAGCGAATGCAGTGGGGTCGCTGTTCCCGATCAACGAGCGCGTTTCGTCGTGCGTATTGCCAATGATCATCGGAATGCTCGCGGATATCTGCGGCGCGTCCGGATAAAACGGATGGCGCCTGAGCGTGCGCTCGTCGAGCACGGGCCCAAAGTAAAGGCCGCCTTTGCCGATGATGGGATCCGTCGTGCGTAACGCGGCGACCAGCTTTGGGATAGGCATTGTTCGCAGCTCGTCGATGCGCGCTGCGGTAAGTTTCAGCGCCTTCAACAGCGCTTCGGTGCGCTTCGTCGCATTCAACGGCCCGGACGCCGTCAGTTGTTGGCCACTCATGGTGGCGGCACGATGGAACAGGCCGCGCGCGCCGGGCATCGCCATCAGCGTCGCTATTTTCGCGCCGCCGCCGGATTGGCCGAAGACCATGACCTTATTGGGATCACCGCCGAACTCTGCGATGTTATCGCGGACCCACTGTAGTGCCAGCACGAGGTCGAGCTGCCCGACGTTGCCGGAGTCCGCAAAGTCTTTGCCGCCAAAGCGACTTAAAGACAAGTAACCGAAAACGTTCAGGCGGTGATTCAGGGTGACGACGACGACGTCGCCTCGCGTGCAGAGCCGGCTGCCGTCATACAAGGGGCTGGAGCCGGAGCCCGCTGCATACGCGCCGCCGTGGATGTACACCATGACTGGCCGCTTGACGCGATCACGTAGGCCTGGGGTCCACACATTCAAGAACAAACAGTCTTCGCTATTGCGCTCAGTGATGTTGGGTTGCGGAGAGGCCGGTCCGTACTGCGTGGCGTTCTGCACGCTCGTCCAGGGCGCCGGTGGAAGCGGTGGCATGAACCGGCGCTTGCTGGTGTCGGCCCCGTACCGAATGCCCTTGAAAACCCGAATGCCGTTGTCGCGCGAGCCAAGTACTCTGCCGTGGCGAGTCGTGGCGATCAGGGTGGAATCGTCTGCCGCCCACACCGAAGCAGAGTAGGGGGCGGCGGCGATCAGCGCGGCGTGGGTGGTGAAAAGACGGCGAGTGATCATTGCGGAAGCGGGTAGCGGATGGTGAGCGGCGGGTAGTAAGAAAATATAAAGAATAATCACGTCTGACCATCAGTCGGCGGCCGATTGAGTCAGTTTGACTAAAGTATTTAGCCTCGTTCTCACCTCTTACTACCCGCCACCCGCTACGCGCCGCTCACTTCTTTATCATGTATTTCAGGTCCCATTCCCCCTCTTTGAAGGGTTGCTGGGTGGGGGCGTATTTGGGGTAGCCGCCGACTTCGTCTTCGCTGTCGATGATTTCGCCGCGGCCTTCGATAGTGTCGGCGACGATGCGGGCGTCGACAGGGTCGCGGTCCCAGGGGCGTGCGCCAGCGGTCCGGATCACTGCGTCCTGAACATCCGCCGCCGGCAGCAGCTTCACGTTCAGCGGGAGGGCGGGCTTTTTCATCGGCAGGATTTTCGCGCTCGACGTTGTGTAGCGGCCGAACTTGTCGACGGGTTTGCCCAGCCGATCGACCGCAATGTTGTCGTGTTCATAGAGTTCGAGGTCGCCGGAGCCGCCTAGCTGGAAGAGTGCGATGTCGTTCGGGGTCGACGGGCCTGAGCGCATGACATTGCCGATCAGTGCCATCTGGCCGTTCTGATAGGGCTGGGTGCCCCATTCCTCCGCGATCAAGTTGTAGTGCACTGCGCGGGGTCCTGGGTTGTAGATCAAGTTGTTGATCACCATGCCGTGCACGCCGCCTTTGAAGAGCGGGCTGCGTTCGTGGTTGTGTGCGTACAAGTTGCCGACGATGAGGATGTCGGTTGCGTTGTCGTGGATGAGCGAGCCTTTGCTGTGTTCGCCCTTGGCGTGTGTGGAATACGCCAAGCCTTCCGCGATGATGTTGTTGCTGAACGTGACCCGATGCGAAGTGCCGGCGCGCCACTCGTCCGGTGTTTTGCCGGTGAAACGCGGGCCCGAAGCGGACAGGTTCTCGTCGATAGCCCAGGTCATCGAGCAATGATCGACGATGACGTTGTACGCGCCGGCTTGGGTCGAGAATGAATCGGGTTCCCAGCCGGCGCGTTTCTTCGCGTCGGCGGCGCCGGTGCGAACGCGGATGTGCTGCAAGATCACATCGTGCGTATTCACGTCGATGCCCGTGCGGATGAGTGTGATGCCGGGCGAGGGAGCCGTCTGTCCCGCGAGGGTGAGGAAGGGGTTACGGATCTTGATCTCGCGCATGGCGAAATCGATGACGCCGCCCACCTCGAACACCACGATGCGCGGTCCTTGAGCCTCAATTGCGGCCAGTAGCGAGCCGGGTCCGGTGGGATCTAAGGTCGTGACACGGATGATTTTTCCGCCGCGACCGCCGGGAGTTTGGGCGGCGGCGCCTTGAGCGCCCGGGAACGCCACATCGGGTGTGTCTGCAGCGTTCGAAACGGTAGCGCCAATTGTCATTTGGAGCAGGAAAACATAGGCAACGAGCGCTTTTGCGCCGACAAACTTCGAATGCATTCGATCCCCCTAAACCTTTATGTCAATCGTGGGTTGCATTGTAAATGACACCGGTTTCCTATATACAGCTCTTCGCGCGTTTTTGGCATCTCTCCCGACAAAATTGCACGCAAACTTGTGTGCACTTGCACAAGCGTCGGGTCACCTCACACGGGCCATGTCAGTCAGGTGGGCAAGAGCAGACGTGACGCGAACAAAGAATATCGCACTGAGTTCAGAGGGGTCATGACCGGAAACGCACAGGGCTCTGCTTCGACATCCGACGTCGATTCGGATGTAGCGGGTATTGCCTCGCGTTTTGTCGCAGCGCGCTTGGCAGCGCGAGCGCTACTCACCTATCCCGGCGTCGTTCCCCAAAATTTCGTTCGGGCCTATGCCGCTCAAGAGCTTGCGATCAACGCATGGTCCGATCAAGTCGTGGGCTGGAAGGTCGCTCGCATAGGCGGACCCTGGGCTGTGCAATTTCCGGAGCCCAGATTGATTGGGCCGGTGTTCAGCAGCAACTTACATCTCGCTGGGGGTTCAACGGCGCCCGAGTGCCCAATTTTCGAAGGCGGCTTCGCAGCGGTTGAAACAGAGATCGTGATTCGCGTACGCGCCGATGCGCCCGCCGACAAAACAGAGTGGACGCTTGAGGAAGCCTGCGATTACGTGGGTGCAATCCATATGGGAATCGAAGTGGCCAGCAGTCCGTTGCCGACGCTGAACGAATGTGGGCCCGGAGCCGTGATCTCCGACTTCGGGAACAACTGGGGCGTGGTGGTGGGCGCGGAAATTCCTGCGTGGCGCAAGATCGAATCGATCGACTGTGAAACGTACGTTGACGGTCAGTCGGTGGGTGCGAAGCCCGTATCGATGGGGCAAGGGCCGCTGTCCGCGCTGCAATTCACCTTGGGCAAAAGCGCTTCGCGCGGCCGGCCGTTGCGGGCAGGCGCGTGGATCACAACTGGGATGATCACCGGCGTACACGATGTGCGCGTCGGCCAGCAATCACGACACGTGTTCAAAGGTTTTGGCGAAGTGGGTTGTCGCTTGGTGCGAGCCACTGCGTTGAGTGGTTCATCATGACGCAGATCGAGGCCCTCAAGTTTTCACGCCGTGATTGCATGATGGGATTGGCCGGGCTCGCGTGCGCCACGCGTGCGGGCGCAGCGGAATCTCGCGTCCTCACAGCGGCCGACGTGCATCCGAAAACGTATCCCACGGTGGCGGCCGTCAACTGGATCAGCGAACGTCTGGAAAAAGAAACCGGCGGCCGCTTGCGCATTCGCAGCTATTTCTCCGGCCAACTCGGGCGCGAGCCCGACACCGTCAATTTGGCGCGGATGGGCGGCGTCGATATCGCGCGCGTGAATTTCGCGGCGCTCAACAATCCCTTTCCGCTGACGCAGCTCTTCTCATTGCCTTTCGTCTTCGATTCCGTTGAGCACATGCGTCGCTGCGCCGACGGCGAAGTGGGACGCGCAGTGTTGAACGGCTTCGCAGCGCGCGATCTGGTCGGGCTCGCAATCTATGACGCCGGTGCGCGTTGCTTCTACAACGTGCGACGCCCTGTGCTGACGCCCGCCGATTTGCACGGCCTCAAAGTGCGGGTGCCGGGCTCGGATATCTTCTTGGATTTCGTTCGCGCATTGGGTGCGAATCCGACGCCGCTGCCCGTTGGCGATTCGTATTCAGCACTGCAAACGCATTTGATCGATGGCGCGGAAAACAACTGGCAGACGTTTCACAGCAGCCGGCAATTCGAAGTCGCAAAATTTTGGTCGCAAACCGAGCATTCGCACTCGCCGGAAGCGCTGCTGCTCTCTCGCAAGACTTTCGAGTCTTTCACGCCGGCAGATCGCGAACTGGTTCTGAACGTGGCAAAGGAATCGGTCACCTACATGCGTGGACTGTGGGACCGCATGACTATCGAATCTCGCGATACCGTCGTAAAAGCCGGCGTACAGGTGGTTGAAGTCGATCGCCGTCCTTTCGCCGCCGCCGTGCAGCCGGTACTCGTCGAGTATCTTAAGCACGAAGAGTTGGCTCGGCTCCATCGCTTAGTGCAGGCGCAGGCGTGACCCGGTTTTCTTTATGAGTACAGAATCCGCAGCCAAATCCTCGTTCACAGTGCGCATCGCAAACGTCGCGTTGGTGCTGGCGGGCATTTCATTGATCGGCATGGCCGTCGTAGAGGGCTGGCAAGTCTTTGCCCGTTACGTCCTCAATAACTCACCGAGTTGGACGGAACCTGTGGCGTTGTTGATGATGAGCACGACCATGATGTTGGGTGCGGCCGTCGGCGTGCGCCGCGAAAGTCACTTCGGATTTTTCATCGCACTCGAGTCGTCGCCGCCGCCACTGCGCAAGGTGCTGTATTTCGTCGTGCGCGGAATTACTGCCGGCATCGGCTTGCTGATGGCCATTGTAGGAGCGCGTCTAGCGGCTGACGGTTGGACATTTCCCATGGCCGGTGTGCCGCTTCCTCAAGGCGTCACGTTCGTGCCCATTTCGATTGGTGGGGCGCTGATCGTAATCTTCGCGATTGAGCGCATGTTCGTGCCGCGCGCGGACAGAGAGTAAGCGCATGGCCGTCGCAATCTTGTTTGGCTTGCTCGCTGTACTACTGGCGATTGGCGTGCCTGTCGGATTCGCGTTGGCGGCGTCGTCGCTGGCAACGGTGTGGTACCTGGATTTACCGACTGCGGTGTTCGTGCAGCAGACGGTCGCGGGGGCAAATACCACTTCGTTGATCGCTATTCCGCTATTTGTCTTCGCCGGCGAGATGATGATGCGAGGCGGCATTTCGGAGCGCTTGATTTCCTTTGCAGCGTCCTTGGTGGGCCGCATGCGCGGCGGATTGGGTCAAGTGAATGTGGTGGCATCGCTATTGTTTGGCGGCGTATCGGGTTCCGCTATCGCCGACGTATCCGCGATCGGCGGCACCATGATTCCGCAAATGGTTAAGCGGGGCTTCGATCGCGACTTCGCGGTGAACGTCTCGGTGACCGCTGCGTTGGTCGCCTTGCTGGTGCCGCCCTCGCACAACTTGATTCTTTATTCAGCAAGCGCTGGCGGCTCAATTTCCATTGCCGACCTATTCGCCGCAGGCGTGATCCCTGCAGCGTTGATGACTCTCACCTTGATGCTGACTACCTGGATCATTGCGAAACGGCGTGGCTATGCAACGGAGCCGTTTCCGGGATTCGGCGAAGTGTTGCGTCGCTTAGTGGCGGCATTGCCGGGCTTGCTGCTCGTAGCGCTGATCTTTTTTGGAATTCGAGCCGGCATCTTCACCGCGGTAGAGAGCGCCTCCATTGCGGTGGCCTATGCCCTGCTCGTGACGGGCATTGTCTATCGTCAGCTGACCTGGGCTAATTTTTTGGAGACGTGTGCGGGCGCGGTCCGGACCACCGGACTAATTGTTTTCGTGATCGGAACCGCCGCGGCATTCGGTTGGTTGCTCGCGTACTTGCAGGTGCCTTCCGCCGCCGTCGATGCGATGACGGCGTTCGCCAGCAGCAAGACCGCGGTGCTGTTGATGTTGATCGTGTCGTTGCTGATTCTGGGCACATTCATGGATTTGGCACCGCTTATCATCATCTGCACGCCGATCTTCCTGCCCGTCGCACGCGCATTCGGCATCGATCCCGTTCACTTCGGCATAATTCTGATTCTCAACGCCGGCATCGGACTGATTACGCCGCCGGTGGGCTCGGTGCTGTTCGTGGGTACCGCAATCGGCAAGATCAGTGTTGCTCAGGCACTCCGCACGATCTGGCCCTTCTATTTAGCTGCGCTTGCAGTGCTGCTGATAGTGACATTCGTTCCCGCGTTGTCGTTGTGGCTGCCTGCATTGCTGCGCTAAATCGCTGCAATCCAGTATGCTGCCGGCTCCACTCTATCGCTGAATCGCGTATGGCCAATTTACCGGCACGGAAGAAAGACAAAGGCAAGACGCCCAAGCAGGAAGCCAAGTCCAAAGAGGGCGGGGCCAACGAAATCGGCGCGGCGATCGCTCCACTACCGCCGGGCAAGAAACACACGATTAACGATATCGCGCGGCTGGCCAATGTCTCCAAGAAAACGGTCTCGCGCGTCATCAACGAATCGCCGTTCGTGCACGAGGAAACGCGCACGCGCATCAACGCGATCATGAAGCAAGTGGGCTACTCGCCCGACCCGCAAGCACGCGGCTTGGCATTTCGCCGTTCGTTTCTGATCGGCTTGATTTACGACAATCCCAACGCGCCCTACGTCATCAACATTCAGGAAGGCGCTTTGGGCGCGCTGCGCCGCATGGGCTACGAGTTGGTCGTGCATCCCTGCGATCGCACTAGCCCCGATTTCCTCGCCGACATTCGGCACTTGATCGGACGGCAGAAACTCGATGGCGTCGTGCTGTTGCCGCCGGTGTCCGAAATCGCAGAGTTGGCTGCGTTGCTGAAAGAGGTGAACTGTCCCTACGTGCGCGTCATTTCGGCTGCGCTGGACGAGCCACAAAACTTGGTGCTCTCTCAGGACCGCCAGTCCGCCGCCGAGGTGGCAGATCATTTGGCCAAGTTGGGTCACACGCGGATCGCGATGATCGTCGGTCCTTCGACTTACCGCTCGTCGCATGAGCGCTTGACCGGATTCAGTGAAGCGCTCCAAGCGCGCGGCTTATCGCTGCCGAAGCAGTACGTGGCGCAAGGCGCGTATACGTTCGAATCGGGCGCCGCCTGCGCCGAACAATTGCTCGCGCTAACGGAGCCGCCCACAGCCATCTTTGCGGGTAACGACGAAACTGCGGCTGGCGTCTACCGCACCGCCTACTTGCGCGGTCGGCGCATCCCCGACGATTTAACAGTCATCGGCTTCGATGACAGTCCGCTGGCCTCGCGCCTGTGCCCATCGTTGACGACGATGCGCCAACCCATCCGTGACATGGGCCGGCTGGCGGCGGAAAAGCTCATCGCCAAGGTCGCCGGCAATTCCGATCCGGCCCAGACG
>Ga0193752_1001225_pt1 | contig 21811 bp, 14 predicted proteins | sample H1c1metaG_FD_144924 | JGI IMG/M metagenome (GOLD analysis project Ga0193752, IMG submission 144924) | Soil microbial communities from a riparian zone of the East river system, Colorado, United States - H1c1 | ecosystem: Environmental > Terrestrial > Soil > Riparian zone | place: USA: East River...
AATGACATCCGAAGGCGGGCCGGTCACCGTGACGCATCCGGATGTCATTCGATATTTCATGACGATTCCCGAGGCCGCGCAGCTCGTGATCCAGGCGGGTTCGATGGGCTCGGGCGGTGACGTGTTCGTGCTCGACATGGGCAGCCCCGTGCGCATCGCGGATCTCGCGAAACGCATGGTCCACCTGGCGGGGTACACGATCCGGGACGAAAAGCATCCCGAAGGTGACATCGAAATCCGTTTCACGGGTTTGCGTCCCGCAGAAAAGTTGTTTGAAGAGCTGCTGATCGGCAAGAACGTCACGGGTACCGACCACCCCCGAATCCTGCGCGCGATGGAGCAGAGCCTGACGTGGGATCAGATGCGTCACGTCCTCGACAGCCTGGCTCAGTGCTCGATCCGCTTCGATTGCGAACGCGCCCGCGAAGTGCTGATCCACGCCGTTCCCGAATACCGCCCTACCGACCGAGTGCAGGACCATGTCTGGCTGCAAGGCGGACAGCGCGTCAGTGGTGCAGTCTTGGCCGACGACGAGAAGGTCCGCGAGCTGCGACCCCGCCCGCCAGCCTGAACGGCTCCTCACTTCCTGCATTCCTATACCGCCTTAGGGAACCTCGGTAGGACGATTTCGTTAGAATTCGCCCCCTTGCGCCCTGTCAGGCGCTGACAGGGACCCCATGCGAGTAACCATATTTGGCTCCGGATACGTAGGTTTGGTGACCGGCGCCTGCCTGGCTGACGCCGGCAATGACGTCCTCTGCGTCGACATCGACGCCAAGAAAATTGAAGGCCTGAAGCAGGGCATCATCCCCATCCACGAGCCCGGGCTTGATGCGCTCATCAAGAGCAACATCGAGGCGGACCGCCTGAAGTTCACCACCTCGGCGAAGGAGGGCGTGGACCACGGCCTCTTCCAGCTGATCGCGGTGGGCACCCCGCCCGACGAAGACGGCTCCGCCGACCTCAAATACGTGCTCGCGGTGGCCCGTTCGATCGGCGAACACATGTCCGAATACAAGGTGGTCATCACCAAGTCCACGGTGCCGGTCGGCACCAGCGACAAGGTGGGCGGTGCCGTCGCGGAGACACTCAAGAAACGCGGCATCGAGATCGAATACGACGTGGTTTCGAACCCGGAATTCCTCAAGGAAGGCGCGGCGATCGAAGACTTCATGCGACCCGATCGCGTGGTGGTCGGCACGGACAACCCGCGGGTGACCGAATTGCTGCGTGCGTTGTACGACCCGTTCACGCGCAGCCGCGAAAAACTCATCGTCATGGACTTGAGGTCCGCGGAGCTCACCAAGTACGCGGCCAATGCGATGCTCGCGACCAAGATCAGCTTCATGAACGAGCTCGCGAATCTCGCCGAGCGGTTCGGCGCCGACATCGAAAAGGTGCGCGTCGGCATCGGCTCGGATCCGCGCATCGGCTACCACTTCATCTACCCGGGTTTAGGGTACGGCGGCTCGTGTTTTCCGAAGGACGTGCAGGCGCTGGCGCGTTCCGCGCGCGTCGCGGGCTACACGCCCGCGCTGCTCGATTCGGTCGAGGCGGTGAACAAGGCGCAGAAGCAGGTGCTGTTCGGCAAGATCTCGAAGCACTTCGGGGGCGATCTCAAAGGCAAGACGTTCGCGATCTGGGGCCTGGCGTTCAAGCCGGGAACCGATGACATGCGCGAAGCGCCGGCGCGGGTATTGTTGGAAGCGCTGTGGGGCGCGGGCGCGAAAACGCGGGTGTACGACCCCGCTGCGACGAAGGAAGCAAAACGCATTTTCGGTGAGCGCGCCGATCTCACGTATTGCACCAAGGCGCGCGAGACACTCGAAGGCGCCGATGCGCTGGCGATCGTCACGGAGTGGAAGGAATTCCGCAGCCCGGACTTCGACAACCTGAAAAAGCAGCTCAAGTCGCCGGTGATTTTCGACGGCAGAAACCTCTACGACCCGGGGCTGATGAAAAAGCAGGGAATCACGTATTACGCAATTGGGCGGGGAGAGTAAGGCCCCGGCCCTTGACGCTGCGGTACGATTCCGCCCATGAATCTCGTACCCGTCATCCTGTCCGGGGGCGCCGGCACACGGCTTTGGCCCCTGTCGCGCGAGCTGCTTCCCAAACAACTGCTGGCCCTCACGAGCGAGCGCACGATGCTCCAGGAGACCGCGGCGCGCCTGGCCGGGTTTCCGGGCACCACCGGGCCGGTGGTGGTGTGCAACGAGGCACATCGGTTCCTGGTGGCCGAACAGCTGCGCCAGATGAACCTTGCGCCCAGCGCAATCTTGTTAGAGCCGATCGGCCGCAATACCGCTCCGGCCATCGCTCTGGCGGCGCACGCGGCGCTGGCAGCCGCCGGGAAGGACGCCGTGATGCTGGTGCTGCCTGCCGACCACACCATCAACGATCTGCCGGCCTTTCAGGCCGCCGTCTCCCAGGCAATCCCGGCCGCCGCCGCCGGCAAACTCGTTGCCTTCGGCATCGTCGCGCGCACGCCCGAAACGGGGTACGGCTATCTTCGTCGCGCAGATGCCACACCCGGCACTCCCGTTTCCACGGTCACGCCCATCGCGCAGTTCGTCGAAAAGCCGGATCTGAGACGCGCCCAGGAATTCATCGACTCGGGCAATTACTTCTGGAACTCCGGCATGTTCATGTTCGGCGCGCGGCGCTTTCTCGACGAATTGGCGCAGTACGCGCCGGACATCGCCGAAGTGTGCGCGCGCGCCAGCGCGGGCGCGGCACGCGACCAGGATTTCACGCGCGTCTCCGAATCGATCTTCAGCACCTGCCGCAGCGATTCGATCGACTACGCGGTCATGGAAAAAACCCGCGACGCGGTGATGGTGCCGCTCGACGCGGGCTGGAACGACGTCGGTTCCTGGGCGGCGCTGCACGACGTGTTGCCCGCCGATGAAAAGGGCAACGTGCTGCGCGGCGACGTGATCCTCGAAGACACCGAAGGCTGCTACGTGCATGCCGACAGCCGGCTGGTGGCAGCGCTCGGGTTACACGACATGGTGATCGTCGAAACCGCCGACGCGGTGATGGTCGCGCCCAAATCAAAAGTGCAGGACGTCAAAAAACTGGTGGCGCGCATCAAGGCGGCGGGGCGCTCGGAGCACGTGTCGCACGCCTTACCCGTCTTGCAGGACAAGGGAACTACCAAGTGACATTGAATATGTCGGCCTTCAAGGCCTACGACGTTCGCGGCCGCATCCCTGATGAAATCAATTCCGAGCTCGTCTACCAGGTCGGGCGCGCGTACGCGGCCTACATCAAGCCGCAGCGCGTGTGCGTGGGGCGCGACATCCGTCTCACCAGCGAGGAATTCGCGCAGGCGCTGATCCGCGGGCTCACCGACGCGGGTGTCGACGTGCTCGACATCGGGCTGTGCGGCACCGAAGGCGTGTACTTCGCCACGTTCCACTGGAAGCTCGATGGCGGAATCATGATCACCGCCAGCCACAATCCCCCCGACTACAACGGCATCAAGCTGGTGCGCGAGCAGAGCAAACCGGTGGGCTCCGACACGGGGCTCAAGGAAATCGCCGCGCTGATCGCGAGCGGCAAACTACCCGCGGCGGCGGCGGTGAAAGGCAAGGTCACGAAACTCGAGACCTCGAAGGAATACGTCGACCACCTGCTCGGCTACGTCAACCGCAAGAACCTGCGCAAACTCAAGGTGATGGTGGATGCGGGCAATGGCGGCGCGGGCCTGTCGGTCGACAAACTCGAGCCGCACCTGCCGTTCGAGTTCATCAAGGTTCGCCACGAACCCAATGGACAGTTTCCGCACGGCGTTCCGAACCCCATGCTCGAGGAAAATCGCGGCCCCGCGCTCGAAGCGCTGCGCCGCTGCGGCGCCGACGTCGGCATCGCCTGGGACGGCGACTATGACCGCTGCTTCTTCTACGACTCGAAAGGCGCGTTCATCGAGGGTTACTACATCGTCGGATTGCTGGCCGAGGCGTTCCTCGCCAAACAGCCGGGCGCGAGCATCGTCTACGACCCACGGCTCACCTGGAACACCGTGGAGACGGTCAAACGGCTCGGCGGCGTTCCCGTCATGAGCAAGTCCGGCCATGCCTTCATCAAGCAGAAGATGCGCGAGGTCGACGGCGCTTACGGCGGCGAGATGAGCGCGCATCACTATTTCCGCGATTTCTCGTATTGCGACAGCGGCATGATCCCCTGGCTGCTGGTGCTCGAACGCGTGTGCGAATCCGGCAAGTCGCTGGACGAACTGGTCGCGGCGCGTATCAAGGCGTTCCCGGCCAGCGGCGAGATCAACCGCAAGCTGCCGGACGCGAAAAAAGTGCTGGCGGCCGCCGAGGCGCGTTACGCGTCCGGCGCCGTGGTCATCGATTACACCGACGGACTGTCCGTGGATCACCAGAACTGGCGCTTCAACCTGCGCGCTTCCAACACGGAACCGCTGGTGCGGCTCAATGTCGAATCCCGGGCCGACGAAGGGCTGATGCGCGAGAAGACCGCGGAGTTGCTGGCCTTCCTCGATACGCTCGGCGCCGAGAAACCGCCCGCGCATTAATGGGGACATTCCTCGTTTCCTAGCAAAAGGGGACGCGGCTGGGCCCGTCTCAATGTTTTCCTGGAGTCCGAATGAATCACCAGAAAATCAGTCTTCGTGCCACCGCGATTCGCATGGCGTCGCTCGCGGTCCTCGGTGCGGCAACTCCCCTTTCGATGGCCGCCGACAACTCGTCGTTTGCCATCCCCGCACCGGTCGAGCAAGTCGCAAAGACGCAGATCACGGGAGAAAACCTCGAGGCCCATATCCGTTTCCTCGCCTCGGACGCGCTCGAAGGGCGCGGCCCCGCGACGCGCGGCGACGCATTGGCGCGCCTCTATCTCGCGACGGAGTTGCAGTCACTCGGTTACCAGCCCGGCGCGGGGAACGGCAAATGGGAACAACCCGTCGACCTGGTGGGCGTCACGGCGAAGCTGCCGGCCGTCTGGTCCTTCGCGGGCAGGAACGGCAGGGTCGATCTGAAACTTTCCGAGGAGTACATCGCGGGTTCCGGCGTTCAGTCGCCAACGGCCGCCATCAAGGATGCCGGCCTCGTATTCGTGGGCTACGGCATCGAAGCGCCAGAATACAAATGGGACGACTTCAAAGGAGTCGACGTGAAGGGCAAAGTGCTCGTCATGCTCAACAACGACCCGGACTGGGATCCGAAGTTGTTTGCCGGCAAGACGCGCCTGTACTACGGCCGCTGGACGTACAAATACGAAAGCGCCGCACGCCATGGCGCCGCCGGCGTCATCATCGTGCACACGACGCCGTCCGCGGGCTACCCGTGGCAGGTGGTGCAGTCGTCCTGGGGTGGCGAGCAGTTCGAACTACCCGATGAAGGTGAACAGCGCATCCAGCTCAAGGGCTGGGCCACCGAAGACGCGGCGCGCCGCCTGGTGAAAGCCGGCGGACAGGATCTCGACCAGCTGATTGCGGCTGCGCGGAATCTCAATTTCAAACCGGTGCCGCTTGCACTCAAGACCTCCATCCAGGTCGAGAACAAGGTTTCCAAGGTGCATTCCGCCAACGTGGCCGGCTTGCTGCCGGGCAGCGATCCCAAGCTCAAGAACGAAGTGGTGATCTATTCCGCGCATCACGATCACTTCGGCATCGGCAAACCCGACGCGAAGGGCGACACGATCTATAACGGCGCGGAAGACAACGCGACCGGCTGCGCCCTGCTGCTGACGATGGCACGCGCGTTCGCGGCGCTGCCGGAGCGGCCGCGGCGCTCCGTCCTGGTCCTGTTCGTGGCCGGAGAGGAGCAGGGGTTGTTAGGCAGCAAGTATTACGCGCTGCACCCGACGTTCGCGCCGGGCAGGATCGCCGCGAACATCAACTACGACGGCGGCAACTTCAAGGGCCGGACGAAGGACATCACGTTCATCGGCCACGGCAAGTCCTCGCTCGACGCAGTCGCGGACGCGCTGGCAGCCAAGCAGGACAGGGTCGTGGTCCCCGATCAGTTCCCCGAGAAGGGTTCGTTCTACCGCTCCGACCAGTTCAACTTCGCGAAGATCGGCGTGCCGGCGATGTACTTCGGCCGCAGCACCGATTACATCGGCAAGCCGGCCGGCTGGGGCCGCACGCAGGAAGAAGAGTGGGTGGAGCACATCTACCACCAGCCGAGTGATGAGATCACCGACGAGTGGGTGTTCGACGGAATGGTCGAGGACGCCACGCTGGGTTTCTACGCCGGCTGGCTGATCTCGCAGGCCGACGCCATGCCGACGTGGAACAAGGGCGACGAGTTCGAAGCCGCCCGGAAGAAAGCTCTCGCGCGGTAATGGGGACATTCCTCGTTTCCTAGCAAACGGGGACGCGCCTCAATTTTCGCGGCCGGCCAATCGCGGAAAGCGAGGCGCCGACTCCAAGCTCGACTGCCTGCTGCGCCACCCAGTCGTCGGAGCCAAAGGGCCGTTGGCGCTGCACGCAGGTGCGAATGGCCGCCAATTCGACCGCCGTTTGCGGTTCGTTGACGTAGCTGCGCCAATAAGACGGTAGCGGAACTGGAGACGACGTCAGTCCGACAGGAGCAGGGTGAGCCCGACGCCACGCGAGGCTTCCCCATCGCCAGTCTTCCGCACGCTCAACGAGGTTGGCGCGCATGGCATTGCGCTCGACGTAACGCATCAGCGTCAGGAGATGGTGGTCTTCCTGAACGATGAATGCCTTGAAGCGCCCCTGCCAGACGCGCCCGGTCGTCGAATGTTTGGCGTGGTACCAGCGGACATGCGTGGTGAAGAGCCACTGCGTCCAGCGTGCCAGGTCGACACTCGCGAGTGGCCGCACCACCAGGTGAATGTGATTCGGCATGAGGCACGCGGCCAGGATCGGCAGTGCAAGGCGTTCCTGCGCGCGGGAAATCAGCGCGAGGAATTGTGAGTAGTCAGCGGGCTCATGGAAGACCTGGGCCTTCTGATTGCCGCGATTGATCAGGTGGTAACAGTAGCCACCTACGATGGCGCGCGCCGTCCTTGGCATTGGCGAACGATAGGGCGGAACGGGCGGCGGCGCTCTCCGCAAAACCCTCGCAAATCGCCACGAATGAATCTCGTTGGCTCCGCGCGATTTGAGCCGCGTCCCCGTTTGCTAAGAAACGAGGAATGTCCCCATTAAGCGATCGCTGGCTTCTCGGCCTCGGTCATCATGTATTCCATGAGTCCGCCAAAGGCCTCTTCGGCGCTCGCGTAACGCAACTCCGGGCTCTTGGCGACCAGACGCTCGAGGAAGCGTTGATGGTGCGCGAACTGCTCCGGCAGTTTGGGAATGGGCGCAGTCTTGTGCATTTCGAACAAGCCGACGAGCGACGCGGCGGCGTACATGCGCTGGCCCGTCAAAAGCTCATAGAGCATCACGCCGACGCTGTAGAGGTCCGAGCGTTCGTCGGCGGTGCCGCCGAGCGCCTGCTCGGGCGATAGATAGTAGGGCGTGCCGATCACGACGCCGGCCAGCGTTTTCGCCACCGGGTCCGCATCGCGGCGCGCGCTGCCGAAATCCACCAGCGCGATCGTGCCGTCGTCGCGGAACATCACGTTGGCGGGCTTGAGATCGCGGTGAATGATGCCGGCGCCATGCACGGACACCAGCGCCGAAAGGATCGAGCCGACGATGATCAGCGATTCCTCGACCCCGGGCCGTTCGCGCGCGATCCGGGCGCGCAGGTCCCCGGCGGGGAAGTACTCCATCACGATATAGGCGTGACTGTCGGTGAAGCCATGTTCGAACACCTTGGCGACATACGGACTGTCGATGCTCGAGGTGGCGAAATATTCCTGCACGAAACGCGACAACAGATCCGAATCGCCGCTGCCTTCGGACTTCAGCACCTTCAGCACGACCTGCTGCTTGTCCGAGATGCGCTCGCACAGGCAGACATTGGCGGTGGCGCCGCTGCCGATTGGTTTGAGCGGCGTGAAGCCCTGGATGTTGGCGGATTCGAGCACCGCGCGGGCGTCGGCCAGGCGTTTCGCCTCGACGCGCGCCGCGGCGTTCGGATCGTCGGGAACGGCGGGTTTCGACGTGGCCTTGAAATCCTGGCGAATGGGCTTGATGTCCGCCGCGGGCGAGGACACATGCGCGGACGGCTCGCGCCGCGTCGGCAGCGGCGGCGCCTTGACGTCGATCTGCTCCGGCGGTTTATGCCGCAGCGCCTCGGAAGGCACGCGCACGATCTTCGGGAAGTTAGGCTTCGAGCGCAGCTCGGAAATCCACAACAAGCCCTCTTTGCGCAGGTACTCATCGTCGATGAGCATGTGCGCATAGCGGTCCCAGCGGAAATCCTCCGGCGGTTTTCCATACGCCGCGAGGTCGTGGACCTCGAGTTTCGCCGTGGGCCAATTGAGGATCGCGAGGCGCCGCGCCCGGTTAACCAGGCCGCTGCCATGTCGCATGATGAGTACGCGTTCGGTAGCCACTTTCCGTGTGCCCTTACTTCTTGGTGACGGTGTGCCGCTCGATGATGGCGCGCAGCTTCAGCTCGTCCACGGGTTTGGTGAGATAGCCGTCGCAACCCGCCATCGTGCCGCGGATCTTGTCGAAGGTCTTGTCCTTGCTCGTGAGCATGACGACCTTCATCAGCGAATTGTCCTTGTTCTTCTTGATCATCTTGCAGACGTCGTAGCCGTCCATGCCGGGCAGCATCACGTCGAGAAAGATCATGTCGTAATGTTGTTTGGAGATCTTGAACAGCGCCTCTTCGCCCGACGAGGCGAACTCGGGCGAAATGCCGTAAGGCTGCAGTTTGTTCTGCAGGAAGGTGCGCATGAGCGGGCTGTCGTCGACGGCCAGCACGCGGAAGTTGTGCTCCTCGTGGCGCGGCGTCGGCACGGCCGTGGGCATGACCGGTGTGGGCGGGGGCGTGGCCACCGGCGCCGCCATCGCGAGCACCGGAGCGGGAGCCGCGATCGGCGCTGCGGGCGAGGTCAGCGGAGTCATCGGCGCATCGCTGATGCGCGCCGCGGACGGCAACGAGGCCGCCAGCGGGGAGGGGTTCGGCACCACGCGCAGGTTCGCGCGCTGCGGTGACGGTGCGACCGCCGCCGACAATGCCGACGGCGACAACGGCGTCACACCGCTGGCGATCAAGGCGGCGGCCGCGTTGATCTTCTCCGCCGGTGTTTTCTCCACGGCAACTTTTTCCGCCACCGGTTTTTCGGCCGGCGGCCTTTCGGCCTGCGGCTTGTCGCTCAGGATCCTGTCGACCGCCTTCTCATTGACGGTCTTCTCGTTGATCGACTTGTCGAACACCGGCGCCACGTTGGGCTGCAGCGTCATGTGCGGCAGAACGGTCGCGGCCGGCGCGGCGGCAGTCATCGCGGTCGGCAGCGTGCCGGCATGCGGTAACGGCGCCACCGCGGTCGCGCTCATGGAGTGACTGCCGCCCGACATCGTGCTGCCGGCCGCGGACATCGGCGCCATGGAGTTCATGCTGGCCGACATCGAGGGCGCGGCGGGCACCGCCGGACGCGGCATGCTCAGATTGTGTTTGGGATGACTGCTCGGGCCGGTGTCGTCCACCTTCATCACCGGCAGCGACGCGCTCGCGCTCGGAGCCGACACGTCATGACTGACGGTTTCACGCGAGACATTCAACGCGATGGCGAGACGATCCATGGCGCCGACCACCTTGAGGCCCAGGGGCCGTGACGCCGCCGCCACGCCGAGATCGGTGTTCTTGCCGCCGACCACCAGGGTGCGGTCCGCCGTGCTGGCGAAGGTCGCTTGCCAGCTTGCGACGGCGCTGTCGCTGTCGCCGTCCAGCAGGTACATGTCGGGTGCGGCGCCCGTCTCCGGATTCCAGAGTTTGTAGCCGATCTGCCGTGCCGGAGCGACCGACAGCAGGAAGATCGAATTCAGCATCTGGCGCTCGGGCGCTGAGAAGCCGACGACTCGAACGTGGAGGACGCGGGTTTTGGTACTCATGGCGATGACCCTTGTGTGGCTAGCCGGCAGCGACGCGTTTTTCGACGCGCCCGGTAACGGCACTCGCCACGTGTTGCAACAACTCGTGATCGGTGTACGGTTTGGTGAGATAAACGGAAACGCCCGCGGACATCGCCTGGCGGCGATGTTTGTCCATCGAACGTGAAGTGATCATGATGATGGTGAGCCCGGCGAGCTCGGGTCGGCTGCGCACGTGCTGGCTCAGTTCCAGGCCGTTCATGTTCGGCATTTCGAGATCGGTCAGCAGCACGTCGGGGCGCGCGACCTCCATCAGCTTGATCGCCTCGAGGCCATCGCGGGCCATCGTGACGTCGTAACCCTGGTCCTCGAGCAGCGTCGCGACCGCGCGCCGTACCGACATCGAGTCGTCGACCACGAGCGCGCGCGAGCGGCGGATGTTCTGCGCACGCACCGCGGCGGCCGCGCGCAAGCTCATCTCGCGCGGGCTGCGGGCGAGCTCGGCGACGTCGAGCAGCGGGATCACGCTGCCGTTGCCCAGCAAACCGATGCCCGTGACGCCGGGGATGCGTTTCATGTAGCGCCCGGCCGGGCGGGTGACCAGTTCGCCGGCGTCGAGCACGGCGTCCACGAGGATCGCCAGCGCGCCGCCTTCGCCGTCGACCAGCACCAGGTCGCGGCGCTCGGGGGCCGAGGCGGGCGCGAGGCCGGTGAGGGTGGCGAGTTCGTGCGCGGGATATTTGACCTCGTCGACCAGCGCGAACAAGGCACCGTTGTCACGCGTGAACTGCACGGCCACCGCGGGCACCGCACGGCGCACTGCGTGGCTCGCGAGGCCGAACACCTGGCCGCCGTCGCGCACGAACAGGGCGTGCGTCGCGACCAGCGAGGCCTGGAAACGCAATTCGATGGTGAGGCCGCGGCCGAATTCGGAGCGGATGTCGATGGTGCCGGACAACGCGCGCAGGCGCGTCGCGACCACGTCGAGACCGACGCCGCGACCGGAGATTTCCGTGACCGCGTCGCGCGTGGAGAAACCGGGCAGCAGCGTGAGACGTGCGATTTCCGCATCGCTCGGCGTGGCGTCCGGCTCGAGCAGACCGCGTTCGACCGCCTTGGCGCGAATGTCGGGCAGGTTCAAGCCCCGGCCGTCGTCCGTGACCTGCACGGTGACGACCTGCCCGCGGCGCGCGACGGTCAGCGTGATGGTGCCGGCGCGCGGCTTGCCGGCGGCCTCGCGCTCCTCGGGCGATTCGAGCCCGTGGTCGACCGCGTTGCGCAGGATGTGCAGCAACGGGTCCAGCAGCTGGTTCAACACGTCCGAGTCGACCAGGATGTCCTGGCCCACGATGACGAGCTGGGCAAGTTTCCCGGTGGCGGCGGCGGTCTGGCGCACGTTGCGTTGCAGGCGCGGCACGATCGTCTCGACCGGCGCCATGCGGGTCTGCGAGGCCAGATGCTGCAGCTCGCGCATGAGGCGCTGCTGCTGGTGCACGATGCCGGCCAGACCGGCCAATTCGTCCTTGAGGCCGGTGCTCAGGTCGCGAGCGTCATGGGATTCCTCCATCAGCGCGCGCGCGATCGACTGCACCTCGTTGTACTGGTCCATCTCGAGCGAGTCGAAGTCGGTGTTCGTCGTCTGAACGGCGTGCAACTTGTGGCGTGCCGCGAGGCCGCGAATGTCGACGGAATTCTCGAGCTCGAACAGTCGCTTCTGGATCGTGCGGTCCTGCTCGACCAGTTGGCGCGAGTGCCCCGCGGCCGATTTCAGTTCCTGGTCGAACTCGCCGATCTTGATCGTGAGCTCACCGACCATGCGCACGAGGTTGTCGAGCAGCTCGGTGGGCACGCGGGTGGTGGCTTTCGGCTCGGCGCGCACGACGCTGGCCGCCGGCGCGACGGCGGGTATTGCCGGCGCGGCGCTTGCAACCGGCAGCGCCTGCTGACGAACCGTGTCGGCGCCGTCGTTGCTGCGCGCGGCGTCGAGTAGTTCGACGACGGCGAGCGCGTTTTCGGGCGGGGAATCAACGCCTTCGACCGCGGCCACCATCTGCTCGAGGCAGTCCGCCGCGGCCATCAATGCCTGCGCGCGCAAGTTCGAGGGCGCGACGCCTTCGGCCTCGCAGATCTCCAGGATGTCTTCGAGGCGATGCGCGAGCTTGGCCACGCCGCGGATGCCGAGGATGTTCGCGGAGCCTTTCAAGGTATGCGCGGCGCGCTTGGCGCTGCGCAGCAGTTCGCCGCCGGTTGCCGGGGATGCGATCCAGCCCTGCAACGACAGCGTGACTTCGGCGGCCTGCGGCGGCGAGTCGTGCATGAAGGCGTCGAGTAATGCGCCGTCCACGTCCGCGTTGATGTCGAGATTCAGGTCGGCGGCGACCAGCGCTTCGGGCGCGGCTTGTTCGTTTTCGTCGAGGGCCGCGCCGATGGAGCTCGCGGCGGACAACTCGGCGCGCAGCTCGTCGAGCGTGCCGTCATCGAGGGGCAGCGGTACCCAGCCGCCGCCGAAGTGGATCAGCAGCGATTCGACCGGGCCGCTTTCCGTGGCGTTGCGCAGGTGCGATTCGAGTAGTTGGGCCCACTCGGTGAAGAAGGGGCGGACCAGCAGTCGCGCGTCCTGATCGTCGGCGCTCAGGTGCTGCAGGTTGTCGAGCACGCAGGCACAGATGCGCTGCACGCCTGTGAGCGCCATGTAGCCGGCGGCCTCAGAAAGGCGGGACACGGACGTTACATACAATTCATTGGCACGCGCGCAGACGGCCGCATCGCCCGACGAGCCGGCGTCGTAGTTCTGCGAGAGCTCGGGCGCGAGGCCCTGCAACTCGTCGGCGAGCGCTGTGAGGAGATCCTGTCCTCGCATGTCGGCTTGGTTTCCTTTTCCCGTGTCCCGTGAATGCCTGCGATCAGGCCGCGCGCGCCGTGGTCGGCAGCTTGAACACGCGCACCGATTCCACCAGCCGATCGGCGGACTTCGACAGGTCCGCGGTGGCTTCGGACTGCAGCAGGATTTCCGCCGCGGTCTTTTCCGTGCTGGCGCCGATCTGATGCACGCGGTTGCGCAACTCGGTGGTGATCTTCATCTGCACCTGCGCGGACGAGGTGATGCGCTTCACCAGCTCCACGAGCGACGCGGTGGACTGCTGCGTTTCGCGCATGTGCGCGCCGGACTTCGCGGCCAGTTCCGAACCCGCGACCACCTGCGAAATCGTCTTGTTGACCGTGTTGATCGTGTCGGCCGTTTCGATCTGGATGTTGTTCACGAGCTGCGCGATCTGCTGGGTCGCCTGGCGCGAGCTTTCTGCGAGGCGCTGCACTTCTTCGGCCACGACCGCGAAGCCGCGGCCCGCGTCGCCGGCGGCGGCGGCCTGCATGGAGGCATTCAACGCCAGTACGTGCGTGCGTTCGGCGATCGTGTTGATCAGGTTCACGATGCCGGTGATTTCCTGCGAACGTTCCCCTAAGCGCTTGATGCGCTTTTCGGCCTCGGCGATCGATTCGCGGATGCCTTCCATGCCGCGCACGGTTTCGTTCACCGAGCCGAGCGCGGTCGTCGTGGAAGTAGTCGCCTGCTCGGCGGCGCGGTTGGACGCGGCGGCGAGCTCGGCCACCTGCGTCATGACCTTGGACGCGTTCGCGAGGTTCTCGCCCGCGCGTTCGACGTCCGAACGGCCGGCGATAGCGGACGCGCTCACCGATTCGGCCTGGCGCTTCACGCGTTCGGTCGAGAGTTTCACCTGCGCCGCGATGCTGGTCACTTCGGACAACACGCGGCCGGTTTCATACGACAGCAGGTTGATGGAGTCGGACACGGTGCCGATCACGTTCGCGGTGACGGGCGCCTTCGCGGTCAGGTCCTTGTTGGACAGCTGCGCGACGGCCTGCAGCAGCTGCACGACCGAGTTGTTCAGGTCTTCGTTTTCGCGCTCGGCGTCGGCGAGGCGCGCGACGCGATCGTCGAGCAGATCGTCGAAGGCGCGCGAGAGCTGGCCGAATTCGTCGTCGCCGCCGAGCTCCGAACGCGCGGCGTAGTCACCGGCGGCGATCTTGCTCACGGTGTCCTGCATCTTGGTGATCGGGCGCGTGACCGAGCGCAGCAGCGAAAACGCGATCAGGAGGCCCAGGCCCAGCAGCGCGACCGCGATGCCGGTCGACCACACGACCACTTTTTCGCGCACCGCGGTGACGGGCGCGAACGCTTCGGAGGATTTGATCTCGGCGATGATCGCCCACTTCAAGCCGAGCACCGACAGCGGCGCGTAGGCGCCGAGCACCGGCGTCTTCGCGTAATTGGGATACACGCCGAAGCCCGTGGCGCCTTTCTCGAACACTTCGCTCGTGGCCTGCGTCTTGATCGGCACGAGACCGATGCTGGTGTGCTTGGTTTCGACGGCGTTCGCCAGTCCCTGCGCGAAGCCCGCGTCCTTCACGCTGCGCGCGTAGGCCGCGATGTTCTCCACCGCGAGGCGCGCGATCGAACGCGGCGTGCCATCGGCTCCCGACACGAGATAGGTTTCACCGGAATCGCCGAGGCCGCGCTCTTTCCACTTGGCTTCGTGCGTCATGACCGAGTTGATCTTGTCGATGGGCACCTGCACGATGAGTACGCCTATCTTCTTGCCGCCGTCGAAAATGGGGGTGCCGAGGAACGCGGCCTGGTCGTTGTACGAAGGCAGGTATTCACCGAACTCCGACAGCGCGACCGTGCCGGGTTTGTCGAGCGCCCACGAAGCGCGGAACGCATCACCGAGGCGGGTCTTGGCATACGGGCCGTTCACGAGGGACGTGCCGAAGTCGAGCTCCTTGAACACCGTGTAGACGATGTTGCCGCCGCGCGGCTCGACCAGGAAGATGTCGTACAGGCCGAACTGGCGCAGGGCGGTGCGCAGGAAGGGATGCAGCGCGCCGTGCAATTCGGAGTAGCGCGTGCCATCGCTGGCCTTTTCGAGATTGTTCTTCGAACCCAGCGGATGGCTGTTGTTGGCGATGTACTGGTACTGCAGGTTCATCGCGAGGTCGGGCAGCTGCGCGACGGTGGTGGCCATGTCGACCATCTTGCCGGTGTTGCGGCGCTGGAATTCGGCCGCGAAGTCGCCGGTGTAGTACTTGGCGAGACGCGCGCGCTCAGCCGGCAGGTCGCCGATGTTGAGCACGGAATTGTCATACGCGCCGGGCAGCTCGCGCATGGCGTTGACGACATCCGGCGCGGTGGCGAGCACCTGCAGCTGGTTGGAAAGCGAGTTGAAGTAGTCGGTGATCTGCGCGGCTTTCGAAGCGCGCTGTGCGATCAGGCCTTCGCGCGCCTGGGATTCGAGCGCCGCCTTGCCCGAGTTGAGCGATTCGCGTCCAACGATGATGGAGGTGACCGCCACCGGGATGATGGCGAGGAACAGCGTTCCGAGCAGCAGCTTCTGCCGGATCGACTGGGCGCCAAATACGTTGCGGATGGCCATTGTGTTAGCTCACGAGTTGTTCAAGTAGTTGCGCGTAGTCGAATTCGAACCAGGCGTCGGGGCCCTGCGTGTAAGTCGCGACGACGGCGGTCGCCGCGGCGGCCGCCAGGGCCGGAGGCACGATCTGGGATTCGGGCATGAAGGCCATGCGGCGCGGCAGGCCATCGATGACGATGCCGGCGGCGGCGTTGCCGTGGCCGATCACGAGCAACATGCGCTTCTCGCGCGCCAGGTGTTCGGTCTCGAACAGCGCGGCGAGGTCGAACAGCGGAACGATGCGGCCGTGCAGGTTCACGAGGCCGAGCAGATTCTCGGGCATACGCGGCAGTGGATAGACGTTGGGCATTTCCACCAATTCGCTGGCGGTGGCGAACGGCGCCAGCAGGCGCATGTGTCCGATGCGGAAAGCCTGGCGCACGATCTCATCCGGATTTCCCTCACCCGCAGCAGGACCCGCCAACGCCGCGAGCTCCGCGGACAGGGGCGGCAATCCGTACGAAAGTGGGAAGGTCGCGTTCATCGGGTCTTCAGACGCACGCCTTGATCGCGCCCAGGATCTGGTCGGAGGTGTACGGTTTGGTCACGTAACCCTTCACGCCGAGCATCTGTGCCCAGACGCGGTCGGCTTTCTGGTTCTTGCTGGTGACCAGCACTACCGGGATGGTCTTGGTCGACGCGTCACCGCCGATGGCGCGGGTGGCCGCGAAGCCATCCATCTGGTCCATGTTGACGTCCATGAGGATGACGTCCGGCTGCTGGGACTTCGACATTTCCACCGCCTGCAGTCCGTTGGTCGCGGTGATGGTGGTGTAGCCAGCGCCGCTCACGATCTTTTCGAGATTCATGAGATCCGGGCGCGCGTCGTCCACGATCAATACTTTTTGAATGGCCACAAATGACTCCCAGGGCGCTCCTGCGCCCACTGACACGAGGGGAATCTTGGCCGGTATGTGACAAAACCTCGGTGACGCGGATCACACGGGGTACGCCTAGGAAAGGCTCCAGTTCGCGGTTCAGCCGGGATTGCCCCGCCAGGGGCGCCGGTTGCGGCCCCGGGGCGGCCAGGGGTCTTGCGGGCCCTTAGTTAGCTCGCCGGGCTGCTGCGCTGCCAGTAGAGGTTGTAGCGCTCGTGGGCCATCCGGAACCAGGGGATGAGCTCGACGCTCTTCTCTCCCTCGAATCCACGCGCCGTGAATTCGAGCTTCGCGGGGTCGCTGCGCACGGTATTCGCCAGCAGCTCCTCGAGCGGCCGCGTCCAGCGCGGAATGTCCACCGCGGCGTTGAGCATCTGGCCGGAGTCACGCTCGTTGACGATGAGTTGCGAGCCCGGGGTCAGCCCGTCCGTTCCGAGCCTGCCGGCCAGTACGATGGGCCCGAAGGCGAGGGCAGCCGGACCGCCGGGCGAATAAGGCAGCGGTTCGAGTCGCAGCTCCATTGGCGTGTGTACTTCGATCACGTCACCGCGCCGGAAGCGGCGCTCGACCTGCGCATACCGACCCGGCATGCCGCTCGACGTGGCCAACCGGCCGTTCACCGAGATCTTCATCGACCGGCACCAGGCGGGATGACGAATGGCCAGCGCCACGTTCTGCGACTTTCCCGCGGTGAAGGTCAAGCGTGTGCGATCGCTATCCGGAAAACGCGTTTCCTGCGTGAGCGTGATGCCGCGCTCACGCCACTCGAGTGTGGAAGACATGAACAGGTTGACATGCAACACGCCGCCCGAGTCGGCCGAGTAGATGGTCTCGCCGTAGCGCGCGTGGTTTTCGAGCCCCGAGCCCGTGCAGCACCAGAACGAGTCGAACGGCGTGTGATAGAGCCGCACGTAACCGGGCCGCGTCGACTGGAAATAAGTCGTCATTCCGGAGTCCGGGTCCTGCGAGGCGAGGATCCCGTTGAACAGCGCGTTTTCGAAGTAGTCGAGATGACCGGCCCACGACTTGCGGCCGTGCAGCGAGCGGGTAAGCCGCATCATGTTGTGCGTACAGCAGGTCTCCATGGTTTTCGCCGACTCGAGATGCCGGGAGAATTCCTTGCGCGGAAAGAAATGTTCGACGTCGCCGTGTCCGCCGGTCGCGAACGAACGGCCGACGGTGACGAAGTTCCAGAAGTGCTCGGCGGCGCTGCGATACTCCTCGATGCCCGTGCAGTCGTAGATCCGGCTGAAACCGATGACCTTGGGAATCTGGGTGTTCGCGTGCAGTCCATCGAGCGTGTCGAGACGTTTCGCGAGCGGCTCGAGCAGCGCGCGATGCGAGAAGCGCACCGCCAGTTCCCGGTATCGCTGCTGCCCGGTGAGTTTGAACAGGTCCGCGCACACCTCGTTCATGCCGCCATGTTCGCGATCGAGCATCTTCTGGAAGGCCGCCTCGGGGACGTCCTTGCTGGCCGTGTCGATCCAGTCCGCGAGTTTCACGAGCACGGGGAGCGCGCGCGGATTGCCGCGATGCACGTGGACGTCGCGCAGACCCGCCATGATCTTGTGCATGGTGTACCAGGGCACGCCTGCGAAGGGTTTGCCGGCGAGGCTGTCAATCAGTGGTGCCGCGCCGTCGGGAAAGGCCGTGACGAGGCCATCGCCGCGTTTGTCCTGGCATTCGGCCAACTCCGCGACCATGTAGTCCACGCGTTCGGCGAAACGCGCATCTGCGGTGGATTCGTACATGCAGGCCGCGGCGGTCAGGTAGTGACCGAGCGTGTGGCCGTGGCAGCGGATCTCGATCCACGGTTCCACGGATTCCCAGCCGCCATAGACCGGCGCCTTCGGTGCGAGGCCGGCGTTTACCCGGAAGTTGTGCAGCATCCGGTCGGGCTCGAGTTTCAGTAGATAGGCCTCGTCGCGGCGCTGGGCGTCGAGGAACGGGCCGGGCCCGAGGCGCACGTCGGCCAGTTTGAAGAAGAACGCGGGCGAGTCGCCGTTTGTCGGTGTCTCCGTGGCGTGTGCGCCGGGCAACGCCGCCGCCGCCGAGCCCGCGCCAAGCAGTTTGAGTGCGTCCCGGCGCGAGGGCGACATCGCTCGCCTCAAACCGCCAGGTGCACGACCGTGTACGACCGGGCCGGCAGTTTCACCGACATCCGGGAGCCGGCTTTGGCCGCATCGAGCTTCGTCGTCACCACCTTGTTCGGACTCTCGAAGGTGTTGAATGCCTTGAGGTCGGCGCCCGTGACGGTCTCGCAGGCCAGCACCTTCGACGGCGTGATGTCGTCGAATTTGAGCGACAACTCGCGTTCGTTCGACAGGTCGCGGTTGAGCGCGAACACGGCGACGCGTTTTTCCTGCGCGTCGTACGTCGCCACCACGTCGAGGAACGGCACGTTCTCGTCGCGCGCGAAATCGGCGCGCAGGCCCGCGGCCCGGATCGGGTAGGTCTCGCTCTCGACCTGGATGTCGAGCATGCGGCCGCGCGCGTACTTGAGCACCATCGCATACGGGAAGTAGATGGACTGGCGCAGGATGCCCTTGCTGCTGGTCACGAGCGGCGCGATCACGTTGACTATCTGCGCGAGGCAGGCGACGCGCACGCGCTCGGACTGTCGCATCAGCGTGTTGAGGAAGCCGCCGGTCAACAATGCGTCCTCGAGGTTGTAGACCTCTTCGAGCAGGTGCGGCGCGAACTGGCCCTTGCCGTCGAGGTGCTCCTTGTCGCGCGCGCGGTACCACACGTTCCACTCGTCGAACGACAGCCACAGCCGTTTCGGCGAGCGCTGCAGGCCCTGCACGTAGTCGGCCACCGCGATGATTTCGTGGATCTGCCGCTCCATGTCGAGGTTCTGCGCGAGGAAGCGTTCGCTGCGGCCGCCCGCGAGCTCGGGCTCGTTGCCGAAGTAGTTGTGCAGTGAGATGCCGTCGACCATGTCGTAACACTCCTCCAGCACCTCGCGATCCCAGGTGAGGTAGGTAGGCAGTATCGTGTTGCTCGAGCCGCAGGCGATCAACTGCACGTCGGGATCGATCACGCGGGCCTGCTGCGCGATGTCGCGCGCCTTGCGGCCGTATTCGCGTGCCTGCAGGCGCCCCATCTGCCAGGGGCCGTCCATCTCGTTGCCGAGACACCAGTACTTCACCTTGTGCGGTTGCTCGTAGCCGTGCGAGCGGCGCAGGTCGCTCCACTTGGTGCCCTTCGCGTAGTTGCAGTATTCGATGTAGGCCACGGCCATCTCGGAGCTGCCGGTGCCGAGGTTGAAACCGAGCAGCGGTTCGGTGCCCACGGCCTTCGCCCAGTCCATGAAATCGTTGGTGCCGAACTGGTTGGTCTCGATGGAGTTCCAGGCGCGCTCGAGGACGGTGGGGCGGTCCTTCTTCGGGCCGACGCCGTCCCACCAGTTGTAACCCGACACCATGTTGCCGCCGGGATATCGAATGATGGGCACGTGGAGTTCGGCGACTTCGCGGATCGCATCCTTGCGGAAGCCGCGTTCGTCGGACAGCGGATTGCCGGGATCGTAGACGCCGGTGTAGATCGAGCGCCCGAGGTGTTCGAGAAACGCGCCGAACAGGCGGCGATTGAAATCGGCGCGTGGTGCGACCAGGCCGAGTGTGGCGCGGGCGGTGCGGCCGCTGCCCTGCGAGTAGCTAGGTAGCGCGAACACCGAAGATGCGGCGATGCCACAACCCGCGAGACCAGCATGGGAAAGGAACTGTCGACGGCTCGAGCGGCTCATTCTTGTTTACTCCGGAAGGGCAGCGAACGAATTGTATGAGTATAGTCAGGGCATCGGCGATGGCGAGCGCCGCGCGCGCTGCGATATGCGCGCTGCCATCGATCGAGACGTGAATGCACATCGCAAGTCCGCCATCGTGCCCGGCGGGCGCAGACACCCTGGCCTCGTCATTCTCCGAGTTGCGTGGCGTCGACCGCCGGCCAGCCGGCGTCATCCCATTTCAACTCCAGCACCTTGAGCTTCGACCAGCCACGGTCCCGCGCGTCGTAGGCGTGGGTGACGAAGTAGTCGCGGCCGTCGAAGGTGTAGACGCTGTTGTGCCCGACACCCGGCCAGCGCTTGTTGCCGGTGATCACCACGGTGCCTCCGCCCTTGTCCATGCGCTCGTCGCGGGCGTCGATGTACGGTCCGCGCAGGTCCCGCGCGCGACCGACGACCACCTTGTAGTCGCTGTTCACGCCGCGGCAGCAGTGATCCCACGACACGAACAGGTAATACCAGCCGTTCTTCCGGAAAATGAACGGTGCCTCGATGGAGGCGGGCTCGGGCTCGGCGTCGTCGATGAGTACCGAACGTTCGCGCTTCGCGAGCGAGCGCCATTCCTGGGGTTCGGCGATTCGCAGCCGATCGGCCGCGAGCCTGACCAGCCGCAAGCCGGCCCAGAAAGAACCGAACGCCAGCCATGGCGTGCCGTCGTCGCCGACGATCAACTGCGGATCGATGGCGTTCCACAGATCGCGGTATGGAATCGACTGCACGACGATCCCGTGATCTATCCACCGGAAATCGCGCGACGAGTGATCCAGCGTCAGGTTGGTCGCGACACCGATCGCGGAGGTGATCTTGCCGCCGGTCGACACCGAGTAATAGAGGTAATACGTGCCGTCGTGAAACGAGATGTCAGGCGCCCAGAAGCGACCCTGAAAGCCGGCGACCACGCCGGCTGTCCACGGCGGTGACTGGTCGAACACCGGCGGTTCCTGCTTCCAGCTCCGCAGGTCCTGCGAGCTGAACGTGGCGATGCCGCGCCCGGTGCCGAACAGGTAGTAAGTCCCGTTCTCGCGGATCATCACCGGATCGTGGATGCGGATGTCCTGCGAATACTCCGGCGCGCTGGCGGCCCGCAAGGCGGCGGGTGCCAAGGCCGTCGCCGTGAGGGTGCTGATGAGAAAATGGCGGCGTTGCATGGGTGACCCTCCGTGGTTCCGGATACGGCCGCCGCGAATCACGCGGCGGTCAGGCGGTATTCGATGGTGGCGCGATAGGCCTCGCCCGGCCGCACGATGGCGGACGGAAAGTCCGGCTGGTTGACCGCGTCGGGAAATCCCTGCGGCTCGAGAATGATTCCGCTGCCCAGGCCCGGGTGCGTCTTCGAGAGGAACTGCCCGTTGTAGAACTGCAGCCCGGGACCGCTGCCGAGCATCGTCATCTTGAGATCGCCATTCGGCGAGCTCAATTCGCAGGCGCAATCCGCGTCACGATCGAGCACCCAGCAATGATCGTAGCCGCCGGCCAGCGCGAGCTGGGGATGGGTCTTCGTCGCGGGCGGGCACAGCCGCCGCTCGCGGCGAAAATCGAAGGTTGTGCCGTCGACGGGAGCCAGCTCGCCCGTGGGGATCAGGCCCTTGTCGACGAGTAGATAGTGCGCGGCGGGAATCCGCAGCCGCTGGTCGGTCGCGGGCGTCTTGAAGTCGCCGGCGAGATTGAAATACGGGTGATAGGTGAGGTTGAGCGGCGTCGGTGCGTCGGTGCGCGCGCCCAGCGT
>Ga0193752_1001227_pt1 | contig 21739 bp, 15 predicted proteins | sample H1c1metaG_FD_144924 | JGI IMG/M metagenome (GOLD analysis project Ga0193752, IMG submission 144924) | Soil microbial communities from a riparian zone of the East river system, Colorado, United States - H1c1 | ecosystem: Environmental > Terrestrial > Soil > Riparian zone | place: USA: East River...
ACTGGCGCTCGTCTACAGCCTGGGGCTCTCGTACGCGGGGCCGCCCGTGGGCGGACGCTTTTTTTACTTCAACCCCTACTACCAGCCCACGTACGAGGCGCTGCGAGGCGCGGTGGATCCCTCCACTCTCGACGCGGAGAACCGCGAGGCGTACCGCCTGATGCGGCGGTTCGCGCTCTAGCCGCGCCGATCTCGTACTCGTTCGAGAAAGAACCCGGCCGCGTTGGCGGCCTGCGAGAGCGCGATTAGCGCTGTTCCGGTGAGCGCCGCCCTGCCCCGGTGATGCTGGAAGGGAGAGCGGAGGAGCCCTGAGTAAAAGGAAAAAGGCTCGGGTGTGAGGCAGCCCTGTCCCCGGGCGTGGCGGGTGCGGTGGAAGTGGAGGGCCGCCCGGCCGTAGGTGGCGTGCTGCCGGATGAACCCTCGCAGCGTCATCGCGTGCGCATGCTGAATGATGGCATCCGACGCATAATGGAAAGGCAAACCAGAAGAGGACCAGCGGTTGCATAGCTCGCGGTCCTCGCCCGCCGCGCGTGGGAAGCGCGTGTCGAAGCCGCCCAGGGCTGCGAAGGCGTCGCGGGGGAGGGCGAGGTTGTTCGAGGCGAAGAACCAGTCGCGCCGTTCGGGCCGGTTGTAGTAGCCGTAGAGGTAGTCGATGAGGAGCTGGCTCGCCTCGGCGTAGGGGTTGGCCGTGAGGACGTTGACGGTCCGCCCGCCGACGAGGGCGTCCGGGGCCGCGTCGAAGGCGTGGCGGAGGGCCGTGAGCCAGCCGGGGTCGGGGCGGCAGTCGTCGTCGGTGAAGGCGAGCCAGCGGCCCCGGGCGGTTTTTGCTCCGGCGTTGCGCGCCGCGGCAGGGCCGTTGTTGGTTTGCCGGAGCACGCGGAGTTGGAAGCGCCCAGTAAACCCCTCGGCCACCGCGTCGGCGGGCTCCGGGCTGCCGTCGTCCACGACGACAACCTCGAAGCGGTCGGCCGGGTAGTCGAGCGCCGCGAGGGCGCCGAGGCACGCCGCGAGGGGGCCGGGGCGGGCGTACGTCGGGACGACGACGGTAAAGTCAATCACGTTCTTTTGGTTTGGAATGCCGGACCTGTCGTACCCATGCCCTCAACTGCGCCCGCTCGTCGGCGCTCACCTCGCCGAGCGCGACCAGACCAAAAAAGCACCCGGCCGTGAGGACGAGGAGTTCAGCGACGACCCACAGTCCGGGGGCGTGCCAGAGGGTGCCGACGGCGCCCGCCGCCACGGCCAGCACGATCCCCCGGAGGGCCGTCAGTGTGCTGCTCGCGCGCCAGACGGTGTGGACGAGCGCCGCCCCCACAATGGCGGCGAAGGCCGTCGCGATGGCCGTGGCCGCTGCCGCGCCGAGGGCGCCGCGTTCCGGGATGAGCACGGCGTAGCCGACGAGCGCCACGGCGAGCATCCCGACGCCGACCGCCGAGGCGAGCCCCGGGCGGTCCGCCGCCGCGAGGACGGACGCCGCCACGGCCACGGCCGCGAGCGCCGCCGCCGCGGCGAAGAGGAGCACGACGAGGGGGGCGGCCGGGGCGAAGTCCGGCCCCATCACGAGCCCGACGATCTCATGGGACGTGCCCGCCACGACGCCGACGAGGGGCAGGAGCGTCCACGTCAGCCGCATGGCCTGCCGACCGAGGGCACGCGCGGCGTCGGCGTGGCCGTCGCGGCCGAGGCGGCCGAGGGTGGCGAGCAAGAGCGGCGAGAAGGCGAGGGCGAAGAGGCCCGGCCCCACGGCGAGGTTCTGGGCGGCGCCGTAGTACCCGGCGTCGGTGGCCGTGCCGCCCAGCGCTTTCAGGGCGAAGAGGTCCAGCCGGCTCACCAACTGGAGACACAGCCCGAACAAAAGGAGCGGGGCGGCGACGGCCCACAACTGCCGGGCGGCGACGCCGCCGCGCCCGCGCCAGGGGAGGCGGACGTAGCGCATCGCCACCGCCAGTTCGACGGCCGTCGTGGCGATGCTCCCCCATACGGCCGCCTCGACGGAGCGGAACACGGCCACGAGCGCGACCATTAGCCCCATCCGCACGAGCCAGCGGACCGTGGTGACGACGGCCTGCTCGTGGAACCGCCCCGTCCCGACGAGCACCTCGCGGTACGCCCGCACGACGCCGAAGAGCACGAGGTCGAGGCTGAAGAGGCGGAGCGCCGGGGCCAGGTCCGGCTCGCCCAGCGCGGCGGCCAGCGGACCCGCCGCGAGGAGCACGGCCCCCGCGCTTATGGCCCCGCCCAGCAGCCGCCACCGGAGGACGCTGAGCGCCACGGGGCGCCAGTCGTCGGCCTCGGCGACGAACTTGACCGCCGCCCGCGCGAACAGCGACGTGACCGTCCACGCCACGCCGCCGACGAGGGTAGCGGCGAGTGAGAACAGGCCGTAGTGGGCGGGCCCCAGTGCGCGCGTCAGGACGGCGGCCGTGACGAGCCCCGTCGGCAACAACAGCGCCTCGGCGGCGATCTGCCGCACGGCCCCGGCGGCGAGGCGGAAGGGCGGGGCGGGGGGCGGGGCGTCCACGGCGCTCACGCGAGCCCCCCGGACGTACGGAACGACGCCACCATCGCGTCCACGCTTTCCATCACGTCGCCGTGCGGGTGGTAGCCCAGCTCAGCCCGCGCCCGGTCGATCGAGCCCACCTTGTTGGCGACGAGGATCTCGCGGCGGTGCGCGAAGGGGACGAACACTCCCGTCGTCCTGTAAAGGGCGTCGGCAATATGTAGAAAAACGCGGTAGGGGAGGGCGGGCGGACCGGGGCGCGGGGCGGGGCGCCCGAGGGTGCGGGCCATACGCGCGGCCAGGTTGCGGACGGGCACCCCCGCCCCGCCGCCGAGGACGTACGTGCGGCCCTCAATGCCCGTTGTCGTGAGGCATTTCGTCAGGCCATCAAGTAAATCATCCAGCGCGACGAGGTCGATGCGGTTGGCGCTGGACCCGATGAGCCGGAGCCGTCTTTCCGCGATCATGCGGCAGAAGGGGAGCCAGTTCGTCGCGCCGGGCCCAACGGCCGTCGCGATGCGGGCGACGACGACGGGCAGCCCATCACGGCGGGCGGCCTCGGCCATCACCCCCTCGCCCCGCCACTTCGATTGGCGGTAGGGGGTGTTGGGGCGGGCCGGGGTCCCCTCGTCCACGGGTGTGCCGTAGACGAAGCCGTGGACGCCGAGCGTGCTCCCGTAAACCACAAGAGCGCCCTCGGCCAGGGCCGCGCGGGCGACGGCCCGCGTGCCGCCGACGTTGACGGCGTCGAACGCGTCGCGCGAGCGGGCCCGGTCCGTGCGGACGGCGGCGAGGTGGACGACGTGGCTACACCCCCGCACGGCGTCGCGGACGGCCTTTTCATCACGCACGTCACCCCGGACGACCTCGACGCCAGCGTCTGTCAGCCCTCCGTCGTCGCGGCCTTCGCGGACGAGGGCGCGGACCGCCGCCCCGTTCGCCGCGAGGCGGCGGGCGAGGGCGCCGCCGATGAACCCACCGGCGCCGGTGACGAGGACGCGCATGGCGCTCATGCCGTTGCGGTGGCCTCGATGTGCGCCGCCTCGTCCAGGTCGCGCCGCGAGAGGTGGCGGTGGCGGTGATGAAAAGAGTCCTCCAGCGACTCCAGCGCATGGCCCGGCCCGGCGAGATACCCCAGCGCCTCGCCGACGGCGCGCGCCGCCAGCGTGAGCGCGAGCGCGGGCACCAGCCGGAGGAGGAGCCCCGTCGGGAGGGCGAGGCGGCGCACCTGCGGGACGAGGCCGCGGAGCTGCATCAAGGGGAAGAGCGGCCACGCCACGCCGTAGAGAAGCCGCCGGGCCCACGTCCACCCCCCGCGTTCAGCCCGGTCGGCGCCGAGGACGCGGCCCCACGCGGCGTTGAGGGCGAGCGCCGACGGGAGGCGCGAGACGTTCTGGTGGTGCGTCCGTGCGGCCGGTTCGAGGTAGAGCCTGCCGCCCGCCTCGCGGAGCTTCAATTGAAGAAAACCCTCCCAGTGGAGCATCTCGTCGAGGTCGGCCCAGTAGGGCGCGAGCGCGGCGCGCTTGTACGTCGAGTTGTGCCAGGGCAGGAGGTCCCGCTCCCCCGCCGTGAGCGGCCCGCTCATCGACCCGTAGGTCACCGCGAAGACGGCCCAGCTCAGGGCCGGGCCGGGGTTGGCGTTCTCGACAGCAGGCCCGACGGCGGCCCAGGGGCCCTCGTGGGCCTTGATAAATGCCTCGGCCCAACCGGGCTCCGGGAACGAGTGGTCCTCCACCAGCCCGACGAGCGGCGCCGTCGCGGCGCGGACGCCGAGCGCCGCCGCACTCCCACGGCGCTCGATGGGCCCGGCCTCGACCACGCGGAGGGCGTGGAAGCACCCGCCGCCCAGCGCATCGAGGTCGAGCCCGGCGGCCTCAGGCGCGACGATGAGTACCTCCAGCCGGTCGGCCGCCGTCTGCGCCCGGAGGCAGCGCATCGTCCGGCCGATGGTGCGCGCGCCCGACGGCGCCACGAGCACGATGGAAAGCGCTGGAGCGTTCATCAAATGAAAGAAAGCGGCGGTTCGGGCATCGTGTCGGGGACGGGGACGCCGAGAAGGTTGAGCAGCGTGGGGGCGAGGGCGAGCGGCGACACGTCGGGCACGCGGCCTGCCGCCTTCAGGCCAGGCCCGGCGAAGGCGAGGAAGCCCTCCGTCGTGTGGTCGCTCGCCCGGAAGAACGGGTGCGGCGGCTGCGTGATCACCGCACGGGGGTGAACCACCCGATCCAGAAAGCGGGCGTGCGGTTGCCAGAGGACGTGGAGGTCCGGGAGCGCGGGGTGCAGGTCGGCGCCGAACACGTCGCGGACGCGGACGACGCGGTCCACCACCCGCTCGCCCGTCTCGGGGTGCGTGAGCGCGAGGAAGTCGCTTTCGAGGCGGCCGAGGAGGGCGTCGTAATCGGCCCCCGGCTCGACGATGCCCTGCGGCTCGCGCCCGCGGAGGTTGACCCGCACCTCCCCGGTGTAATAGCCCGGGACGGCGAAGGCCGTCGTCCGCGCCCAGTCGGTGGCGCGCTCGTACTTCTGGCTGAAGAGGCGGGCCTGCGTCTCGTAGGAGAGGAAACGGCTGAGCCCGTCGCGGAGGCGGCCCGGCAGGAGGCGCCGGAGGAGGTCCATCACGTCCGGCCTCCGGGTGCCGGCGTCGGCGGGTGCGGCGTCCGGGGTGGCCTGATAAACAAGATCACGGCAGACGGCCTCGGTGAGCCCTTCGGTCGGGTACATCGCCTTCATCCCGAACGACGAAACCACAAGAACGGTCGTCTCGGGCGGCGCGGCGGCCAGCACGGTGGCGAGCGCGCGGTCGGTCTCCTGATAGAGCGCTAGCAGCCCATCGCCCAGGTCGCCGGGCGGGCGGAAGCCGTCGCCCTTCGCGTCGCGGCGGTAGGGCCAGAGCTGGTGGCCGCCCGTGTGCGTCTCGGCGAAGACGGCGACCGTCAGGTCGGGGGCGTGGCGCGCCATGAGGTCGCGGACGAGCGCGGCCTTGCGCCGGGTGCGCGCGAGGAGCCGGTCGAGGAGTTGGCGGTCCTGCGCGGGCGTGCTCACGATCCGCTCGTCGATGACCTCCCGCTCTCCGGCAACGCGACGGACCTCGTCAGCGGCAGCGGGCGGTTCGGCGGCGAAGGAAAGAGGAGGGTAGTGGGGGTGCGCCGCCCACTCGACCACCTGCACGCCGTCGAGCCCCGGCACGGGGCGGGTGTCGGGGGGATCGACCACGAGCACGCGGCGGCCCGTCCCGCGGAGGTGCGCCCAGGCGGGCGGCGGCAGGTCGAAGGTTTCGGGCCCCACGAGGTCGAGGGCGTAAGCGCCGGGGCGGAACTGGCGGAAGTCGTAGAACCCGTGCCGCTTCCGGGGCACCCCGCTGAAGAGCGACACCCACACGCCGTGCTCGAACAGCAGTTCGGGGCCCCCAGTGCGCGCCCAGCACCCGCGCTCCATGAGGCCGGCGAGCGTGGGCAGAAGCCCCTCGCGGGTCCAGCGTTCGAGGAGGTCCGGGTCTCCGGCGTCGATGCCGAAGACGAGGATCGGGGGCGACCCTTCAGGCGGCATGGGCGGGGAGGGGCAGCAGGGACTGGAACAGCCGCTCGAACGCTTCGACGTAGCGGTCCGTGGTGAAGTGCGCGCGGGCGCGGGCGCGCCCGGCGGCGCCCATTCGCTCCGCGAGCGGCCGGTCGGAGAGTAGCACGCCGAGCCGGTCGGCGAGCGCCGCCACGTCTCCGGGGGGGACGATGAAGCCGGTTTCGCCGTCCACGACGCTCTCGGCCAGCCCGCCCGCGCGGCTCGTGACGACGGCGGTCCCGCGCATCATCGCCTCAACGGCCGTGAGCCCGAACGGCTCGGCCCACTGCGACGGGACGGCGTGGGCCCACGCCTGTCCCAGAGCCCTTTCCATTGCCGGAGGGTCGAGCTGGCCGAGAAAGTCCACGGCGTCCCCCAGCCCGAGCGAGCCGACAAGGGATCGCAGCGTCTTTTCCTCAGGGCCGGTCCCGGCGATGAGAAGACGGGCTTCGGGCACACGCTCGCGCACGCTGGCGAGCGCCTGTAGAAGACAATCCACCCCTTTCTCTCGCGCGAGGCGGCCCGCGTAGGAGAGAGTGGGGGGGCCCTGGAGGGGCGGGCGGGCGGCTACCTCGTGGACGCCGGGCCAGAGGACCCCGTCCACGCGGAGGCCGTCCTGTACGAGTCGGCTGCGGACGGCCTCGCTCACGGCCACGACGCGCGAGAAGACGCCGTGACCCATGCGGCCGAGGTGGTGCTGCAGGAGGAGCGGGCCGAACCCGAGCGGCGTCAGGCACCCGTTGCGCAGGCACGCCCACCCGGCAGGCTCCCTACAGTCGGTGCCGTCGGGGAGGAGCTTGGAGCCCGACGGGCAGACGGCCTTGTAGACCATCGGGTGGTAGACGCTCGGGACGCCGCGCAGCAGCGGCAGGATGAGCGGCGAGAGCTGCCAGCGGTACATGCCCACGTGCACCACGTCGGGGCGGAAGCGGGCCAGTTCCCGCCGGAGCGCCCACGCGGCCGAGGGGTTGGCCGTTGCCGAGAGCGTCTGGAGCCGGCCCGTCGCCCCGAAGCACGTCGCGTCGGCAAAGGAAAGACCGGGGATGAGGACGGCCCGGCTGCTCAGGACGCGGACGGTGTGGCCGCGCGCCCGGAGCCCGTCGCGGAGCGCCAGCGCCAGCCGCTCGGCACCTGCCGTGGGGGTCGCGTAGTCGTTGAGGAGGAGGACCCGCATTTCCTTCTGGTCACCGGGGGGCGCTCACACCTACAGGTGCTTCGCGGCGGCCCGAGGTGGCGGAGCGCTCGGCCGCCTCGATCACGGCGAGGCTCCGCGCCCCGTCGAGGAGGTCGGGCCCGATGAAGGGTGCACCCCGGATGGCCTGTGCGAAGTGGCCCAGCGCGCGGGCGAACGACGGTCCGGCGCCGGGCGAGCGGAGGAGTTGGCGGGGATCAAGCCCGCCCAGCGCCCGGCCGATCCGGCGGGCCCGCGTGCCGTCGAGCGTGGCCGGGGTGAACCCTACCACGGTTTGCTCGATGCGGTCGATGGTGAGCTTGCCCGTCGTGCCGTACACCTCGATGCGGTGTTCTTCCACGGTGCCGAGCGAGACGAGGGTCTGGACGGGCACGCCTCCGGTGAGCGTGAACTGGACGGCCGCGTGCGTGCCGCCGAGGGCCCCGGCGTCGGCCGTCACGTCCTCTACGCCCAAACCAAAAAGAAAAGCAGAAAGATCGGCGTGGTGGGAGGCGAGGTCGAGGAGCACGCCGCCGCCCTGCACGCGGTCACGCTTCCACGCGGGCACATCGTGGGGGGCGAGGGTGAAACTGGTCCGCACGCCGATGGGCGCGCCGATGGCGCCCTCCTGCAGGCGGCGCCGGGCGTCTTCGACCTGCGGCTCGAACCGGAAGTTGAACCCCACCATCCCCACCGTCCCAGCTTCCCGCCACGCGTCGAGGATGGCGGCGGCCTCGTCAAGGCTGGACGCCAGCGGCTTTTCGAGGTAGACGTGCCGTCCTTCCGCGAACGCGGCCACGGCGGCCACCGCGTGGAGGGCGGGGGGGAGGCAGACGACCACGGCGTCCACGTCGGTTTCTTCCATAAGCGCCCGCCAGTCCGCGAACGTTGCGGCGCCGGGCGCCTGCGCAGCGGCAGCCGAGAGACGCTCGGGGTCAGCCTCGGCCAGCGCGGTGACCCGCACGCCGGGGAGCCCCTTCAACACGGGCAGGTGGACGTGCTGCGCGACGAGCCCGCACCCGACGAGCCCGATTCTTATTTCTTCAGGGGGCACGGGGATGCTCATGGCCTCTCAGACCTGCTCAACAGAGTCGCGCCGGGGACGGCGCTTCCGGCGGGGGGCGTCGTCTTCCACCGCGAACGCCTCGTGGTAGGAGCGCTCGACGTTCACGTCCCAGAGGCTGTGCGGCGTGCCCGACGGCGTCGTCTCGCCGAGGGCGTTGCGCACGGCGAGCATGGCCGTGAGCATCGAGTGGTCCTGGTTGTTGTAGCGGTGCATCCCCGCCCTTCCTGTCGTCTGGAGGTTCTCGAACCCCTCCAGATAGCGCTGGATGGTGGCGACGTGCCCGGCGTAGGCGGCGTCGTAGACGGGGTAGGCCATCGGCTGGCGGATGACGGTCCCGTCGATCACCTCGTCCTCGCGTGCGAGCCCGATGGCGGCGATCTCCTTTCGGGCGAGCGCGAGGAGGGCGTCGTCGTCGGCGTCCCAGAGCGCGTCGCCGCGCGTGCAGAAGTACTCCAGGCCGAGGCACGTCTTGGACGGGTCCGGCACCATCGCTGGGCTCCAGTTCTTGAAGTTCTGGATCCGTCCGACCCGCACCTCCGGGCTGTGGACGTAGATCCACTGGTCCGGGAAGAGCGTCGGGCGGTCGATGACGAGGGCGACGATGAGGAAGTCGCGGTAGGCGAGCCCGTCGGCCGCCCGGAGCACGGCGTCGGGCGGGGCGGGGTCGAGGCGGCGGACGAGGTGGGGGAGCGGCATGCTGTTGATGACGTGGGCGGCGTCCACCTCCGTCTCCACGCCCGCGCTGTCGCGTACGACGACGCGCGTCACCCGCTGCCCGGTCGGCCCCGGCTCGTGGTGGAGGCACACGACCTCCGTGTCCAGCCGCACCTCCCCGCTCAGCGCCTCGACGCGCTCGGCGCACCGCTCCCACATCATGCCCGGCCCGAGTTCGGGGTAGTCGAACGCCTCGATGAGCGAGGTCTCTTCGCTGCGCCCCCCGAGCGCGGCGACGACGGCGCCGCGGAGCGAGAGGCCGCGGATGCGCTGGGCGGCCCAGTCGGCCCGGATCTCCGTGCAGGGCACGCCCCACACCTTCTCGGTGTAGGTCTTGAAGAACGTCCGATACAGCCGGGGCCCGAACCGGCTCACGACCCACTCCTCCAGGTTCTGCGGGTCGGGGTAGGGACGGCGGAGCTGGGTCCAGAGGTAGCTCCCGAGGATCCGCGCGCTCTCGACGGCGCCGAGGTTGCGGAGCGTCGGCCCGATCTCCAACGGGTAGGGGTAGAACTGCCCGCCGTAGTAGATCCGTGAGAGGCGGGCGACGCGGAGGAACCCGTCGCCGAGCATCTCGCGCCAGAACGCCTCGACCTCGCCGACCCTGGTAAAGAACCGGTGCCCGCCGATGTCGAAGCGGTAGTCCTTGTACGTCTCCGTCCGCGAGATCCCGCCCACGCGGCCGTCCTTCTCCAGCACGAGGGGGCGCACGCCTCGCCGGGCCAGCTCAAACGCGGCCGTGAGCCCGGCAGGCCCGGCCCCCGCGACGACGAAGCGCCCTGCCCGCAGCTCAGCCATGCGCGCGCGGGGCCGTGCCCGGGGCGGTCGTGAGATGCTGCGGGGCGCCCGCGGGGGGCGACTGCGAGAGACGGCGGCGCACGTAGCGCGTCGCCCCGATGGCGAGGCCGAGCCCCCCGCTCACGTAGTAGAGCACGTGCCAGGGCACGGCCTTCAGCATGAACGGCGCCCCCCGCTTCCGGTAAAGGAACCGGTAGAACGGCGCGTTGAGCCCAGCGAAAAGAACGGCGGCGGAGCCTCCGACGACGAGGGCCGGGAGCGGCGCCCACGGGCTCAGCAGCGCGGCTGCGCCCCCGACGGCGAGGGCGGCGAGGCTGAGGCGCCCGCGCCGGTCCACGTTCAGGTTGTTCTCCACCGACCCGGCGTCGAGCAGCAACTCCGTCCAGGGGGCGGCGCGGGCGAGCACGTCGGTCCGCAGGAGGCGCCCGGCCGTCCACCGCTTGAGGTGGGTGACCTGCAAATCCTTAAGGAGCCGGATGCCGTGGCCCGCCCGCACGAGCCGGTAGCCCAGTTCGATGTCCTCGACGGACGGCTCGCGGTACGCCTCATCGAACCCCCCCACGGCGTGGAACGCGGCCTGCCGGATGGCCCCGCACGCGCCCCAGAACGTGCGCGCCTCGCCGTGCGCCGTCTGGTGGGTGTGGTGGTGGAGGAGGTTGCGGTACTGCGAGAGGAAGCCGGGATCACCCGGCGTGTCGTCGTACGAGCCGATGAGGGCGGCGAGGCCCGCGTCCTCCGCGAAGGCCCGGCGGACGCGGGCGAGGGTGTCCGGGCGGACGACCACGTCGGCGTCCACGAAGAAGAGCACGTCGCCACGTGCGGCGCGGGCCCCTGCGTTCCGCGCGGCGGCGGGCCCCCCGGCGTGCGGACGCACGATCACCCGGAGGTCGGGCCCGTCGAAGCCGCGCCAGGCGCCGTCCGTTTCGCCGTCGGCCACCACGACGATCTCGTCCGGCGGCGGCGTCGCGGCCCGTAGCGCGGCGACGCACCGGCCCAGCCCTTCGCCCCCGAAGTGCGCCGGCACGATGACCGAGAGTGTGGGCGCGGGGGCGCTCATGGACGGTCGGCTCAGGGGGACGGGAGGGGCTTCCGGCCGACGGAGGTCGAGTAGCGTCGGCGGTTAGGCGATGTTACCGTAGGCACAGGTGCAATGCTACCGAGGGGCGAACGGTCGGGCGCAAAGGACACGTCGTCGGCGCCACGGGTCCCCCGCGGGACCGGGGTGGTGCGGCGGCGGCAGGGGCTGCCCTGGCTGTGCTGTTCGTGCCGGACGAAGGGGGCCGCGCTGCTGTTGGAGACAGGGGGGCGTCGGCGAGGCTTCGCAGGGGCCGGTCGCGCGGCTGAATTCGCGGCGGGATAGGAGGGCACTAAGGAATGAAAGGAGACGATCCATCTCTCTCGCGGCCGGTTGCATTCATGTGACGCGCCGCCACTCGATACATCTCTTTGACACTTTCCTGCCCATCCCGTTCGCCTCGCCATGCACCCCGCCTCTTTCCTCGCCGTCGTCGCTGTCGCCTACGCTGGTGGGGTGGCCCCTGCCCGCGCGCAAGGCGAGGGTGCGCCCGGCCTCGAAGAGGCGGCGCTCTCCGACCTCGCCCGGCTCCAGGAGCGCGGCGCGCTCCAGCTCACCCTCACCCCGGCCTGGTCGGCCCTCTCTCCTTCGGGCGCACCCGGTATGGGCGCCGCCGCCGAGTACGGGGTCACCGACTGGTGGCAGGTGGGTGCCGAAGCGGCCGTGGCCTGGGGCGAGGACGGCGGCCGGGCCCTCGCGCTCGGGACGCGCGTCGGCGGCCGGCTCCCCGGCGGTGCGGACGCCGGGGCGGCCCTCGGGGTCGAGGTGGAGGTGGAAGCGGGCGGCGGGGTGACGCTCGAGCCCTCGCTGGCGGCGGAAGCCGCGTTGCCCCGGTGGGCAGGGCCGTTCCGCGCATTCGCCGAAGCCGGCGCGACGTTCGTGCTGGCGGCCGGGCCCGGAGAGCCGTCCGATCCGCTCCCGGACGACGGGACGCTGCCCGGATGGGCCCTGGGCGGCGGGCTCGTCGCCTCGCTCGGCGCGGCCCACCTCCTGCTGGAGACGCGCTGGGAGGGGGGCGGGTTCGGGGTGGAGGGGGCCGTCGCGCCCGGCCTGGCGTGGTCCCTCCCCGGTGGGTGGGAGGGCGGCGTGAGCGTCCCGGTCGGGGTCCACGGGCCTGAGGCGGGCGTCGCCTCGCTCGTCATACACCTCACCTACGAACTGGAACTCGTTCGCTAGGCATCGGCGCTAGCCTCCCACACGTTCTTTCTCGTTTCGTCTCGTCTAGTCGCCTCACCTACGGGCCGGAGCTCGTCCACCGCTTACCGCCATCAAGCTCTTCCACAAGCTGCTGCTCGCCGCTGCCGTCGCCGCCGGCTTCATCGGCGCGGTAGGCGCCGTCTCCTATCAGCTCAATGGGCGGGCGTGGTTCTCCTTCCACTACCTCAGCGAGAGTTCCGTGGAGGAGCTCGACCGCGCGGCGTCGATGAGCCTCTCGCTGCACGAGGCGCATAACGCGCTGCTCGACCTGCTCGCCCTCAGCGCCCCCGCCGCCCCCTCCGAGGGGCCGGGCGTGAACGCCGGGGCCGCGCGGGAGCAGGCGAGGGAGCGGATCGAGGCGCACCTCGCCGAGTTCGGCGAGCACCTCGCGGCGAGCCACCGTGCCACCACCTTCGGGGGCCAGTTGAGCGGCCCGGGCGGCCCCCACCAGAACCTGGAGGCAGAGGCCGAGGAGCTGGAGTGGCTCGGTGAGGTCGAGGTCCTGTTCGCGGCGTACCGGCGCGACGTGCGCGAGGTGATTCGGACGGCCGAGCGGGACCCGCTGGGGGCGCGCCTGTTCTTCGCCCGCAACGTCGAGCCTCATTTTCGCACGGAGCTCGAACCGCTCCTCCACCGCGTTCGCGACGACGCCCGCGCGGAGTTCGCCGAGACGGCCGCCGAGACCGAGCGCAGCCTGACCCTCGCACGCGACGCCACGCTGGCCGCGACGGCCCTCGCGCTCCTCGCCGCGCTCGGGCTGGGGTTCGTCGTCGCGCGCAGGCTCAGCCGGCGGCTCACCCGTCTCAGCGAGGCCGCCCACGCCGTCGAACGGGGCGAGCTGGGGGTACGCATCCACGACCCCTCGGGCGACGAGGTGGGAGGGCTCGCGCGGGCGTTCAACGAGATGGCCGACACCCTGGGGCGGAGCATGGTCTCGGCCGATCACCTGGACGGCGTGATCGGCTCGATGGGCGATCCGCTCTTCGTGACCGACGCCGCCGGCGGCATCCGCCGTTCCAACCGGGCTGCCGCCCAGTTGCTGGGCCGCGACGAGGCCGACTTCGTCGGGCGCTCGCTGGCTGAGGTGTTCGCCGGGGCGGCCCCGGCGCCCGGCGGCGACGTTCGCGCCCTCCTCGGCCGCTACGAAGCGCGCTTCCTGAGGGCCGACGGCACGGACGTCGCCGTCGCCGTCATCGTCTCGCCTCTGCTCCGACCGGACGGCACGTTCGAGGGCGTCGTGTGCGCGGCGAAGGACGTGACCGAAGCGAAGCGGGCCGTGGCCGAACTCCGGGAGGCGAAGCTGATGGCGGAGGCGGCCGTCCGTGCGAAGAGCGCGTTCCTGGCCAACATGAGCCACGAGATCCGGACCCCCCTCAACGGTGTCATCGGGGCGAACGGCCTCCTCCTCGATACCGCCCTCTCAGAGGAGCAACGGGAGTACGCCGCGATCGCGCGGACTTCCGGGGAGGCCCTCCTCGCCGTGATCAACGACGTCCTCGACTTCTCGAAGATCGAGGCCGACCAGCTCGAACTCGAGGCGCACCCCTTCGACGTCCGGATCTGCGTCGAGGAGGCGCTCGACCTCGTCGCGGCGAAGGCGGCCGAGAAGGAGCTCGAACTCACGTACTTCATCGAGGACGGGGTCCCCCACACCATCATCGGCGACCTCGCCCGGTTCCGGCAGATCCTGGGGAACCTCCTCTCGAACGCCGTGAAGTTCACGGCGGCAGGCGAGGTCGCCGTCACCATGCGCTCGGAGGGGAGCCGCGAGGGGGTGCACCGGCTCCACGTCGCCGTCCGCGACAGCGGCATCGGGATCCCGGCCGACCGGATGGACCGGCTATTCGGGAGCTTCTCGCAGGTCGACGCCTCGACGACGCGGGAGTACGGGGGGACCGGGCTCGGGCTGGCGATCTCGAAGCGGCTCGTTGAGGCCATGGGCGGTTCGATGGGGGTCGAGAGCGTGGAGGGTGAGGGCTCGACGTTCTCCTTCACGGTGGAGGCCGCCGCCTCGACGGCGCCGCGGCGGCGGTCGCTGTGCGTCGGGCGGGCCGACCTCGTCGGTCGTCGGATGCTCGTCGTCGACGACAACGCGACGAACCGCCGGATCCTCACGGCGCAGGCGGAGGGGTGGGGGATGCACGTGGTCGTCGCGGAGTCCGGCGCCGAGGCGCTGGGGGTCGTGGCGCGGGAGGCGCCGTTCGACATGGCGCTGCTCGACATGCAGATGCCGCGGATGGACGGCCGGGAACTCGCGGAGCGGCTGTCGGTGGTGGCACCGGGCCTCCCGCTCGTGATGCTGAGCTCGATCGGGATGCGGATCGACGCCCGGCCGGGCCTGCTGCAGGCGATGCTGACGAAGCCGGTGAAGCAGTCGCAGCTGTGCACCGTGCTCTCCCACGTGTTAGTGGAGGCGCGGGGGACACCGCTCGGAGGGGGGACGGAGCCCGCGGCCGAGGTGGTGTCGGTCAGGCCGCCCGAGGTGGTGCCCCCGGCGGCGCTGTCGCTGCGGATCCTCGTGGCGGAGGACAACGCCGTGAACCAGCTGATCCTCCAGCGCGTGCTGGCGCGGCTCGGCTACCGCGCCGACCTCGCGGCGAACGGGCTCGAGGCGCTCGCGGCGCTCCGCCGCCAGCGCTACGACGTCGTGCTCATGGACATCCGGATGCCGGAGATGGACGGGCTCGAGGCGACGCGGCGGATCCGGGCGGAGTGGGAGCCGGGGGCGCAGCCGCGCGTGATCGCGCTGACGGCGAACGTGACGCAGGAGCAGCGCGATGCCTGCGCCGCGGCGGGGATGGACGACTACCTCACGAAGCCGATTGACCCCCCCGAACTCGCGAGCGCGCTCGCACGCTGCCCCGCGCTACCCGCGGCCCCCGAGCAGCCCGCGGAGGCGGAGCCGGCCGAGGGATCCCTGGCCGAGCGCGTGGCCGGCGTCTCGCTCGCGCGGCTCTTCGAACTCGTCGGGGATGACGAGCCGGGGCTGGTGCGGGACATGGTGGAGCGGTTCCTCGTGAACGGCCCGGCACTGATCCTGGCGATGGAGGAAGGCGTAGCCGCCGAGGATCGCGACGAGGTCGAGACGGCGGCGCACACGCTGAAGTCGACGAGCGCCTACGTCGGGATGGACGAGGTCTCCGCGTGCGCGGCGGCCGTCGAGGCGGCGACCTCGTCCATCCCGACGTAGCCCGTGGCCGGCCTCGTGGCCTCGGTGTCCGAGGCTTACGCGCGGCTGGCCCCCCTCCTCGAGCGGGAACTCCAGACGCTCGCCGACGGGAGCGCGGAGCCCGCCGAACTGGCCCGCGCCCTCGGGGATTGGTTCGAATGGGGGCGGGTGAACGTCCCCGCGGAGGTGGAGCAGGGGCCTGTGCTGACGGCATCGGACCCCATACCCGAAAGCGTCACCTCCTCCGAAGCCGCGCCGCCTGCGAAAGCGCACGACATCACCGGGCCTTGAGCGGGCCGTGCCATACCCGAAGGGGTCGGCCGGGCTAAGGCGGCGGCGGCGCGTTTTCAGCAGCCCGCCCGGCAGCCTCGGTTGAGCATCGCCGGGGGGTGGGACCGGCACGGGGAGGGACGAGGGTGGACCCCCGGGTTATCCTGCGCGTACGGGCGCCTGCCCATTTGATCGGGCGCTGCTCACGTCCGCCCACCCCCGCCCCTCTTTCGACGCCATGCCACGCAAGGAACGCCCGGGCTCAGCCCCCCAGGCCCTCCGGGTCGAGGCCGACGGGTACGAGATCCTCGTCGGGCTCACCGCGAGCGACAACGACCGGCTGACGTTCCGCGAGGCGGCGCCCCTCGACCTCTGGCTCCACGTCGGCGGCGGCACGCCCGGGAGCCACGTCATCGTGCGGAACCCCGGCGGCGGCGAGGTCCCGCGCGACGTGGTGAAGCGCGCCGCCGAGTTGGCCGCATTTCACTCGAAAGCAAAAGCGGCTTCAGGAAAAGTAGGCGTCCACGTCTGCCGCGCCTGCGACGTGCGGAAGCCGCGCGGCGCGAAGCCCGGCTCCGTCGAACTCCGGCGCTTCGACGAGGTGAAGGTCTACCCCCGCGGTGCAGAGGGCAGCACCTGAACGCCCCGCGTCAGCCGCCGACGCGTTCGAGACCGGCGCGGGAGGAGCCGAACGTGGGGTCGAGGGCGAGGGCGCGCCGGTAGGAAGCGGCGGCTTCCGCCCGTCGGCCCGCCCGCTCGTATCCCTCGCCGAGGCTGTCGAAGGCGTTCGCCGAGCCCGGGTAGGCGGCCGTGTTGAGGCGGAAGAGGAACAGCGCCTCGTCCATCCGGCCGGCGCCGAGGAGCGCGTACCCCGCCGCGTTCGCCTCAACCTCGGCGCTCGTGTAGGTGTTGAGCGGGTCCGTGCGGTAAGCCTCGAACCGGCGGGCGGCGAGGGCGGTGTCGCCTGAGGCGAGGACGTGGACGAGCTGGTCGCGGAGGGGCGGGGCGGTGCCGAAGTCGAGGACCGCCTGCAGGGCCGGGTCGCGGTGCGCGGCGTAGTCCGCCGCCGTGGGCACGGCGAAGAGGCGGGGGGGCGTGAAGAGGCGGCGGTCGGTGTCGCCGCGCGGCCCCTGGTGCCAGCGCGTCGAGATGGCGGCCAGCAGCCCGCTGTTGGGGAGCTGGACCATGACGTGGTCGCCGAAGAGGTTCGGGCTGTTCCCCGTCGGTTCGCCCACGAGCGTCGCGTTGGTGAAGTATTCCAGGTCGTTGACGAGGTTCTGCGCGGCTGAGAACGTCCCCCGGCCGATCAAAACAAAAAAGCGGTCGGGGCGGTCGAGCCAGGGGCGCTGGATGACCTGCCGGAGCACCTCCCGGTTGAAGAAGCTGTTGCCGCCGTGGTTGTCGCGGAGGTCGAGCACGAACCGCTCGGGCTGGAGGGAGTCGGCGAGGGCGAACGCGCGCCGGAAGAAGGCGCCGTTCGGCTCGTCCCCGTTCCGGTCGGCCACGGCCCGGTAGGCGACGTAGAGCATCCGGTCGGCCGCGACGTACTCCGCCCAGAAGAGGTCGGCCGGGCGGCGGCTCCGAAGCGGGGGCTCAGCCGTGGCGGGGCCGGCGAGGTCGGTCCAGCCGGTCATGTCCACGATGGGCCGACCGTGCGGGGGCGGCTGGTAGACGCCGACCGGCCGGAGTTCGACGGTGCGCGTCCGCCCGTCCTGTTCCACCACGTACGACACGCGGTCGGGGTGCTCCGTCAGTCCCATCGCGTGGAGCACCTCCGGCATGCGGAGGAGGACGGGGGCGTTCTGCTGCACCCAGAAGGTGTTCTCGTGCGAGACGTAACGGGCGGCCGAGTCCACCGCCGCCTCCGCCGTCGCCCGCCCGATGCGGACGATCCGGGCGCCGACGAGGTCCGCGTGCTCCGGTGTGGCCGCCCGGACGAAGAGGCCGTCGCCGAAGAGGTAGAGGTCGACGGGGAGATAGTGGAAGCCGGTCTGCGGCCCCCCCAGCAGGAGCGTCGTGTGCCCGTCGAGCAGCGACGCCGTCAGTCGCTGGAGCCCCGCGATGATCTCGTGGCGCGCCAGCCCGGGGATACGGGCGTCGAGCCGACGGACCTCGGCCTCGAAGGTCTCCCGCGGCGTCCGGTAGAACGCGTCCCGGTGACGCGTCGCGAGCTGCTCCGCCAGAAAGGCGAGGTCGGTGCGCCACCGCGCCGCCTCCTCGGCGGAGACCGGGCCGGTGGAGGCCGCATGGCCGGGGGCGCCGTCCGGCGCCGCGTGCTGGGCGAGGGCGGCCCCCGCGTGCAGCAGGAGGCCGACGATGAAGACGAACACCGGACGCAGGGAGGGGACGAGAGCGGACATCGGAGAGAGGGCAGGGGAGCGCAACCCGGACGGGCCGGGCGCGAATGCTAGGGGAGACGGGCGCCCCGGTCTTGGACGCCCTTAACCTCACCGCCCCTCGTTAGCCGATGCACCTCCATACGCCGGACCGACGAGGAGGGACCGTGCTCCGCGCACAGGAGCCCCCGCCGGACCACACGTGGGTCGTGGCCGAGGAGCGGCGGAGCGCCTTCGGCACGCTCGCCGTCTGCGACGTGGAGATGCGCGCGGGGCTCCGGACGCGGCACGAGCACGACGAGCTGCACCTGTGCTTCGTCGTCCGGGGCGCGTTCGAGCATGGGAAGGGCGCCCTCGCGACGATGCTGGGGCCCGCGTCGGTGCGCGTCTCGCCGGCCGGCGCCCCGGCGGACCTCCGGTTCGGCCCCGAGGGCGCCCGCTGCTTCCTGCTCCACGTGACGGGGCTGGAGCCGTCGGACGCCCGCGCGCTCACGCCGCCCCGCCCGTCCTTCCTCTCCGACCCCGGGACCCTCCGGCTGGCCCGGCAGGCGCACGAGGCGTTCCGCACGGTCGGCGAGGCGCCGCTCGTCCTCGACGCGCTCGTGCTCGAACTCTTCGCCCACGCCGCGTGGACGCCGCAGGCCCGCGAGCGGCTGGCCCCGGGCTGGCTCGTCCGGGCGCGCGAGTGCCTCCACGACCGGTACAGCGAACCGCTCGTGCTCGCCGACCTGGCGACGGAGGCAGGCGTCACCCCCGTGCACCTGGCGCGGGCGTTCCGGGAGCGGTACGGGTGCTCGATGGGGGCCTACCTCCGGGCCGTGCGCGTGGCGCACGTCCAGCAGGCGCTCGGGCGGCGAGTCGCCAGCCTCGCCGCCGTCGCCGTCGACGCCGGCTTCTACGATCAGGCCCACATGACGCGCGTGTTCACGCGCGCGCTCGGCCTGACGCCCGGCGCCTACCGCCGAACCCTCGGCGTCGCTTAGGGAGCGCAGTTGCGCGCTTGGGCCAGACGAAGAACGCCGGCTCAGGGGACTGAGCCAGCGTTCCGGGTGGTTGCCCGGAGGGCACAGCCGTTCGAACCTCACATGCTCCTATCGCTTGATCGCGTAGCTGTTTTCGAGCGCAGTCACGGATTGTCCGAGCCCTGCGCGCTGAACGAGTTCGCAAGTTCCTCCTTCATCACTCGCTCGACTGCGGACTGATCTCGCTGTAGGTGTGGGGCAGTAGCGAGCCGCCGTGCTGCTCGGAACGGCCATAGGAAGAAGCGATCGACTGCGTCGTTGTCCGCCCCCGCGGCCTCCCGGAGCCATCCTTGCGTCGTCAGCTGGAGCGCCTCAATGGCATCCACTGGACGGCCCAACTCAGGTTTTTTTCCTCGGGCTATCGCCATCAGGCGCCCGAAAAGATGAAACGGGATCTCGACTAATGGTTCTGCCCGTTCCTCCTTGTCCCACTCTGCACTGTCTGCAACGGCCGATCCGCATATCATCGATGAGATATATAACTTTATAGCCTCTGTATATTTGCCTTGACTCCAATAATAGTCACCCGTTGCCATGTAGAGGTCAACGAGCAGGAGGTCGAACTCATGCTCTTCCATTAGCGCTTGGGCCTCGCTGAATACTACCTCCAACGCATCGTCATCCCCGGCGTCGATGAGTGCCAAAAACAGACCATAAAGGAGAGTTGCACGGCCCTCCGGGTCGTCTTCACGGTTTAGCGCCTCACGGAACGCTTCGTTTGCTCCTACTCCGTCTCCACGCTCGCGGCGAATTTCGCCGAGTGCACCCCAAGCAAGAGCACCGCTGTCGCGGTCAGGTGCGACGGCCGATGCCTCCATCCACATCGCTGCGGCATCGTCCCAATCCCCGAGGGTTTCTGCAAGCTCGGCTAATACCCGGAAAAGCGTGAACCGCTGGCTGGGACTGAGTGCGAGCACGACATCCGCTCGGACGAGATCGCGAATCCGTGCGCGTGCGGCCTCTACACCCTGTCGCCCGTCGAGCGCATGGCCCCATGCTAGTGCCGCCTTCAGCGCGACCACATCCTCTCCATGTCGCCGGGCCACCTCGTAGGCCCGCCTGTATTGACGAATTGCCCCCGCCCGGTCTCCAACTCCCCACCGTAGGTCCCCGAGTGCGATCGTCGCGCGCGCCTGACTTTCCCATACCCCGAGTGTTTGCCCACGCCGCCGCGTCTCGTTAAGGCCATGCACAGCTTCCTCTATTCGCCCTACCGCCTCATATGCGAGTGCCCGGTTATGAAGGAGAGTGAGTTCCGCGTTCCCGTCTCCCTCAGCTAGAGCGACCGCGATAGCTTCGTCGTATAGTGAAATTGCCTTGGTAGTCTTCCCAGTCTTCCGATACAGCTCCCCAAGGTTCGTGAGCGAGGTAATGCGGCCCTGAGCGTTGGACCCACGCTCTGAAAGAAGGAGCGCTTGGCGGTGAAGAAGCTCGGCTTCGTCGAACCGTTCAAGGTGTTGAAGGCCTACAGCTTCCTCGTCCAAAGCCTGGGCGAGAGCCACATCGTCCTGAGCCGATCCTGCCGCCGCCTGCATGAGTCGGAGTATCTCGGACGCAGCGTTGATGCCTTCGGGCGTGAGCCCCATCGTCTCCTGACGCCACGCGAACCAACTCGCGTAGAGCCCGATAAGCCCAGGGGCATCGTCGACTGCTCGTAGTGCCGCTTCGGCTTCCCGGAAAGCGGATTCAACCTTCTCAGACGGCGCCCTCGTTGCCACAAGCACGCGCGACCGACGGTCGAGCAGCCACGCCGCGATGTCATATCTCCCTTGGTGACCTTCCTCATGCGCGTACGTCCGGAGTCGGTGGGCTCCCTTAACCGAGGGTTCACCTCCGCTCACGGAGAACGCACTTGCCAGACGGATCCGCCCGATCCACTCAGCGTCCCCGAGCGTACGGGCGCGACGCAGTGCACGCCCGAGCAGTTCCCGCGCTCGAGCAGCGTCTCCGAGATGGAGCACCGTAACCGCCCAATCATAAACCGCCTCTAGCGCGCTCCGTGGCGTTCCTCCTTGGCGCTCGGCCTCGTACACCCGCTCGAATAGCTCGGCGGCCTCATCAAACTGGCCGGATGCGGCTAATGCCGCTGCAAGGCGACTCCGTGTCTGGCGCTCGACTGGGTTATACCCCTCCTGCTCAGCCAACTTGTACGCCTCGCGATAGAAGGCCACCGCGTCGTCCGTCCTGCCACCATTCGCTGCAACGGCGCCTGACTCGTTTAGCGCGAGCGCGAGGAGGTGTCGGAGGTCTTGCCGTCGCGCGAGCCGGACGGCTTTGCCGTACGCCCGTTGCGCCTCTGGGAGTTCACCTGCTAGCGCATGGACTAGCCCACGTGTGAGGTGAATATGAACCTTCCCTATCACGTCTCCCAGCGACCTCTTAAGCTTAAGGCTTTCGTCTAGGAGCCGGTGCGCCTCACTCGGATCTTCGGCTGAGAGGACAGCCAAATTGTGGAGCACGGGACTCAAGAGCGTGTCGTCGCTATGGGCTCGTGCATGCGCTACGGCCTTTCTGTACTCCGCTCGCGCTTGTCTGGGGCGCTCGGTTTCAGCGTACACGACTCCCACGTGGAGGTACGACTGCCCAATGCCCCACGCGTCCTTCACACGCTTTGCAACCCGTCGGAGCAGTTTGAACTGGTCAAGTGCCTCATCGTAGCGGTTAACGCGGCTGAGACATAGACCGTACGCATTGTGGAAGCGTACTTGGATTTTTGGGCTCAGTTTTTGATCACCCCTTAATTCGGCAACCTGGTCTAATGCGAATAGATAGTCATCATGGTAGCGCCCGGGTTCCATTGACTCAGCAACGTCGATCATCACCTCGATGGAGGCCTCAAACCGGTTTAATCGTAGGTAGGTAAATC
>Ga0193752_1001228_pt1 | contig 21715 bp, 17 predicted proteins | sample H1c1metaG_FD_144924 | JGI IMG/M metagenome (GOLD analysis project Ga0193752, IMG submission 144924) | Soil microbial communities from a riparian zone of the East river system, Colorado, United States - H1c1 | ecosystem: Environmental > Terrestrial > Soil > Riparian zone | place: USA: East River...
TGCCGATCAAACCAAAATCAAAAATTCTTGAAGTGTCGAAGAGAAAGGCGCCGCCTTTCTCTTCGATACTTCAAACAGGACATATAACGTGCTAGCAAAACAGGACATCTTCATTTGCTATTAACATGGTTTTATGGATGCAACCAATATTATGTTAAGAATGGCAGAAAGATAACTAAGGCGCAAAAAAGAAGCCGTCCGAAAAGGCGGCCTCTTTATCTTGGTCATTTGATCTGTTTCGTATCTTTCGTGGATAAAGTTCTTAAGAACTATCCACGAAAGACACGAAAGAAGAAATCACTCAAATCACAGAACCTGCAAATAGATCACTTAACCGCCGTTGCTTTGTTGTCCCTTGGGTCGTAGGGATTGGCCTGATACTTCTTCACGGCGTCCTGGGCGTTGTCGTAGTTGTCGCCCAGTTTTTCGGCACGGCCATAGGCGGCGGTTGCACGGCCGCGGTCGCCTTTGGCGTCATATGAGTTGCCCATCTTTATGTTGGCCCAAACTTCGAGCCAAACCGGGCTGATGTTGCCGCCGAGCGTGGCCTTGAAATTGTCGATCGCAAGGTCGTAATTTCGCTGTTCCAGAAACAGCAGGCCGAGGTGATAGTAGATCCACGAATTCGAACGGTCGAGCTTTAACGCAGCCTCGAACTGCTGTTGAGCCTCGACGTAATTTCCTTCCTTAAATTGTTCGATGCCGCGACGGGCGATAGACGAAACGCGAAGGTCGGGCGAGATACGAAGCAGTTTGTAATTCGGATCGATCACGACCGAAAGCGGTTTACCGGTCGATTCGATATTGAAATCGGCACTGGCTTCCTGCATATCGACGGTGACGGTTTTCAATCCCGCTTCGCCCTCGGAACGAAGCTGAACCTCGACCGGCAGCCGCAGATTGTCATAGTTTTGCTTTACCGTTCCGCGTGCGACGAACTTGCCGCCGCGTGTACGGATGATCAGATAGTCCGCCGTAAATTCCGGCACGCCGGTTCCCTCGACCCAGCGGGCAAAGAAGTAACGCATGTTCTGTCCGGCGATGCGTGAGGTCAGCTTTTCAAATTCGTCGATCGAGACATTCTTGCCGCGATTTTCTTTCAAATGTGTACGCAGCAGCAGATCGAATTTCTGATCGCCCAGCGTATCGCGGAGCAGCTTGAACACAAGAGCTCCTTTGGCGTACATGATGTACTGATAAGCGACCGACTGGTCGTCAAGATTTCCCGGTGCTCTGACAAGCGATGCGGTCTGTTCGAACGTCAAAGATTTTTCCAGCAACTCACGGCGAATGCCATCCAGCTTCGCTCCGTCAAGCGTGCTTTCACGCAAAGAGAATGCACTGTATTCCGACAGGCCCTGCGACAGCCACGCGTCGTCAAAAGACTTGAGGCCGACGGAAAGTCCCCACCATTGCGCCGCCGCTTCACGCTGCAGGCGTTCTTCGGTGATCTCTCGTCCCTGTTCGAACTGGCGGCTGGAAACAAAGAGCATTCCCATCGACGAATAAAAATCGAGGCTCTCGTCGTCGATCTGCGCGACGATCAGTTTCTTGCCGAAATCTGCGTTACCGAATTTCTTCGTATAAAACTCAAGCGCCTTACCGAGCGTCTCGCCGTATTCCTGAACGAGCGTGTCAAAGCCCGGCCGCGTATTGAACTGGATCTCGTATTCGCCCATACGCAGCGATCGGGCGGCATATTTTGCATAGGCAAAATTACCGACCAGGCCCGGCTTTTGCTGGACGAATCTGTATTTACCGCCGCTGCTCGTTACAGGCGTGTCGCTGTAACCGACGACCTGCATTCCGCCCGGAACCGAAAGCGAAATATCCGATGTGGCAAAATCAGCCGCGTAATCGTGAAACGGAAACCAGCGTGCGGCATACATCAAATAGCCTTCGCCCGGGCCGACATAGGCCAGACGTTTGGTAAGAAGCGGGCCGCCGCTAGGCGTACTCAGCACGCCGCTGTATTTGAATCGCAGCGTGATCGGAATTCCCTTTGTTACCGTGTCGCCAAAATCTACACGAACGCTCGGCCCCAGATCTGAAACACCGACCTGATCCTGAACGAATGTTATGCCGGCCGCCGTGCCAGGAGTCGTTGGCGTGGTTCGCGGCGGACGAGGACTCGTTGTTGTCGTTCCCGATACGCGGGTTATCGTGTCGACCTTTAGCGACCCGTTCAGCTCGAACGAAACATTTCTCGCATCTTCGAGCAGCGTAAACGTAACGTCAGACGTGGCCGTAAGCTTGTTATCATCAGGCGCGAGTTGGGCGTCGATCGTATAGCCGGTAACGTCAAACGCGGTCCGTTTTACTTGCTGAGCTTGGGCTGCAGCGGATAAAAAACCCGCGACAATAAAGGCAAAGAGGGAAAATCGAAATAGAATCTTCATTTTACTTATCCAACACAATTTATAAACCGCTGTGCCAATTTAGGATGTTTGCGCGCTCGAAACGGTTTGCTTACCTAATGTAAATCGGGTTCGACATTATCCACGGCGCCTGATCGAACGGGCTGCCGAGTTGATCGAGATAAGCCTCGACGCGATAAACGCCGCGTTCGCTTATATTTACATTAAACTCCGAACCGCCCGAAAACTCCTGCATCTTTTGCCCGTCCTTAAACAGTACAAACCTCGCCATATTTGGGGCCGATGCGGCGAGCTTAACGCCGTTCGCCAATGCGATCTCATCACCCATTATACGTTTTTCCGGGCCGTTATCAGCCGAAAATGAGAACCCGCCGGTGTCGCCCAATGCGTCAAAACCGACGAACGCATTTCCTTTTCGCAATGCGTCTATCATAGACTCGCGCGTCAGCGGCGTTCCGGATTCGAGCAGCACGTGCATCCTCACCAGGCGAAAAACCGTAGCATAATCGTCGATCTTAAAACCGAAATGCTTATTCCCCTCATCATCCGCGATCAGGTAGTAGCCTTTATTAGAATGTGCGTCCGAACCGGCCGTGAGGATCTGTTTCTTACTTGCGGCAACCGCGTCGTATCGTTTCAGGTAATCGTCATTGCGGCGGAAATAGGTCGCGTAGGTGAGTTCGGGATATGCCGCAAAAGACCAGATAACGTCAAAAACGGCCGGAAACGGATTCGCTTTCTTGGCATTGATATGAAGGCTGTAGACCTCGATTCCGTCCTGGTCAGCGTTGTCCGAACGCTTGCGGTCCGGGTAATTGTTGATCGCGATGCGGCCTTCGGAATGGATCTTTTCGAGAAACGCCTTCGAATCCATTTTGGCGAAAGACGACGCCTCAGCGCTTCCCGGTATCAGCAAATATCGCCCGCCGTCGTTTGCGTCAACCTCATTTCCGCCGATGAAAAGCGTCTTGCCTATCTTGCCGTTCAACGTCAGTGCCGAGGTGTCGTACTGATCGGAGTAATGCTCGGTCATTACTGCGAAATCGAGTTCGTTCGCGCTAGCCGCCGCGATCAGTTCGTCAAAGCCGCCGGTGCTGTGTCCGCCCAGTGCGGTGTGTACATGCAGCACGCCTTTGTATTCTTTAAAGCCGGTATGTTCGCGATTGGTTCGCTCACTATTGATGCGGGCAACCGCCTGAGAAAGATGGCCGATCTTGTATCGGCGATAGATAAACGGCACTTGTATCGCCAGAATAGCAATTAACGTGAGAAGCAGGATTTTCTTCAGTATCTTGAACATTGAAACAAGCGGGGGCAAGCCCGCCTTCCAAACTGTCAGTAGCTACCTTGATCTAAAAAATTCCGGAGACATCTAAACAAGTCTCAGTAGGGAAGGCGGGCTTGCCCCCACTGGCTTACTACTCATCAACAAAATCAACAGAAACGACCTTCGCAGCTATCAGCTTCCCAATTGCGATGACCTCTAAATGCTCCGGGTGGTTGGTGTAAACATCCAGCGCCTCCAGATCAGGGTAAACGGCAATGATGGCCGTGTCGAACGAACGCTCAAGATGCAGAATGTCGGCGCCGACGTTGAATGAAATGATATTTGGAATTAAGTCCGGCAATGCCCACAGACGTGCAATGTGCTCTTGCCGCTGTTCGGGTGTCGCGTCGGGTTTGTATTTCCAGCAAACGATGTGTGTAAGCATAAAAGTGAAATGTGATAAGCGCCAAGATCGATCTAACCTATTACTTATCAGTTATAACTTATTCCGGAAAAGCCATAGAACGTGAAAGGCGGTTTTTATGTATGAGTTTCGCACCATTCTTTTGTCACCTTATGCCTATACTCAAACATTTTTTCGAGCTTAGGCAAGATGAATATCGGTGCGGCCAATTGCCCGAGCAGCCACAATGGCGGTTCGAATTCTATTTCGTCGCGCAGCACGGCTCCGCTTTCGTGCGGTTTCACGATGTGCCTGTGCCGCCAGCTCGCGAAAGGCCCCGATATCTGCACGTCTTCAAACATACGCGGCGGGTCGTAAGTGGTATGCTCGGCCACCCAACGCGAGGGTATGATGCCGAATATTTTTTGCTTGATTATTGCCTGTGAGCCGATCTTAGAGATGTCGGCTTTCTGCACGACCTCGACGCTTTCCCACGGCGGAACGAGCCGCTCGAATGCATCGGGAAGTTTGTGAAACGCAAAGAGGCGTTCCGGTGTCGCGGCGATCACGCTTTCTTTTACAAACTTCATTTCTGTTCAAACCATAGCAGTTATGAAACCATAACCAAAAATTTCTTTGATAATCGCGGGCGAAATTGGTTTAATATCGCAACCTCTTAGCGATGTTCAATGCAGCATTGAACAAATCAGAAAACCGGAGCTCGAATAAAAAATGACGGAAACGGCACAGGACCTCGGTGCGTTCTATAACGAACAAATATCAAAGGCAAAGATCTGGCAAGTGATCGGCGCATCAGCCGTCGGCACCATGATCGAATGGTATGACTTTTATATCTTCGGTTCGCTGGCCGGTATTATCGCACCGCTGTTCTATCCGCCGGGCAACGACACTTTCGCCTATATCGCGTACTTAGCGACTTTCGCGGTTGGCTTCGTCGTGCGCCCGTTCGGGGCTTTGTTCTTTGGCCGGATCGGCGATATTGTCGGGCGTAAATACGCATTTCTCGTCACGCTTTTGATCATGGGCGGTGCGACCGCAGTTATCGGTTTTCTGCCGACCTATTCACAGATCGGCATCGCGGCCCCGATAATCTTACTGCTTATTCGTGTACTTCAGGGATTGGCACTTGGCGGCGAATACGGTGGTGCGGCGGTCTATGTTGCCGAACACGTTCCCGATAATCGACGTGGTTTTTACACATCCTTTATTCAGATCACGGCAACGCTCGGCCTGTTCCTTTCACTTGCTGTGATCCTTACCGTTCAAAATATGATGTCGCCCGAGCAGTTTGCCGGAAAGACAGATGGCATCAGCGGCTGGCGTATTCCTTTCCTGATCTCAATTTTCCTCGTCGGCATTTCGCTGTACATTCGTCTGCGGATGAAGGAATCGCCCATCTTCGAACATGTGAAAAGCTCTGGGATGACTTCGGCCAATCCGCTGATCGAGGCCTTTACGAATTGGAAGAATCTGAAGATCGTTCTGATCTCGCTTTTCGGCGCTACTGCCGGACAGGGCGTCGTATGGTACACGGGTCAGTTTTACGCTCTGTTCTATCTGCAAAAAATACTTAACGTCGATGCGACAGCGGCCAATTATGTCATCGCCGTTGCTCTGCTGCTTGGGATGCCGCTATTCGTTGTTTTCGGCGCCCTCAGCGACCGCATTGGGCGTAAATGGATAATAATGGCGGGCTGTCTTTTGGCATTGCTAACATATATTCCTATTTATCATGCGATGCAGTCTGCCGCCGGGTCGAACGTAGAAACGGCGAGTTCGCAAAAGAATCCGGCAACCGGAGAAATTTCGCTCACGCCGATGTCGCGAAACGCCGAGGGCACACTCGTCCCCGCGCAAAAGGTTCTTGTCTATTCGTCCTTTGGCAATTTCATTTCTAATTCGACGGCGTGGAAATTGATCCTGCTGGTGTTCATACAGGTCCTCTGGGTGACAATGGTGTATGGCCCGATAGCGGCATATCTGGTCGAGGCGTTTCCGGCAAAGATACGCTACACGGCCCTTTCTCTGCCCTATCATATCGGCAACGGCGTGTTCGGCGGATTGCTGCCGCTGATCGGTGTTTCCATCATCGCCCAAACTGGCGACATCTACGCCGGGCTTTATTATCCGATGATAATTGCGGCGATCACGCTGGTCGTCGGCTCGATCTTCCTAAAGGAAACGCGCGGCCACAAGATCTGGGAAGAGGTTCGTTCGGAAAATTGATCTAACGCAAAGTTGCAGAGCTGCAAAGGTAGGAAGCAAATAAAGTCTTTCTTCTTTGCGCCTTAGCTACTTTGTAACTTTGCGTTAAGAAGATCCCAAACTTTCCGTAAATGCCGTTCTTCGACGCGGATGCTTCCGACTGAGAGCCGCAGCGTGTATTTGCCGTCGAGCTTTGTGTGGGAAAGATATGCGTCGCCTGATGCGTTTATTTCGTTCATTATCCGCTCATTTAGAGCGTCGAGGTCATCGACACCAGCAGGACACGCCCTGAAACAAACAAGAGCAAAAGGCACCGGTGCGAGCAGTTCGAAACCGGGCGATGCCTCTACCCACGACGCAAATAAATGAGCCAGCCTGCAATGGTCGCGGAGCCGGTCGATCAAACCTTCGCGGCCAAAATAGCGGATAACGAACCACAGTTTTAACGCACGAAATCGCCGCCCGAGCTGGATACCGTAATCCATTCCGTTTTTCACGGTCGCTTCGTCGCTTGTTTTTAAATATTCGGCCACGAGCGAAAATCCCTGCTTCAAAACATTTAGGTCGCGGCAGTAAAGCACCGACAGATCGAATGGCGTGAACAGCCATTTGTGCGGATTTGTGACGATAGAATCGGCCCGTTCGCAGCCCTTGAAATAATGCTGCAGCTCAGGGACGATCGCCGCCGACCCAGCGTATGCCGTATCGACGTGCATCCAGATGCCGTGTTTTTCGCAGATGTCCGCGACGGCATCGACCGGATCGACGCTCGAACTCGATGTTGTCCCGATCGTCGGGATCACGCATATCGGCAGATAGCCCGCCTCGATATCTTCTTCGATGGCTTCGGCCAAAGATTCCGGGATCATCTCGAACCGCTCATTAACGGCGATCTTTCGTAAACTGCGAGTCCCGAGGCCGAGTGTGATGCAAGCCTTGTCGATCGACGAATGAACGTGCTCCGAACAATAAACGCGAAGCAGCGGCAGATCGTTTCTGCCGCTCATCCCGAGTTCGCGGATGTTCAGTCCAGCCCGTTCACGTGCTGCGGCGATGGCGTGCATTGTCGAAACCGAGGCGGTGTCGTAGATGATTCCCTCAAAATGATCGGGCAGGCCCATCATCTGCCGCAGCCAATCGAGCACGACATCTTCCAGTTCGGTTGACGCGGGCGATGTCCGCCACAGCATCGCCTTCATATCGAAAGCCGCCGCAAACATCTCGCCAAAAACTCCGATCGACGATGTGGATGTGGAAAACAAGCCGTGAAAATTTGGATGATTCCAATGTGTCACGGCAGGCAAGATCAATCTGTCCACATCTTTGAGAACGTCGCCAAAATCTTCGCCCGTTTCCGGCGCGGACGTTGGCAGGCTGTTTTTCAGCCAGTCCGGCTCAACCTGCGACAGCACCGGATATTCGTCGATATGCTCGAAATAATCCGCGATCTTATCGACGATCTCATATCCGTAACGCCTGAAATCTTCCGCCGGCATATCGCCTAGCGGTTTTTGTTTGTTGGTCATAATTAGAAGGCGAATGCAGAGGCCTGTGAGTAAGCAAAGGCGTAACAATCAACTTGAATGTATCGCCCTTGCTTACGCGCGGGCTTTTGCAATTCCTCGAAAAATCAATTGATAACTCGACAGTTGTTGTAATACTCGTATAATATCACCTACGAAACTCTCGCCGCGTCTTGGCATCAAGAAATTAACTGAATATTTATCTTCCGGTTTTTCGGTAGGCTCACGTCTTTTATTACGGTGAAAAGTATGGCAGCTGAAGTTGCTGATAACGAGCAACAATCCAATGAAGGTTTTATTCGCGGGCTCGGGCTGCTAGATTCGACGATGATCGTCGCCGGATCGATGATCGGTTCGGGCATTTTCATCGTTTCACCGGATATCGCCCGACAGGTTGGATCTCCCGGATGGCTTCTTGTCGTCTGGCTGGTCACAGGTCTGTTGACCGTCGGGGCAGCTCTCTCATACGGCGAATTGGCGGCGATGATGCCTCGAGCCGGTGGAATGTATGTCTATCTTAAGGAAGCCTACGGTTCGTTGTGGGGCTTTCTTTATGGTTGGACGCACTTTATGGTTATCGGCACTGCGACGATAGCCGCGGTCGCCGTTGCCTTTAGCCGGTTCACGGGCATTCTCGTTCCTCAGATATCTGAATCAAGCTACATTATAGAGCCTATCCGCATTGGTTCGTCGAGCTATGCCGTTTCACTTTCCACGGCCCAACTGCTAGGGATCGTGATGATCGCGTTCTTGACGCTAATAAATACGCGTGGGCTTAACCTCGGTAAGATCATCCAGAATGTATTCACTTTCGCAAAGACGGGCTCGCTTATAGCTCTGATCGTCTTGGGTATAATCGTCGGGCTCGTTTCTTACCCGGACATTGCCGCAGCAAATTTCGGCGATCTATGGAGCAGTCGCGGCGGGCTTCAACCGGTGGGCGAGGGGTTGACCGCAGCCACTACATTCGGCCTGTTCGTGGCATTGTGTGTGGCTCAGACGAATTCACTTTTCTCGGCCGATGCCTGGCATAACGTCACGTTCACTGCGGGCGAAGTGAAAGACCCGAAACGTAATCTGCCTCTGTCACTTTTGCTCGGCACGGGCGGCGTTATTGTATTGTATTTACTGGCAAACATCGCTTACCTGGTAACGCTTCGCTTCGATGATATGCAGAAGGTGGCAAGCGACCGTGTGGGTTCCGCCACCGCAGAGGTTATCTTCCCGGGTATCGGCGCTGCACTTATGGCCGTGGCGATAATGATCTCGACCTTTGGCTGCAACAACGGATTGATATTCGCCGGTCCGCGGGCCTATTTCGCTATGGCCCGCGACGGGTTGTTCTTCCGGAAGGCAAGAAACTTGAACAAGTTCCACGTGCCTGCGTGGGGCTTGGTTATCCAGGGCATACTGGCGGCACTTTACGTTTTGCCGAGGACAGTAAGACCAGACGGAAGCTATGGGAGTCTTTACAACGACCTGCTCACGTACGTTATCTCGGCCGCCCTGATCTTCTATATTTTGGCGATCGCGGCTGTTTTTGTGCTCCGCGTGAAACAACCTGACGCCGAGCGCCCGTATAAAGCATTTGGATACCCGATCATTCCGGCGCTATATTGCGTAGGCGCATTCATTATTCTTGTGGTCCTGTTTGTCTATCAGACAACAGCGACATGGCCGGGCCTGTTGATCGTTCTGACGGGCGTTCCCGTTTATTTCATTTGGAAAAGCTTGTCCGCGCGATCCGGCGAAGCCGAGCAATCATAATTATTTCACCCTTGTAGGAGGTTTTGATGTCACTTTTCGCGACTAAACCAATTTCGAAGATCGTTGCCGAGGCCGAAGAGACCGGTACGCATACATTTAAGAAAACGCTTACGTCTTTAGATCTGACGATGCTCGGCATCGGTGCCATTATCGGTACCGGGATCTTTGTTTTAACGGGCCAGGCTGCGGGAGATAAAGCTGGTCCGGCCGTGATCATCTCGATGGTGATCGCCGGTATCGTCAGCGCCTTTGCCGCTCTCTGCTATTCGGAATTTGCGGCCAGTGTACCGATTTCCGGTTCCGCTTATGCGTACGGTTACGGAACGCTCGGCGAATTCGTCGCCTGGATCATCGGCTGGGATCTCATTCTCGAATATGCATTCGGTGCGGCAACCGTTGCTGTCGGTTGGTCAGGGTACCTGATTAAGCTACTCGCCGAATTCAATATTCAGTTTCCCGCAGCTTTCAGCGCCGCTCCCGGCACTGCAGTAACTATGTTGGATGGAAGTAAAGTGACATCCATCTTTAATCTCCCTGCGGCGTTCATCGCGGTTGCAGTTACGTTCCTACTAATTAGAGGAATAAAAGAATCGGCCAGCTTTAACAGCATCATTGTCATGGTCAAGATTCTGGTTGTCGTATTATTCATCGTTGCCGGCATCGGATATGTAAATCCCAGTAACCTCGGTATTGGATGTTCCTCCGAAATACCAGGGTGTGCTGAGTTTATGCCGTTTGGATTTAGCGGTGTGGTTACGGGTGCTGCGGTCATCTTTTTTGCCTACATAGGTTTTGATGCGGTCTCGACCGCTGCGCAAGAGGCAAAGAATCCGCAACGTGATATGCCGATCGGCATTCTCGGATCGCTTGCGATCTGTACCGTTCTTTATATTCTGGTGGCCGGGATTATGGTTGGCCTTGTAGATTACAAGCTGCTTGCCGGTGAATCGGCTCCGATTGGTGTGGCTATTAAAGCCGCATTGGCCCAGGCAGAAGGGACCACAATGGGTACGATACTTAGGGTTTTCCCAACCATCATCAATTTGGGTGCAGTCCTTGGATTGAGCTCAACAATGGTGGTAATGGTTATGGGCCAACCGCGTGTTTTTTACTCGATGTCCAAAGACGGTCTACTGCCGGCTTGGGCGGCGAAAATTCACCCTAAATATCAAACGCCGCACATAACCACCGCTATAACCGGAACAATTGTTGCCATCCTGGCTGGCTTCGTGCCTATTGGTCTTCTAGGAGAACTGGTCAGTATCGGAACCTTGTTTGCGTTCGTCATAGTGGGCACGGGCATCATTATTCTGCGTTCGTCAAACCCGGCATTGCACCGGCCTTTCAAGGTGCCGTTCTCGCCGTTCATCCCTATTGCTACTGTCGTTTCGGCAGCATATCTGATGAACAATCTGCCGCCAGACACTTGGATCCGCCTGATCGACTGGATGGCGATCGGACTATTTGTCTACTTTGCCTACAGCTACAACAACAGCCATTTGGGAAAGAATCCGGTTGAGGACGCGAATACGGAAGTATCGGCCGCATACAAACCTCCGATGGCAGCGATGGTTGGCATAGGCATCGTGGTGATCCTAACCGTCATTCAGGTGATTTATTTGATCGACTTTAGAGAACTCCTCAAACTAAAACCAGACGAGGCGATTCCTGAAAGTACAGTTCCGCTAAACCTTGCGCTTCGACTTTTTGCGTGGGTTGTAACCGGCATTCTTATCTGGCTCCTGATGTACGGCAAGGGAGATCGGACGGGCGGGCGCGATCCGAAAACAAGAAACCTTGGTCTCGCCTTGTCTGCGGCTAATTTGGTGATTTGGGCAGGTATTACTTTTTGGTACTTTAAATATATACACAAGTAGGATTTTTCCACTTGCCTTAGCCACAGAGAGCACAGAGTCATATCTCTGTGATCTCTGTGGCTAATTTTTTATGCAAAGGCCCATCGTCAAATGGCTGATCACGATCGGCGTCGGCGTGATCATCGCGCTGATTCCCTTGCCTGAGGGCATTACGCGCGAGGCTTGGACGCTGTTGGCGGTGTTTATCGCGACGATCGTCGGGTCGATAGTGCAGCCGCTGACCGGAAGCGCGATCGTGCTGCTTGGCGTTGTAGCGTTAGCGCTGTTTCGGGCTGTGCCCATCGAAAAGGCGTTGAGCGGTTACGCGGACAAATATGTCTGGCTTGTGCTTGCGGCTTTCTTTATCTCGCGGGCGATGATCAAAACTGGTTTGGGCCATCGTATCGCGTTGATCTTTGTACGGCTGATCGGCAAGCGTACGCTCGGACTTGGGTACTCGCTGGTCTTTACCGATTTTATTCTCGCGTCGTTCATTCCATCCACCGGAGCGCGTTCGGGCGGCATTATATTGCCCATCGCGCGCAGCGTTACCGAAACTTACGATTCGCGTCCCGAGGACGGCACCGAAGCTCGTTTGGGCACGTTTCTGATGACGATGCTCTATCAATGCGAAGTGATCTTGTGTGCGACGTTCCTCACCGGACAAGCGTCGAACGTGATGATCCAGCGCATCGCTATGCAGGAATCCGGCATCGATCTGAACTACTCGATCTGGTTCTTTTCGGCTATCGTGCCTGCGATCGTTTCGCTCACGGTCATTCCGCTGATGATCTATTGGCTTTTTCCGCCCGAGGTAAAGCAGACGCCGAACGCCGTTGCCTTCGCACACGAAGAACTGAAAAAGCTCGGGCCGTTAACTCGTGACGAGATAATTCTATTGATCGTTTTCGTCGTCGTGGTCACGCTGTGGATCACGGCAAAGCTGCACGGCATCGACCCGACCGTTATCGCGCTGTTGGGTATTTCGATCCTGCTTGTTTCCGGTGTTCTTGCCTGGCGCGACCTGATAGACGAAACGCACGCATGGGAAGTGTTCATCTGGTACGGCGGCCTGGTGATGATGGCGCTTGCGTTGAGCGAAACTAATATCCCAAAACTGTTTGCCGAGACTGCCGCCGTTGCCACAAACGGATTAAGCTGGCCGCTCGCCCTCGCGGTTCTTGCGCTCGTCTTTTTTTATGCGCATTACGCCTTTGCTTCGATAACGGCGCATGTCACGGCGATGCTGATACCATTCCTCGCCGTTACAGCGGTCGTCGGTGCGCCGGCCGGGCTGACCGTTCTGCTGCTCACCTATTTTGCAAACCTGAGCGCGGGCCTGACGCATTACGGCACGACGCCGGCACCGGTATATTTCGGCCTCGGCTATGTTACGCAAAAACGCTGGTGGACCGTCGGCCTTATTGCGTCGATCCTGAACATTATTATCTGGGCTTCGGTCGGTTCGGTGTGGTGGAAGTTTTTGGGCTGGTGGTAGGAAATGCAGAAGCCCGACCGTGAGGAAGGGCGTAACGCTCAAGTTGGTCGTTACGCCCTCGCTAACGCGCGGGCTTCTGCATTTTTTGCTACTGATTCAAAAGATCCTGAAACGGCAGATCTTCGCTGTCCAGTTTTGCGATCGCGTCTTTATAGATCGTGATGCTGCCGGCGGCTTCCAGTTTCTGTCTGGTTGACGCCAGATAGTCAGAGAAAACCTGGCCGCGTTTTTGACCGGCCATTTGTTCCATCAGGGTAGAACGCTGTTTGGCAAAATCTGCCATGTTCGCCTCTTCGCGGCTGTTTACGCCGACGATGTAATACAAATCTCCGATCTGGATCGGCGTCTTGGTCGTCTCGCCTTGTTTGAGAGCGTAGATGGCATCTTCGAGAGCTTCATTGGTCGTGGCTGTCGTGCCTTTGCCTAGCGGCGAACCGAGAATGAACGCTTTCGATTCTTCGGCCTTTAGTCCCTTTGCGGTCGCCGAACCGGCAAGCGCCCCGACATTTACCGCTCCCGAGGCGATCTGGTTCGCTATATCGGCGATCTGTGCTTTAGCCTTTTCCAGCTTAACCACATCGATCAACTGGGCCCTGACCTCATCAAATTCGGCGTCACGCGGGTCTTTCTTATCCACAAGCAGCGGCATCGCAAAACCATTCTGCACCGGTATTTTGTCGCCGACATCCTGTGCGTTGACGAGCATTGCAATGCCTTCTTCAAACTGCGGCGAGACACCGACATCCGGCACATCGTCGCCCGGCTTTACATAGGCTGTTTCGCGGACCATCTCGCCGACCGGCATATTTGCCTCACCGGCGAACTGCTTCGCCGTCGCATCAACATCCTTGTTCTGTTTCAGAGCGTCGGTCACCCTCTGCGCCAGTTCGGCGGTTACGCCATAGGCACGGCGGTTGCGAAGACTGACCTCGATCTCTTTTTTCGCATCTTCAAATGTCTTCGGCACGGCGTCGCCGCGGCGAAGGATGAAATAGCGTCCCTGATAATTGATCGGTTCGGTTATCTCGCCCGGCTGCATTTTTATCAACCGCTGATACGGATCGGTCTGGTTGTTCAGATTCTCGCGGACGGGGCCTTTCAATTTGCCGCCCGACGCCGCCGATGCCGGATTTTCCGACTGGCCTTTCGCAAGTTCGCCAAACGCCTCTTCCGAAACGGTCGGGCTGTCCTTTCTCAACTGAGTTACCAGATTCGTAGCCTTTTCTAGCACGACGCCGTCCTGTTCCGGTTTCGGCACACGAAGCACGATCTCTTGTCCCATTACGCCGCCGATCTTTTTGTCCGCCGGCAGTTTGTCATATTCAGCCTGTAGGTCGGCATCCGTAATAGGCAGCTTTTCGCCGATCTTTGCTGTACTCAAAAAGACGTATTTTATCTTCTTCTGCGGAGCATTGATGAAATAGGTCTGCTTGTTCTTCTCGAAATAATCACGCAGATCGGCATCCGACGGCGTTATCGACTGTGACAGATCAGCCGGGTTGACCAGCACATAACTGAGGTCAAATTTCGTATTCTTTCGCTGAAAATCTTTCAGAACTTCTTCTTCTGAAACGGTAACTCCGGATGTAATAAAGGCACGCAGTTTTTCTGCGCTCAGGCTGTCGCGGATGTCTTCTTCAAACGCGGCAATACTGCCCGATTGTGTCATCGCCATCTGTTCGTAGCGTTTTTGGTCGAAAGGCTGTCCGTCCTGCGGTTTGAACTGTTCGCGGATCGCGTTCGCAACTTCCGTGTCAGATGCTGTCAGGCCCAACCTTGCCGCTTCTACACGCGTGATGCGGCTGCCGATCAGGCTGTTCAATACAGTTTTAGCCGGATATGGCCGACCCTGCATATACTGGCTAATCATCTGTTTCTGACGAAAAACCTCGCCGACGGTGACCTTTTCACCGGAGACGCTGGCTGCCGCATCTTCGCTGCGGGCCAGATTGGCATTCAGATTATCGCCACGCGTCGGAGCGTAAAAAAGCACAAGGCTGGCCACCATCAGCACGCCAAAAACAATAAGAACGAAATTACGCGTTCTTTCTAAACGGTTGAAAAACTTTAACATCTGTTATTACCTGCAAAATACTGAAATAAGCTGTCGGCACGGACAATCTGCGATAATAGCAAAATAAACCTGATTATCCAATGAATCAAGCCCGAAGATCACAGTTCCATATCTCAACTGTCCCGTGTCCCGCTGTCCCAGTGTCCCAAAGTGTCCCAAAGTGTTTGGGACAGCTAAGTTATTGAAAACACTAGGGGACCCCAAAGTGTCCCATGTCCCAGCGTCTCACTACCACTTTTTGCGCGTAAACCTATTTGAGGGCTAAGTGTATTTCGCTCTGTGCTTTCTGTGTCCTCTGTGGTTAGTTTTAAAGGCAGAACCACCGAATTCACGGAAGGCACAGAACAAAAGACACGGAGTTCCATTTGTTTCATTTTTTGTTCCATTTAGGAACAAATGGAACAGTTCAAGTATTGTATCGATTAGGCTTAGCTGCAAAAATCACTCCATTTCTGCGCGAAGGCATGCAAAAATGGAACAAACGTCCCACTTTGACGCAAATGGGATGGCTTAAGCTATTGTGTTAATTAGGCTTACCGTCAAAAAGCATCCCATTTGTGTGAGAGTACACAAGTGGGACGATATTGGCGGCTAAGCTATTGATTTTACATGCCTTAACATGCTTACAACTGTTTCAGGCTGTAATAATTTGTAATACAAAGTATTACAGGCTCGCTCCGGTCGAAATGAGGGTTGGCAGCGTCGAGTCCTTACTGACGACGTGCGGGCTACTGGCGGCACACGTCCAGATGTGCGGGACACTTCCTACGGGTCGTGTTTCTGCCTCGGCGGGCTACTCACATATTTGTCAAAGATCGCGACGAGAAATCGCCGACCTTTTGATTTTAGACGATGTTGCGTGAGTAGGCAAGAATTTTATAGATGAAATTCATTTTCTTTCCGCAGAATGATTCACATACTAAGCTGTCATTTTGTTGTAGCTTGCGGTTTGAAACGAATTATTCAATCATAAATCCATCAACCCGATGGAAAAGAGTCCGATCAAAAAAGTTGGTATCGTGGTGAAGCCGAACAGCCCCGAAGCGCTTCGGACGGCGTGCGACCTGTCTGATTGGCTGCGGGCAAATAAGATCGAGCAGGTTGGCGAACCATGCGTCTGGTCGGAAAATCCGGCAAACAATGCCGAAGCGGTCAGTAATGAACTTGCCGCAAACGCCGATCTGATCGTTGTGCTCGGCGGCGACGGCACGATGATCTCGACCGCGCGAATGGTGGGCGATCATCAGGTGCTGGTGCTCGGCATTAATTACGGCAGTCTCGGCTATCTGACCGATTTTCGTATCGAAGAAATGACACCCGCTCTCGAGGCGATCTTTCGCGGCGAATATGACATAGATTCGCGGGTGATGCTGCACGCCGAACATTGGCGAGACGGTGAGATGCTGGCGAAAGGCCGGGTGCTGAATGACGTCGTCATCAACAAAGCCGCACTCGCCCGCATTATTGAGATCGAGGTCAGCCTTAACGGACTGTTCGTAAATTCATTTCGTGCGGACGGCCTTATTGTTTCTACGCCAACCGGTTCGACCGCCTACAACCTCTCGGCCGGCGGCCCGATCGTTTACCCGTCGATGAACGCCGTCGTCCTCACGCCCATTTGCCCGTTTACGCTGACTAATCGGCCGATCGTCGTGCCTGACAACGCCCAGATCGAACTAAAGCTCGACAATGAGAACGAAGGCGTCGTCCTGACGCTGGACGGCCAGATCGGCTACACGTTGAAGGCTCAGGACTGCGTCCGCATCCGCAAAAGCCGCACCACATTTAACCTGGTACAGCCGCCGAACCGGAATTATTTTGATGTGCTGAGAAACAAGCTGAAGTGGGGAAGGTAAAGATATCGGTTGGCCTATTTTGATTTTTTTCGTGTATTTCGTGGATGAAAAGATTTATCCACGAAATACACGAAACAGAAAGAAACAAGAACTACCTAGCTCAGAAGAGATGGCTGAATATCTTCAGGCTCGGTTCCTTCCGGCCACCAGCCGAATTCTTTCAGGTCGCATTTTCCTTTTGCGTCAAATTTTACGCCTTCCTGTTCCAGCATGTCCTGCTGTAGGTTTACGGGAATCGTCAGCCGTCCGGTCGAACATTTCCCTTGTGAATTGATAACACGCTGCCACGGCACCTCTTCGGAATCGGCGCCGTGCATCACATAACCGATCGTTCGCGGCGTATAGCCCTCGCCCAGGATTGATGCGATCTGCCCGTATGTCATCACGTGTCCGAGCGGTATCTGCCGCACGATCTCGTACGCCCGCTCACGATATTTTTTGTCGTTGGCAAAATTCATAATTGAGTTATACGAATCGCGTGTCCGTAGCCCGCACGTAAGTAAGGGCCCAAGGCCATTACAAATAATCTATTTCTATCAGGCACCGTTGCGACGAATTTGGAAACGCCCGCGACCAACCTGAATTGCGCGTCAGCTGCGTTGAGCCCTTACTTACGTGCGGGCTACTGACACTTTCCGAAACAAAAACGATAACAGGCGCGGAATCTGTTCCCGGGCGTCGTCGTCAAACCACTCATCAAGCCCTGCGATCTCAAACCCGCTGCCAAGCGCCGCGTTTGTATAGTCCGTTACATGATGTCGAAAGCATTCGAGGACCTGCGTACCTTCGCTAGTCTCAAATCTCGCTTTGCTTCCGGCATACTGTTTGAATGGATGCAGTTCGCAAATATAGAAATGTCCGTCATCGCGCAGCACCTTGCTCGCTTCGCGAAAAATATGCTCGAGATCTTTTACGTGCTCAAGTATCAGGCTGCATGTGATCAGGTCTGCCGGTTCGGAGAACGTCCATTCTTGCGTTACGTCGGCTAACCGGAATTCGACATTCGATGCTGTTACTTTCGACTTTGCGATCGCCTGCATCTCTTCCGAAAGGTCGAGCGAAAGAACACGCTTGGCACGCTCTGCCAGCCAAGCCGTATTCTTCCCCGTTCCGCCGCCGAGTTCGATCACGTTCTCAAACGAAACCCCTGAAAGCACCTGCTCGCACGCCAGTTTTTCCAGATCGCGCGTCTTGTTCTCGACCTCGTCATAGGTCGCCGACCATTGATCGTAGAGCTTTTGCGTTGACATCATTTCTGAACCAGCACCGTTCTCGCCGGTGCGCCGTCGCCTGTGCCGCCGATATATTTTAGCGGCAGGCAGATAAGTTCGTAATCGCCCGCCGGGACTTTGCGAAGATCTACGCCTTCTAGAATTACGATCTCGTTTTTCAGCAGCGTAATGTGCACCGGGTGGCCATCGGCTCCGGGCGCTTCGATCGAGAGATAATCTATACCGACAAACTTGATGCCCGCGCCGGCAAGCACGGCTGCCGTGTCCGCTGTAATGTAAGTAAAATCGCTGCGAAAGCCATCTTCCGGCGTGTTCCAAAAATCGGAGTTTCGCGTCTTAAAAATTATCCGCTCGACTCCGTCAAGCGCAGGCAAATGTTCGGGGCCAATGGCTATGACATCTTCCGCGATCTCGACCACGCGGCACGGGCCGATGAGTTTATTCAGATCGAGTTCGTCGACACGACGCGTTCCGTCGATAAAATGATTTGGTGCATCCACGTGCGTTCCGGTGTGAGCGCCAAAGCATAGGTTTGACACGTTTGCGGCATCGCCGTGGCCGATCGCTTTGAAGGATTCGATCTTAGCTGCCGGGTCGCCTGCGTAGATCGGCACGGCCTCGCTGATTGCTACCGTTACATCAAAATATCTCATTATGTTTGAGAATAATTTACGTCCGCGATAAGGACAAGAACGGTCGTGCCCACTTTGCGTCTCAGCCGTTTTACCGCGAAACTATATTTATGGAGATCAAACACGTAGAGAAAGGCGGCCGCGGTGCATTTCTGATCAAAGAAGATGGAAAACGGCTGGCCGAAATGACATATGTTACCGCGGGCGAGACCGGATTTATTATCGACCACACCGACGTGGACGAAAGCCTTCGCGGACAAAAGGTAGGCGATAAACTTCTGGCCGAGGCCGTGAAATACGCACGCGAAAAAAGCCTGAAGATCTATGCGACGTGCCCGTTCGCTTTGCACGTATTTAAGAAAACACAGGACTATGCCGACGTGTTCGCGGGATAACGGCCACTACTTCACCGCGACGAAGTTATTCTCGGTTTTTTTCAAAGTAAAGGCAGCAGCCTTTCCGGCCTTGCGCCATTTTTTCTCGTCTGACGAAAGATATTTTTCACGATAAAAAACGGGTGTCTTTCTTTTCTTCACCGTAACTTTCCAGCCGAGCGAATCTGCCTCGGCAAAATAAGCGCTTGCCTGAAACCAGCCCAAAGCCTTCGGCCCGCCGGTTCCAAATTCCATAATGTCCACGCCGGTTCCGCCTTCGCCCTGATGCATGCCGCCGGAATAGTAGAGCGCAAATTCGTTCAGCCCGTTGTCGTTGATATCGGGCAGCACTTTCACGGTGTCGGACCATCCGGAATCTGCTGTGTAACTGCCGACGACCTTGCCTTCCTCTAAGATCGCGATCCCTACTTGGCCGAGTCCGTTGCCGGTTTGGCAAAATTGATAGAACACCAAAGTCTGTGTCGCTCCGGGCTTTGTGAATGAACCGCTGACCGCACCGGCCGGGTCAAAGCCGTCAGTCGTACACGCATCATCGACCAGCGCCTTTCTTACCTTTGGCAGCACCTCGCTGTCGAGCAACGCCTTGTCGGCTTCGTTGATCGGCGACTTCGGCGTTTCGATCGCCGGGTCATTTATAACTATCGGCACCTGTGCGTACGCAGAGACAGCGAGAATACCGATGGCGAGAACAATAACAATGGCACGAAGATCTTTCATAATTTCGAAGCATATTAGATGGATGCCTTTTGAACAAGCCTTTGCCGGGCGGCGTTGCATTTTGCTGTCCGCAAGCTGAAAATTCAGATAGATGCATACCCCACGAATTTCAGCTTCAAGCTATTCGAACACCGCGCCATTGATATGGAGCTTTCTCTACGGTTCGAACCACGGCAAGGTCGAGATCATACTCGACAACGCGCCTGCCCGCTCGGCGGAATTGCTGATGCAGGACCGCGTCGATGCGGCGCTGGTTCCGGTCATAGCCTCTCAATTCGTCGATGGCGTAAAACTAATACCGGACGTCTGCGTCGGCGCACGGACGCGCGTTCGCAGCGTTTGTTTAGTAACCAAGGGCGAAGACCTGGCTGACGTTCGCAGCGTTTCGCTCGATATTTCGTCGCGCACTTCAGTTGTCCTTACAAAAATTATTTTTCGCGAGTTCCTCGGCTTCGAGCCCGAATGGCGGGACAGCCGCCCCGACATCAATGCAATGCTCGACGAATCAGACGCGGCGCTTTTGATCGGCGATCCGGCGCTTACGATCGCCGACTCCGCACTTCGCACTCCGCACTCCGCACTCCGAAAGTTCGATCTTGCCGAACTCTGGCATTCGCACACCGGCCTCGGTTTCGTCTTTGCAATGTGGATGACACGACGGGAAACTTGTCCGATAGATTTTGCTGCCGCCCGTGACGAAGGCCTTTCACATCTGGACGAGATCGCATCAAACTACGCACCTGAGATCGGGCTTAGCCGCGCAGATATGATCGAATATCTATCGAAAAATATTTCCTATACTGTCGATGATCCTATGCGTGAAGGGATGATGCTGTATTTCGAACTGGCGGGCAAGCACGGCTTGATCGAGCAGACCAAACCTTTAACATTTCTTAGCGGCTATTGAAATAATCCGGACTGAAACAATATCAGCCATCCGGCCACGATCACAAAGACAAGCAGCCCGAGGTCATTGATAACAAATTGTTCTTCGCGGTTTTCCATCAAAAATTACCTTCGCAATAAGCGTTCCAATATAGAACGCGTAAACAAAAGGATTTTTGCATCAATGAAAAAGAGAACTGGCCCAATATGACCGCGTTCAAATCTGATATATCTGATTTTAGAGCCTAATTTTGCTAAAATAAAACAAAATGGAACGGTCAATACAGCCAATTTTAGACAAAGCATTAGCGGGCGAACGGTTAACTTCCGAAGACTGCACCGCGCTTCTCGAATCTCGCGATTTTGTCCGTATCGGACTCGCCGCCGATAAGATACGCCAACGTAAGAATCCGGGCGATGTTGTCACGTACATCATCGACCGCAATATTAATTACACCAACGTCTGCAATGTCGTCTGCACCTTCTGCGCATTTTACCGAAGGCCGGGAAAGCCCGACACTTACGTCCATTCCATTGAGGAAATTGAAAAGCGCATCGACGAAACGATCGAGCTCGGCGGCACAGGTGTGTTGATGCAGGGCGGCCTGCATCCCGATTTTAATATCGAGTGGTACGAAAATCTGCTCAGCACGCTGCACGCAAAATATCCAAAGTTTCAGCTCCATTGCTTTTCGCCGCCTGAGATACACAACATCTCGCTGATCTCAAAGCTGGATTACGTCACGATAATGCAGCGTCTAAAAGACGCCGGACTAAACTCGATGCCCGGCGGCGGCGGCGAGATTTTGGATGACGAGGTTCGCGCCCGCGTATCGACCAAATGCAATACGCAGGAATGGCTTGATGTTATGCGGGCCGTTCATAAGGTCGGCCTGATATCGACCGCGACGATGATGTTCGGTATCGGCGATAAGATCGAACACCGCGTACGCCATCTCCAACGCATCCGCGACGTGCAGGATGAAACCGGCGGCTTTACCGCATT
>Ga0193752_1001229_pt1 | contig 21702 bp, 20 predicted proteins | sample H1c1metaG_FD_144924 | JGI IMG/M metagenome (GOLD analysis project Ga0193752, IMG submission 144924) | Soil microbial communities from a riparian zone of the East river system, Colorado, United States - H1c1 | ecosystem: Environmental > Terrestrial > Soil > Riparian zone | place: USA: East River...
CGAGACCGCGCGCCATCGTCCGGCCCGCGGTCTCGGTGCGCAGCTCGACCATGAGCTTGCTCACCGGCTGACCGCGCGCATCGAGCACGTGGCCCTCGATGCTGAGCTGAGGCGCGATCTTCCAAACCAGGCCCGATCGATCGGCGCTGCCGACCTCGAGCGGTTGAGCTGGCTGAGTCTCACCGTCGTTGCACGCGAGGCTGACTTCGTAGGTTCCGGGTGGCACGGCGTCGAACGACACGGAGCCTTGCGAATCGCTGATCGCCTCCAGAATCGGCACCGAGTACGCGCGTGGCCCAGGCCCGATGTGCACGCGCCCGAGCGCGCACGGCTCGTTGTCCGCGTTGAGCAGCGTGCCGCGAACCGCGGCCGCCTTGCGCACCGTGATCAGCACGTCGCGCGCGCTGTCCGCGGTGCTCAACGTGACGGTGGCCGGGTAGTCGCCCAGCCAACCGTCGCCGGTCGCCCTCAGCTGATACACGCCGGAGCTGAGGCCGGTGAGCGTGAAGCGGCCGCTCGCGTCGCTGGTGGCCTCGCGCAGCAACGCCGGCGGCGCGTGCGCGACGACGTGCAGGCCGGCGATCGGCTGCCCTCCTTCGTTTGCAACCACGCCTTCGATGCTGGACGACGGCGCAACGAACAGCTCGATGTCGCTCGCAGGCGCTGTCCTACTCGCGAAGCCAGTTGCGTAACCATCGGCCGTCGCCAGCAGCGCGACGTGACCGGCCGGGCACGACAGCTCGAACCGCCCTTGCTCATCGCTCGTCGTTGACTGCGTCACACGACGGCTATCGTGGGCTTCAGTGCCGGAGATCGATTGCACCGTCGCCCCGGCCACGGTGCCACCGGTGACGTCCATCACCACGCCCGCGATCACCGCACCGCCTTCGTCGAGGTTGACGTCGAGGGTGGCGATGCCACGTTGCGAGATCGCGATCGGCCTTCCGCCGTTGGCGAGCTTGGGCACGTACCCCTTGGCGGAAGCGGACACGAGATAATCGCCGACGCTTAGATCCCTTAGCGCGTATTTGCCGGCTCGATCGGTCTGCGAACAAATGCGCTTCGCGTCAGGCAAATAGACATTGCAGGCCGCGCACGACGCGCAAACGGTCGCAGCCGCGAGCGGCTCACCTTTGCTTGCCGTGACCGTGCCGCTCAGCGACGCCGTCCTAGCTCGCTTCACGCCTTGGATCGGCGCAGCGATCGAGCTCTCCATAGCAGCGCCGTTCGGCGCCGCGGCTCGCTGTCGCTCGGGAGCGCTGCGAAACAACGGCAGGCACAAGAGCGCGAGCGGCAGCAAACACAGCAAGCCGTAGCCGATCAAGCGCGCGCGTCTTCGGCGAACGGTGGTCATTCGATGCTCCGGAAAGGGCGACCTGAGCCGACTCGATGCTCCGAGCCGACTCAGGCACCACTCACTGCTTACGGGCTGATGCCGCAGCGACCCTGCGCGAGGCCTGAGAACGGGCAACCTGCCGAGCCGCGAACCCAGAAGTTCGGCCCAGAGACTTGAACCCAACCCGTCGTCGCGACGACGGCGCCGCCGTTGCACTTGTCGTAGGCGCGAAGGAAGTACGTCGCGGGCGCCGCCGACACGACGGTGGTCGTGTTGACCCATGAACCATTCGGGTCATAGCCAACATATGTGAAGGCGCCCAGGTCCGGGCTCTGATGGAAAAAGAAGAAGCCGGCGGTCGAGACGTTCCCGTACGACGAGTAGACCGCGTGCGCGTTGGCGCGCTCTGCAGGCACCAGCAGCGTGGCACCGAGCAGCAGCGCCGCAATCACCATAGCTCGAATATTAGTCATCGTTCCTCCATTGCAATTTCTTCGTCCCACCACGCGCGCAGTCTCCTAATCAACTCAGATTGCTTGCACAAGCTATGAAACTTGAGTGTCCGGCGCGGCGCGCGACGCGCAGCTCCACCGCACTACTGAGATGGTGATGGGGTGATCTTGTGAGAGGTCACAGGCACTGCCAGCCAAGCCCATTGCGACGCGCCCCGCGTTCCAGCTGCGATGAGCTACGCGCTGAAGCGCCGGGTGACTGACGTCCACCTGGGACAGCAGTCCACCCCAGACTCGCAGCGCCGACGAACCTGGCGGCGAGCCATCCACGACTCGCCAACGTTGGCGGAGACGCAGCTCGATCTCGTGCGCACAATGTTCTGTGCGGAGACTTGTCTCTTTAATGGCGGCGCCGAGACGACAGGTCGCGGACTAGATCTCGACGGTTCCGTCGAACACGTGGCGAGCGGGGCCGGTCATCTTCACGCGCTCGCCGGGTGCGCCGACGGTGATGCTCAGCACGCCACCGGGTAGCTTGATCGCGATCGCTTGGTAGCGCGGCGCGCGGCCGGTCTCGACGGCGGCGACCGCCGCGGCGCACGCGCCGGTGCCGCATGCTTCGGTCCAACCAGCACCGCGCTCGAACACGCGCAGATCGATCGAGCGCGGCGCGGTGATGCGCGCAAAGCCGGCGTTGGCGCCGCGCGCAAACATCGCGTGCTTCTCGATCTTCGGCCCGAGCGCTAGGCGCGCGTCGCCGACGTCATCGAACGTCACGGCGTGCGGGTTGCCCATCGACACGGCGGTCAGGCACACGGTGGTGTCGCCGACCTCGATCGGCGCATCGATCAACGGGCGCGACGCGGCGAGCCCGATCTCAGTAGCGTCCAGGCTGGCATGCCGCATCAAGACTTCGATGATACCGGTCTCGAGCACGCCGGCACGCCGCACCACCGCTTCGTGATCGTCGATCATGCGGCACACATGCGGGCCGGCGTCGGTCGCGATCTCGGCCGGCGCTTCGCCGATCCGACCTTTACGCGCGAGGTGCAGCGCGACGCAGCGAATGCCGTTGCCGCACATCTCGGGCACCGAGCCGTCGGCGTTGATCACCTTCATCGAAGGCAAACCAGCTCGCTCGCCGACGATCAGCACGCCGTCGCCGCCGATGCCGCGGTGGCGATCGCACAGCGCCACCGCGAGCTCGGTGCTCAGCTCCTGCTCGACGATTATGAAATCGTTACCGAGCCCTTCGTACTTCGAGAACGCGACCTGCATATGCTTCCAGTCGGTCTATAAGGCGTCAGGCGTCGTTACGCACGGCAGCGATCGCGGCGGCGTAATCCTTGGCGCCAAAAACCGCGCTGCCGGCGACGAGCACGTCCGCGCCGGCCGCGATCACCTGCTTGGCGATGCCCGGCTTCACGCCGCCGTCGACCTCGAGGTCCGCCCGGCCGCCCGAAGCATCGATCATCGCGCGCAGCCGCTCGAGCTTGGGCAGCACCTCGGGGATGAACGCCTGGCCGCCGAACCCGGGGTTAACACTCATGACCAGCACCAGGTCGAGCTGCCCGATGACGTACTTGAGGCAGTCCTCGGGCGTGTGCGGGTTGAGCGAGACCCCCGCCTTCTTACCGGCGGCATGGATCTGCTGGATCGTCCGGTGCAGGTGGGTCGAGGCCTCGGCGTGGACGGTGATGATGTCCGCGCCTGCTTTAGCGAACTCCTCGATGTAACGCTCGGGTTCCACGATCATCAGGTGCACATCGACCACACGATTCGTCACCTTGCGCACCGCCTCGACGACCAGGGGCCCAATGGTGATGTTCGGGACGAACCGGCCATCCATGACGTCGACATGGATGTAGTCGGCGCCGGCTTTATCGATCGCCTGCACCTGCTCGCCGAGGCGAGCAAAGTCTGCGGAAAGAATGGACGGAGCGACTCGGATCGGGCGGGGGGAACGCGGCACGGGCGGAGTCAAACCCCAGGGCGGTCGCGTGTCAAACCAAGCGTCACCAAAACCCGGACCCGCCGGCTCTGTCGGACCGCACGGCCCACATGTGGCGATAGCGCGTGCCGCTGCGTACGCTTGGCGCCGGAAGGCATGGGCAAAATCCCGAGCAAGGAAGCACACTTCCACGACATGCCGAGCTTGACGTGCACGCGCTCGGACGCACAAAATCACGAGGCCGCGTGATCCGCTTTGATTCACGTGGAGAGAGTCGTTCGCACAGATAGGGCGTGTGCCCGGCTCTCAACTGCCCAGACATGGCCGAACAAAAGTATCGCGTGATCAAGCGGCTCGAAGCCGGCGGCATGGCCGAGGTTTACCTCGGCGAGGCCGTGAGCATGGAGGGCTTCAAGAAGACCGTCGCGATCAAACGCGTGCTGCCCCACCTCGCTCAGAACGAGGCGTTCATACAAATGTTCCTGGACGAGGCGCGGCTCTGCGCCCGCCTCGATCACGCCAACATCGTCTCCGTCTTTGATATCAGTAAGAAGGAAGACACCTATTTCCTGGTGATGGAGTTCGTCGACGGGGCGAACCTCAAGAAGATCGTCGAGAGCTTGAAGAAGCGCGGCCAGCGCATCGGCCTCGGCGCTGCGGTGTTGATCGCGATGGAGTCATGCCGCGGCCTCAGCTACGCGCACGAGCTGCACGACGAGCACGGCACGCCGCTCAAGATCGTGCACCGCGACATCTCGCCGCCGAACATCCTGCTCACCCGCCGCGGTGAGGTGAAGCTCGCCGACTTCGGTCTCGCCAAAGCGAGCACGCAGCTGCAAACGACGGATCCAGGCGTGGTGAAGGGCAAGTTCAGCTACCTCTCGCCCGAAGCCGCAGAAGGCAACGAGGTCGACGCGCGCGCCGACATCTTCTCGATCGGCATCGTGCTCTGGGAGCTGCTCGCCGGTAAGCGCTTGTTCCTCGGCGAGAACGACTACGCGACGGTGAAGCTCGTGCAGCGCGCGAACATCCCGCGCTTGGCGCCGCTGAACCGCGAGGTCGACGAGCAGTTCGAAGAGATCTTGCTGCGCGCGCTCGCGAAGGATCCTAAGCAACGTTTTCAGAGCGCGCGCGAGCTCGGCGATACGCTCGCCAGCTATCTGTTCAACCGCCAGCAGAAGGTCACGAACTTCGACCTCGCGAACCTCGTGCAGCTCGCGATGTCCGACGAGCCGGTCGCGACGACCGAAGGCTCACTGATCGAGAAGCTCATTCAAAACGAGCTCGATGAGAGCGAGCGCATCGAAGCCGGTGCATCGCAACCACCGTTGAGCGGCTCCGGCCGGCCGAGCGTGTTGGAGGACCCGGCGAGCTGGTTCAGCGATGCCGACCTCAAGGTGGCGGGCAAGTCGGGCAAGCCGCGCTCGCCCGGTCAATCCGATCGGCCCTCGGGCGGGTGGCTCGAAGGCGGCTTGGATGAAGTGTCCAAGGTCTCGCAGCCCGGCGCGCCCAAGTACGCCGCCGCAGCCGAAGGCGACAGCGGCATCACCGACCTGGGCGATCAGCTCGAGCCGGAAGACACCGTCCCGGACGACGAAGAGCCGTTGATGAACGAGCCGACCAAGCCACGCGTCGCGAACGACCGCGGCCCGGTGGTCTCGACCGCGGGCGGCGCGTCGGTGATGCAAGCCGCCCAAGCGCAGAGCAAAGCCGGCGGCAACAAAGCCGTGATCATCACGCTCGTGGCGATGGTCGCGATCGCAGCGGCCGCGATCATCTGGCTCGGCATGCATCACGGCTAGCTCAGCTTTCCGCCTATTAGGTCTCTCTAAGCACATTAGAGCTTATTTCTGCAGACCATGTTTTAGTTAGATAGGCGCAGACGGACCGGCTCCTTTGTGTAACAGTCGGAGCCGTGAGCCAAGAAGCACTGCCCGCCGTTCTGCTCGACGTTCATTTTCGGCCGGTCTGGGCGCAGATCAGTCCGCTCCGGCAATACGTGCAAACATGGGTGGGCGCGCAAGCGCCGAAGCTCTTCGAACGCACCGAGATCGTGCTCCAGGAGCTGCTCGAGAACGCCGTGAAGTTCGGCGATCGGTCATCGAACGTGCGGATGGAGCTGCGGATCGACCGCGGTCATCACGGCATCGAGCTCAAGGTGTCGAACAAAGCGCATCCCAAGCGGATGGCGCTGCTCAAGCAAGAGCTCGACTCGATCAAGACGGCGGACGGCGGCAAAGACGCGTTCTCGCGCGCGCTCGAGCGCGCGAAGAGCTTGCCGCCCGGTATCAGCCGGCTCGGCCTCGCGCGCATCGTCACCGAAGCGCAGGTGGACCTCAAAATCCACGACGACCGCGTGACCTTCATTGCGGCTATCAAGTAGAACCCGCGAGCCCCCTAAAGTCGGGAAGATTAGCGATCAGGGATTCTTTTCGGGCCATAAGCGGGCCGCGCCCCTACTTTCCGCCGGACGAAAACTGCACACTTGGCTGCATCACGGCCCGGAGGGCTTGAGTTGTGGCACGTGAGCGACCTCTCGAAGCCGCATGGCAACCCAGGAGGCTGGGTCGGTATTGGCTGCTCGACACCATCGGAAGCAGCCGCTTCGGAGGTGTCTATCAAGCCTTGCTCCGGCTTGCGGGTAAGCCGGACAGGCTGCTCGCGATCAAGCGTGTCTCCGCGGAGCTGAGCCGGGATCAGCTCTTCTCGGCCCACTTCCTCGACGTGATGGCTCGCGCGGCAGAGCTCAAGCATCCGGCGCAGTGCACGATCCTGAATTGCGGTCGCGCGGACGGCTCGCTGTGCGTGGTGATGGAGTGGGTCCCCGGCAAGAACCTCGCGGAGATCGCGCTCGAGCTGCGCGAGCGCGGCGAAGCGATGCCGCCGCGGCTCGTCGCGTACATCGCAAGCCAGGTCGCCGACAAGCTCGACGCCGCGCATCACATGACGCGTGGCGGGCAACCGTCACCGCTGTGCCACGGCGATCTGGCGCTGACCAATATCCTCATCGGCTACGACGGCCGCGTGCGCCTGACTGGCCTCGGCTCCGCTGAGCTGCAGGCAGCGGGCGGCGGCTTGAAAGGTCGCGGCTATCGAGCGCCGGAGCTGGCGCAGGGTGCGCCGTGCGATGCGCGCAGCGACGTGTTCTCGCTCGGCGCTTGTTTGTATGAGCTGCTGGTTGGCGAGCCGCCGTCGATCGCCAAGTCCGAGCTCGGCGGAGCCGGCAAGCCTGAGTCGTCGATTCGGCGGCTGATTCCGCGCCCGCTCGAACAGACCGTGAGCCGCGCGCTGATGGAGCTGCCGCGGGCGCGCTGGCAGAGCGCCGCCGAGATGGCACGCGCGCTCGAGCAGTTGTCGAGGGACAACGGCGAGCCGGAGAGCCCGAAGACGCTCGGTACGTTCATGCGCACGCTGTTCGAGGCGGTGCTCAACGGCGAGCAGCTGCGTCTCGATGCGTTGCTCTCGCGAGTCGCGAACGCGGGCGCGAACGACACCGGCATGCGCCGCGTCAGCAGCGCGGCGCCGGCGGCACCACCGTCGAGAGTTGCATCTCAACCACCACCACCACCGCCGCCCTCGGTGCGACCACCGCCACCCTCGCGCAGAGCGGTGGAAGAGCGCGTCGACCTCTCGGACCTGACCCCGCCTCGCGGTTACTTGATGGAGCAACTGGCGGCCGAGATGCACGAGGAGACTCGGCAAGCGCCCGTCGTCGCCGCGAGCCCAGCGCCGGCCGCGAGCGCACCGCCGATGCCCTTACCGATCGCGGTCCCGTTGCCGCTGCCGTCGCCGCGAGCACAACAGCCCGCCCGAGCGCGCGTGAGCCTTTCGATGGTGATCGGGCTCGCAAGTCTGCTCGCGATCGGCGCGTTCGCGTTGTGGCGCGGCACCGCCGACACCGATGCGCCAGCCACCGGCGCGCTCGTCGTGCGAACGCATCCCGCGGGCGCCGAGGTCTTCGCACGCGGGAAGCGCCTGGGCACGACGCCGCTGCGGAGCACCGAGCTGGACAGTGGCTCGCTGCTCATCGAGCTGCGCGCGACCGGCTTCGAGACCGTGACGCGCACGATCGAGCTGCAACCGGGCAAGGCGATCGAGCTCGATCTCGATTTGCGCAAGCGCGAGGTGCCGGTCGTCAGCGCACAGCCGCCCGAGGCGCTCGCGGCGGAAGCGCACGATGGAGCGGAGGTCGCTCCCTCGCGCGAGCCGCAAGTGAACCACCGCCGGCGGCGCGCCGCTGGCTCACGCGAAATGCCGGTCGACGAGCCTGCCGCAGCCGAAGCCGAGGTTGAGCAAGAGACCGAGATCGTGTCAGCGATCGCGCCAGAGAGCGCGCCGCAAGTCGTGCCCGTGCCGGCCGCGATCGCGAGCCCACAAGCACCTGCTCCGCAGGCCGCGCCGCCGCCTCAAGCAGCCACGACTGCGAGCCCGAAGGCTCCTGCCCCACGAGCCGCAGTTGCGGCAAGCCGCGGCGTGACACGTGAGCCGGAGCTGATCGAGCGCGCCACACCCAAGTTCCCCCCGCGCGCCAAGCGACTCGATGTGTATGAAGGCATGGTGCTGATCGAGTTCACGATCGATCGCAACGGCAGCGTGCGCAATCCGAAGGTGGCGCAAGCGACTCCGTCGAACGTGTTCGAGGAGACGGCGCTCAACGCGATCCAGAAGTTCAAGTTCCGGCCCAAGCTCGTCGACAACGTACCGGTCGAGAGCCGCAGCCGCTTCACGTTCCGCTTCAAAGAAGAAGACTAAGGTGGAGCGCTTACGCGGAGCTGTTCCGACTAGCGATCAAGGCAGGCGAAGCTCGCCGGCAGCGCGCGGGAGCGACAGCACGATCACGCCTTCTGCACACGGCTTGATGCGCAGCTCGAACCAACCCGTGCCGCCATCGGGATACAAGAACTCGTTCAGCATCAGCGCGCTCGAGTGATCGTGCATGCACCGCTTCATGACTCCGTACAGCGGCGTCGCCTCGATGCCTGGGTAGCACTCGAGCAACGTTCGACCGTAGAGCTCCTCACGAGTCTTACGGCCGTGGCGCGCGGCGGCAGCGTTCACGTAGAGGTAGCGCCACTCCGGCGAAAGGATCTGCATCCCTTCATCCCACGCATCGATCACGCTCTGCAGCCGCTCGGCGTCGAGCACCAGATCTCTCGAAACCGCAGCGTGTTCTGAAGAAGCCATCGGCGAGGTCCCCCAGCGCGAAACCATACGCCCGACCGTGCTTATCCAATAGCTGAAAAACGTGTGAGTGCGTGCGGCCCATCTCCGGACGCTGTACGGTCGGCGACTGCATGTCTTCTTCCGAACCGTGGAACGTCACGCTGCGCAGCCTCGAAGACGGGTTCTTCGTGGATGAAACGCAACTGCAGCATGAAATGCCGGCGCAGTTTTCGTGGCGGCCGATCGCCGGGCTCGGCGAGCTGGTGCAGTTTTTCCGGATTCGCGTCGACGCGGATGACTTCGTCGAGCTGGGCGGCGAGGTCTGGCTGATCTCCAGCGCCGAGCCTAGCGAGCAGGCGCGGGTCGATGACCTGCGCACGCTGCTCGGCAAGGCGCTGCCCCATGTGGAGCCCTGCTTCATGGTCGAGCAGCGCGACGGTTTCGCGCGCGTGATCGGCAGCGAACGACGCGCGGTCGTGATCGCCGCAGCGACGGCGGTCATGAAGTATTTCGCGTCGTGGGACGAGTCGAATCCGATCGTGGTCGCCATCGGCGAGCAACGCTTCGCGATCACCGTCGGCTTCGTGGGCAAGAACTATCGCGTCGCAGTGCGACGCGTCGAGGCTTGAGCTGAGCTTAAACGCGTGCTTGAGCTGAGCTCACACGCGCGCGCTCAGCGGCGAATGCCTTTCATCTCCATGTATGCGAGCACCGAGGTTGCGATGCGATCGCATGCAGCCGCCGTCGGGTGAATGCCGTCCACCGTATCGGTGGCGGCCACCTCCTCGGTCGTCGGCACCGTGTGGCAGCGGATCGGACCGGTGATGCAGATGCCCGGCGTCGGTGAGGTCGCGGGCCGATTCTCCGAAGGCGCCGTGCCCGCGTTCTTGCTGTATTGGATGTACACGACGTCCTGCACGCCCGCTTCGGACATCTTGGTCCACAGCTCGTTGAGCATGTCGGAGATGCGCTGCACGCTCATCTCGCACGCTTCCTTGGTGTCGCAGCCACCGCTGAACATGATGTCGTTGCCGCCGCCGGTCATGATCACCGTCTTCACCTCACCGTCGCGCAGCGCGCTGTCCCACTGCGGCGGGATCGAGCTGGTGAGCGTCGTGCCGGCGACCGAGTAATGCCGATAGTCGGTGTCCGCGCGATCGAGCGCGCCCTCGATGCCGCCACCGTTCAGGAAATAACTCATCCATGAATCGCCGATGGTGACGACGTCTTGACCGTCGCCTACGCCGAGATCCATCGGCTCGGGAATCACCGGGCCCGCGTCAGGCGACATATCGGTGCCAGCCGTGCCGCCGCCTTCGCCGCCTGCGACCATCGTTCCCGCGACGCCGCCCGTGCCCGCGGCTGTGCCCCCGCTGCCACCTTCGCCGCCTGCGATCATCGTCCCCGCAGCGCCGCCGCTTCCGGCCGGCGCGCTGCCTGATCCGCCCGCGCCAGCCGTGCTTCCGCCAACGCCACCTGTCCCGCTCACCGGGATCGTTCCGCCCGCGCCACCGGAGCCCGCGATCTGCTGCGGGCCCTGCTGCATGCCGTTGTCACCGCTGTCAGTACAGCCTGCGATCGCGATCGCGATCACGACCGTGCTCAGCACTGCGCTCAACCCTGCGTGCGCTCGTCCCTGCTCCATAACGAATCCTTTCGCTTCGCAGGCATAGGAGCGCGAGCGCAATCAACGAGTCACTGGTGCTTACTTGGCGCCGTATGGGGAAACCTTTGACAGCACCGTGGTAGCGTCGCTCAACCAGGAGCACGCATGGACGCCGAGACCCTTCAGATTCGTAAGCAGCTCGAGGTCCGGTTGATCGCGCGCGCGCTCCAGGACCCCGCGTTCCACCAGCGGCTGCTGACCGATCCTCGGGGCGCCTTCGAAGAAGAGATGGGCATTCCGTTCCCGGCAGCGCTTACGCTGCAGTTCGTGCAGGAAGCGCCCAACGCGGTGGTGATTCAGCTGCCGCCGCTGCCCGCGCCCGGAGGCGAGCTCAACGACGCGCAACTGGATGCGGTCGCCGCCGGCACATGGTGGACCGACTTCAAAAAATTCGTCGGCGGGAGCAAGTTCGAGGTGAGCAACACGCCGTCAGGTGGCGTTGCCGGCGTGCGCGGTTAGTCCCGGTGCTGCAAGGCGCTCATTGTTCGAGGTCGCTCGCCCGCGCGGCACTCTGATCCCCATCGACGGGGGGCACTGTTAGAGTCCGCGCGACCAACAAGGAGGTCGCTCGTGGAGTCACATGTCCTGATCGAAAAGGCGGAAGGGGTCCTGACCCTTACGTTGAATCGCCCGGAGAAGAAGAACGCGCTGACGCAGGCGATGTATCAGCGCCTGGGCGATGCGATCGATGGCGCGGCGAACGACCCCGAAGCGCGCTGCGTGCTGATTCAAGCCGAGGGCGACGCGTTCACCGCCGGCAACGACATCGGCGATTTCGCCGCGCGCGGCGCCGAAGGCCGCAGCACCGGAGACAAGCAGAAGTGGGAAGGCAACCCGCTGCTCGCCGCGCTGGCGCGGGCCAAGCGGCCGCTGGTGGCAGCCGTTCACGGGCGCGCGGTCGGCGTGGGCGTGACGATGCTGCTGCACTGCGACCTCGTGTACATGGCGGAGGACGCGCTGCTGAGCACGCCGTTCGTGAACCTCGGCCTCGTGCCGGAGGCAGCATCGAGCCTGACGTTGCCGGCGCGCATCGGACACGCGCGGGCGTTTGCGATGTTCGTGCTCGGTGAGGCGGTCACCGCGCAGGAAGCCGTCGCTTGGGGCATCGCGAACAAGGCCCTGCCGCGCGCCGAGCTGCGCACCACCGCGCTGGCCGCTGCGCGGGCGGTCGCGCAACGCTCGCCGTCGGCCGTGGCGATCACCAAGGCGCTGATGCGTGAGCCTGAGCAGCTGGCCAAACGTATGGAGGTCGAAGGAGCTCACTTCGTCGCTCAGCTCAGCACGCCCGAAGCCGCAGCTGCTTTTGCGGCATTTGCGGATAAGCGCCGCGGCATGCGCGGCAGCTGAGCAATCTGTATGCTGCGGCGCGAGCATGCCTCCGCACCGCCCCGCAGCTGTCGCCGCGCCGAAAGCCGTAAACCCACGGCTGCAGATCAAGCCTCCGGCGCGCAAGCGAGCCTCGGAGCGCGTGTTCGAGGGGCTGGCGCGCGAGCTGCTCGGCGGTGAGATCCAACCCGGCTCCGCGCTGCCGACGCAGCGCGAGCTGGCCGAGCGCTTCGGTGTCTCGATGCTCGTCGTGCGTCAGGCGATCCATAGCCTCGAAGACTTAAAGCTGATCCGCGTGCGCCAGGGCGGCGCGACGATCGCGCTCGATCCGAACGAGGCGACGGACATTCGCTTGGTCGACTTGCGCGTGCAGCTCTCGCCTTCCGGCCAGCGCTTCGGGCTCGACACGACCGAGCTGCGGATGCTGTTCTTGATGCAGATGCTGATCCTCGCTCAGCGACGGATCACGCCCAAGCACATCGGCGTGCTGCACTACTTGCTCGACTCGTTGCCCAAAGAGCCGTCGCTCGACGAGATCCGGCACTTCCGGTTGGAGTACTGGCAACAAGTCGCCGACGCGACCCAAAACCCAGTGGTCCGGCAGCAGATGCGCTGGTGGCGCGCGCGTGCGCGTGAAGCAATGCGCGACGGGCACGGCTTCGGCCTGTTCCCGCAGCAGCCGATCAACGTGCCGTTTCACCGCGCGCTCACCGACGCGCTCGAGAAGCACACCGGCGCGATCGAGCTCTACATGACCACGATCACGCCGATGCTCGATTGGCTCGACGCCAAGCGCAACGAGCCGCCGAAGACCTGATCGCGCGCTGAGAGATCACAGAAAGGCGGGGTTTAAGTTTCCCGCCTTCCTGTGATCTCGCCTTTACTTCCTCAGCTCAGTTGCTGATGCCGAGGCCGCCTTGGACGGCGACGACGGTGGTGAACAGCGGGCACTGCAGCGTGAAGTCGTCCGCGCTGCTGAGCGGCCACGAGCCGCTCTTGGCGCCCGACGTGCCGGTGTTGTTCGAGCAGGCGACGAGCATCTCCATGTTGAAATTCGTACCGAGCGAGATGCTGGTCACGTCGATCTGCGCGTCGCGCAGCGCGAAGCCGCTGCGCGGGATGCGCGCGACGAACGACACCGAACGGGTCGCGGTGGACGCGATGTGCGGGAAGGCCGACGGCGCAAAGTCGAAGAACGATGACGGATTTTCCGCGTGCGCCGTGCTGATCCCGGCGATGCCGGCAGCCGCGAGCCCGACGACTGCAGCGACTCTCATAATGGTCTTCTTGATCATGTCTCTTGTTCTCCTTGATCGACACCTCAAAGATGAGGTGCGGACTGTTACCCGCCGACCTGCACGACCGCGTCGAGCGTCGCGCCCGCGGTCAGCTCGACGTTGCGCGTGCCGCTCTGGCCGTCGGGCGCGATCACCGTCAGCTCGACGAGACCGGGCGGCAGCGTCCAGCTGAGCCGGCCTTCGGGATCGGCGACCAAACGGTCGAGCACGAGCTCGGTGCTCAGCGAGCGCGCGCGGAGCGTGAACTGGGTGAGCGGCGCGCCGCTCGCGTCGAGCGCGCGCGCCTTTACCTGCGCTGGAGCCGGCAGCGTGAGCGTCAGGTCTCGCTCGGGCGTGCGCGCATCGAGCATGATCGCGCTGCCGTGGGAGCGCTCCGCACGCAGCTTGAACCGTGCTCGAGGCGATAGACCTGCGAGCACGAAGCGACCATCGCGATCGGTGGCAGCGCGCCGTGCGGGCCGCGCCATCAAGGCGACGAGCGCGGAGCTGGTGAAGTCTTCCTCGGGCAGCGCGCTCAACCACACGCCGGCGACGGGCCGACCATGCGAGTCGAGCACGCGCCCCGAGAATGCGCTGCCGCGTTCAAACACTGTCTGCTCGCGCAGCGTTGCGCCCGACTCGACCGGGAGCGGCAGCGCATCGCTTCCCCACAATGCACGTGCTGGATTGACGCCATCATCGCCGACGACGACGTACGCGCCCGTGGGTACGGCAACGAAACGGTAGCGGCCATCGCCGAGCGCGGTTGCGATGCGTTTGCCGCCTTGCGCGCCGGCGGCGCGCGCGTGCATTTGCAAGCCATCGACGGGTGCGCCGCTTTCATCGCGCACCTCGAGCTCCAGCGTCGCGTCGCCCTCGAGCGTTAGCGTCGCGTGCCCGTTTCGACCGTCAGCGCTGATCGCAAAGGGCATGGCCGATGCATTGCCGACGTTTTCGGCCGGCATCAGCCGGCAGTCGCCACAACGCGGGCTGACGATCTCTGCCGTGCCGTCGTCGGTGGTGATCGCAGGCAGCAGCACCCGGCGGCCGTCGCGCCCCGGCCAGCTGATCGCGATCCGTGCGCCAGCCAGCGCGGCGCCGCGCCGATCGATCACGCGCGCGGTCAAGCGCGTCGCTGGCTGCGTCTGCCAGACGAGCTCGCGATCCGCGTCGTGCGGCAGCTCGAGCAGCACCGGCCCGCGCTGCAACACATGGCCGTAGCACTGGACAGAAGCGAAGTAGCGACCTGCCGGTACACCATCGAAGCGAACGGTTCCGTCATGGGCGATCTGCGCGTACTGCTCGGGCCCGAAGCTGCCCTCCGTGCTCGCGTCCGCATCGTCGTCCTCGCTCGGCGGTTGCGCGGGATCGGGCTCGCCCAGCAGAACGTAGCCTTCCGTGCACCGATCACCGCGCTCGAGCTCGACGCGCCCTTCGAGCTGCAGCGCCGGATAGCCCTCGATGCGCAACGGAGGCGCGCGCTCGCTGTCCGTGCCCAGCTCGACCGAGCGCGGCAGCTCGCCATACACACCCGCGCCACTGGCCGTGATGAGGTAGCTGCCGGCCGACAGCTCAGCGAACGTAAAATCGCCTTGCGCGTCGGTCGTGGCCCACACGAAGCCCTGCGCGCGATCGCGCGCCGTCGCACGCACGCGGACATTTGCGACCGGCTCACCGCTGCGTGCGTGAACGACCCGACCGCGCAGCGGCAAGGCGGGCTCCAGTGAGAGCTCAGTATGGCGAGCCGGCGCGACGCCATGGCTGTCCGTCCGCGCGTAGCCGGGAGCGCGCGCGCTGATCTGAAAGGCGCCGCTCGGCATCAGCACGCTAAACGCACCGTGCTCGTCGGCGTCGATCTCGAGCACCAAACGCGGCGACTCCGCGCGCATGACGCGCACGCGCGCCTTCGCGATCGGGACGCCGGCTGCGTCTCGCACGACGCCGGCTACCGGCACACCGCCGGCCGCGAGCTCGATGTCGGGAGCGCTGCGCTGGTCCGCGCTCTCGAGCAGCACGGATCCTTCGCCAGCCAAGGCGCTCGCCGCATGGCCACGAGCGGCCGCGGCGATCCGATACCTGCCGGCGGCGAGCGCGGTGAAGCTGTAGTGGCCTTCGCGATCGCTCACCGTGCAGGCGACCGGCGCATCCGCGAGCGCACGGCAGCTCGTGCACGTTGCGCAGACCGTCGCGCCGGCGATCGGTGCGGTCACGGCGCTTCGCACGACGCCAGCAAGTGTTGCGAAAGCGTGTCGCCGCGGTACGAGCAGCACCGCGAGCACGACCGTGCTCAACGCGACACCTAGCACGCCCACGCGTGCGTACCGCCTGGCTAACTTGAGGGAGGTATTTCTCGCAGAACGCAAAACAGCCTCTGCGCCTCCTCCACGAACATGGAAGCGGCAGCTGCCAACTCAATCCCCGCGCACCGGTGACGTAGTTGCGCGCACGTTACGAGTCAACGATTTTGCGTATCTACAGGCGCTCAAACTAATAGTTAGATGAGCGCGCTGACTAGGATGGCCAAAACTAGTCATGTGCGAGAAGCGTGGCTTCCGTGCGTCGCGAGGACCGACATCATTGTCGGAGTGCGAAGCGGTATCCCTTGATTTCAGGATCGCCGTGACGTTCGCGCTAGCGATCGGTCCCGCGCTTATCGCGCTTGTCACAATGCATTGATGGATCTGGGTGATATCGCCGAACCGCCGAGAGTGGCGGTGAATGCGCAGTGCAAACACGGTACGGTGTGGCGCCGTTCACGCGACGCACTGGAGGCAACCATGACAACGATCCCCGATCACGTTCGCGAGCTCATCGCCACCGGTCCCTACGCTCACCTCACGACGCTGAACGAAGACGGCAGCCCACAAGTGTCGGTCGTCTGGGTCGGCATCGAAGCTGACGAATTCGTGTGCGGCCACATGGGCGCCTGGCAAAAGGTCAAGAACGTCCGCCGCGACGGCCGCGTGTCGATGTCGATGCTCGGCCACAAGAAGAACCCGATGGGCCTGCTCGAGTACCTGATTATCTATGGAGAGGCCCGCATCACCGAAGGCGGCGCCGCGGATCTGCTGCAGCGCCTCGCCCGCATCTACATGTCCGCAGACGTCGTGTTCCCGCCCGAGCCCTATCGCAGCAGCACGCCCGGCTTCATCACTCGCATCAAGCCCGCCCGCTTCGCCGGCGTTGGCCCGTGGGCGCCCGCTCAGAAGTAGCGCCTTAGCTGGTCGCGCAAGTCTTCATGCGCCAGCCGCCGCCGGTCTCGCGCTCGCGAAACTCCTCGCGCAACTCGCTGCGCGCGTCCGGCTTCAGCAGGTCGCATGGATCGAACCAGTGGTGCGTGCGCCAGCTCGCAAGTAGCGGCGGCAGCTCGCCGGAGAACTCCGGATTGCTCGGACAGCGCGCATGCCACAGCGAATAACGATCCGGCATGCGCTCGAAACACAGCACCTCTTTAATGCCGCCGTTGCAGTTGGTTGCGATCACCAAGATCGACCCGGGCAGGCCAGCCTTAACTGGATCGACGCGCAACAGCGTGTCGTGATGAAACTCGCCCTGCTGCCAGTGCTCGACGAGCTGGTAACCACCGCGCCGCACGCGAAGCTCATCGAGCGCAGCACCGAGCGTAAGTTGATGCGCAAGCTGCTCTACGGTCATGAGCAACGCGTAGCACCAAGCGCTCCGGGCTTCACAATCCCGTTGTTGGGGTCTTGGGATCTGCGCAGAAATTGATCATGCGTTTGCGCGCGATCTCGGCCAGAGCGCGTACAGAACGAGCGGTGAGAACATCAGCAGCTCGGTCAGCGCGATGCTGAGACCGTGCGCGGAAAAGAAGCGCTTGCCGATCGGTGCGACCGGGATCGGGTTCCATGGCCCGAAGTGGCGGGTGTTCTCGAACGGCCAATTCAGCGCGCAGCCGAGGCCGCCGTCGGTCATCGTGTCGAGCAGCGGATGGCTGACGAGCACGACGGCAGCGACGACGAGCGTGCGCCACGCCGGCAGGCGAAACACGCGCGCCAGCACGGCGACGACGACCGCCAGCGCGAGGCAAAACACGAACGAGTGCGTCGCCCCGCGATGTCCCCACGGCGCGTGATAGGGGATCCCCAACTTGAACGCGATCACGTCCGCGTCAGGCAACAGCGATAACGCGGACCAAAACCCCATCGCCCCAGCCAGCGCCGGCGCCGAGATCTTCGACCGCGGATAAGCCCGCGCCGCCGCCATCCCGACCGCAATGTGTCCAATGCTCGCCAACGCCGTGATCGTCGCTTATCAGACGGATTCTAAGGTGATGCGGCCGATCGCGCCGGAGCGGAAGTCGCGCACGAACATCTCGGATGCGATGTGGAGGTCGACCAACCCGCCCGCGCGCAAGCCGCCGCGGCGTTTGCCGATCTCCGTAAGCAGCGCTTCGGGCGTCTCGGGTAGCACCTTGAGCTTGTAGCGCGCAGTCAACAGCGGCGCGTAGCGCTCGAGCAGCGTCTCTGCGCCGAACATGGCGATCGTGAGGTAGTCGATCGCGGTGTCGGGGATCGAGCCAGCGAGCGCGAGCCGGAAGGCGCCGCGCTCGTCCTCGATCTTGGGCCACATCAGGCCGGGGCTGTCGGTGAGGGTGGTTCCATTTTTCAGAATGACGGCCTGCTGTTGCTTGGTGACCGCGGGCTTGTCGCCGACCACGGCTACGGTGCGATGCATCAGCGTATTGATGAGCGTGGACTTACCGACGTTCGGCACGCCCGTAACCAGCGCACGCACCCGCTTGTCCGGACCGCGGCGCCGTGCGGCACCGGCCGTAAGCTCGGCGATCCGTTGCCGTGTCTCTTGCGGCCGCTCGGTGCTCGACTCGATCGCGGACACGTTGGGTTGCGTGCGGAAGTGCGCGAGCCACGCCTTGGTCTGCTCGGGGTCGGCGAGGTCGCTACGGGTCAGCACCTTGATGCAGGGCGTGTCGCGCCGCAGCTGCGTCACCAGCGGGTTCGAGCTGGACGCCGGCAGGCGCGCATCGAGCACTTCGATGATCACATCTTGCGACGGCATCAACGCGGCGAGCTCGCGCCGCGCTTTCGTCATGTGCCCGGGGTACCACTGCAGAGACATCCGAGCTGTCTACCTCAGCCGCGGCACAAAAGCCGGCTACTTCAGCGGTGAGTACGGCAACGGGTACAAATGAATGAGCTTCTCGAGCGGCGCGAGCTTGCGCAGCGGCTCGAAGAAGGCCGTGCGCTGGGGCGTCGCGGGCTGATAACCGTCTTGGGCGAGCGCGCCTTTCCAGAGGTCGTAGATCATGCGCGGGTTGCCGGCGATGCCCCGCAACGCGGCGACGATTGGGAATTGCCCTCGCACCGCGCCGAGCACCGCGCCGAATTCACTCGCCTTGCCCGGTGTCAGCTCGAGCTCTGCGAACGAGTATTTGCCGACCGGCGCGCTCGCGCTGGCGGCGATCGCAGCGTGCAGATCTGCGGACGGGATCGGCCCGACCGGCTCGAGCAATTCGCTGCGCTGCACGGGCGCGAGCTCGGCCAGCGCGGCGCGCGCGCTCTGATACTCGGCGTCCGCCGCAGCGCGCTGCCGAAACGCATCGAACGCCGCGAGATCGTCGTGCTCGATCAAATGGATGACCTGCCCCCAGTTCTCCGCGTGGCTCATGAACGCCGCGACCAAGCGGGCGCCGAGCGCCGCGTATCGCGGGAGCAGCCGCTCCTGCATCAGCGCAACCAGCTGGTCATGGCTGCCGGGCGTCGCCGGCAACACGGTTAGGTATTCGCGCTGGTAGATCATGGAAGCTTTTACTGCGGTGCGGATGGGGAGCGGATGGCCTGCATCGGGCTGTCGGGGTCGCCGCCCCAGGCCATCTCGATCCGCGTGGGATCCTCCGCCGCGAAGGCCATATAAAAGTGGTACGGGAACAAGAACTTCTTGATCGGCGAGGCCAGCTTCATATCCACGATCGCGAGATCGAGCTGCGGCTCTAGGTAGCGTTTCGACAAACTATAGTCGCGCGCATACTTCTTAGTGTCGCGGGTGCGATGGACCTCGACGCGGACGCCGTGCTGCGAGCCACCGGGCAGCAGCAGCTCGAAGTCGAAGCGGTCGACCTTCTTGTGCACGGCCACAGACAGAAAGAAGCCGGCCAGCTCGAGCGGGATCGCGTCGGACTCGTAGTCGTACGTATCCTCGTCGATCACTTCCTTGTCGAGATACGTCTTGCGGGTGAGCGAGCGGCCGTCCTTGCTGGCGACGGTGCTGGCGCGGTTCCACTTGAAGAGCCGGTCGTACTCTTCGCTGATCACGAAGTCTTTGAGCACGCGGTCGGCGGACTTGTTGAACTTGAGCCGAGTGTCCGAGCGCACCAGGCGCAGGCTCTTGGTGACCTCGAGCGAGCCGTACGCTTCCCAGGGCACCGGTATCGCTTTGACCGTGCCGTCCTCGGGGTGCCGAACCTTGGTGTAGCGCCAGGACCGCTCGATGCGCAGGCCGCCGCTCGGCAAGCGCGTCCAGATCTCGCGGCCTGTGCCGAGCATGGCGCCTTGTTGGACCTCGGCGTAGGCGTCCGAATCCTTGAACAGATCGGCCATGTGCTGGCCGCTGTTCACGTGGCGAAAGAACGAGTCGAAGGCGAGCGCGGCGCTGGGCAAGGCGAGCGCGAGCGCACAGGCCAGCCAGAAGCGCGATGTAGCAAAGGAAAGCGACCCCATCGGCCTGATGCTGACCGATCGCGGGCCGCCGGTCGACCTCAACGATCAGCCAGCCGAGGTCGCTGCGACGGTAGGCCTCACGGCGCGAGCGGCGCTAGGCCTTTGCCCGCGCGGTAGTGGTTCGTCACTTGGCGCTCGTCGAGCGCGTGGTGATAGACGGCAACCACGACTTACCGATGTTCAGCGGGCCGGCCTGGGCGTTGATAGCAGGTACATGGAGAGCCCCGGAGGCAACCACGCTACCGTTTAGATAGATGCGAGCGTCCTGCCCGTTCAGCGTAGCCACGATATGGTGGTATGTCCCCGATACCGGCAGCGGGAAACCAATGCGGTTGTTGTAGTGGTTTACGAAGAACCAGAGGTTGTGGCCGTAGTACATGAGCCCGTAGCCATCCCAGCCGTTCGTCGCACCCTTTGCCACGATGGCCGAGTACGTCTGGTGAATCGCGCCCGGCATCAACGTGAACCAGGCCTCGAGCGTGAGCTCTCTCGCAGGAGGAACTTGGCTGAAGTGATGTGGAATTTCGACGAAGGTCCACTGCGTCGGCGGCGTGTGATTGTAGTTGTTGCTCCAGAAAAACTCGGCCGAGGTATTGGGATCGAAGTTGATCGCTCCAGGCTTCCCGAGGCGCGGCGGAAAGGAGTCTTCATAGCGACCCCGATAGGTGCCGTGCCTCGAGTTGACGCTCTCGTCCAAAGCCATCGGCTCACCGGCGCTCTCTCCCAAGCGGTAGTAAGCGACCGGCTCGTCGGCCAGGATGGTGGTCGGGTACTTGTGCAACGTTTGTCGCGCTTGCTCGTTGCCGGCGCTGTCTTCAGCCCAGTACTCGATTCGCGAGAACGCCGGATCGACCGAGAGATTACCCTCCGCTCCCGGGACGAACTGGGCTGGAGAGGCGGTGCCGCCGACGTACACCACCGCGTGGATGCCAACGACACTCGAGCCGGGCGTCGGATCGAACGCCTCGAAGAACACAGTCTCTGCGTCCTCTGACAAGCTCGCGCTGGCGTAAGCCGTGGACGACTGCGAGCTTCCATCCGGGCTGCCGTAGCCGCCCACTTCGCTGGTCTCGACGGGCTCGGCTGCAACGAGAAACAGCACCTCGAGACCGGTCACGCCGCCGCTGATATCCGCCAGCACATCGTCCGAGATCTCGGCAGGAGCGGTCGTGTTCGAGAGCGCGTAGGCGATGGCCTCGTTCGCCGTCAGGGCCCAGCTCCCCAGCACGGGCAGTCCTTGCAACGGCCGCGGGTCGAGCGCCGCTCCCGAGATGCGACACTGCCCACCGCTCATGTGCACGCCAAGGAGCAGGGGATCGGTTGCATCCGCGTCGGCGAAGTAGATGAGAGGCGTGCTCACGCGAGGTGAGATCTGCGGCGTGAGGCATGAAGAAATTGGTTCTGCAGCTCCGTCGCGCATCAGCGCTACGTTGGAGACGGTCGGCTCTGCACCACCCTCGCAGTCAGGACGATTTCCGATGGCGGTATACGAGCGGCCACGACTGGCGAGGCACACGGTATCGAGCTTGCCGTCCGCGACCGTGCCGGCTGACCCGAACGGCACGCGATGGCCGTTCGCACACTCGTCACCCGGAGAGCCGTTGCACACCGAGTAGCCTGCGTGGACCACGAAGGGGCTGCCAAGCTCGAGGCTCAACTGATCCGTGCTCAGGTCGCGTGCGTAACGAGCGGTCACGCTGGCGCCTTCGCCGCCGCCATTTCCGCCTCGCACTACGTCGTCGAGCGAGACGCTGAAATCGACCTTACCTTCATGCACCAGCGTCTCGCTCGACGACGTAGTGCGAGGCGGAAATGGCGGCGGCGAAGGCGCCAGCG
>Ga0193752_1001230_pt1 | contig 21701 bp, 20 predicted proteins | sample H1c1metaG_FD_144924 | JGI IMG/M metagenome (GOLD analysis project Ga0193752, IMG submission 144924) | Soil microbial communities from a riparian zone of the East river system, Colorado, United States - H1c1 | ecosystem: Environmental > Terrestrial > Soil > Riparian zone | place: USA: East River...
GCTCGGTCTCGGCTCGGTGGCTGGGATGGGCGCAGCGCGCGTCTGTGCGAGCCACTATTCGCTGATGGTGCGCGGCACCTCGCAGCTGTTCGCGGCGGGCCCGCCGGTCGTCGCACGCATTGGGCAGACCCTGACGAAAGAAGAGCTGGGCGGCAGCTCGATCCACGCGAAGAACGGCACGATCGATGACGAGGTCGAAAGTGAGGCCGAAGGCTTCGCGCGCGCGCGCCGGTTTCTGTCGTATTTGCCGAGCTCGGTCCACGAGTTGCCGCTGCGAGTGGCCACTGACGATGTGGCTTCGCGACGCGAGGAGGCGCTGCTGTCGGTCGTTCCGCGCGATGATCGCAAGGTCTACAAAATGCGGCCGATCGTGGAGGCGGTCGTGGACCGCGACAGCTGGTTCGAGATGGGAAGAGGCTGGGGGCGCTCCGTGATCACGGGCCTCGCGCGGCTCGATGGTTGGCCCGTCGCGGTGCTCGCGAGCGATTGTTACTACTACGCGGGCGCTTGGACGTCGGACGCGTGTCGCAAGGCGATCCGCCTGATCGATCTGGCACAGACGTTTGCGCTGCCGATCGTGCACTTCGTCGACATCCCCGGTTTCTTGATCGGGAAGCAGGCCGAGGAGAGCGGCGTGATGCGATACGGGACGCAAGCGCACAGCGCAACGGCTCGAAACAGTTCATGCGTTTCGCGTGGCCTTCCGCGCGCTGGGGTTCGCTCCCGATTGCCGGTGGTGTCGACGCGGCGTATCGGGCCGTCATCGAAGCTGCGCCCGATCCGGCGAAGAAGCGCGCGGAGATCGAAGCGCAGCTGCAATCCGTCGTGTCGCCCATCCGCACGGCAGAAGCGTTCGGGGTCGAGGAGATCATCGACCCGCGCGACACGCGCGCGCACTTGTGCCGGTTCGCGAACTGGGTGGCGCCGGTGCGTCAACCTGCGCCGCCCGGGTTCCAGTATCGGCCTTAGGTCCGCCTTAGAGCCAGCTCGCGTCGTTCAGTTTGCTGACCAGCTCGCCCAGCGAAGCCAAGTCGCGCTCCGTTTGATTCTGGCGCAAATACACCGGCAGGTCGGCGATGCGACGTGCGTGGGCTGCATCGAACAGCATCGGCGTATCGCCGAGTGCTCGGCTCGTGTGATCGAGAACGGCCGAGCAACTCTGTTCCACGACGTGGCGCGTCCACAGCGCCCGCCGCTGCAAGGCAGCAGTGGCCTCGCCGGCGTCGATTGCATGCGCAGCATCGTGCAGCACTTGGCCCGCGGCGGACAAGCTTGCGAATGCCGCTCCTAGATGTGCTTGCGCGTGGCTGTCGAACACGATCGGCTGACTCAGCTGATTCAGAGACGCGCGATACACCCCGACTGCTCCGCCGAGCCAACATGCCGCGACATCGATTGCACCCGCCCAAAAACCGCGCCGCGCCGTGAAGAAGCCCGGTGAGCCGGCGATCGCGTCGACCGACAACTGACAGCGTTCGAGGTGGACGCTGCAGCTGTCAGCTGCGGCCATGCCGACGGCACGATACGTCTCCACTTCGACGCTGCCGAGCGCGCTGCGTGGCACGTCGAACAACATCGGCTCGGGCAAGCGCGCGAGGATGAGCGCGCGATCGACGCTGTTGATGCCGGCGCAGTTCGGAAGCTCGCCGTGGAGCAACCAGCCTTCGCTCGTGCACTCGGCGCGCAGCAGCTGTTCGTGGCTGCGGGTCGCCCAGACGCCGTAGACGGACTTCGCGACCGGTTCGCGACCTGCTTCGTGAAGGACCGACAGCGCGTCGGCGTGACCCTGGGCCAGCCGCGCGAGTGAGAGGTCGTGTGCGCCGAGCTCGACCAAACAGCGGAAGCGCGTCCGTGTGTCCTTCTCGCCGAGCAACGGGAGATCGAGGTAACCGTTCTCGAACAGCTCGCGAGTTGCCGTCGCGACGCTCGGAATATCGCCGAGGGGGGGAAGATCTCGCAACGCGTCGCGCAGCTTCTGATGGCGGAAGCGTGTGGGTCGAGGTGTAAGAAGCTGTGCCGATTCTTGGGCTTGCAGGGCGGTCACGCCGCCGGTGATGCACAGGCCACACCAAGTGTGGACCTGTCACTATTCACAGTGTTTGTTTCGGCGTTCGCTCTGAGAGCGGCTTCGTCCTCAGCCGCGCTCGCTCTCAGAGCGAAATCCTCGCAAATCTCAGCCGGACGACGTTCGTTCCCAGCGTCAGTGAGACGAGCCCGAGAGCAACCTCGAGAGCAGGAGCGCCTCACTGCGCAAGTTTGCCGATCACACGCAATAGTGTGCTTGTAGACAACTATGCGAGCGACGCTTTCAAGGTGATCGGCGTAGCCGCGAGCGCTTTCGAAACTGGACACTGCTTCTTGGTCTCTTCCGCGATCGAGTCGAACTTCGCCTTTTCGATCCCCGGGATCTCCGCGTTCGTAGTCAGCGCGATCGAGGAAATCTTGAAACCCTCGCCGTCTTTGTCGAGCTGCACCGCAGCCGACGTTTGAATCGACTTCGGCGTGAACCCGGCTTTGCCGAGCGAAGCGCTGAGCGCCATCGAGAAACAACCGGCGAGTGCAGCCCCGATCATTTCCTCGGGGTTACTACCTTTCTTGCCCTCGAACCGCGTTGCGAGTGAGAACGGAACCTCCGCTGCGTTCGCGGGCTGCATGACGCCGCGGCCCTCTTTCAAGCTGCCATCCCAACGTGCCGTCGCTTGACTCGTGGACATATTCGTTCACCTCAAAAAATGTGGGGAGGTGACCGTGGCGCCTCGTCGAAACGCTGTCAACACGCAGCTGGTGCAGCACTAATTCAGGTGATGAGCGGCAAACGCGCGCGCCCTCCACCCACGTCTTCTTCAGTCACCGTCGCGTCACGCGTTTCGTCGTCGCGCGTCACTGGCAAGTTCAGCGCGCGCCACAAGTCGCGATCGAGCAACTGCGATGGCCTCACGTTCGTCATCGCTGCGAGCATGCTCTCGCGGACGCGCGGCGCGCTGACTTCGAGCTCGGTCAACAAGCGTTTCACTTGTTTGCGCATGAGCTGTTCCTGCGAGCCGCACAAGTTGCACGGCAAGATCGGAAACTCCTTGAGCTCTGCGTAGCGCGCGATCGTCTTTTCGGCCGCGTACGAGAGCGGCCGGATCACGGTGTTGCGCCCGTCATCCGAGATCAACTTCGGCGGCATCGCGCGCATCGACCCGGTGAACATCAAGTTCAAGAGCAGCGTCTCGATCGCGTCGTCGCGGTGATGACCGAGCGCGATCTTCGTGCAGCCGAGCTCTTGCGCGACGTTGTAGAGCACGCCGCGTCGCAGCCGAGAGCAGAGCGAGCAGTATGTCTTGCCCTCCGGAATGTTGTCCTTCACGACGCTGTACGTGTCCTCGCGAATGATCCGATGCGGAATGTCGTTCGCGGCCAGATACTGTTCGAGCGGCCGGCCGTCGTACCCGGGTTGGCCTTGATCGAGGTGCACGGCCAGAAGTGAGAACTTCAGCTTTGCGCGGCGGCGCAAGCGCTCGAGCAAGCTGAGCAACGTGTAGCTGTCTTTGCCACCGCTCAAGCACACCATCACGCGATCGCCTTCGCGGATCAGCGAGTAGTCCTTGACGCAGCGGCCGAGGTCGCGACCCAGGTCGCGCGTCAGGCGTTCGAGCTCGTTCATGGCCGGGCTACTCTCTCACGAGCGACGCGCGCGCGTGAGCTTCGAGACCTTCCATTCGCGCGAGCTCGGCCAAGAGCGGCTTCTGCTTCAAGATCGCGGCGCGGTCGTAGCGAATCACCGACGTGCGCAGCAAGAAGTCGTAGACGCCGAGCGGCGATCCAAAGCGAGCGGCGCCACCCGTGGGAAGCACGTGGCTCGGCCCGGCAGCGTAGTCGCCGGCTGCTTCGGGCGTGTGGTCGCCGAGGAACACTGCACCGGCGGCACCGATCTGCGAGAACAGCGCCTCTGGATCGCGAACCTGCAGCGAAAGGTGCTCGGCCGCGAGTAGATCCGCGACGCGTGCGGCTTCGGCGAGATCACGCACCACGAAACAGTAGCCGTTGTCGTGCAGCGACTCGGTCGCGATCTTGATGCGTGGAAGGAGCGCGAGCTGGCGTTCGACTTCGCGGTCTACCGCCTCGGCCATCTGCGCGGTCAGCGTGATCAGCATCGGATACGCGGCCTCGTCGTGCTCCGCTTGCGACAATAGGTCGGCCGCGACGACGCGCGGGTCCGCGCCCTCATCCGCGACGACCAAGATTTCGCTCGGCCCAGCGATGCCATCGATGTCGACGACGCCGAACACCAGACGCTTGGCACAAGTCACGTACAGGTTGCCGGGTCCGACGATCTTGTCGACGCGCGCGATCGTCTCGGTGCCGTACGCGACGGCCGCAATCGCTTGCGCACCCCCGGCGTCGACGATTTCGGTGACGCCTGCGATCTCGGCGGCTGCCAGCACTTCGCCTTCTGGATTCGGCGTGACGAGCACGATGCGCTGCACGCCGGCCACGGCGGCCGGGATCGCCGTCATGAGCACAGTCGATGGATAGCGGGCCTTGCCGCCGGGGGCGTAGACGGCGACCGAGCGCATCGGACGCACGCGCTGGCCGAGCTCGATCCCATCTTCGGTATATCGAAACCCACCATCGCGCTGATGCTCGTGGTAACGCCGAATGCGTTCCGCCGCTTGCTCGAGCGCGGAATACGTGGCGGCGGGCACTGCCGCGCGGCCGCGTTCGCGCACTTCGCGCGTGATGAAGGACTCGGGCGCGCGGCCATCGAAGCGAACGCTGTATTCATGCAGCGCCTGGTCACCACGCTCGCGAACCTGCTTGATGATTTCGCGAACGGCCGGCTCTACGCGCTCGAGGTCGGCATCGCCGCGACGAGCGAGGTCGTTCAATGTTTTCGCGTACTCAGGCGTGTCTTGGTCCAGACGGGTCAGCATGCGAGCCCAGACTTAGCAAACGTGTCAGTGGAGCGCCATCGCACGGCGATCTGCCAAAACAAGTGCCTTTGCGCCGCAACTGAGCCTCGGCGGGACCGATGCGGAGATCACAAGTCTCACGGGTCCCACGAGTCCCACGAGTCCCACGAGTCCCGCCAGTCGCACCAGTCGCACGTGTCGCACCAATCGCACGTGTCGCACCAATCGCACGTGTCGCACGTGTCGCACGTGTCCCAGAGGAGCCGAGTCATGCCCGCGCCACCGTCCAAAGCTTTTTCAAGAACCACTCCCCCCAAAAGCCCGCCGGTCGACCCGGCGTCCTGGCTCGAGCGCACGGAGGGCCTGGTCGACCGTTATAGGAAGCAGCTGAGCGCGGACGGCGTGCCGCCCGCGGATCCCGGCCTCGGCTTCATCTGGATCGCGGCGGACCACGTTTTCGAGGCAAAGGGCAGCGCCGCCGATTTCGCGTTGCTCGACGTGCCGTTGCTCATGGAGGACTGCGCGTGGCTCGTGACCGGGAAGGCGGCACAATTCGTAGCCGCGGTCTCGGCCTTTTACGCGTTTCTCGGCGAGGCGCGCCTGATCGACCCGGCCCGGGCGGTCGCAATCCGGACCGAGCTCGCGCGCTACCTGCCGAAGCGGTAGCCCCCCACTAGTCCAGGAGGCCGGCCGTGGCCCGCCAGCTTGCTGAGTTGGTCGCTGGCGGTTTACACCGCCGGGACCGATGCCGATCCAGTTCTTCGATACGCTCAGCCAACGCCTCGTACCGTTCGAGCCCCGTGAGCCCGGTCACGCGCGCGTCTACGTGTGCGGGCCAACGGTGTACGACCATGCCCACCTCGGTCACGCGCGGGCGTGCGTCGTGTATGACGTGCTGACGCGGCACCTGCGCGAGCGCGGTTTGCGGGTCACCTACGTTCGCAACGTCACGGACGTGGACGACAAGATCATTCGGCGCGCAGCTGAGCTCGGAGAGGATCCGGCCGTGCTCGCAAATCGCTTCAGCGACGCCTACGCCGAAGACAGCGCGAGGCTGGGGTGCGCCGAACCGAATTACACCCCGCGCGTGAGCGATCACGTTCCGCAGATCGTGGCGTTGATCGAAAAGCTGATCGGCCTCGGGTCTGCGTACGCGGTCGATGGCGACGTGTTCTACAGCGTCTCGAGCTTTCCCGAGTACGGCAAGCTGTCGCATCGCAAGCTCGAGGACCTCGAGCTCGGCGGGAGCGGTCGCGTGACGGAGGACGAGCTGCAGCGCAAGCGGCATCCGGCCGACTTTGCATTGTGGAAGTCGGCGAAGCCGGGCGAGCCGACCTGGAAAAGCCCGTGGGGTCCGGGTCGCCCAGGCTGGCACATCGAGTGCTCAGCGATGTGCATCGAGCACTTGGGTGACACGTGCGACTTGCACGGAGGCGGGCTCGACTTGGTGTTCCCGCATCATGAAAACGAGATCGCGCAGTCCGAAGCCGCGACTAAGCAGCCGTTTGCGAAGGTGTGGGTTCACAACGGCTTCATCCAGTTCAACAAAGAAAAGATGAGCAAGAGCGTTGGGAACTTCTTCACGGCGCGCGAGAGCTTCAAGTTCGTCGAGCCGGAAGCCGTTCGCTATTGGCTCTTGAGTGCGCATTACCGCGCGCCGGTCAACTTGGAGATCGACCTCGACGACGCGGGAAAGGTGCGCGGGTTTCCGCAGCTCGACGAGGCGGAGCGTCGAGTCGAGTATCTGTATTCCACGCGCGAGCGTTTGGCTGCGCTCGCGCCGGACCGCTTTGACGACACCGGGACGAAGGTGGACGCAGAGTTGAAGAAGATTCCGCAGCAAATCGCAAAGGCGCTCGACAACGACTTGGGGTTTCCCGAGGCGCTCGCCGTGCTGGCGGAGTTTTTGAAGCGCGCGAACGACGCGATCGATGGCGCATCCCGCAAGTCCGGAAAGCTCACGCGGGCGGCGCAGCGTGAAATCGACGCGGGCTTTTCGGCGATCGGACGCGTGCTCGGGCTCGGCTTGGGCGATGGGCCGGCGGTGCTCGACCGGGTGCGGATGCGGCGGTTGGCGGCCACGGGGCTCGACAAGGCACACGTGGAGAAGCTGATCGCTGAGCGAATCGCGGCGCGTGGCGCGAAGAACTTCGCGCGGGCCGACCAGATTCGCGACGAACTTGCAGCTGTCGGCGTCGAGTTGATGGACAGCCCACGTGGCACCGATTGGCGCATGAAGTAGCGTATGTGGTGATCGAGAACACTTCAGCCTTCGACTTGGCTGCGGCGCGCTTGAGGCTATCCTATCGATATCCGCCGCATGCCTCAGAGCCAGCATCATGGCTGATGAACCGATCGCGACTGGCACGCTGGCGAAGACCCCGCTGCCTCATCTTCTGATCTATCTCGATCAGAAGCAGCTCTCGGGCACGTTGGCCTTGTGGCCCGACGTGATTCCCGAGAACGACAAGCGACAGGATCGCATCCTGTTGCTCAAAGGGCGTCCAGTCGCGGGCCGGTTGATCGAGCCGGCGAAGACATTGCGGGAAGGGCTGATCAAGCTCTTTTATCGCAGCGAAGCGCCGTACGCGTTTTATGAGTCGAATCTGCTCGGGAGCGGCGAGGATCGGTTGAACGGTCGCGTCGATCCGTTGTCGTTGATCACCGAATCGCTGCGCGTCACGGCGCGCGATGAGGTCGTCGACGAGGTACTTCATCGCATCGGTTCGGCGAAGCTGCGCGTGCAACCGAAGGTGGAGCTCGGACGCTTCGAGTTTTTGCCGGAGGAGCGCACGGTCGTGGAGCTGTTGATGGCGGAGCCTGCGCGCATCGACGCGGTGTGCTCGGACTCGAGTTTGCCGCGCGGGCGCGCGCGGCGCGTGCTGTATTTGTTGCTGATCACGAAGTCGGTCGCGCCCTACGAAGCGGGGCCCGCTGTCGCAATGCATCCGCCGCCGCGCCAGACGCTGCCGCCGCAGACGGCGCAGGCTTCCGCGCCGGTGTCGGCGGAGCCGCCGGCTCCGATGCCGATGCCGAGCATGCCGGTGGGCATGAGTATGCCGCCGGGTCCGTCGAAATCTCCTGCAGCGCGGCTCGATCGGCTCGCGGACATTCCGCAGGTACCGGACGGTTTGACTCCCGACCTCACCGACCGTTGGCAGAAGGTGCTGACGCGGAGTCGCTTGATCGAGAACCAGAACTTTTTCGAGATGCTCAGCCTCGACAAAAAGGCGACGAGTGCGGACGTGAAGGCGGAGTTCTTCAAGCACGCGAAGGAGTGGCATCCCGATCGGGTGCCGGCCGAGCTCGCGCCGTTGCGTCCGTTCGTCGAGATCATCTTTGGGTACTTGAACGAAGCGCACAAAGTGCTCGGCGACGACGAGCAGCGCATCGCGTATCTGCGAACGGTGCGTGAGGGTGGCGGAACGCCGGCTGCCGAGCGTTTGATGCAGCAGATTCTAGACAGCGCGATCGCGTACGAGCGCGTGTTGGTGTTTGCGCGAAAGCATCATTACGACGAGGCGTTGGACCTGTTGCACAAGATTCTGACGATTACGAAGGACGAGCCCGACTACCACGCGATGCACGGTTGGTTGTTGATGCAGAAACATCAGGGCCCGGATGCGCCGCTGCAGAAGATTACGGAGTCGCTCGATCGTGCGATCGAGTTGCATGTGGATCATGAAAAGGCGCAGTTGTACAAGGCGCAGTTGTTGAAGCGGTTGGGGAAACATCCCGAGGCGTTGAGGCATTTCAAGCGGGTGGTGTCGATCAATCCGAACAACTTGGATGCCGCGCGTGAGGTTCGCGTTGCGAACATGCGTGAGGAAAACAAGGACAAGTCGACGGTGAAAAATCCGGCGGGTTTCTTGGGCAAGCTGTTGGGTGGCAACAGCGAAAAGCCGACGCCGGGGAAGAAGAAGTAGGGGCGGGTTACCGCGTCTTTCGTGCATTGTCGCGTTGCGGCCGCCGCTCACCTCCGCCGCATCCGCCGATCACCAACGCCCAACTCCGCGAATACACGCCCGCGCCACCCGGCACGCGACCTGCAATCCCCTCTCGCATGCAACCCCGCGAACGCCTCGCCATGCACGGTCCCACCGCCCTCTCCGACGCCGAGCTCATCGCCGTCCTCCTCGGCACCGGCGCCACCGCAAACCCAGTCGGCGTAGTAGCCGCCCAACTCCTCGAACAAACCGGCGGCCTCCACGCCCTCGGCACCCGCAGCGCAAACGAGCTCGAGGGTCAGCTCGGTGTCGGCAGCATCAAAGCCCTCAGAATCCTCGCGGCGATCGAGCTCGGCACTCGCTTCGCATCCCAACCGCTCTCGCGCGACTCGCCGCTCGGCAGCAGTGCCGACGTGGACGCCGCACTTCGACCACTACTCCGGGCCGACAATCGCGAGCACTTCATCGCCATCCCAGTCGACGCTCGCAATCGCCCGCTCGCGCAAATCGAGGTCGCGATCGGCGGCCTCAGCGCCTGCTGCGTCTCCCCCGCCGACGTCTTCCGCCCGGTCGTGCGCCAGGCCGCGATCGGAGTGCTCTTCGCGCACAACCACCCGAGTGGCGCGACCGTGCCGAGCGATGAGGACGCGCAAGTCACGCAACGCTTGTCGCGCGCCGGAGAGCTGCTCGGCATCCAGGTCCTCGACCACCTGATCATCGGCCATGAGGGCTATTTCAGCTTCCTCGACGCCGGCCTTCTCGCACGGGAAACTGCGGCTTCGTTCACTTGACACCCCCCGACCGGCATGCTTTCGTGCGCGTCCCGATTCTCCTGCCGCAAGAAGGCACTCCGTGAAGCGTACCTATCAACCTCACCGCACGCGCCGGCTTCGCACCCACGGCTTTCGAGCCCGGATGAAGACCGCCAACGGCCGAAAAGTACTCAGCAATCGCCGCCGTAAGGGCCGCCGCCGTCTCGCCGTCACGGTCTACAAGAAGTAGCGCACCACGGCCCGCCTCGCTGAGTCCCCCCAATGCCGGTGCCATGAAGCCGGTGCCACGAGGCCGGTGTCACGAGGCAACGAGGTGTGAGTTGTCTGCTTCGCTGCCCAAAACCCCCGCTCTTCCGGGTCAGTGCTTTCCTCGCACGGCCCGGCTGTTGCGCCGCAGCGACTTCGTGCGCGTGCAGGGGAAGGGTCGCCGCGTTCACACGCCGCATTTCGTGATCCTGCTCGTTCCGAGCGCGACCCCGCGGATCGGCGTCACAGTCGGGCGTCGAGTCGGCGGTGCAACGTTGCGCAATCGTGTCAAACGCCTGGTGCGCGAGGTCTTTCGACTCAACCGCGAGCTGTTTCCGAGCGATTGTGACATCGTTCTCGTGGCTCGACCCGGGGCGGAGCGTCTAGATTACGCGACGGTCAAGAGCGAAGTGGAACGTGCCCAGAGCGCGCTCTTTCGCCCTTCCGCCGCCACGCGCACTTCGAAGCCTCATCCCGACCCATGATCAGCGCCCTGCTCCTGTCCTTCATCCGCATCTACCAGCGGCTTTTGTCGCCGCTGCTCGGGCCGGTCTGTCGCTTCACTCCCAGTTGTTCGCAGTACATGGCGACCTGTATCGAGCGACATGGCGCCAGTCGCGGCGTTTGGCTCGGCGTGCGTCGCCTGGCTCGCTGCCATCCATTCCATCCGGGCGGTGTCGATTTACCGCCGGAGCCCTCTGAACCACGTCCATGAGAAAGAATTCCTATCTGTACTATCTCGCGGTCATCGGGATCGCGGTCGCCGCACCGATGCTGCTGTCGAAGACACGGCACGGCGCGAGCGAAAACAAAACGCCGTCCGTTTCAGTTGCGCACGCAGCGCCGCCAGCCGCGGCAGTGGTCGCAGCGCTCCCAGCTGAAGAAACGCTCGCGACGCTCGAGACGGGCGACTATCGCGCCGTCGTGTCGGGCCTGAACGGTGGTCTCAAGAGCTTCGCGCTCAAGGACCCGCAGTTTCGTGTGAACGGTAAGCCGATCGACGTCGTCACGATCGACAAGCCTCAGTACTACCCGCTCGCCCCGCGCGTCGATGGAGTGAACATCGCCGGCAAGCCGTGGGAGCTCAAGCAGCAGTCGCCCGACTCGGTGAGTTTGCACATCGAGGCCGACGGCCTCGCGATCGATCGCAAGCTCGAAGCCGGTCAAGGCCCATATCAAATGTGGGTGACGACGACGATCACGAACAACGGCTCGCAAACGCGCAAGCTGAAGTGGAGCGACACCACCCACCACTACGTCGAACGCAAAGCCGAGAGTGGTGGTGTGCCACTACTGCCCTCGCGTTCGAGCGCGATCAGTCATGGTTTGTGTCACCACGGCGAGGACCTCGAGCGCAACGACCGCAGCAAGTTGAGCGAGCCCCACGAGTGGAAGGGCAAGATCAAATACGTCGCGCTCGAGAACGTGTACTTCCTGACCGCGCTCGTCTCCGCGAACGACGACAACGGTGCAGGCCTCGCGCAAGCGTGCCGGTTGTCCTCGTCCGATCGCGGCGCCGGTGACCCCGTCGGCTCGCTGTTCGAAGCGCAGCTCGTGCAGCCGGACATCACGGTCGCACCGCACTCACAAGCAAAGATGCGCGTGCTCGCCTACGTCGGGCCGAAGACTCCGGAAGAGCTCGCGCATCTTTGCTTGTGGTTGAAGGAGACGATCGACAGCGGGTTTTTCAGCTCGCTCGCGCACGGCCTCACGTCGCTCCTCGGCGTGATCCACGGTTACGTCGGTAACTGGGGTATCGCGATCATCCTGCTCACGCTGCTCGTGAAGCTCGTCCTCTATCCGCTGACTCACAAGCAGATGGAGTCGATGGCGCGGATGAAAGAGCTCAAGCCCGAGATGGATCGGATCAACGAGCTCTACGCCGACGACCGCGAGAAAAAGAGCGCGGCGGTGATGGAGATGTACCGCAAGAAGGGGGTCAATCCGGCGGCGGGTTGTTTCCCTGTGCTGTTACAGTTTCCGATCTGGCTCTCGCTGTATGCGTCGCTCAGCTCGAACATTCGCCTGCTGCACGCACCGTTTGCGTTGTGGTGGCGGGATCTGTCCTCACCCGACCCCTACTTCGTCCTACCCTTGGCGCTCGGTGCACTCATGTTCTTGCAGCAAAAGATGGCACCACCTGCGGGTAGTGACCCATTGCAAGCCAAGATGATGCTGTACGTCATGCCTACAATGATCACCAGCTTCATGCTTTTCTTGCCAGCTGGTTTGTGTCTATACATGTTTACCAATTCCGCGCTGAGCATCGTGCAACAGCGCGTCATCGAAGCCCGCCTCAAGCAAAAAGTGTCTGCGTCCAATCCCTCCTCTTCTCCAGTGTTGGTCGCGGACGCAAATGACATGAATGCGAGTGCCACCTCGGCGGGTACTAAAGACAAAACCGCCCAACGGAGGTTGCGCCGTGGCCGAAAGTAGAAAGCCCCCCGAGCTCGACGGAGCTCTGATCCTCGATGGTGACATGGACGGAGATCTCGACGACGAGATCCACGCGCGGCCGCGCGCGGTCGAATCCGATGTAGACCCAAGCGAGGACGGCAAAGCTGACCTCGCGTTGGAGATGCTGATCGAGATCTTGAAGCGCATGGGTTTGGCCGTTCAAGTCAGCGTTCGCGAGGACGCTGATGAAGTGGTTCTCGACGTCGCGGGTGAAGACGCGGGACGTGTGATCGGGAAGAAGGGGCAAACCCTGGATGCGCTGCAATTCCTGATCAACAAGATCGTGAACCGATTCCCCGAGGGTCGGCGCCATATCGTGCTCGACTCCGGTGATTACCGCCTGCGTCGCGAAAACGGCTTGGTGTCGATGGCACGTCGCGAAGCGAAGCGTGCGGTGCAGCAGAGCCGCATCATCACGCTCGAGCCGATGTCGCCGCGCGATCGCCGCGTGATTCACTTGTCACTCGCGAAGTTCCCCGGCGTGAGCACGCGCAGTGATGGTCAGGGTGCGGAGCGCCGCGTCCGAATCATTCCGGCGCGTCAGCCGCGCGCCGATCGGCAGCCTCGGCGTCTGCCGAGTTGAGTCACTCCCGCCGATAGATGCCGACCTTTCGTTCGGCATTGTTGGACGGCAGCGTGTAGGACACTAATCGGTCCAAGACGGTGCCAGCTGCTGCTGGTGGCGTCTGTGCCGCCAACAGCACCAACGTTCTGTCGGCGAGCTTTGCGCCGGCAGGTAGCCACTGCTCCGGCGGGAATGTCGCTCTCGACATCGCCACGTCGAACGGTGCGTCCGGAACTGCCGGCGCCTCCGGATCGAGCTTCTGCTCGAACACTTTCACCCGCGAGACCAGCTGCAAGGTTCCGAGCACCGTTCGCAGGAATGCCACACGTTTTCGTAGTGGTTCTACGAGAGTGACCTGGAGGTCACCTCGCAAGAGGGCGAGTGGGATGGCGGGCGAGCCCGCGCCCGAGCCCACGTCGACGCAACGGCTCCGAGCGGGAACCAGATCTTCGGCCGCTAGGATGAACGCATCCGCGAGCAAGACCTCGACGAGCGCAGTCGTCTGTTTCGCCGCCGTCAGGTCCAGCTTGCGATTCCAGGTTGCGACCAGTTCCACGTAGCGCCCGAGCGTGTCGGTCGCAGCCGGCAGCAGCCCCACGCGGAATGCCTGCGCTAGGCGTTCGATGTGCACCCGATCGCGGTCGAGCTTGAATCCGTCGGTCACACGCAGGTTGTACCACCTCGGCAATCCAGATCGGCATCCTGACACTCGACCTTCGCTCGCGTTACTCTCGCCGCTTCATGGCCGACGCTGACTGGCGAACGTTCTCCAATACCCTCGCGTCGTTCTACGGCGAGCTGGACTCCGCGCGCGCTCGCAAGCTGAAAGGCGACGCTTCCACGCGCGCGTATTTCCGCATCGAGATCGACGCCGAAGAAGCGCGCGCACAAGGCAAACCCGCCAGCGCTGTCGTCATGCAGCTCCCCGAGCCATTCGGTCTGGGAACTGCCGCCGACGCACAAGCCCGGGCATTTCTCGACGTTCGTGCGTTTCTCGCGGGCCGGGATCTGCCGGTCCCTGCGCTCTACTCCAGCGACTTCGAGCGCGGACGGCTCGTGCTGGAAGACCTCGGTGATCTCACGTTCGAAGCGCGCTTGCGGCGTGATGGTGTCGGCTATTTCCCGGACGGCTACCACCGCGCGATCGATCTGCTCGCCGAGCTTCATCAACGCTGCGCACCTCCGCAGCCGACGGCGGCGTGTATCGCCTATCGCCGGCGCTTCGATTTCGCGCTGTTGCGCTCCGAGCTCGAGCACTTTCGCGAGTGGGGTCTCGAAGCGGTGGAAGGCCCGCTCTCTCCGAGTGACCGCGCAGAGCTCGACGGTCTCTTCGATCAGCTGACCGGCGAGATCACCTCGCTGCCGGATGGTTTCGTTCACCGCGACTATCAATCGCGCAACTTGATGTGGCCCACCGATGATCGCCTCGTGATCATCGACTTCCAGGACGCGTTCATCGGTCCCGCGCCGTACGATCTGGTCGCGCTGCTGTGTGACTCCTACGTCGATCTCGACCGACGTTTTCAACTCGATCTGCTCGAACGCTACTTCGAGCGCCGCGGCTTCGACGCCGCCCTGCGCGACACGTACACACGCGGCTTCGATCTCATCACCGTGCAGCGCAAGCTGAAAGACGCCGGTCGCTTCGTGTTCATCGATCGCGTTCGCAAGAACGCCGATTTCTTGCCGTTCTACACACCGAGCTTGCGCCACGTCGATCGCGCGCTCGCGCACCTGCCGGTATGGCGCGGGCTGCACGCGCTTCTCAAACGGCTTCTAACGGGGTTTCCCGAGCGGCCGACCCCAGCTTCGGTCGCTGATTGAGGTCACGGGCCCCACATCTACTGACACTTTCGTCATGGAACAAACGCGGCGGCCGGGCAGTTAGGGCAAGGACTTGCCCGAATGAGCACGACTAGTACACTCCCGGCGCGTTCATGCGGGTGACGATCGCAGCAGTTGTCTGTCTGGTCGTGCTGGTGCGTGCCGACTCCGCGTCGGCATACGCCGGTGCAGCCGATGGCTCGCGCGCGGTCGCTGCTGCGATCTGCGCCGAACCGACGCTGCTCGTCGAAGTCGTGATGCCGGGTGAAGCCATTGGCGGCGACGAGCGCGAGGGCCTGAATGAAGCGGGCACTCTGTGGTGCGTGTCGCCGGATGATCCGCGCTGCTCTCCGCTCGACACGAGCGGCCAGAACGGAGTCTCCCTCGGCAATGCGAAGCTGGGCGTCGCCGTCAGCGGCGCCGGCGACCCGTTTGCACCGCTCGAGCTCGCAGCCACGAGCGGCGTAGTCGATTACCGCGGCCGCGCCCGCGATGCTGTTCTCGGTCGACTGGAACGGCCGCCGAACCGGCGCGCCGCGTAGTTCCAAAGTCTTTCGTCAGCCAGCCCGGTGTTTACCGGGCGGGCCGGCATCTCCAACCCGCGCGCCGTATTCGGTGCGCAATCGCGGCGGCTGCATCCGCAGCACCGCAGCAGTTCTCATCCTGAGCAGGGTTTAGGGCGATACAGCCCGACCCGCGGAGTTTCGTGTCATGAGTAGAGGATCAGCACTCGTATCCATATTGTTTGCGTTCTTTTGTGGAATCGTGATCGGCAACATCACTTCGGCCGGTTCCGGCGGCGGTGAGGAAGCCACGGCAGCGAAGGAAGCCGAGGGTGGCGACACCACCGGCGCTGGAGCTGGCGACACCAAGGACGACATCGAGCGCTTCAAAGTGCCGGTGACGGCTGCACAGCCGGTCCGAGGCCCGAACGATGCGCCCGTGACGATCGTCGCGATCAGCGACTTCCAATGCCCGTTCTGCTCGCGCGTCGAACCGACGGTCTCGCAGATCCTGCAGGACTACAAAGGCAAGGTCCGCGTGGTGTGGCGTAACAACCCACTGCCGTTCCACCAGAATGCACTGCCGGCGGCCGAACTCGCGATGGAAGCGATGGCGCAAGGCGGCAGCGAGAAGTTCTGGAAGGCCCACGACAAGCTGTTTGCAAATCAGACGGCACTCACGCGTGAGAACCTCGACAGCTACGCGCAAGAGCTCGGCCTCGACATGGCCAAGTACAAGGCTGCGATGGACAGCCACAAACACAAGGCTGGAATCGAAGCCGACCAGCAGCTCGCTGGGAAGCTCGACGCGCGCGGCACGCCGGCGTTTTTCATCAACGGTCGCTCGCTGTCGGGTGCACAACCGCTCGACAAGTTCAAAGAGATCGTCGACGACGAGCTGAAGCGCACCGACAAGCTCGCGAAGAGCGGTGTCGCGAAGAACCAGCTCTACGCCGCGATTACGAAGAACGCGAAGGCGGAAAAGAGCGCCGACGCTCCGGCAGCGCCGCAACAGCCGCGCCGCTTGCCCGATCCGAAGGCCGTGTACCAGGTGCCGGTCGGTAACTCGCCGGCGAAGGGTTCCGCGGATGCGCTCGTGACGATCGTGGAGTTCAGCGACTTCCAGTGCCCGTTCTGCTCGCGTGTCGAGCCGACCGTCACGCAGATCCACCAGACGTACGGCAAAGACGTGCGCGTCGTGTTCAAGCAGAACCCGCTGCCGTTCCACCAGAACGCCGGCCCCGCGGCCGAGGCTTCGCTCGAAGCGCGCGACCAGGGCAAGTTCTGGGAGATGCACGAGAAGTTGTTCGGGAATCAGCAGGCGCTCGAGAAAGACAAGCTCGAGGGTTACGCCAAGGAACTCGGGCTGAACGTCGCGAAGTTCAAGACGTCACTCGAGACCAACAAGCACAAGGCTGAGATCGACGCCGACCAGAAGCTCGCGCGCGATCTCGGTGCGTCCGGTACGCCGTCGTTTTTCATCAACGGTCGCAGCTTGCGTGGCGCGCAGCCGTTCGATGCATTCAAGGCGGTGATCGACGAAGAGCTTGCGAAGGCGAAACAGCTCGTGGCTTCGGGCACGCCGAAGACGCAGCTGTACGCGAAGCTGACCGAAAACGGCGCGACCGCGCCGAAGTTCATCGACGCGCCGAATGCCCCCGCAGCTCCGGCTGCAGCGGCTGAGCCCGATGCGAACAAGATCTATCAGATCGCCGCGGGCGCCAAGGTGCCGGTCAAGGGCAACCCGAACGCGAAGGTCGTGATCGAGCAGTTCAGCGACTTCCAGTGCCCGTTCTGCTCGCGCGTGGAGCCGACGCTCAAGCAGGTCGAAGAGCAGTACGGCAGCAAGGTCAAGATCGTCTGGCGCAACTACCCGCTTCCGTTCCACCAGAACGCGATGCCGGCTGCAGAAGCGGCGCAAGAAGTCTTCCTCCAAGGCGGCAACGAGAAGTTCTGGAAGTTCCACGAGCTTCTGTTCGCAAATCAGCAGGCGCTCACGCGTGCGGACCTCGAGAAGTACGCGGAACAGGTCGGCGGCATCAACATGGCCAAGTTCAAGGCTGCGCTCGACAGCAACAAGAACAAGGCGTTGGTGCAGGCGGACATGGACGCGGTCGACAAGGCCGGTGCGCGCATCGGTACGCCGTCGTTCTTCATCAACGGCAAGCTGGTGCAGGGCGCGCAGCCGTTCGACGCATTCAAGACTGCGATCGACGCGGCCCTCGCCGCGAAGTGAAGCCAGTGACGCTGGGCGTGGTGGCGTAAGCAATCGCCCCTAGATCGCGAAGACACGGGAAATCCTGCGATGGATTTCCCGTGTTGATTTTAAAACGGTTTTGGTGGGTGCACCGTTTGATCACCGGAGCTTTGCCCCCCGCTGGTTTTTGCCCTATCTTCGCCGCTCCAACTCGGTGGCGTTCTCACGCTTGAACAGACGCCGATTTCTTCCAGCTCGGTGAGGAACACACAGATGGCCAAGGCGCGCGGCTCGGCAGCAACGGCAACGAAAGACCCCGAACCCATCGTCGAAGAGCTGCACTTTCGCTCCGACAACGCGTTTCTGTGCTTGCTGCTCAACCGGCGCACGAAGCAAATCCGCGTGATCGACTTTCGCGCGGGTGCACTTCCGGCGAAGCGTTTGTTCATTCAATCGGTCGCGCAGCGTGAGGGCGTCGACAAGGTCATCTTGCTCGTCGAGAAGGACGAGGTTTCTTCGTGGACCCGCGTCGGTTTCGTCCGCGAGGGCCAGGTACCCGGCTTCTACAAGCGCAGCGACGGGCATCTCGTCGGCTGTGTGATCGGCGACCGGACGGCTTCGATCGAAGTGTCCGAAGAGTCGCAGAAGATGGCCGAGCGGACGATCAACGCCGGCAAGAAGGCGGCGGACGGCATCGAGGAACCGGTCAAAGGCGTGACGGTGAAAGAGACCGACCGCGAGACCGCAGAAGAAGCACGGGACGCGGTGTGGGCCAAGCGCGTCGATGCCTACGGGACCTTCGATGCGTTCGGTCGCGATGCCGCGCGCTTGTACGTCGAAGTGACGAGCAAAAAGGCGAAGACGAACTTTCTGTCGGCCGAGTTCCAAGATTGCTTCGGCCACTCGTTGATCGAGATTTTGCGCGCGCCGCGCAACGAAGCGGACGTGCACGCGGTGACTGCGGGCCTTCGCTGGTTGAACGACTACTTGAAGGCGAAGGAGATCGTGTCGGCGTTTGCGTTTGCGCCGGTCGATAACCTCGAGCTCACGACGGCGTTTCTAGCGTCGGGTTTCCGCAAGACGGGTTTGCTCGCGAAGGGCGTGTTGCTCGGCGAGAAGCGCTCGGATGCGGTGCTCTGGACGCGGAAGCTCGCCGATCCGAGCGGTGGCAGTGAGCCGGCGTTGTCCGATGAAGAGGACGACGACGACGATGACGACGAAGAAGAAGTGGAAGAGAAAGAAACCTGAGAGCAGCGCGAGTCTTCGCGTCACGCTGAGCACGCTCAGAAAAAGAGCGGCGGAGGTCGAACCCCCGCCGCTTTTTCATTCCGTCGGTAGGTCGGTGATCACCAGGCGGTTTGAACGTCGCCTTTGCGGAGCTGCTGCGAGATCACGATCTGCTGCACTTCGCTCGAGCCGTCGTAGACGCGCGCGACGCGCAGGTCGCGCCACAAGCGCTCGATCATGTACTCACCGCTGATGTAGCCGTTGCCACCGAAGATCTGCATGCAGGCGTCGACGGTCTCCCAGCTCCATTCGCCGCCGAGAAGCTTCGCAGTCGAAGATTCGCGGATCGCAGGCTTGCCTTGATCGAGAAGCCAGGCCGAGCGGTAACAGGCGAGGCGCGTAGCTTCGGTGCGAGCACTCATCTGCGCGAAGCGGAAGGCGAGCGCTTGGTGCTCGGAGAGCGGCTTGCCGAACGTCTTGCGGTCTCCGGCGTACTCGAGCGCGAGCTCCATCGCTTTTTGGGCGGTGCCGACGCAGCGCGCGCCGAGCGTGGTGCGGCCTTCGGAGAGACAGCGCTTCGCGTAGTCGAAGCCCTTGCCTTCTTCACCGACGAGGGCGTCCGCAGGAATGCGGCAGTCTTCCATCACGACTTCGGCCGGAGAGGAGCCGACGTGGCCGATGGTCTTGAAGACTTGCCCGATGCGAACTCCGGGTGACTCGCGATCGACGATGAACGCGCAGATGCCTTTGTCGCTCTTCCCGAAGACCATGAAGTGGTGGGCTTTGGGTGCGTTCGTGATGAATGTCTTGGTTCCATTGAGGATCCACTCGTCGCCCTTGCGCACGGCGGTGGTCTGCATCGCGCCCGCGTCGGAGCCGGCGTTCGGCTCCGTGAGTGCGAACGAACCGATCCATTCGCCGACGGCCATCTTCGGGAGGTACTTGCGCTTCTGCGCTTCGCTGCCGAAGCGAACGATGCCGACGCAACCGATCCCGGTGTGGACGCTGATGTAGGTCGAGAGGCCCCACGGCCCGCGGCCGAGCATCTCGTGGACGAGGGCTTTTTGAACGACCGAAAGTCCGAGGCCGCCGTACTCCGTCGGGATGCTGAGCCCGAGCAAGCCGAGCTCCTGCGCTTGCCCGATGATCGCGTCCGGGATGACTTTCTTCTCTTCGATCTCGCGCCAGCGAGTGTTGACTTGCTCTTCGACGAAATCGCGTACCGAGCTCTGCAGCAGTCTGTCTTCTTCGCTGATGCTGAAATCCATCGATGACTCCGGTGGCCTCTAAATTGCGGCGTAAATCGCTCGCGGGCGGCCAGGTACTAGCACAGCGGGTCCCCGGCGCGACCGCCAAAGAGAAGTAGAAGGCGGTCGTCTGGCCGCCAAGTCCCGGCCTCACCAAATCGGTTCGCTGACGCACCGAAGGACGGAACGACTGCGGCCGAGCCCCGTCTGGAGCCCGGCCGCAACCGTCACTTCGAAGCTCGCTCCCGTCTCAGCGGCGGCGCCGCGTGAACGCCCACGCCGCTGCGAGCGACATCAGCGTCGTCCAGAGCGCCGCGCTCCCCGCGCCGGTCGACGCGCCTGGGTTCGACACGCTGCAGGCCTTCACGTGAGAAGGGGCCGAGTCAGGGTTGTCGCCAGCCGGGGCTCCGACTCCGGGATCGACTGGAACACCGGCGTCCGCCGCCTGACCGGGAACGGGCTGGGCGACCGGCGGCACTGCGCCCGTCGTCGGATTCGGGTTGCCGGGTGTCGTCGTGGGAGTGGTCGGATAGCCCGTTCCCTCGCCCTTACCGCCGTAACCGGTATCGACGTAGTCATACGGCGGGACGCAGCGATAGATGTCCGCAGGAGGCGGCACGAAGGCAGCCGAGCCACACGTGCCGGCATCACCGTTGCCTGGGTCGCAGGAGGGACCCGATGCTGCTGTGCCCGGGTAGCTCTGCTTGCACGTGAACGTCTTCGGGCAATCGGAGTCGGCACGGCAGGCGACCTCGATCAGCTTGCAGTACTTCTCTTTGGTCGGCTCGCACCCGCAGCCGGGGGGCAGAGCGGGCGTCGTGGGCGGCGCTGGCAACGCGGGGGCAGCACGGTCCGCTGCAGGGTCGGGCGCTCCCGCATCTTGTGCGGGTGCCGGAGGTGTCGCTGCTCCAGCACCGGCAGTTCCCGCAGACGGCGCTCGCGCCGAGCCGCCCGAGCAACCGCAGACGCTCTGTGGCTCACAGGTGAAGCCTTCGCCGCAATCAGGGGTTTGCTCGCAGGGCAGGAGGTATCGCGGAATGCAGACGTGCTCGACCGTATCAGTGCACGGTGGCGGCGCGAAATCGGGGCACTTGGAGCCCGGCGCGCAGGAGGGAATCGGGGCCGAGGAGCACGTGCTCGAGCTTCGCGCATGACACACCATCGTATCCGCGCAATCGGTATCAGCCATACACGGGCCGGGAACGCACGAGCGAACCTCAGCTGGAGCGCATGTCGTCGGGAGGGGATCTGCCGGCGGGAACGCCCCGCAAAGCCCAGCGTCGGCGCCGCACTTCGGCGGGCTCGCGGGCTCAGGCGCCGGGGTTGGAACCGCACAGCCACCGATCCCGGTGACCTCACAGCTGAAACCCTTTGGGCAGCCTGTATCGTCTTTGCAGGACTGCGCGTGAACCGAGCTCACCCAGCTACCGGTCACTGCGACGCACCCAAGTATCAACACCGCAAGCTTGCCAGCCGACATGCGACCTCCGAGGGCTACGCCCTCGAATGGCCATACAGCACAGGCTGTGCCAGCGGTATCGCGCGAACACTCGCCGGAAATATCCGGGGAATTCGAGGGTGTGCCGCGGGTTTTGTGCCGCGTTGTGCCAAAGCCGGGGGCGGCGGTGGGTTCACACGCTGGCGTGGTCGGCACGAGGACGAGGACGCGCACGGCTACGAGGACGAGGACGAGGACGAGGACGAGGACGAGGACGAGGACGGCAACGAGGACGCGCACGCGCACGGCTACGAGGACGAGGACGAGGACGAGGACGGCTACGAGGACGAGGACGAGGACGGCAACGAGGACGAGGACG
>Ga0193752_1001232_pt1 | contig 21671 bp, 19 predicted proteins | sample H1c1metaG_FD_144924 | JGI IMG/M metagenome (GOLD analysis project Ga0193752, IMG submission 144924) | Soil microbial communities from a riparian zone of the East river system, Colorado, United States - H1c1 | ecosystem: Environmental > Terrestrial > Soil > Riparian zone | place: USA: East River...
TAACTCATGCCTGCCTTTACCCCCGCACCTGCCATCCACATGGTAAAGCACCTGGGATGGTGATCACGTCCATAATCAGTGGGCGTCAGTTTGCCTTGTGAATATACGGTGCGGCCGAATTCTCCTCCCCAAACTATCAGGGTATCCTCCAGCAAGCCCCTTCTTTTGAGATCCGTTACCAGTGCCGCCGTCGCCTGGTCGGTGGCCGCGCACTGCTCGATCATGCCGGAGGGCAGGCTGCCATGATGGTCCCAGCCCTGGTGATAGAGCTGTACGAATTTCACATCTTTCTCAAGCAGTTTGCGTGCGAGAAGGCAATTGGCGGCATAAGTGCCTGGATCACGGCTGTCAGGGCCGTACATTTCGAAAACATCGTTAGGCTCGTCAGCGATGCTCATCACTTCAGGCACCGAAGTCTGCATCCTGTAAGCCATTTCATACTGTGAGATACGGGCCTCCACTTCGGGGTCGGCGTAGGCGTCGTTCTGCAATTTATTCAGCTTCGACAGGTAGTTGAGCATTTCCTTGCGGTCTTCTCCATCATAGCCCTCGGGGTTGTTAAGATAGAGCACAGGATCCTTGCCCGCCCTGAACTGCACACCCTGGTGTTCTGAAGGAAGAAAACCATTTCCCCAGAGCCGCGCGTAGAGCGGCTGATCCTTACGACCGTTTTTGGATACCAGCACAATGAATGTTGGCAGATTATGATTATCAGAACCAAGGCCATAACTTATCCAGGATCCAATGGATGGCCTTCCCGGCAGCTGATTACCAGTTTGGAAAAAAGTAATGGCAGGATCGTGATTGATTTGTTCAGAGAACAATGATTTAACAATACAGAGGTCGTCTACCACCTTGGCGGTATGGGGCATCAGGTCACTGACCCAGGTTTCTGACTCGCCATACTGTTTGAACCTGGAAAATGAGGGAACCATCGGCAGTACGCTCTGATTGGCACTCATGCCCGTAAGTCTTTGTCCTTTCCTCACCGAATCCGGAAGGTTTTGCCCTGCAAGGTTCACGAGTTTCGGTTTGTAGTCAAAGGTCTCAAACTGTGAGGGGCCTCCGCTCATAAAGAGATACACGATGCGCTTGGCTTTGGGCGCGAAGTGCGGGAGCGCCTGTAACATCTTCTGTTGAGCGTTGAGATCCGCCGCGGCGGCGGCATGCCTGGGCACGTCACCGAAAAGTTTTTCGCCAAAGATCGAACCCAGTGCAAGGGCCCCGATACCCATGGAAGTTTTTGTTAGAAACTGTCTTCTGTCAAGCTGTTTATTCAAAGCATGAAGGTCCGGTCTGTGTATTCTGAAATTGTCTTCATGATCATGATGGTCGCACATGGTCTATCGTTTGGTTAATGAAGCGTCTGAATTCAAAATGGTGTTTGCCACCACCGCGTTTGCCGCAACCACTGCGGGATCCATGCGGGTATCGACACGGTATTGGCCGGTGTCAAGCCAACCTTTTCGTTTGTCCGGATGGGCATTGAATTTTTTCAGCTCGTTTTGAAAAAGAGCCGTTAACAGGTCAAGTTCTTTTTGCTGTGGTTTGAGGCCCGTGAGTTTTCTGTATGCATAGACAATGGCCTTTGTGATGTCTTGTTCACGTGACATTTGTTCGCCCATCACTTTTGATGCTTCCACGAAGGTTGGATCATTCAGCGTAACGAGTGCCTGTAGTGGCGTGTTTGTGTTCTGTCTTCTCATAATGCAATAGCTCCGCGAGGAGGCATCAAAGGTGGAAAGAGTGGGGTTGGGCACCGAACGTTTTACAATCACATAGAGGCTGCGCCGGTAAACTGCTTTTCCGGTGTCGGGTGTATAAGATGTGTTGTTGATTTCCCAGAGGCCGGGTGGCTGATATGGTTTTACACTTCTGCCTCCTGTCTGCAGGTTGATCAGTCCGCTGGCCATTAAGGCATTGTCCCTGATCATTTCCGCGGTCAGGCGGTAGGATGGGCCATGCGAAAGGAACCTGTTGTCCGGATCCTTTTCTATGGCTTCGGGACTGGCTTTTGAATCCTGGCGATAGGTTGCGGACATGACAATCGTTTTGACCAGCTTTTTTAGATTCCATCCCGACTCCATAAAATTTACTGCAAGCCAGTCCATTAATTCCGGGTTGCTGGGCATCTCGCCCTGGTTGCCAAAGTCTTCTGCAGTTTTGACGAGCCCGGTGCCAAAAAAGCCCTGCCATATGCGGTTCACCGCCACCCTCGCCGTCAGGGGATTTTTTTTGTTAGTTGCCCACATGGCCAGTCCATACCTGTTTCTTGGAAGGTCCTTCGGGAAAGAGAGTATGCTTGCGGGAGTTCCGGGATAGACCCTTTCTCCCTGCATGTCGTAGTTGCCTCTTTTTAACAGATAGGTAGGTTTTGGTACAGGCATTTCCTGCATGACCATCAGCTCATCAACATTCTCCATTGAATCGGAAAGTTTTTTGCGAAGGCCTGATAACTCAAGTTGTTCTGAGCGAACCACGGGATCAACCGCAGAGAGGTAATATGCCCTGAAGTCCTCTTTTTGCGCGGGATCGGTTGTCGACTTTCGGATCGCTTCAGCCCAGGTTGTTTTACCAGAGAGAACGGCAATTTCTAAAGGGCTGATCATTCTGTTGTACACCGTGATGTCGTCGGCGAGACCATTTTTTAGACCAGCGCCACGCCACCAGCCGCCAATCTGAAGACCGGGCTGTTTTCCTCCGACGATTTGCGAGGGGTCGGCGAAGGTGATCTCCTTGGTGAGTTGATCGGTGACGGTTTCCATTGGCAATTCGTTACCATTCAAATAAAGCCGCAGTCCGGAGGCACTGGAGGATCCGTCATAGGTGATTGCGAAATGTATCCATTTGTTTCTGGGAATATCGTTGGGTGAAGTTTTTGTGATAGCATTGGACGGTGCCACATGAGCCATACCCAGTTCTGCCTTGCCATTTTTGATGGCGAGGTAATATCCCCTGAAATTGTATAATCTTTCCGCCACGCATTTGTGGAGGATGACCCCGTTCGTTAGTTCGGCAGGAATATTAACGGAGATGCCTACACTAAATGGCTCGGATCTTTTGAATATGCCGGCCGGCCTCAGATCGAGCCAGTCATCACCATTTAGTCTGATGGCTTTGCCACCATGGGTGTCGATGAGATCAGGATCTCCTGCGGGTGAACCTGATTCGCGGACCATTGCAGCCCGTAGCTGGTGGTTGTTGTCGGCCTGAAGGTTGGCCCGGTCGAAGCTAAACTTTGCCGTTAATCCGTCTTCAGGGATTTTTGAGGACAGCAATTCGCTGTATCCTCGCGAAGCCATCCATTTGGCGAACCTGCTGTCTGCTGATTTGCGTTCAGCCTTGATTTTTTCTTCCTGGTCATTGATCTGATCATTGATCAATCCGAGAATTTTTTCTTTCTGCGCATCAGGCAGCAGGAGAGTCGGTGAGGGCATGGCGTCATCGAAGGAGATCTGGCCGGCTTCTTTGACGTTGTTGAAGAAGCTGTACAGTTCATAATAATTTTTTTGGGTGATGGGGTCATACTTATGGTCATGGCATTTTGCGCATCCCACAGACAGCCCGATCACCGCATCGCCAAAAGTGTTGGTTCGGTCAACCACATATTCCGACTGGTATTCCTCTTCTCCATGTTCTGCTGGTGGTTCCTGTTGAACGCAGTGGCGATAAGCATTTCACGCGAGGGATTGGGCATCAGGTCGCCCGCCAGCTGCCATTGCAGAAAGCGGTCATAAGGCATATTTTGGTTGAAGGCTTTTATTACCCAGTCGCGATAGGGCGACATATCGCGAATACGGTCAACGGTATAACCATGTGAGTCGGCAAAGCGCGCGGCGTCGAGCCAGTCGACAGCCATCCTTTCTCCGAAGTGAGGCGAGCCAAGCAGGTAGTTTACCTGTTTTTCGTAAGCCTGGGGAGAGCTGTCGTTCAGGAAACTGTCGATCTGCAAAATAGTCGGAGGAAGACCCGTAAGGTCAAGAAAGAGGCGGCGCAAAAGCAATTCTTTTGTGGCTTCAGCAGAAGGATTGAGTTTTTTAGCCAGGAGTTTGTTCAGCACGAAATGATCGATGGCATTGCGTGCCGTATAGTTTTTATTCTTCAGTTCCGGAACGGCGGGTTTCCCGGGCGGAACGAATGCCCAATGTGGTTTGTATCTGGCGCCATCGCTGATCCAGCGCAGCAGAACGGCCTTCTCCCTTGCATTGAGGCTCAGATGCGACTTTGGTGTGGGCATCATGTACTTGGGGTCGTTGGAAATGATGCGATGATAGAGTTCGCTGTTGTCGAGATTGCCCGGGTCGATGGCTACCTTGCCCCTGTCTTCAGGCAATTCTGCATAAGCTGAATTTTGTCGGTCAAGCCTCAGCCCTGCCTTCTGTTTTGTCTTGTCGGGGCCATGGCAGGCAAAGCATTTGTCGGACAGGATGGGTTTGACATCAATATTGTAGTCCGGTGATTCATTGATGGAGGCATAGGCGTCCGCCACCTCGGCGGGCATGGGGGGTTGGCCGGATTTGAAGTAAAGAACCGAAACGATAATGAATACAAATAAAGAAAGAACAATGAATGTTTTTCTCATTGGTGGAATGCATTGAGGTGAAGCAGTATCCGAAGTTAGGTAACACTGATTGTGGACCTTTACAGAAAAACCACCAAAAATAATACAAATCCGACAGAGTAATTTGCAAAAAGAGCATCGGCAACCTGCCAGAAATCGATAGCTTTCGGATTGTTGACCATTGACCATACCAGACTTCACAGACTATGAACAAGAGGATCTTCAGATCCTCATTTGTCCTGTTGAATACTGATTTTGTGAAACTTGACCACAACTGGGATTACAAGAATATCACCAGCACTTTTTACCGGATGTATTTTATTGATGAAGGCAAGGGGACCGTGTATAACTCTGCGGAAAGAGTTGACCTGGAAGCGGGCTTCATCTACCTGATCCCAAGTTTTACAACCTGTAATTATTTTTGTGAGCAGTACCTGAGCCAGTATTACATTTCTTTTATAGAAGAATCGGCTGATGGATATTCTCTGTTTTCTGCAAACCGCAAACTGTTTAAGCTGCCCGCTGTTGCTCAGGACCGGGTCAATTTCCAGAGAATATTGGCATTAAATCCAAACAGGGCGCTGACTTTTTCGTATGACCCCCAGGTTTATGAGAAAGAGTTTGTCTTGAGAAGTTACCATGAACTCAACAACCTGATGCATGCGTCTTCATTCCTGGAAACCAGCGGCATCCTGTTGCAGCTTATTTCGAGGTTCCTGGCGCCTGAGGTTTTTGCGGGGCATGCGAGGCAACATATTCATTCAAAGATTTCGGACGCGATTGATTACATCCAGACGCATCTGGAGGAAACGCTTACTGTTAAGAAGCTGGCCGGAAGGGCGGCGCACAGCACAGACTATTTTTCCAGATTGTTTATTGAAAACACCGGTCAACGGCCGTTGTCATTTATTCAGTCAAAGCGTATCGAAAGGGCGCAGTTGCTGTTGTCGAGTACGAATCTGCCTTTCAATCAGATTGCACAGATGACGGGCTTTGTGAGCGTATCATATTTCTCCAGGGTGTTCAGGCAGGTAACGGGCCAAACTCCAGGGACTTATAAGAGGGCGGCATTGAATCTGAACAATGAAACAGAAAACAAATCCGCGTGGAAAGCCGAAAACGAAGGATGAGTCCGATGAGCTCTACGCTCTCTTTCTCCGCGCCTTCGCTGCTTTGCAGCTATGGCGGACGAAGCGCTCTCCGCTCTGACTTTCGCTCTCCGCTCTCCGCACTCCGCTCTGACTTTTGCTAGGCCTGGCTCCTTTTATTTCTTATGAAGAATAGCCAGTTCTTTTAGTGCATCATATGCCGTTTTGATATTAAATTCGTTCAGTACATCAGCGATCTTTAGATCTTTGTCGAGGCTTTCAAAGATTGCCCATTCTTCTTCGCTAAAAGTATTGAGTCTTATTCTATCACCATATTTGCGTAAAATATCGGGAAACTTACTCACGGCCGGCCACGCCAAAACAAATACCTTTTCGAGGTTTATGGAAGTGCATGCCCAGCTTTGCCACCTGCCTGTCTGCGAGACAACTTCTCCGGTCATATCGCATATCTTACTGGAATCTTTTTGAGTGCTGGTGACGACATATACCTGGTGACGCCATGCCCTGCTATTTATTTCCCGTCCTGCGCTATAAGCCGAGGGCCAGAAAATAATTTGTGCTCCGTTGTCTTTCAGATGATTCCAGCCGTCATCATATTTTATGTCAAAGCATATTTGGATTCCTATTTTCCCAAAGTCTGTTTGAAATACAGGGGGAGGAGTTTTTCCTGGCGTGATTCCCATTTTCATTTCCTCAGCGGCTGGTCTGTTTTTATGATATTCACCAATTACTTTTCCTTGTCTGTCGATTAATACGGCCGATATGTAAATATTTCCACCTGAAAGGGAGTAAGTGGGGCAAATTACATAACACTTATGCCTGGCGGCAAAATTTAGAAACGGAGTAACAACGGCGCCGGGAACTTTCTCCGCTACCTCCTGAGGCTGATACCTGAAATTGGGTATGTGAGCAAAAGCGAATATTTCCGGCAAACAAATGATATCAGGTTTACAGCGAGCCATATCTTCCATTTTGGCAAGCACCTGCTGGATCATATCCTGGGTATTGGGGGCGGTGATATCCGCTATTGAAATGGTGCCGACGGTAACAGCATGTGGTAACTCAACGAGATCTTTTTTTTCACTTTCTTCTTCGGGTAAGTAATTCGGCACACCAAGTGCACCTACGCCCAACGATGCGCTTCCTAAGAATTTTCTGCGCGATATATCGGATGACATATTAGTTTTGATTTGAATGTAAGTTTTTTTTCTGACTGGCTGCGTGATAGAACGTCCGCGCGGGTTTCACGCGAAGTAAATGAGCCCGTGGCCGGTGCTGTTTCGCCTGAAAAGAACGGATAAGTTCTGTAGTAGCTTTTCTCTGAAGTAGAGTGACACCTTCTTCCTTTTTTTTTGGAAAAAAAAGGAAGCGAAAAAAAACTGCGACTGTCGTAGTAAAGGCTAAAAAACCAGTGCCTGTGCCTGAAGAAAAACAAGTCACAACTGAAGAATATAGCCGGGCTGAGGTAGGACTTACGGGCTAAGAATAAGTCCGGGCAGGGGGATCATCTGTTTTTCTTCTTTCGGCTTCGGCGACTGGTTTTTTTTAACGCCTTTCCTACGAAGGCCGGAATACAATGAAAGAGGAAGAAGAAGGGGAAGGGGGAGAAACAGAACGAAGAGCGCGTTGAACTTAGCGCAAAGTATATGAATCCCTGGCCGGTGCTGTTCCGCCTGAAAAGATCGGGTAAGTTCTATAGTAGACGCCAAGAAAGTGCAAAGGCGCAAACTCTTCCTCTTTCTGTTCCTGTTCCTGTTTCTGTTTCTGTGTACTTGAAAATGGGATATGCTTTAAGAAATTCGTCTAAAAACTATTCTTGATATAATTCGCGCATCCCTGCATAACGGTTGGGTCAGATTCCATCTCAACAAAAATATATTTCAGGCCACCGACCTTAGCTACTTCGAAAAAATCTTTCCAGTCGACGATGCCAGTACCCATAACCACTTCCTTTTTATGATCTGAAGGATCATAATCCTGAAGGTGCGCCGAAATAAAACGGCCTGGGAATTTGCGGAAATAATCCTGGGCCTTATAACCTGAAGTAATTGCAGCTACCTGGAACTGCATTTTAACTAATGAAGGGTTCAGGTGTTCAAGCATAATATCATATTGCGGACGACCATTGAATTTTTCGTCAAACTCACCGTTATGGTTATGATATCCCGCAATCATGCCGCCCTTCCTTACCATATCGCCCACATGGTTCATCTGGTCGCAACGTTTCTTTACCTCATCTTCTGTTTTGGCACTAAGTCCACCAGAACAGACCATATTTTTTAAACCTAATTGGTTTGCGAATTCAATACGTTCAACCAGGCTTGTATCGTCGGTAATCTCTTTCCATGTGAAATGGCAACTGGTTGTCTGGAGTCCGGAATCATTGGTAATTTTTTTTAGCTCTTTACCGGAGTATTTGGCGAGTGGAGCGAAAGGCCCCTGGTATCCTTTTGGACTACACCATTCTATATTTTGGTAACCGTAGCTTGCCAGGCGTTTCATTGTCTCTTCTGGTTTTTGACCGATCACATCGCGGTATACGTATGACTGAAAGCCGAGCGGCATATTAATGCCTTTCCTTTTCTCCATAGCAAGAAGTCCTGCAGGGATCAAACTGAGAAATCCGGACCCGGCGACTCCTGCAGCGGCATTACCTAAAAAAGATCTTCTGTTCATAATAATGAGATTGATACAGAATAAAGTTATTTCTTTTTCTTTACCATTCATTGAGCGAACCCGGTGCAGCTCTCGGTCCATCCGACACTGCTAAATGAAAAGATCATAAAAAAAGGAATCATAACCAAAGTCATGAGTGCCTAATGTTCACTCCCCTACATTGCAGATATGTATAGCGAAGCCGGACGAAATAAAAATCGAAACTATCAATTTCACTTAATAATTCTGATTTGGTGTGGAGAATACCGGGGTCGAACCGGTGACCTCTTGCATGCCATGCAAGCGCTCTAGCCAACTGAGCTAATTCCCCAAAGGGCTGCAAATATAATCATTCACCCCATATCTCGTCCTCACCCTTCAGCCATCTTTTTACCTGCGATGTGGTCACTGATTTGGGACGTTCCAGCGGCAGGCCCAACGCTCGATCCCAAATCAGGCTGGACAGCACGCCCAGCGCCCTGCTTACACCGAAGAGTACCGTATAAAATTCATATTCCTTCAGTCCGTAATGTACCAGCAGCGCACCACTGTGGGCATCAACATTCGGCCATGGGTTCTTCACCTTTCCAAGCGACTCAAGTATCGGCGGCACCACTTCATATACCGTCCACACGGTCTGAACCAGCGGATCATCGGGCATGTGCTTCTTGCCAAATTCCATCTGCGCGGTAAACCGCGGGTCGGTCTTCCTCAGCACCGCATGACCATAGCCCGGCACCACCTTACCCTCACTCAGCGTTTTCTCCACATATTCCGCGATCTGTTCTTTTGATGGCGATTCATTCTTCAATTCTTCTCTCAGTTCGAAGATCCATTTGATCACTTCCTGGTTGGCCAGGCCGTGAAGAGGACCGGCAAGACCCGCCATGCCCGCGGCCAGGCAATAATAAGGATCACTCAGCGCTGATCCCACGAGATGCGTGGTATGTGCCGATACATTCCCACCCTCATGATCAGCATGAATGGTCATGTACAAACGCATCAGTTCCTGGAAGCCATTGTTGCTGTATCCGAGCATGTGCGCCAGGTTGCCCCCCCAGTCGAGGAGTCCATTCGGATGAATATGCTGATTGTTACGGTATTTTCTGCGGTAGATATAAGCGGCGACACGTGGCAGTCGGGCGATAAGGTCCATTGAATCATCATAGGCGGACTCCCAATAGTCTTTCTTGTTCATCCCCTCTGCATAACGCTTTGCAAAATTACTTTCGGTTTGCAGGGCCAGTATGGCGCAAACAAACATGGTCATGGGATGACTTTCAATGGGAAGAGCATCGATCACATCAAAGACATGGTTTGGCACGTGCGACCTGCGCTGCCATACAGTGGTCACATGCGCCACGTCTTCTTCAGTGGGCAGTTCGCCAATAAGCATGAGGTAGAACAAGCCTTCCGGCAGGGGTTCTGTGCCGCCCTTGGCCTTGGGTAATTTTTCCTGCAACTCAGGAATCGAATATCCGCGAAAGCGGATTCCTTCCTGGGAATCCAGCAGTGAGGTTTCTGTAACCAGACCCGTGATCCCTCTCATTCCCTGGTAGATCTGGGAAAGCTGAACTTCACCAATTACCTTCTTACCATGCTCCTTTATAAGCTCCCTCATCTCTGCCGCTGCCGCCTCTGCTTTCTCCTTGAACCTGTCCTTGATAATCGCCATTTTTCATTATTATTTAATCGTGCTTATAAAATGGATGGGTAAATGGTAAGATGATTCCAAAGACGCAAAATTACTTAATTGACCCCTGAAACTTTGATTTAAAGAATTAAAAAATGTTTATTTCGGCGCGCGCCGATACAAAATTACCGCTACAATACTGAAGATAATATTCGGCATCCAGGCAGCCAGCATGGGGTGGAGATTTCCTTTGGTTGAAAAGGTCAACGAGAACTTGTCCATCACTATAAAAACCGCCGCCAGTATGATTCCCATGGCGATGTGCAAACCGCTTCCTCCCCTTGTTTTCCTCGACGCAATCACCGCGCCCATCAGAGTAAGGATGAGCACAGAAACCGGTGTGGCGTCCCTTCGATATCGCTCCACGCGGTAATCATTCAAGCCTTCTGAACCCCTGGATTGCTCGATCTTAATGAATCGATCGAGTTCGCCGGTAGTCATTTTATCCTTGAGGTATTTGTCCGGCCGGATCTCATCCGGTTTCACAAGAAGACTGATCGTGCGTGTTGGCGTCGAAGTTATCTTCTCATTCATTCCATCAATCGTCCTTTCCACAACGCGTTCGAGTTTCCAGCTTTTTTTTGCCGTGTCCCATTTCATCGACTGCGCCCGAAGATTATAAATTACCGCCGAACCCTTCAGCCTGTTCATAAAGAATCCACCATATGCAGTTTTGGTAGTCGTGTCGTAATTCCTCAGACCAGCATAAGTGTTTGAATCTACCCTGATATAAAAATTCGTACCCTTTAGCAGGTATTGTCCCACCTCATATGAACTCTTGCTGTCGATATAGGTCGACTGAAAATTGGCCCTTAGTTCATTTGCCTTCGGGATGAGATACTGGGTGGCATACCAGAATATCCCACCCAGGAATAATGCACCAAGGAGATAAGGACGAAGTATGCGGTTGAATTTTGTCCCACCGGCAAGCATGGCCACAATCTCTGACCTGCCCGCCATTTTTGAGGTGAACATGATCACCGCAAGGAATACCATCAGCGGAAATATCATCGAGATGATGAAAGGTATGAAGCCGGCAAAATATTTGGTCAGGATATAGTATGCAGACTTGCCCGATTTAACAAAATCATCTGCTTTCTCGCTGAAATCCACCACTCCGGCTATCGTTGACATGATCAGTACCATGAAAACCGTTGTGGAAATCATTTTACGGATTATGTACCAATCGATAATTTTGAGCATAGGCTGTAACGGTCAAAAGTAATTGAAAACTTTATACCTTCCTTTTATGCGAGTACCAGTGACCATTATTACCATGTTAATTGTTCTTTCCGGAGCCGCGCAGGATAGTTCATTGTACAGATATTCACGCTTCATCAGCAATGGCGACACCCTCAATTACCGGTTGATGTACCCTGACCGCTATGATGTCAACAAAAAATATCCTGTTGTATTATTTCTACACGGGGTAGGCGAAAGGGGCAATGACAATGAGGCCCAGTTGAAATGGGGTGGAACCCTGTTCTCCGACTCCACCAACCGAACAAAATTTCCGGCCTTTGTGATCTTCCCGCAATGCGCAAACGACGACTATTGGGCGAATATGTCCATTGATAAAGCAAAGAAAGATTCCCTCGGCGTCTATGTATACCATTCAAGCCGGCCCTTCAATCCTTCCCTGGGTCTTGTTTCCAAACTGATCGACTCCTTTGCGCGAACACCACAGGTAGATAGCTCCAGGTTTTATCTCGGCGGACTTTCAATGGGCGGGATGGGAACATTTGAACTTCTCTGGAGAAAGCCAAAGTTTTTTGCTGCTGCCATAGCTATTTGCGGTGGCGGAGATCCCGGGCAGGTAAAACGCTATGCAAATAAATTTCCGATCTGGATCTTTCATGGCGGCGCCGACTTTCTCGTTCCGGCATCGGGTTCGAGATTAATGGTCAAAACCTTAAAAGCCGCGGGTGCGAAGGTGACTTACACGGAATACCCCGGGGTAGGCCACGACAGCTGGAAAAATGCATTCAGGGAACCAACTTTGCTTGATTGGCTCTTTGCGCAGAAAAAATAGGGACATGCCTACAGCCTTGTTTTCAGAATTTCTACCTGGCTACTCTTCCATGCGGGAAAATCTCCTTCGATGATGTGTTTTCTTGATTCAGCAACCAGGTGTAGGTAGAAGGCGAGGTTGTGCACGCTGGCGATAGTCAGGCCCAGCAGTTCTTTTGATCTCATCAGGTGACGCAGATAAGCCTTGCTGTAAAAATTACTCACCGGGCTGTCAAATCCTTCATCCACAGGTGAAAAATCCTTCTCCCATTTCTTGTTGTCGATATTGATCACACCGGCAGTGGTGAAGACCATGCCGTTTCTGCCATTACGCGTAGGCATCACGCAGTCGAACATGTCAATGCCTAAGCTAATGCATTCAAGAATATTCCAGGGTGTGCCCACTCCCATGAGGTATCTTGGCTTGTCCGCGGGCAGGTGCTCGCAGCAAAGCGCGGTGAGCTCGTACATCGTCTCTTCCGGCTCGCCCACGCTCAACCCGCCGATTGCATTTCCCGTTGCTCCCATGGACGCTGCTTTCTCGCAGGAACGTTTTCTTAAATCCGGGTAGGTGCCCCCCTGAACAATGGGAAACAGGTTCTGATCATAACCATAGTTTGGCTCAGTGTTATTGAACTGAACAAAACATCTTTCCATCCATCGGTGTGTGAGGTCCATCGACTTGCTGGCATAGTCAAAGTCACATGGATATGGCGGGCATTCATCAAAGGCCATAATAATGTCGGCCCCGATGCTCCTTTGTATGTCAATCACGGATTCAGGAGTGAACAAATGCCTGGATCCGTCGATATGGGATTGAAAGGTGACGCCGTCTTCGGCTATTTTTCTTGTGCCGGACAGGGAAAAAACCTGGTAACCGCCACTGTCGGTGAGTATGGGCTTCTGCCAGCCGCTGAAGCGGTGCAAGCCACCCGCAGCTTCAATGACCCCGAGCGAAGGCCTGAGGTAGAGATGATAAGTGTTGCCCAGGATGATCTGCGCCCTGACATCAGAAACAAGTTGTTGCTGGGTAACAGCTTTTACCGATCCGGCCGTTCCCACCGGCATGAAGATCGGTGTCAGGATGTCGCCATGATCAGTGGTCATCTTCCCTGCCCGCGCTTTTCCACTGGTGTGGCTCAGTTCGAATTTCAGACTCGGCATGCCGCAAGATAGTCAGTTTCACGGACCCCGAAACCGCCCGAAGGCCCTCTCTCATGCAGTTCTGCTCTCATATTTCCCGATGCTGCTTATCTTCGCGGCCGTATGGAAAATAAGCTGAACAACGAGATCGTGATGAGCGGCATCCGCAGCACAGGTTTGCTTCATCTCGGCAATTACTTCGGCGCAATAAAGAATTATGTGCGGCTGCAGGATGCCTATTCGTGTTTTTTCATGGTGGCCGACCTGCATTCACTTACCACTCACCCCGATACCAGGGAATTGTCAGCCAATGTGCGCCGGGTGATCGCGGAATACCTCGCCTCCGGCCTCGACCCCGACCGCTCGGTCCTGTATTGTCAGAGTCACGTACCGGAGACCGCAGAACTTTACCTATTCCTGAACATGCTCGCATACAAAGGCGAACTCGAGAAAACAGCCACGTTCAAGGACAAAGTTCGTCAGCACCCGGAAAATATAAACGCGGGGCTGCTTACTTACCCCGTACTGCAGGCTGCCGACATACTGCTTCACCGCGCGCACCTCGTACCAGTGGGCAAGGACCAGGAACAGCATCTGGAAATGTCAAGAAACTTTGCAAACCGCTTCAATCATCGTTATGGGGAAGTATTCCCCGAACCAAAGGCTTTTAATTTTGGAAATGAACTCATAAAGGTGCCTGCCCTCGATGGAACAGGCAAAATGAGCAAGAGCCAAAATCAGTACGCGACTATCTACCTGTCCGATGATGATGAACTAATCAGAAAGAAATTGAAAAAGGCCAAGACAGATGTCGTTCCTGCCACTCCAAATGCTGTTAAGCCTGAGGCAATAGAAAACCTTTTCCAACTGCTGGAACTCGTGTCCGCACCGGAAACAGTGAAAAAATTCGAGGCCGACTTCAACGACTGTACGATCCGGTATGGCGATCTGAAAGATCAACTCGCAGACGACATGATCCGTTTCATAGCACCAATCCGCGAGAAATCCGCAACCATGCTGGAGGACAGGGACTATCTGAACAGTGTGATGCGGAAAGGCGCAGAAAAAGCCCGCGAAAGTGCAGCAGCCACGCTCACCCTTACAAAAAAGTCCATGGGGCTCGATTATTATTAAGGGCAATGCAGATTTGAATTATATTTATTCTACTCCGCAAGCGCGGCAAACCGAACCCCCCTGCCAGCAGGGTTAAAATGGAATAATGGCAAAAAGCAAAAAACCAAAACATATCGCGGTTGCGGGAAATATCGGCGCCGGCAAAACCACTCTTACCGAGTTGCTCAGCAAACACTATCGCTGGATCCCGCAGTTCGAAGACGTAGACCACAATCCCTATCTTTTTGACTTTTATGAGGACATGCCCCGCTGGAGTTTCAACCTGCAGATCTATTTTCTCAACGTACGGCTCAACTCATTGCTCGACATCCAGCGCGGGACCGAAACAGTAATCCAGGACAGAACGATATACGAGGACGCCCAAATCTTCGCCCCTAATCTTCATGAAATGGGGTTGATGGGAAAAAGGGACTTCGACAATTATTTTGCTTTTTTTGAAACACTGCGATCCATGGTTCAGCCACCCGACCTGCTGATCTATCTCAAAGGTTCGGTGCCCACGCTGGTGGCGCAGATCCAGAAAAGAGGCCGCGAGTATGAAGAGAACATCCGGCTCGATTATCTTAAAAGATTAAACGACTTCTACAACAAGTGGATAGAATCTTACCGTGAAGGGCCTTTGCTCGTGATTGATATCGATAAGAACAAATTCGGAGAAAGCGATGAACATCTCGGCGAGATCATCCGAAAGATCGATTCAACACTCTATGGTTTATTTTAATTCTTTGAATTGTCCGCCGTAATTGGCAAAGGCCTCGTTGTCTTTGAGCATGCCAGCAATCTTGAGGTCCCACTGCCGCTGCATCGTCGTGTCCAGTGAATGATTCGTCAGCTGGTCATATTGCTGTTGTGATTCCACATGGTCGCGCATCACCCTGTCGTAAATTTCATTGATGTCCCTGCTCACTGTTTTTTCTTTGAATTCATATGCTTCCAATTGCCGGTGCAGCACCCGCGCATGCCACTCTGCAATGTCAAAATGACCCTGCTCGTGATTCAGGATATATGCGTTCCTTATCCTCACCCAGGATAATGTTTTATTAAACCTGCATTTGATGTTATGGGTAAGCCCTGTGCGGTTGTAACCGAATTCAATGTTAATGCTGCTGCTGGTCAGCGCGGCATTCCGGGAAGCGGGATCGGGCTTGCCCTTAAAATCTGACCACACCAGTTTGCGTGAACTGGTCCAGTCGATCAGGTTATCATTCACAGTTGTGGATGACAGGGTAGAAAGTATTATGAGCAGCAGTTTCTGTATCATGCGGATCAAACAACGTTCAAAATTATCGTTTTGGTAAAATCCGAACAATATTTAACAAAGCCTATTTTTGCAGCCGATATGAAACACCTTCCTTTGGATCCCGGTATCTTCATCCAGAATCGCAAAAGATTTGTAAAACGGCTGAAGCCTTCATCAATTGCCATTTTCAACAGCAATGACGAAGTGCCATCAAATGCCGACGCCGTCTACAGATTTGAACAGAATTCAGACCTCTACTGGCTCACAGGGATCATGCAGGAAGACACCATGCTCATCCTCTATCCTGACAATCCCGAAGAAAAATACAGAGAAGTTCTGGTGCTGTTGCGGCCAAATGAACTCAAGGAGAAATGGGATGGCAGAAGACTGAGGGCCGATGAAGCCCGGAAATTCTCCGGCATTCAGACCGTTATCTGGCTGGATGTACTCGACGCCAGCCTGCAGGCCTGGATCCATTCTGCGGAAATCATCTACCTGAATTCAAATGAAAATGACCGTCGTTCCAGCAAGATACCTTCACGAGATTACCGTTACATCAGGGATTCCAAGAGAAGATTCCCCCTGCATAAATATGAAAGAAGCGCAGTATTGCTAAGAGAACTCCGGGGTGTAAAAACTGCCGCCGAGATCGATGTAGTCAGGCAGGCGATCGACATCACACACAAGACCTTTGACCGGCTTTTGAAATTTATTCGCCCCGGTGTGATGGAATACGATATTGAAGCAGAGATCCTGCATTCTTTTTTGTCCAATAGGGCCAGTGGTGAGGCCTATAACAGCATCATCGCTTCGGGTGACCGAGCCAGAACGCTGCACTATGTGTTCAACAACCAGGAATGCCTCGACGGTGAATTGATATTGATGGATTTTGGCGCATCTTATGGCGGATACAATGCCGATCTCACCCGCACTGTTCCCGTAAACGGAAAATTCAGCAAAAGACAGGCTGAAGTGTACAATGCCTGTCTGCACCTCCACAACTTTGCCAAGAGTCTTTTGAAGCCGGGCATATCCCTGGTAGATTACACCGATCTTGTAGCCATTGAGGCAGGTAAAACCTTTGTGAAGATCAGCTTGCTTAAAGAGCAGGACCTGAAAAATGAAGACCGCGAGAACAGGGCTTACAAAAAATTCCTGTATCACGGCATCTCCCACCACCTGGGCATTGATGTGCACGACCTGGGAACCAGAACCGGACCGCTGCAACCCGGTATGCTGGTAACCGTTGAACCTGGTATCTATATCGAGGAAGAAAAAATGGGCGTACGCATTGAAAACAATGTTTGGATAACGGAAACTGGCAATGAGGACCTGATGTCAAAAATTCCTGTAACTGTTGAAGAGATTGAAAGCCTGATGAAAAAATAAGCAATGAAGCAAATTCCCAATCTCTTCACCCTGTTGAATCTGGTCTTCGGATTCATGGCCATAATTTGCATCCTCCAGACCGGCGAGATGTTTGTCACACAGAACGATGACAGCTGGCTGCCACAGCTGCCGGAAAGGATCTGGCTTGGATCACTGTTTATCGGACTTGCGGCAATCGTGGATTTTCTTGATGGTTTTATTGCCCGACTGTTCAAAGCCAGCTCCGAAATGGGCCGACAACTGGACTCACTGGCCGACCTCGTTAGCTTCGGCGTTGCCCCCGGTCTCATCCTGTATCAGTTGCTGCGCCTGAGTTATATGCAGGAATCCGATGGGATCGACACCGCGTTGGTTCTGTTATTGCCCGCTGTTCTCTTTCCCTGCGCAGGCGCATGGCGCCTCGCACGATTCAATATCACCGACAGCAAAGCCAATGGGTTCACCGGGGTTCCCATTCCTGCAGCAGGCCTGGTGGTGGCTTCCCTGCCTTTGATCCTTTTCTATGATCAGTTCAATGCCTCTGTGCTGCTACTCAACAAATGGTTTCTTTACCTGGTGATCGTCCTGCTGAGCTTGTTGATGGTGAGCCGGTGGAGATTTATGTCGATGAAATTCACCAGCAAAACGATCAGAGGAAACCTGCCCAAGATCATCCTTGCGGCCGCTGCTGTTATCAGCGCGCTATTATTACAATGGCTGGCGGTGCCGCTGGTTTTTGTACTTTACATCCTCATTTCAGTTACAACGAAAAAAACTCTTCAATGACTTACACCGTTCAGGTAAAAGTGATGCCGCTGAAAGAATTGCTGGATCCACAGGGAAAAGCCGTGATGGGCGGATTACTGAATCTGGGACTGCCCGATGTCACCGACGTTCGGGTGGGTAAAAACATCCAGTTGCAGGTGGAAGCCGACTCCGTGGAAAAAGCAAAAACCATTGCCGAAGAAGCTTCCAGGAAATTACTCGCCAACGAGGTGATGGAATATTTTGAAGTGGAAGTAAAAAACTGATGTGCTCTACCTCGTTCCCACTCCGATCGGCAATCTGAAGGACATCACCCTCAGGGCAATAGAAGTACTGAATAGCGCCGACCTCATCCTGGCCGAAGACACCCGCACTTCGTCCAAACTGCTCAATCATCTTGGCATACACCAGCCACTCACCCCTTTTCACCAGCATAATGAACACCAGGTGCTCGCCCATCTTCTGGATCAGTTGAAAAGTGGCAAGAAGATGGCCCTGATTTCCGATGCAGGATCACCGGGCATCTCCGACCCTGGTTTTCTACTGGTGAGAGCATGCATAAAGAATAATATCTCAATCGAATCGCTACCTGGTCCTACGGCCCTCATACCCGCGCTCACCAACAGCGGCCTGCCCGCAGCCCGCTTTTGTTTTGAAGGTTTCCCACCGCTGAAAAAAGGAAGGCAAACATTTTTCACTGCCATGGCCAAGGAGGAGCGGACGATCATTCTTTATGAGTCACCGATGCGGCTGCTACGAACGTTGAAGGACCTGATCACCTATTTTGGTCCTCTACGTCAGGCCAGTGTCAGCCGCGAGCTTACCAAGATTTTCGAGGAGACCTTCCGCGGCAGCCTTGAACAGATCCATGAACATTTCAGCAGGAAAACCGTAAGGGGCGAAATTGTGATAGTGATCGCCGGAACGGATTATACCCCCGAGCAGTAAGAATTATATTAAATTTCATTATATGAGCATGCGTTGTATCGGTTGGGTTATCAGCCTCCTCGTTGGTATTCCTGTTTACGGCCAGGAACAAAAAACCTATTGCAATCCAATCAATCTTGATTACGGGTACACGCCCATCCCTAATTTCAGCGAATGGGGTGGGCACCGCGCCACGGCCGACCCCGTGATCGTCACATATGAGGGCGACTATTATCTTTTTTCCACCAACCAGTGGGGATACTGGTGGAGTTCCGACATGCTCGACTGGCATTTCATCTCCAAAAAATTCCTCCGGCCCTGGAACAGCGGGTATGATGAATTGTGTGCACCGGCCGTTGGCGTGATCGGCGACACCATGATCGTATTTGGTTCGACCTATACCAACAATTTTACTTTGTGGATGAGCACCGACCCCAAATCCAATCAGTGGAAGCCGCTGGTTGATTCCTTTGAGATCGGCGGCTGGGATCCCGCCTTTTTTACCGATGACGACGGACGGCTCTACATGTACAATGGAAGTAGCAACCGTTATCCGCTTTATGGCATAGAGCTCAACCGCAAGACATTTCATCCCATTGGCACAAGGAAGGAAATGTATATGCTGGAAGACTGGCGCTATGGCTGGCAACGATTTGGCGAATACCTGGACAATACCTTCCTGGACCCCTTTATCGAAGGAGCCACGATGACAAAGCACAATGGTAAATACTACCTGCAATATGGTGCTCCCGGCACAGAATTCAGCGGTTATGGCGATGGGGTTGTTGTTGGAGACAACCCATTGGGTCCATTCACAGCACAATCCGACCCACTCAGTTATAAACCCGGCGGTTTTGCCAGGGGAGCCGGTCATGGATCTACATTTCAGGACAAATGGAAGAACTACTGGCATGTGGCAACCATTTCTATTTCGGTCAAAAACAATTTCGAACGCAGAAACGGCATCTGGCCAGCAGGCTTTGACAAGGACGGCGTAATGTATTGCAACACAGCCTTTGGCGACTATCCTCATTACCTACCCGCCGCCCAAACCGATTCAGGCAACGGAGGCTTTGCCGGATGGATGTTGCTGAATTACAACAAAGCCGTGACGGTCTCCAGCACCCTGGGGAGTTTCTCCGCCAACAATGCGGTGGATGAGTCGATCAAGACCTACTGGAGCGCAAAAACCGGCGACAAAGGCGAATGGATCCAGACCGACCTTGGTGATCCCGCAACAATCCGGGCGGTCCAGATAAATTATGCCGACCAGGATGCCACCTTCCTTGGAAAACAGGAAGGTCTCTTTCATCAATATGTCCTTTACTATTCACTCGACGGAAAGAAGTGGAAAGTGCTGACAGACAAGAGGAACAACAAAAAAGACGTGCCGCACGACTACATCGAACTGAGCCAGCCGGTAAGGGCCCGGTTCGTGAAACTGGAGAATGTGCGGATGCCGGGAGGCAAATTTGCGATAAGTGGTCTGAGGGTTTTCGGAAAGGGGGAAGGCCGTCCACCTGCCCCAGTCAAGGATCTCATAGTGCTAAGGACTGAAAAGGACAAGAGAAGTGCCTGGCTGAAATGGCGCCCCGCAGTGGATGCCTATGCTTGCAACATTTATTATGGCACCGCTCCGGATAAGCTGTATACCTGCGTTATGGTCCACTCGACCAATGAATATTACTTAAAAACGATGGACAGGCAGAGCACCTATTATTTCAGTATCGAGGCGGTGAATGAAAACGGGGTGTCGGTCCGGACGAAACCTGCTAAAGTTGAGTAAAATCTGAACTTTTAATACGAAATTTGGACTGTTTATTGATAATATCGCATAGAATCCTAAACACTTAGCATTATGGTTGATGAAGGTTTTGACACAGATCCTTCAGAACCGGAAAAGAAACCGGTCAGGACTTATGTGTCAAGTATTCCAAAAGATGATCCCGAAAAGTTAGCCAGGGAGAACGAAAGGCTGAAAAAAAGCCTCGAGAAGGAACAATTCTTCAATAAACTTCTTGACCAGGAGTTGAAAGACATGAAGAACCATTCTCTTGGTACCACTACTCTTGAGCCTGAATATCCCACCTTCGTTCCGAAGAAAAGATTGTCCGGAGGCGCCATCTTCTTTATTTTCCTGATTATCGCGGGCGGGGCGGGCTATTTTGTTTACAACAAGTTTTTTAAGCAGTCTGGGAATTTATTCCCTCCGGATTTTTCTACACCTGCCAGCGGTTCGGCGATCAACGATACTACCACTGAAGCACAGTCGCAATTTAACAGCGGTGACGGTTCCTATAAGGACCCGTATGGAAAAGTGATAGATACCACAGAAATCGTTGCCCGAAAACTACCTGCTCTCCGGGATGACCCCGTTGCCGATGAGCCCGTAGACAATTCCAGGAGGCAGCAGGCAAAGACACCCGAAGTGAAGGCTGAAGTAAAAAAGAAGCAACCTGAACCAGATCCCGTGGAGGAAGACCCAATTGAGGAACCAGCGGCGAAAAAAACAGTTAAAGCGACTCCTCCCCCCGTTACGGGCTCCGTTGTGCAAGGCACAACCTCAACTACCCCCGGAACCGATATCGCAGCCAACAAGCCTGCGCCTCAGGTGACCAACCCGGCCGGAGCAACAGCAGCTCCCCAGTCAAATACTCCCGCAACGACGCCCCCTGTTGAGAGCAGGAGGGTGCTTGCTTTTTACAAGGTCGCCTCGAAAGCCCCTTTTTATAAGGCTCCTGATGAGAACACCATGACAAATTCATTCCTCTTCCAGTTGAATCCTGATCGTCTCGGCGCACTTGACGACAAGAACGGATTCATTTATGTCGTGTACACCAATAATATTGGTTACACTGTACGTGGCTGGTTGAGCAAGAAGGATCTTACGAAGGTTGAATAAACTGGGCGTTGCGCTTTTTTTCTTGAATGAATAGTCGTTATCCTGCTTTTTTTTCTTGATAAAAAAAAGCAGGCAAAAAAAATCAAGGCTCACATTGGAAAGACTAAAAATCGCCTCTGCGGGCTGAAGAAAAACAAGTCACAACATTAGAATAAATAATCGGA